>ERZ773224.523-NODE-523-length-54412-cov-20.565134_pt1 | contig 54412 bp, 54 predicted proteins | sample MGYA00580526_ERZ773224 | MGnify/ENA primary metagenome ERZ773224 (study PRJEB29015, sample SAMEA2737743) | human gut metagenome | biome: human gut; feature: human-associated habitat; material: faeces | place: China | collected 2012 ... | reverse complement strand
GGTCGGAGCCCATCTCACGCTTGATGGAGGAGATGGTGCGGTCGGGGTTGGTGATAGCCTGGCGCTTTGCCACCTGGCCCACCATACGCTCGCCGGTCTTGGAAAATGCCACCACAGAGGGGGTGGTGCGGTTGCCCTCAGCGTTGGCGATGACAACTGCCTCGCCGCCTTCCATAACGGCTACGCAGGAATTGGTTGTACCCAAATCAATACCGATAACTTTAGACATAATGATTGCCTCCTAAATCTATATACGTTTTATGTGTTAACTATTTCATGCGGGCCTGGGCCCGGGATATGCTTTTTAATTGGCCACCTTCACCATGGCGAAGCGGACCACTCTGTCGCCCATTTGATAACCCTTGCGGAACACCTCCGCCACTGTGTTCTCGGCCAGGCTTTCATCGTCGATGTGCATGACGGCGTTGTGCTTTTCCGGGTCAAAGGGTTGACCCAGGGCCTCGATCTCGGTGACGCCCAGCTTCTCCAGCACGGCAGCAAACTGCTTGCAGATCAGCTCCATGCCCTGGCGATGGGGGTCGCCCTCCTCAAACTGGGTCACAGCCCGATCCAGGTTATCTGCCACGTCCAGGAAGGGCTTCACCGTTTCCAGCTTGGCATCGGCATAAATGCTCTCCTTCTCCTTGGTGGTGCGCTTACGGTAGTTATCGTACTCTGCGGCCAGCCGGAGATACTTGTCGTTTCCGTCACTCAGGAGCTTTGCCAGGCTCTCAAACTGCTCCATCTGCTGCCGGGTGACGGTGAAGGTCTCCTCCGCCTCCGGCACCTGGGGTGTTTCCTCCACAGGGGTCTCCGGGGTGGTTTCCTCCGGCTTCGGCTGCTCCTGGGGAATATCCTTTTTCTTCTTTTCGCTCATGTTTTCCTCTCCTCTCCCGGAGGTAACTCCTGGGGTTTTCCAAACATACGGCTGAGGCTCTCGGCAAAGTAGCTGAGGCGAGCCGCCACTGTGGCATAATCCATACGGGTGGGGCCCACCACGCCCACAAGGCCCCGCATATTCTCGCCGATGTCATAACTGGCAATAACCACGCTGCTGTCTTTTAAGGCATCGCTGACATTCTCAGGTCCAATGAGAATCTGCATGGACGCGCCGCCCGTAGGCATGGGCAGATCCTCCTTACTGTCGGAGATGAAGCTCATCAGCTCGTGGGCCTTGTCGGCATCCCGGTACTCGGGGAATTTCAGAATCTGGCTGGCGCCGCCGGTGAATACCTGCTGGGTCTGCGCCTGGGCGAGCAGCTCTCCGGCATACTCCACCACCTGGTTCAGCAGCAGAAACCACTGGCCCTTCACCTGGTCGCTGAGGTTCATCAGGCAGCCATTCATCTCCGGCGCGGAGATGCCGGTGAAATGGGTGTTGAGCAGGTTACTCACCTGGCGCAGATGCTCCGGCTCCACCTGCAGCTGCAGGTGCATAAGCTGGCTCTTGACCCGGCTGTCTGACAGCATCACCACGGCGATGAAACTGTCATCGCTGACAGCGATGAGCTCAAAGCGCTGCACCGTCACGGCCCGTTTGTGATCCGCCACAGCGTAGGCTGGGTAGCCCATAAGGCTGGAGGCCATCTGCCCCGCCCGGGCCACCACCTGGTCCAGCTGTTTCATCTGCCCGCCCAGGGCGGAGGTGATCTTTTCCGCTTCCTCGCCAGACACTGTGCGGTGCTCCATGAGCTCGTTGACATACAGCCGGTAGCCCTTGGCCGACGGCACACGCCCCGCCGAAGTGTGGGGCTGCTCCAGGTAGCCCATCTCCACCAGATCCGCCAGTTCATTGCGGATGGTGGCGGAGCTGATCTTGCCGGGCATCTGCTGGGCAATGGCCTTGGAGCCAATGGGCTCGGCGGACCGGATATACTCCTCCGTGACGATCTTCAGTATTTGCTTTTTTCGATCTGTCAATTCCATAATATTCTCCGTTTTAGCACTCCATTTCCCTGAGTGCTAAACGCAGTTTACCACCAGCATCTGCGATTGTCAAGGGCTGGCAATGTTAAACTATTGTGAACAAACCAATATTTCCCTTCCGGGAAAAGGCATCCCAAAGTACCCCTGCACAAAGGATACTTCGGGATGTTTTGGTTTGTCCTTATCACTGCCGCGGGTTTCTCCTCCCTTTTCCAAATCCGGTTTACCAGGGGATGCGGCCCTGGGGAAGCTGATTAGGCAGCTTGCCCTGCCGACCCAGCACCGGCAGCAGTGCCTGAAACAGAAAGCCTATCATCAGGATCTGCAGCGGCAGGTACAGGGCGTTTTTCACGGCACTGGTGGCCATATAATACAGGTATCCCTTGCTGTAGAGAATGGCGCTCCACAGAGAGCCCAGAAAAACATTTTGGATGTTGGTGAGAAGCTTTGCCAGGATGATGCGGCGCCAGGTGATCCGGGCCCGATAGAAAAACAGGGCATAGACTATGCAGCCCAAAATAGTGGTGAGCATATAGCCGGGAAAGTAGGGATAGCCCCCGGAGGAGAGAAAAAAGCTGAGAGTATCCTCCGCTGCACCGAACAGGATCACCATCACCGGGCCGCATACCAGCGAGCACAGGGCTCGGGCCAGGAAGGTGACGCTGATGGACAGCCCCTCCCCCACCCGGATGGTACAGTGGCTGAGGACGATGCAGGCGGCGATCATCAGTGCCGAAAACACTATAGAGCGGTAGTTTTTTACCTCCAGGGCTGCAGTGCGCCAGTAGGCGCCGGAAAATGGGGTCTTAAAAATGGGCATAAAAATCCTCCTCTGTATCATCGGCAGTCCGGTAATACCGGATCAGCCGCACAGAGGAGCAGGGCAGCACAAAGCCGCCGGGCAGAGCGCTATGCGGCAGCGGGATGCGGAAAACGTAATGCAGGTGACCCGGTCGCCTTTCCTCCGACGGACAACTCCCCGTTCCGCCGGCGCTTGAACATGCGTCTTCCTACTCTGCCTGATGTTGATGGGGATAGTATACGACTTTTGGCAGGTATTTGCAAGAGGATACAGCACAAGAAAGGCGGGGGCTATGGTCAGCCCGTCCCACGGAGGGCAAGAGATACGATGGGATGGGACGATGTGGCCCATTGATCCTTATGGGTACGATGTCTTGAGGTGGTGGAGCAGGCGGCTGCGAGGGTCACCCCCACGGCTCGGATGATGGGTGCAAAAAAGCAGCCGTCCGGATAAACCGGACGGCCGCTTTGATGCGGGATTTATTCAGCCTTGGGAGCTTCCGCAGCCTTAGCGGCCTCGGCAGCAGCCTTGGCGGCAGCGGCCTTCTTTTCAGCAGCGGCCTTCTGCGCAGCCTTGAACTTCTCCTTCTCCTCGGGAGTGGGGATGGGCTCAATGGCGTTGCGGGGGCAGGCCTTGGCGCACATGGTGCAGTTCTTGCACTTAGAGTAGTCGATGACGGCCACGTTGTTCACAACATGGATGGCATCAAACTTGCAGGTGCGCTCGCACATGCCGCAGGCAATGCAGGAATCGGCACAAACCTTGGTGACGGCGGGGCCCTTGTCCTTATTGGAGCAATTGACGAACACCTTCTGCTTGTAGGGGACCTCCACGATCAGGTGGTGGGGGCAAGCCTCACGGCAAGCGCCGCAGTTGGTGCATTTTTCCTTGTCCACCACGGCCACGCCGTTTTCCACATGGATGGCATCGAACTTGCAGGCGGCCACACAGGAGCCGAAGCCGAAGCAGCCGTAGCGGCAGGCCTTGGAGTTACCGCCGCAGACCTTAGTGGCGGCCAGGCAATCGGTGACGCCACGATATTCAAAGTTGTCCTTGGCATTGCAGCCGCCATTGCAGAGCACATGGGCGACCATCTTATCGCCGGTGGGAGCCGCCATGCCCATGATAGCAGCGATCTTGGCAGCGCCCTCAGCCCCCGCGGGAGCGCAGGCGGTAACGGGAGCCTTGCCGGCCAGGATGGCCTCAGCGCAGCCGCCGCAGCCGGGATAGCCGCAGCCGCCGCAGTTGGCGCCGGCCAGAGCTGCCTGAATCTCGGGCAGACGGGGGTCTACTTCCACTTCAAAGACCTTAGCGGCCACGGCCAGGATCAGACCGAACACGATTGCAAGTACACCTAAAACGATGACTGCATACAAAATATTCATATTCTCTTTTCCTCCTTACCAGACCTTCAGGCCGCTGAAGCCCATGAACGCCAGGGCCATCAGGCCGGCGGTGACCAGAGCGATGGGGAAGCCATCGAAGGCCTTGGGGTTCTCACTGGAAACCTCCAGCTGCTCACGCACGGCGGCAAACAGGAAGATGGCCAGCAGGAAGCCCAAACCGCCGGTGATGCCGTACACCACGGAGCCGATGAAGCTGTAGTCATTCTGCACGTTCAGCAGAGCTACACCCAAAACGGCGCAGTTGGTGGTGATCAGGGGCAGGTAGACGCCCAGGGCAGTGTACAGGGTGGGGATGTTCTTCTTCAGGAACATTTCCACAAACTGCACAAGGCCCGCAATGACCAGAATGAAGGCCACGGTCTGCATATAGCCCAGGCCCATAGCAACCAGGATCTTGTTGACACCGAAGCACACGGCGGAGGCCAGGCCCATAACAAAGGTCACGGCGGCGCCCATACCCACGGCGGTGTCGATCTTCTTGGACACGCCCAGGAAGGGGCAGATGCCCAGGAACTGGGCGAAGATAAAGTTATTTGTAAGAATGGCGCCCAAAGAGATGGCGAGCAAAGCTGTAATACTCATAACTTACTTACCCTCCTTTTTCTTAGCGCTCTTGGTCAGGGCCCACTGCATGAGAGCAATGAGGCAGCCCAGGGTCAGGAAGCCGCCCACAGGCAGCGTGAGGACTTTGATGCCGAACTCCTCGGGGAGGATGGTCACGCCGGGAGCGCTGCCCAAAGCGCCGCCGCCCAGGAGGCCGCCGCCGAACTTGCCGCTGCCCAGGAACTCACGGACAACGCACATGACGATCAGCACCAGGGTGTAGCCGATGCCCTGGCAGATACCGTCCACCGCGGAGGCACCTACGCCGTTCTTAGAGGCAAAGCCCTCTGCGCGGCCCAGGATGATGCAGTTCACCACGATCAGGGGGATGAACACGCCCAGGGAGCTGGACAGCGCGGGGACAAAGGCCTTCAGCAGCAGGTCCACGCAGGTAACGAAGCCGGCGATGACCACGATGTAGCAGGCAATACGCACTTCGTTGGGAATGATCTTGCGAAGCAGGGAAATGAAAATATTGGACAGGGTCAAGATGATGAGCACGCTGACGCCCATGCCCAGGCCGTTAAAGAACGAGGTAGTGATGGCCATGGTGGAGCACATACCAAGCACCTGCACCAGCACGGGGTTCTGTGTAATCAGGCCCTCTTTGAGTTGCTTACCAAAATTCATAATTCAGCTCCTCCTTTCTTAGCCCAAGACATCGGCAACAGCCAGGGCCGCGTTGGCGCCCATGGTGATGCCCTTGGTGGAGACTGTGGCACCGGAGATGGCGGTGATGTTGCTGCCAACGACCAGGGAGCCGGCACCGCTGAGACCCACAAACTGATCCAGCACGGGCACACCGGCGGTGTTGGTCTCATTGCCCACGACCTTGGTGCCGATGCCGGAGGTCTCGGCATGGCTGACAACGGAAATGCCGGTGATGGCCTTATTAGCGTCCACGCCCACCATCATCACGATGGTGCCCTGGGAGCCGGAGGCGGAGATCTTCATCACATAGCCGGCCTCGGCACCGCCGTTGGTCACGGGGTACAGCTCCAGGATCTTGCCGCTCTGGGTGGCGGCAGCGGCGACCATATCATCGGTCACTTCTATTTTATCGCCGAACTCGCTGCCCTCGGGGGCCACGGCGCTCATGGCGATGCGGGTATTTTCGGCGTCGATCTCGGCGATCTTGTCTGCGGTGATGCTGTTGACAAAGCCCAAAAGGGCGGCAACCACCAGGGAGATGACCGTTAGAGTGCCGGCGACCTTGAGGATAAACTTACCGGGAATCTTCATTACTTCGCCGCCTCCTTCTTTTCTTTCTTCAGCGCACCATAGATGGTGGGACGGACATACTTATCCAGCAGCCAGGTGGTGCAGTTCATGATCATGATGGAGTAGCAAACGCCCTCGGGATAGGAGCCGAAGCGGCGGATGAACACCGTGATCAGGCCGCAGCCGATGCCGAAGATGGCCTGCCCCAGCTTGGTGACGGGGGAAGTGGCATAGTCGGTAGCCATAAAAATGGCACCCAGCATCAGGCCGCCGCCGAACACATTGTAAGCCATGTATTCCACACCGCTGATGCCAGCAGGAGCAGAGATGAGGGAGATGACAGCCACGGTGGCGATGAAGGCCACGGGGGTCTGCCAGGAGATGACCTTGCGCAGCAGCAGATAGATGCCGCCCAGCAGGAGCATCAGGGAGGAAACCTCACCCAGGGAGCCGCCGATGCGGCCGATGAACATGTCGCCCAGGGTGTATGTATTGGTGAGGGTCTCCCAACCGGCGGCGTCCACGCCCTTCATGAGCATCATGGGGGTGGCAGCGGTGACGATGTCGGCATTGCTGCCAACCACCAGAGCCTTCTCACCCACCTTGACCCAGTTGCCTGCCATGACGGAGGCATAGCTGGCCAGCAGGATCGCGCGGCCCGCCAGGGCGGGGTTGATGAAGTTGCAGCCGATGCCGCCGTAGAGCTGCTTGACCAGCACGATGGAGAAAAACGCGCCGATAATAATCATCCAGTAGGGAATCTGCACGGGGCAGACAAAGGCCAGCAGGATACCGGTGACCACAGCGGACAGGTCGCCGATGGAGTTGGTCTTCTTCATGACCTTGCGGTACAGCCACTCCCAAACCACGCAGGCCGCCACGGACGCCAGGGTGACCGTCAGTGCGCGCCAGCCGAACACATAGATGCCCATGATGAGGGCGGGCATGAGAGCGATGATCACATCCAGCATGATGGAGCGGGTGTCCTCATTGGAGCGGATATGAGGAGAGGAGGATGCGATGAGCTTCAAGCTTTTATAATCCGTCATTGCTTACGCCTCCTTCTTCTCTTCGGCTGCCTTCTTCTCGGCCTCGGCCTTTGCCTTGGCAGCCATTCTTGCGTTATTGACCTTCTGCTTACCCATGCGGAACATATGGGTCAGGGGCAGACGGGCGGGGCAGGTGTAGGCGCAGGCGCCGCACTCGATGCAATCCATGCCGTGCAGAACGTTCTGCCAGGTGTCCACATCGCCCTTTTGCAGGTACTTATACATGAAGACAGGCTCCAGGCGCATGGGGCACACGCCCACGCACTTGCCGCAGCGGATGCACTGGGGCTCGGCCACATACTTCTCCTCATCGCCAGCAAAGGCCAGCATGGCACCGGTGCCCTTACCCACGGTTACATCCACATCATACTGGGCAAGACCCATCATGGGGCCGCCCATAATCAGCTTGTAGGTATCCTCCCGCAGGCCGCCGCAGGCATCGAACAGGTCGGTAATGGGGGTGCCGATGGGGCACTCAATGTTCTTGGGCTCGATGACGCCGGAGCCGGAGACGGTGACGATCTTGCTCACCACGGGCATACCGGTGTAAACGGCCTTGTAAATAGAACAGGTGGTGTTCAGGTTAAAAATGCAGCAGCCGGCGTCAGCGGGGAGCTTGCCGGAGGGAACCTGCCGGCCGGAGATGGCCTGGCAGAGCTGCTTTTCAGCGCCCTGGGGGTAACGGGTGTGCAGCACCTCCACCACCACGGGAGCCTTCAGCTCAGCGATGGTCTTGTTCAGCACGTCCGCCGCGTTCTGCTTGTTGGCCTCCACGCCGATGTAGACCTTATCCACACCGAAGCACTTGGCCAGAAGGGTAGCGCCCTTGATGACCTGCTCGGGCCGCTCCAGCATGGTGCGGTGGTCGCCGGTGATATAGGGCTCGCACTCGGCAGCGTTAATAAGGACATAGTCCACCTTGCCCAGGCCGGAGCTGATCTTCACATGGGTGGGGAAGGTCGCGCCGCCCTGGCCGACGATGCCGGCGTTCTTGACGATCTCTACCAGCTGCTCGGGAGTCAGGCTGTCAGGATCGGCCACGGGATGAATGTCCGGGCACACGGTGTTCTGCTTGTCGTTTTCAATGACCACGCTCATCATGGTGCCGCCCATAGAGAAGGGACGGGGCTCCACGGCCTTTACAGTGCCGGAAACGCTGGCATGAATGGGTGCGGATACGAAACCGCCGGGCTCGCCGATCAGCTGGCCCACAGTAACCTTGTCGCCCACGGAAACCACGGGCTTGCAAGGCGCACCGATGTGCATAGACATGGGAATGACCACCTCAGCCGGGGCTGCCAGCTGCTCGATGGCCTTTTCATTGGTTGCGGCCTTCATGTCATTGGGATGAACGCCGCCAAAGAAAGCTTGTGCCATTGTCTTTCACCTCATCTTACTTCAAGGTGGCCCTATGCCACCCCATACTGAAAGTAATATTACAACAAATCCGGGCCTTTGTCCACCCCTATCCGATGGGATTTGCGGTATTTTTTGACAAATTATGAATTAAGATGCCGTGAAAAAGCGCCTCATTCCGTAAATTCAACAGAAAATGGTTCTGCCTCTTGTTTTTTTCGGGCAGGTGTGTTACATTGACAATACACATTATAAATAACACATTGCAGTGGGAGATGAATTTATGCTGAATCGGATTGAACTGAAGCAAAACGCCAAGGTCATTACCAAGTCAGCCCGGGTCTCCGCGTATCAGATGACCCTTCTATATCTGGTGATCCGATTTGCGCTGAGTCTGGCAGACAGCTATGTGTCCGCCGATAACGGTACATGGGTGCAGATCGGAGATATGCAGTTTCAGGTGCAATCCCTCTTTCACCACGCTGCCTTCCCTACGCTGGTGGTAGTTTTCGTGTCCGTTTTGGTCTGGCTGCTGGGCTGCGTGCTGGCCGCCGGATATATTCAGTATCACCAGGGTGTGCGCCGGGGTGAGGAAATGCCCATCACCTCCCTGTTTGACGGGTTCGGCTTCGTGGGAAAGATCGTGCTGCTGAACCTGGTGATGGCGGTGTTTATAGCCCTGTGGAGCATGCTGCTGATCGTGCCCGGCATCATTGCCGCCTACCGCTACCGCTTTGCCCTGTATAACCTCTGCGAAAACCCGGAGCTGGGGGTCATGGAGGCCCTGGCCATGAGCAAGGCCCAGACCAAGGGCTACAAGCTGGATCTCTTTGTGCTGGATGTGACCTTTTTGGGCTGGAGCTTCCTGTGCGTGTTGACAGCGGGCATTCTCTCCATTTGGATCACCCCCTATATCCAGCAAACTGACCTGGGCTACTTTGAGGCCATTAAGGCGGAAAAGGGCATCGGCCGGATGCCCGGGCGGAGCCCCGATGAGGACGAAGCCTTCCACCATGATGACAGATTCTGAATTCGCAAAAAGGACACCGCTGCTGCGGCGTCCTTTTTCTTGAAATAGGGTAAAAAATACAGTATAATAGAGCTATAAATCCCACGGAGGTGTGTATGGAGCGTATCAGCAAGGAGAATTATTATCTGGACATTGCCCAGACCGTGTTGGAGCGGGCCACCTGCCTGCGGCGCATTTACGGCGCTATCATTGTGAAAAACGACGAAATCATCTCCACCGGCTACAACGGCGCACCCAGGGGCCGGCGCAACTGCGTAGACATGGGCTACTGCACAAGGGAAGCCCTGCGGGTGCCCCGGGGAGAGCGGTATGAGCTGTGCCGCAGCGTCCACGCCGAGGCCAACGCCATCATCTCCGCCTCCCGGCGGGACATGGTGGGCGGCACCCTGTATCTGGTGGGCAAAAACGCCCAAACCGGGGAAATTTTGGGCGATGCTACCAGCTGCGCCATGTGCCGGCGGATGGTCATCAATGCGGGCATTGTCCGGGTGGTGATCCGAAAAACGCCTACGGAGTTTGAAATCGTGGATGTGGCGGAATGGGTGGAAGGCGATGACCTGCCGTTTGCGGAAAACATCGGCGGCTGACATGCCCGGCAAAAATTCCTGCGGAATTTTCTGCCAAAGGGCTTACAGTCTGCTGCGGGCATCATTTTGCCACAAGCGACAAAATTCCACACCGGCAGCCTGAGAGTTTTTTTCACGCGCATGTCACGGTGAAAAATGACTTAAATTTTTTGCCGCCTGCGGGCGGTAAGCTCTGCGAGACTTTTGTCCCTTTCCCCGGAGGCCCGGGGTTCTATACAAATTAACATTAAGGAGTGCGGTAAGAATGTTGAACGAAAGGAAAATGGAAGCCTACTGCGCCATTTTGGCGGAGGAGCTTCGCCTGGCCACCGGGTGTACAGAGCCCATCGCCGTTGCGTATTGTGCTGCAAAGCTGCGCGAGGTGCTGGGCGGTAAACCGGAAAAAGTGCTGGCCGAGATCAGCGGAAACATCCTGAAAAATGTGAAATCCGTGGTGGTGCCCAACACCGGCGGACGGCGGGGCATTGAGGCCGCCATCGCCGTGGGCATCGTGGCCGGGGACGCCGACGCAGAGCTGCAGGTGCTGGCCAAGGTCACCGAGGAGGACACAAAGCATATCCAGGAATACTTGGACGCCACGGATATCACCGTCACCTGTCCGGAGACCCCCTGCCTGCTGGACATCCGGCTCACAGGCTGGCTGGGTGGGCACAAGGCCGTGACCCGGGTGGCCAACAACCACACCAACCTGGTGTACATCGAAAAAGATGGCCGGGTGCTGCTGGAAAAGCCCGAGAGCGCCTCTGCCGAGGCCAATCTCCAGGACAAGAGCGTCCTGAATGTGAAAGACATTCTTACCTTTATAGAAACCGTGGACATAGAACGGATACGGCCCTGCATCAGCCGGCAGCTGGCGTGCAACAGCGCCATTGCCGCCGAGGGGCTCCGGGGTGATTGGGGTGCCAACATCGGCTCCACCTTGCTCTCCACAGGCAGCGGCATCGAGACCGAGGCCCGGGCCTGGGCTGCGGCGGGGTCCGACGCACGGATGAACGGGTGCGAGATGCCGGTGGTCATCTGCTCCGGCAGCGGCAACCAGGGCATCACTGCTTCGGTGCCTGTGTGGCGGTATGGCCTGTTTTTGGGCGCAAGTGAAGAGAATATCCTCAGAGCCGTAGCCCTGTCTGACCTTATTACTATTCACCAAAAAACCGGTATCGGACGGCTCAGCGCCTACTGCGGCGCGGTGTCTGCCGGGGTGGGAGCAGGCTGTGGCATCGCCTGGCTCCGGGGCGCGGGTTACGACGGCATCAGCCGCACCATCTGCAACGCCGTGGCCATGATCTCCGGGTGCATCTGTGACGGAGCCAAGGCCAGCTGTGCCAGCAAAATCGCCATGGCCGTGGGTACGGGCATCCTGGGATACAACATGTACCTGGGCGGCAACAACTTCCGGCCCGGCGATGGCATAGAGGGCGCGGACGTGGAGGAAACTATCCGCAATGTAGGTGTTTTAGCCTCCAAGGGCATGCACGAGACGGACCGGGTGATCTTGAATATCATGACGGGCCGGTAAATACGAAAGAATCAGCAGGTACGGTTAAGCCGTACCTGCTGATTTTTGGGGGATTACGGATTGCCACAGCCAATGTGCGCACTGGCTTCGCAATGACATTGCACAAGGATCACGGCGCTTGTCGGCGAAAAATCACACAGGCAGGGCAAAGCCCTGCCTGTGTGCATAATTTGATGTGGTTTATATGGGCGGATCAGTCCAGACGCACGGCCGTACCGCTGGCGGTGACCATCAGCATGCCGTTATCGGCGCCCAGGACCTCATAGTCAATGTCCACGCCCACCACGGCATCGGCGCCCAGCTGGGCCGCCCGCTGCTCCATTTCGGCCAGGGCCTGCTGGCGGGCATTGATGAGTTCCTCCTCGTAGGTGCCGGAGCGGCCGCCGAAGAAGTTGCTGAGCCCGGCCACAAAGTCCTTGACGAAGTTCACACCGGCGATGACCTCACCGAAAACAACGCCCTTATATTCCGTGATACGGCGGCCCTCCACAGAGGGGGTAGTGGTTACGATCATGTGTTCTCCTCCCTATTATTTATACTCCGGGGCATCCGGGGCGCGGCGGTGCAGCAGGGGCTTGCCCTCGGCGTCCACCAGGACGGTGAGACCGCCGGAATTGCCGCTGGCGTGGTACAAATACTCCACGCCTGTCTGGGTGTCTACCCAGATCTCTGAGGAGGTGACGAATCCGTTCTCCGCCAGCACCTTCACGAAGCGGTCGGTTTCTTTCTTGGCCATAGCGCCTTACGCCTCCGGCTTATCATCGGACAGGATGGTCTTGGCGCTGGCAGCCAGGCCCGCCAAGCCCTGGATCTCGCTGGGGATAATGAGCTTGGTAGCCTTGCCGTCGGCCACCTTCTCCAGGGCCTCCAGGGCCTTGAGCTTGATGACCTGATCGTTGGGGGCAGCCTCGTTCAGCAGCTTCAGAGAATCCGCCATGGCCTGCTGCACCTTCAGGATAGCCGTGGCCTCGCCCTCGGCCTGCATGATGCGCGCCTGCTTCTGGGCGTCCGCCTTCAAAATGGCGGACTGCTTCTCACCCTCAGCCACCAGGATCTTGCTGGCCTTCTCGCCCTCGGCCTGGAGGATGGACTCCCGGCGCTCACGCTCGGCCTTCATCTGCTTTTCCATGGCATTTTGAATTTCCCGGGGCGGGAGGATGTTCTTCAGCTCCACACGGTTGACCTTGATGCCCCAGGGATCCGTGGCCTCGTCCAGGATGGAGCGCATCTTGGCGTTGATAGTGTCGCGGCTGGTGAGGCTCTGGTCCAGCTCCAGCTCACCGATGATGTTGCGCAGGGTGGTAGCGGTGAGGTTCTCAATGGCGCTCATGGGATACTCCACACCATAGGTGTAGAGCTTGGGATCAGTGATCTGGAAATAGATGACGGTGTCGATCTGCATGGTGACATTGTCCTTGGTGATCACGGGCTGGGGATCGAAATCCGCCACCTGCTCCTTCAGGCTCACCTTTTTCACCACCCGCTCAATGAACGGCACCTTCAGGTGCAGGCCCACGCCCCACACGGCGTGGAATGCGCCCAGCCGCTCCACCACATAGGCCTTGGACTGCTGCACAATGTGGATGTTGCTGACGATGAGGATCAGGATCAGCACCACCAGGATCGCCAAAGCAACCGTTCCGATATTGATGTCTCCGAACATGTTTTTTCCTCCCTGTTCAATAATATAAAATGTTGTTTATTATAGCCGCTCTACGAACAGCTTTACACCCTCCATACGAACGGTGCGCACCAGAGTACCCTCCGGCAGCGTTTCGCCGGATTCGCTGCGGGCGGACCAGGTTTTGCCGTCTACATACACCGCCCCGGAGGGAACGGTGTTGTCGATGGCTTCTGTGACCCGGGCCTCCCTACCCAGCACCGCATCGGCATTGGTGGGGACGATGTTCTTGTCCATCATTTTGCGCACCAGGGGACGGGTGGCTATGAGCGCTGCAATGGACACGATGAAAAACAGCAGCACCTGCAGCCATATGGGGGCCTCGCAGATGGCTGCGATGAGCCCCGCCGCACTGCCCAAAACAAACCAAATGGACACCAGCCCCACCGTAACGGCCTCCACCACGCCGAAGACCACCATGGCGGCGATCCAAACGATCATTTCCATTTCCGCTTTTCCTCCTTTCAGACACAGTCCCATAAAGCCGGCCAGCAGCGCCACGCCCAGCAGGATACCGGCGGCCAGCCACTTGTTTCGGGGGGACAGATTGCTCACAAAGGCGGACACCGACGCCTTCAGCGGGACGGCAGGAGAAATTTCCCGGGAAATAGGTTCATTTTCCCCCTGCTCAAACAGGTCATTGAGGGTTACGCCATACTGCCGGCAGATGAACAGCAGCTTCTCCATCTCCGGATAGCCCTTGCCGGACTCCCACTTGCTCACTGCCTGGCGCGACACCTGCAGCTGCTCGGCAAACTGTTCCTGGGTCAGGCCGCTGCGGCGGCGCAAAAGCTGCAATCGTTCTCCAAAAGCCATATCCTTCCCCCCTCCATGTGGTATCATAGTATCAAAAAAACGGGGCTTTGTCTATCAACCTTGAGTTTCCTACAAGGTTTTTTTTCGCGCAACTTGAATTTGCGCCTCATGCTGTCGAAAAATCCTTCGGATTTTTCCGGCAAAAGGCTTACAGCCTGCGGGCGCAAACTCCGCGAGATCTTTTGGCCCCTCGGCTTATTTGCCTCTATTATACAGGATAGCGGCGTGGAACACCACTGTTTTTTAGCGGGGCGAAAAAGTTTTTTCCCGCCGCCTAAGTTTTTGAAGCTTAGGAAAAGCTTCAAAATCCATTGATTTCAGTGGCAATGGACACCCTTCTTGGGTTTCCCCCTACATGCCCTTCCTTACCGTTATCGCAAATCCTGCCGCTTTGCCGGCAGCTTCTTTTTCTTGCACTTTTGAGATTTCTATTCTATACTGAGGGGAGAATGAAAAATATCTCGAGGAGCGCTTGTATGGCAACTTATATGATTCCCTGTTTGCTGGGGCTGGAGAAATTGGTGGGCGATGAGGTAAAGAGACTGGGCCTTAAAAATGTCCGGGTAGAGAACGGGCGCATTTTTTGCGACGGGACACCGGACGACTGCGCAAGGCTCAACATAAACCTCCGCTGCGGCGCCCGGGTGCTGCTGGTGCTGGGGGAATTCCCGGCCCGAAGCTTTGAGGAGCTTTTCCAGGGCGTGAAGGCCATCCCCTGGGAGAACTACATTCCCCGAGACGGCGCCTTCCCGGTGAAGGGCTACTCCATTACCAGCCAGCTCCATTCTGCCCCTGCCTGCCAATCCATTGTGAAAAAGGCCATGGTGGAGCGGCTGAAGAGTCGGTATGGCCTGGAGCAGTTCCCTGAGACGGGGGTAAAATACCAGGTGCGCTTTTCCATTTTCAAGGATCAGGTAGTCATCGGGCTGGATAGCTCCGGGGAGGGGCTTTACAAGCGGGGCTACCGGGCCGTAGGGGTGGAGGCTCCCCTGCGGGAGACTCTGGCGGCGGCCATGGTGCTGCTGTCTCGCTATCGGGGGCGGGATCCCTTCTGCGATCCCTTCTGCGGCAGCGGGACCATCCCCATTGAGGCGGCCCTCATCGCCAAAAACCGGGCTCCGGGCTTAGACCGCAGCTTTGACGCCCAAAGGTGGGCCTTCCTGTCCCAAAGGGGCTGGCTCCATGCGGCGGAGGAGGCCATGGATAAGGAGTTTCACGGAAAGTACGACATTTGGGGCGGGGATATCGATCCCCGGGCCATTGAAATCGCTCGGAGCAACGCCATGAAGGCCGGGGTGGAGGATTGCATCCGCTTTGAGGTGGCGGACATGAGAGACTTCCGCCGGGATAGCCAATACGGGCAGCTGGTAACCAACCCGCCCTACGGAGAGCGGCTCATGGACCGGGCGGCGGCGGAGACGCTGTACCGGGAGCTGGGCCGGGTTTGGCAGCATCTGCCCGACGGCTGGCGGACCCTGGTGCTCAGCAGCCATACGGAGTTTGAGCGCACCTTCGGCCGACCGGCAGACAAGAAGCGCAAGCTCTATAATGGGATGCTCAAGTGTGACCTGTTTATGTACGGGAATGTATGAGTTTTAGGCGCAGAATAACGGATTGCCCCAGCCAGTTGCAAGCCGGTTACCCGCAAGGGTCGCCCCTGCAGCGGATCTAAAAGTCCTCGCAGACAGGCCCGGGAAATTTGTTTTCACTTTGTACACAAATTCTTCTTTGTGCCTGCTATAATGAACTCACGTGTGTTTTTATTCTTTTCCATAGCGGAGGGTCTTATGAAACATATTTTTATTATCAATCCCACGGCCGGCAAGTCCGACAGCCGCCAGCGTATTTACGACATGGCTGATGCCCTGCGCACCCGGCATGATCTGGATGTGCAATGCATCCTCACCAAGCGCCAGGGCCACGCAACAGAGCTGGCCAAAAAACTCTGTCAGACCGGCGAGGAGCTGCGCTTTTACGCCTGCGGCGGCGATGGCACCGTAAACGAGGTGGCCAACGGCATCATTGGCTACGATAACGCCGCTATGAGCGTCATCCCCATCGGCACCGGCAACGACTTCCTCAAGAATTTCGGCAGTGATATGGAGAAGTTCCGGGACGCGGAGAATCTGTGGAACGGGCCGCAGTTTCCCATAGATGCCATTCAGGTCAATGACCGCATCGCCCTGACCATTGCCTGCTCTGGCATCGACGCAAGGGTGGCCAAGGATGTCCATAAGTTCAGCGAAAGCCCCATTCTGGACGGCAAGAGCAGCTACATCGTGTCTCTGGCGGTGAACTTTCTCTTTAAGGGTATCGGCACCCACTGGACCGTGACACTGGACGGCGTTTCCGTGGAGAAGGACTACGCCGTGGTGGCCGTGTGCAACGGGCGCTATTACGGCGGCGGCTTCATGCCCGTGGCGGAGGCCCGGATGGACGACGGCGTGCTGAATACCCTGGTGGTGGATAAGGTGAGCCGCAGTACCTTCCTGAAATTTGTGGGCCCCTACTCCAGGGGCGAGTACCACCGCTTCCCCCATCTGGCGCACTGCTCCACCGCTAAGGACATCGTCATCGACTCGGAGAAAAAGGACATCGTTACCTGCCTGGACGGCGAGTGCGTCACCACCGACCACGTCCATATCCGTCTGGCGGATAAAAAGCTGAATTTCTTCGGCCCCGATGGCTGCTCCTGCAATGCCACCGCCCGGGAAGCCGCTCCCGCTGTGGAGCAAATGTGAATTTTTTGTGATTTTCCAAAATACCCCTTGAAAAACGATATAAATGTGGTATTATAATCAGCGTTAGCACTCCTGTGTTTTGAGTGCTAACGCTGAATTTGTTTAATAAAAAGGATATAAGGAGGAAAACAACTATGAAACTGACACCGCTTTCTGACCGCGTGGTTTTGAAAATGACCGAGGCGGAGGAAACCACCAAGGGCGGTATTATCCTCACCGGCTCTGCCAAGGAGAAGCCCTCTGTGGCGGAAGTCATTGCCGTTGGCCCCGGCGGCATGGTGGACGGCAACCCCGTGACCATGACCGTGAAGCCCGGCGACAAGGTCATCACCGATAAATATGCCGGCACCAAGATCACTCTGGAGGATGTGGAGTACATCATTGTAAAGCAGGGCGATATTTTGGCCATCGTTGAATAAAACTTTGGCACTGTCATTGTGAGGCCAGTCCGCAGACTGGTCGTGGCAATCCGTTCTCCCCGGCCTTATGCAAAGGGTATTACGGATTCCCGCGGTCGCTTCGCTCCCTCGGAGTGACATTCCTTTATAAAATCATTATCTGCAATATAGGAGGCAATCAATATGTCTAAAATTATCAAGCGCGGCGACGAGGCCCGGAAGGCTTTGGAGTCCGGCGTCAATCAGCTGGCCGATACCGTAAAAGTCACCCTGGGCCCCAAGGGCCGCAATGTGGTGCTGGATAAGAAGTTCGGCTCTCCGCTGATCACCAACGACGGCGTGTCCATCGCTAAGGAGATCGAGCTGGACGATCCCTTCGAGAACATGGGCGCTCAGCTGGTGCGGGAGGTTTCCACCAAGACTAACGATGTGGCCGGCGATGGCACCACCACCGCCACCCTGCTGGCTCAGGCCATGGTCCGGGAGGGCCTGAAGAACCTGGCCGCCGGCGCCAATCCCATCGTTATGAAGAAGGGCATGGCTAAGGCTGTGGACGCTGCCGTGGCATCCATCCACGCCCAAAGTCAAAAGGTTAACGGCTCCGATGACATCGCCCGTGTGGGTACCGTGTCCTCCGGCGACGCCTTTATCGGCAAGCTCATTGCCGAGGCCATGGAGAAGGTCAGCGCCGATGGCGTCATCACCATTGAGGAGTCCAAGACCGCCGAGACCTATTCCGAGGTGGTGGAGGGCATGATGTTTGACCGCGGCTATATCACCCCCTACATGGTCACCGACACCGAAAAGATGGAAGCCGTTATCGACGACGCTTACATCCTCATCACCGACAAGAAGATCTCCGTTATCTCTGAGATCCTGCCCCTGCTGGAGCAGCTGGTCCAGGCGGGCAAGAAGCTGTTCATCATCGCCGAGGATGTGGAGGGCGAGGCCCTGAGCACCCTGATTGTGAACCGCCTGCGCGGCACCCTGAATGTGGTGTGCGTGAAGGCCCCCGGCTTTGGTGACCGCCGCAAGGAAATGCTGCAGGATATTGCCATCCTCACCGGCGGCCAGGTCATCAGCGAGGAGCTGGGCCTGACCCTGAAGGATGCCACCGTGGATATGCTGGGTCGTGCCCGTCAGGTGAAGGTGACCAAGGAGAATACCATCATCGTGGACGGCGCCGGCGACAAGCAGGCCATTGCCGACCGTGTGGCTCAGATTCGCAGCCAGATCGGCATGACCACCAGCGACTACGACAAGGAGAAGCTCCAGGAGCGCCTGGCCAAGATGGCCGGTGGCGTGGCCGTTATCAAGGTGGGTGCTGCTACCGAGACGGAGATGAAGGAGAAGAAGCTCCGCATTGAGGACGCTCTGAATGCCACCAAGGCCGCCGTGGAAGAGGGTATCGTGGCCGGCGGCGGCACCATCTATGTAAACACCATCCCCGCCGTCACTGCCCTGCTGGATCAGGTGGAGGGCGATGAGAAGACCGGCGTGCAGATTGTGGCCAAAGCTCTGGAGGAGCCTATCCGCCAGATCGCAGCCAACGCAGGCCTGGATGGCTCCGTGATCCTGGAGAAGGTCCGTTCCTCCGGCAAGAACGGCTACGGCTTTGACGCCTACAAGGAGGAGTACTGCGACATGATCGCCAGCGGCATCGTGGATCCCGCCAAGGTGACCCGCTCCGCTTTGGAGAACGCCGCCAGCGTCTCCGGCATGGTGCTGACCACCGAGTCCCTGGTGGCCGACAAACCCCAGCCTGCGGCTCCCGCAGCTCCCGCCCCCGATATGGGCGGCATGGGCGGTATGTATTAATCCCCATTTTATTCAAAAAAAGGAGCGCGCTGCACCTGCAGCGCGCTCCTTTTACTCTTTGGGCATAGCCTTTTCCAGCCAATTTTTGCCGTCCACAAAGCGGGAGACGATGAACGAGGCCACATAGTCACCGGAGGAGTTAATCATAGTAGCCGGGGGATCCATCAGGTTGCCGATGGCCACTAAAATAGGAAAGGCCATCTTCAGCACACAGCTGAAGCACGAGCCGTCCATGTGCATGGTGGCTCCCAAAGGAATCACCATTTCCGAGATGTCCCGGCTGATGCCGGTCTGTTCCGCTACCTCCATATTGGTAGGGATAGTGGCTACCGACGAGCAGGTGCCCAGGGACACCACAGCAGGCTTGGTGATGTGCCGCAGCATGACGCCCGGCCCCCGCCGCCCGCCGCCAAACCGGGCAAACAGGGGGAACGCCGTGAACACATATACCAGGCACAGAGGATAATACACCGCCAGCGCCCGGCCATAGGCCCCGGCGATCTGCGGGCCGTAGTTGGCCACCAGATTCGCGAAGATGGCAAAAAAGGCCACCGGCGCATAATAGGTCACGAGCTTTACGAATTGCAGCATGGTTTCCGTCATGCTCCGCAGCCACTTGGCCACCGCCGTCTCCGGCCCACCGGCCATGTTGGCCGCAAAGCCGAACAGTACCGAGAACACGATCAGCGGCAGCATGGCCTTGCGGCTCAAAAGCCCGGCAAAATCCCCCACGGTGAAGAAATTCACCAGCAGATCAGGCAGCGAAGCATATTCTCCCATCTCCCCTGCCGGGATCTCCTGCCACGGCGCCAGCACCGGCGGCACCACCTTCATCAGTGCAAACATAATAATCGCCGCAATGGTCCCTGTCGCCACGAACACTGTCACGGTGATGCCCATGATCCGTCCCGCCCGGCGCATATTCCCCATGCTCGCCACAGACCCGGCAACGGAAGCAAACACCAGTGGCACCACCACGCAGAACATCATGTTGATGAACACCGTGCCCAGAGGCTTGACGGCCACCGCTGCCCCGGGCGCTATCCATCCAAGAACACACCCCAGCAACATGCTCAGCGGCAGCACGCCTAAAAATCCGTAGTTTTTCAGCACAGACCTCTTTCCCTTAGTCCCTCTCCTTTCCATATTTCAATTTATGATGCGGCGGCGCAGGATGTGTCTATCCCGGCGAGTCATAGCGGAATTCAAACGGAAAATCCCCGGTTTTTTGAAAAAAATAATTGACAAGTCCCACCGAATATGGTAACATAACTCTTGCCTGTCAGGGATTGACTTATGGCGGCGTAGCTCAGTTGGCTAGAGCATGCGGTTCATACCCGCAGTGTCACCGGTTCAAATCCAGTCGCCGCTACCATATTCCCCTGAGATGTGCGGCATCTCGGGGGAATCCCCTTTCAGTAAAATACGGCCCGTTGGTCAAGTGGTTAAGACACGGCCCTTTCACGGCTGTAACATGGGTTCGAGTCCCGTACGGGTCACCACAAGGCAATCCGTAACGGGTTGCCGAATATGGAGGCTTAGCTCAGCTGGTTAGAGCGCCTGCTTCACACGCAGGAGGTCACTGGTTCGAGTCCAGCAGTCTCCACCAAAAAGTTCCTGATTTCGTAAGAAATCAGGAACTTTTTCTGTTTATATCCTCAAATAGTGACGCGGCATTTTGGCGTTTTTCGCATGACCCAAACCGTGACCCAAAAGCCGAGAGGTCAGGAAAGCACCGGAGAGGGGCGGATGGCATCATCCGTCCCTCTCCGGTTTTTTTGTGGGCTACATGGTCTGGCTGATGACGCTGCCGATGGTGTCGGCAGCGGAGCGCTTCATCCCCTCCGTGGCGTGGGTGTAGGTGCTGAGGGTAAAGCCCGCGTCATAGTGTCCCAGCGCACCGGACAGCGTCTTGACGTCCACGCCGTACTTGAGGGACAGCGTGGCGAAGGTGTGTCTGAGGTCGTGAAACCTGATGTGCTCCGCGCCGATGGCCTTCAGGATCTTCTCATGGGTGTGGCGGAAGGAGTCCGGGTCGAACATGGTGCCGGTCTTGGGCGACACAAACAGGTAGGGACTGTGTGGGTGCTTTGCGTGCTCCTCTACCAGCAGCTCCACCGCCCGCTGCGGGATGGCCAGTCTGCGGATGGAGTTGGGTGTCTTGGGGTGGCTGACCACCAGTTCACCGTTGAGACGGTTCACCTGTTTGCTGACAGAGATGGTCATGTTCTCCACATCCAAGTCCGTCCACAGCAGGGCCAGGAGCTCGCCCCGGCGCAGACCGGTGGTCAGCTCCAGATAGAAAGCCGCCAGCAGTCCGCGCCGTTCTGCTTCGGCCAGGTACGGGCCGATCTTGTCCTCCGGCAGTATCTTCATCTCTCGCTTTTCCAGCTTCGGCAGGCGGCAGCCTTTGGCGGGATTGGCGAGGAGCAGCCGCTCCGCCACCGCCTGCTCCAGACAGTTGTTCAGCAGCGTGTGGATGCCCCGTACCACGCGGGTGCTGAGACCCTTGTCTTTCAGTTTGATGTGGGTATATCGCTGGATGCGGCCGGATTTTTGCAGGTCGTTGTAGAATTTTTGGATCTGGATGGTGGTCAGTTTTTCCAGCGGTGTGTTGCCCAGCTCGGGGATGATGTGGTTGTCGATGTAGTTGAGGTAGTAGTCCTTGGTTTTCTCCCGCAGGCGTGGCTCGGCGTAGACCTCGTACCACAGCTTGATCCACGCGCCCAGCGTGTAGGATTTTGCACGGCTCATGTCCAGCTTTTCAGCCTCCGCAATGGCCTGCTTGAGCTTTTCCTTGGCTTCGGATTGGGTTTTAGCGAGGACGCTCTTGTGGATGGGCTTGCCGGTGGTGGGATCGCAGCCTGCGGTGTAGCGGCCCTCCCAGCGGCCGTCTTTCCGCTTGCGGATGCTGCCTTCTCCGTTGGCTCATTTCTTCGGCATGGTATCAACTCCTTTTCTTGGTAGCCAATACACATACCACAAGCCGACCTTAATAGCTATCGGAGATAGGCAGAGTTAAGAGAAAGTTATCAATTGCACAGCGGGGGTATTCTTTGGTTACAGCGTGGTCATTTTTGCGCTGTGTTGGTGTCGATCCACTCCCGCAGCTTGTCCTTCGGTACTACGATGCGGCTGCCGATCTTCAGTGCAGGGAAACCATCGCTGTGAACCAATTCATACGCGCCGGCACGGGAGATGCCCAGCACCCCCGCCACCTGCACGACATTCAGCATCAGGGGCAGCTCGTCGTAATTCTTATAGGTACATTCGTTCATTCGCTTCTCCTTACATCATGGTCATGTCGAAACCGTGATACTGCTCATATTCTTCCTCGTAATTTTCCTGTTCCTGCCGGCGGGACTGATACCACTCCACCAGTTCTTGCAGCAAGAGACTGCTGTAATACAGCTCACGGGCGAGGTCGCTGACCTCGCTGTCCTCGTCCTCGCAGAGGGCGCAGATGGCAGCCACCGTACCTGCCATGCCGCAGATGGCATCCTCCAGCGTGGGTGTCGGCTCACGATGGTCATAGGCAATTTCCCGGCAGGCTTGCAGATAATCCGCGTCGCCCAGCCGGAAGTACAGCTCCATATTCTCACGCTTCAGCGTCTGGTCGAACAGCTTGCTGTCCCGGCAGCGGATGTTCTCCGGCGTGGTGTAGGTGATGTATTTCTGATGCGGCTCCCATTTCACATCGTAGCCATAGGCATTCATATGCGCAATGAACGCCTGCTGCGTGCGGCTCTGCTCCATAGCCTCTTTGATATGATCCGTCAGCCGCCTCTTCCATGTTGGGATGCGGAACGGGTCGGCCTTGGACTCCGTGACGGACAAACCGTACTCCCGACAGAGTTGGCTGCAGTAGTCCTTGACCTGCTGCATCTCCCGCGCGGACTGATGGAATTTCATGCCCGTCTCGAAATTGACGGAGTTCATGATGATGTGGTTGTGGATGTGGGCGGTGTTCATGTGGGTGACCACGATGCACTGGTAGCCCGCAAAATGCTCCGCCAGTTTCATGCCCAGCTCGTGCGCCGTTGTAAAGTCCAGCGGATCATCCGGTGCGAACGCCTGCACGATGTGGTAGTAGCCGCGGCCCTCCGTTTTGCGGAACTGCTTTTTCACCGCCTCGAATTCCGGCACCGCCGTCCGCGCTACACAGTTGACGCCGCTGATAAGCTGCTCCACCGTCTTTTCCCGGTTGGTGACATAGTCGACGATGCCCCTCAGCCCACGCGAGACAGCAATAAATTTAACGTTTGCCATGTGTTTTCATACACCTCCATGAGCGGCTCCATGTTGACCAGCTCGACATGACCCTGCCGCGCCATGACGACCAGCTGATTCAGGTTATTGCCCTGCCGACGCAGCTCGCGGATGAGGTCATCCACGCCGTCGATGACCGTCACATCCTTGTCCATGGCCGCGTCCCGCACATACTGACTGAGAGACTTGTGCGCCTTCTCCGCCTGGAGCGAGATGTATTTCTTCTGCCACCCCGCCACGCGAATGCGGATAAATTCTTCTTTCTTCATACGTTGCTCCTCCATGAAAAGGGGTGTGGGCTTAGCCCGCATGCAGCGTTTGGGGAGCGGTTTCGGCCAGAGGCCGAAAACCGCACCACAAACGCGAAACTTGCCATCGCGCCGAAGGCGCGATGCTCCGCTTTCCCCGACTCCCAGCGTCCTGTGACACTCGCCCTACCCTGCGAGGTCGCACAGCGGCTCACAGAGTCGAACACGGCGGTTCTTCGGCTTGCGCCGACAGTTTCCGCTGCACCCGATGTCGCTCGGCGGCGGCTTCGGCGAGGTACAGCTGATGCTGGGTGTACCATTCCATCGCCTCTCGGATGGGGTGAATGTGATAACGCAGGTTGCCGTTTTTCTTCAGCCCGTTCCGCATGATGACCGATGTCGGCTCTACGGTGATGAGACCCTTTTCTACCAGTCCGGCCACGTAGCGCTTGACGGAACTCTTGCTTTTGCCAATGGATTTCCCAATCGTTTCGTAGCTGGGCCAGCACTCGTAGGTGCGCGGGTCTTCCAGCCGCATCAGTACAGCGTAGGTCGCCAGCTCGCCGGTGCTTAAGTGCAGAGAGAAGATCTCATTGGGCAGCGGTGTGAAGTTTTTCAGTTTGTTGTTTTGCAAGTTCAATACATACCTCCGATTCCTGTTGACATGGCTGCGCGAATGGTGTAGACTAATTGCAATATTGATTAGACATTTAGCTTGAGTCTATCATAACAGAGGCGGCATGATCTGTCAACGCTGTCGATTATTATTTACAATTAGTCCATAATTGGAGGGCGTTATGTGGTACTGTAAAATGTATTTCCCCGGAAGGCATGAGGTCATTGAGAGCGACGCTTTCGGCACCCAGGGAGCGCCGTCGCAGCGAAAGATATTTTCTTTTTTGGAGTCGCTGCTGTCCTTCACCGAACTGGATATGGAGAAGGTCTCCATCGTGCTTCGGTGTATCTCCGATGACTTGGAGAGCCTCGACCGGGAGCGCGTGACCAACGCCATGGTCAGGCTGGGAGCACTGGCGGACACGCACAGCTTCTTTCGCGTGCTGTATACCAAGTGGTTCTACCTTCATTCCAAGGGTTTTAAGAACAACGGAGAGGAAGTAACCTGTGCGTTAGACGAGTTACGGACGCTGCCGGAGGAGCTGCCGCTGTACCAAAAGCAGATCCAGCGGTTCTTCGAGCTGGTACTGGATATAGACAAGGCCGGGCGCGAGCCCAGCCGGCAAGTCTTGCGGTACTATCATTTCGACCAGCCTGACCAGCCCAGTGATCCGGAGCTGTTTCCGTTCCGTCTGCTGACCACGCGCTTTGAGCCGGTGGATGGCGATACTTGCGCGCCGGTGCTGTACGCGAACACCGTGGCGGATATGATCAGTTTTTCTTTGCAGACTTGCGTGGAGCGCAATATTACCGTGCGTCGCTGTAAAAACTGCGGACGGTACTTCGCCCAGACAGGCCGCGTCAGCGCGGAGTACTGCGACCGCACACCACTCGACGGTCAGTCCAGCTGCCGTGCGATGGGTGCATTCCAGCAGTGGACGCTGAAGCAGGCGGACGACCCTGTATTCAAGATCTACCGCCGGGAGTATAAGCGCCGCTTTGCGTGGATCAAGGCCGGGCGCATCAGCGACAGCGAGTTTTATGCGTGGAGCGAGCAGGCCAGAGAACAGAAAAAGAAATGTGATGAGGGCGTCATCACCGAGGACGAGTTCCAGCGGTGGTTGAAGGAATCGTAAGTATACGGGGGGTGCGGTCCAGCGGAACCGCACCCTCCCCATGTTTCGTCAGCAAAGAAATTTTGGCCCTATTGTGCGCTAATGCGCAGCGGGCTCGCCCTCCCCGCCGCGCTCCTGAAGCATCAGGAACATCGCCGTCGCTCCGCCTCCTCCAGCTTACGCAAGATTATCTGGCGTATCGCCTCCTCTGGATCCTCCGGCGGGAAATTCTCGATCTCCGCCGCGTTATACCTTGAAGCCGCCTCGCAGGTCACCGCAGGGTTTCTCTTTACAGCGGTGCCGCAGATAGCCTGAATATCGGAATAGAGCAGGGTCTTCTTCATGACCAGCGCCTCTGTGATCCTTCTCAGAAACGCCTCGTTTTGAGCAAGGAGCGCCTTTGCCCTGCCGTAGTACCGCTCCAGCTCCGCCTGTACCGCCGCCTCGCTGCGGGCATTCAGGCTTTCGGACATATTGCTGGAGGAATCGCTTTCGACATTCAGCAGGGAGAATCCCAGCGCACCCTCCTTGGCTGCCGTCTCGCGGATACAGTTGACCGCACAGGCGATATCGTCGCTGCATCCCTCTGCGACCTGCCCCGCATACCGCATCTCCACGGCGGCCTTGCCGCCCAGGGCGATGATGGCGCTTTGTGAATCGGAGACACCTTTGCAGCAGTGGATAAAGCCGCCGCACCGGTTTTCGTCGGAGGGAAGCAGGGAGGCAAAGCCGACGCTGCCGGGGCACAGCGCTTCGCATACCACCAGATGCCCCGCCTCGTGAAGTGCCACCTTTTCGATAACTTCATCCGAAACGCGAGGCATATCCTCTTGTGCGCCATATTGCTGCTTCAGCACCACACTCACCATGTCCTCCATGTCGATGCCGGTCTTACGGGCAAAGGCCGCACGAACCGCCGCTTCATTCAAAATAGTCTCCAGCTCGGCGCAGGAATTGTAGCGCATCATCCTCGTCAGGTCTTCCATGTTGACACTGTCCGAAACCTTTTTCGATTTAAGATAGTGGGTGATGATCTCCTCCGCGTCGGACGCCGTGGGCGCTTGAAGTCCGATTTTTCGGTCAAACCGTCCGGAACGGCGCAGGGAGCTCGGCAGCTTGCGAATATCGTTTGCCGTGGCGATCACAAACACACCGGTGCCCTTCACATCGTCGATCCCTGCTTGCACGGCGGCGTATTCCGGTGCGTCGCAGTGGGTATCATCCTCGTTGGCAAATTTGTCCATGTCATCCAAAAGGACAATGGACGGTGCTTTTGTCTTCGCGCTGGCAAAGGCCTGTGTAATTCCATCGATAAAGGCGTCGCCGCCCTTGTCGCGGCGTACCGTGATGGCGTGCAGCCCGCTCTCCTCCACAAAGCACCTTGCCAAAAGCGTCTTTCCCAAGCCCGGGTCGCCATACAGCAGCAGTCCATGGGGCAGGCGGGCGCCCATCTCCTCATAGATCTCCCGGTTGCGGAGCATATCGCACAGCTGCAGCAGCTCGCGCTTGGTGGCCTTGTATCCGATGACCTTGTCAAATGCGTTCATGGTAAAATCTCCTTTTCGAATTTTACCGCCAGTATAGCACCCATATAATTAAGACCTAATTTATATAAGCATATATAGGCCAAAAGGCGGCTTTCTGCAAAATTTCGTATAGATGCACAATCCGGCACATCAACAATCGACATATTTGCGGCGTTATGCCCATGAAATGCGGCGGTTTTTGCTGCCTGCATGCGAAAAAATGGGCGATGGAGGCCGATTTCTACCCCCAAACCGCCGAAAATAATATAAATATTTAGGTCTTATAAAAAAAGGTGCTACACTGACCGCAAATCACATTGCAGGAGGAAATGACCATGGATGTTACTTTTTCACCCGCCCTCCGTGTGTACGCGGAGCTGTGGGAGATCGCCGGACGGCGACGGGCGGCGGACGCACAGTTCTCGCAGGCGTTGACACATATCCGCAGCGGCACGCCCGACGCTATGGCAAAGGCATTCGATCTATTCAAGCGTTCAGGAGCCCACAACTTTACCGAGGCGCAGTTCGCCGCCGGATGGTGCTGTGAGCACGGCTGCGGTACAAAGCGCAACTACCCGCAGGCTATCCGCTGGTATAAGCGGGCGGAGAACAACGTGACTTCCGATGTAATGAGCGCTTTTGACCCTGTGGGTGAGGCGGAGAATGCCCGGCTTCGGCTGTACTTCGAGTGCGAGTCCTACGCGGCGGCGGTGGACGCGCTGCTGGACGCACAGGAGCGGGAGGATAGCTTTATGGCTGACTACGAGGCGGCGGTGGGCGGCGACGCCATCGGGATGCTGCATCTAGGGCATCGATACTATTACGGGCAGGATGTGGCGTGTGACCAGGCAGAGGGCATCCGCTGGTATCACCGGGCCGCCGAGGCTGGCAGCGATGCCGCCATGTCGCGGCTGGCACAGATCTACGAGGCGGACAAGCGTTACAAGGAGGCTGCAAGATGGTATCGCCGCTACGCGGCGGAGCGCATCCGCTGGCGCAACCAGCGGCTAAATTGGTGAAAAAAGTTCCAAGAAATTGGTGAACTTGCGTTTTTTGACAACGGCGCTTATAATGGATGTACAGGCAATGGCACGCAAAATAATATGATGAGAAGGAGAATGAACGATGGGTACCACTATAACATTGAATGAGAAGTTTTTTGAGCGTGACGCGGCAGCAGTTGCAAAGGATTTGCTTGGCGGTACTATCCTCTATCGCGGCAAAGATGGCGCACACCGTTATTGGATCACCGAAACCGAGGCATACTACCACGATGAACAGGACAAGAGGGGGAAGCTAATTTGTTACGGGGCAGGCAAATCCAAATCCGCGGCACAATCGGATGTTTCTGCCCCACTTTTCTCCAAACCCGGAACATGGTGCGTATACGGAGGACAGTTATTGCTTTCCGTTAACGACAGTGTGCATTCTGATAATGTCCTCATCAAGGGCATTAAAGATGAAAATGGCGTAACCTTTAAGCCAGATGGAATAGCGCAAGAACTCCATCTGTATAAAACAAAGCCAGATTATAGCGACTGCCACGGGAAGTTTTCACTTTGCGGCTGTGATGTGACTTTGGTTGAAATATCAGTATCGTCCAAATATACATGCAAAAGCAGGATTGGGATTGAGGAAGAAAGCAAGCTGAACTTTGAACTCGTTGAAGCCGAGTAAAAATAGAAGGATAGAGGGTTACATATGATCTACCTCTCCACTCTTCTTCCGCGGCAGTATCCGTCTGACGCAGAGACGCTGTTCACGGCGCTGGCGGCGCACGATGTCCCCTATGCGCTGCTGGATGGCACACGGGACGTTTGGGTGCGGGACTTCATGCCGGTGCGGACAGGTTCCGGAAAGCTGGTATCCTTCCGGTATGAGCCGTGCTATCTAAAAAACGATCCTGTTCTGAGGACCGATTTTCGTAAGGATCTTGCTCCGCAGCTTGGACTGCCGGTTACATACAGCAATATCAACCTGGACGGCGGAAACATGGTGTTCTCGCCGTCCGGGGCGCGCGTCCTGATCAGCGACCGCGTCTTTTCCGAAAACCCGGAGTATCCGCCTGCCGCGTTGGTGCATGAGCTTTCGGAACTGCTGGAGGCGGAGGTTTTGATCATTCCCACTCTGAAAAGCGACATGACCGGCCACGCCGACGGCATGACGCGATTTCTCGACGACCGCACCGTGCTGTGCAATCGGCCGCTGTCATCCTGCGGCTTTGAGCAGCAGGTGAAGCGAGCGGTGCAGGACTGCGGCCTGGACGCGGTGGATTTCCCCTTTGTCCCGATCGGTAGGGTCAGCGCCGTCGGCTGCTACCTGAACTATATGGAGACGGAACGGGTGGTTTTCCTGCCGGTGTTTGGCATTGAGCAGGATGCCGAGGCTGAAACTTCCGCGCGGCAGCTTTTCAGCAAAGAGATCGTGCCCGTCAACATCCGGGAGATCGCCCGACAGGGCGGCTGTCTGAACTGCATCAGCTGGGAGGAACCTCATGCATAATGAACAGAATTTGAAGAACACGCCGGAATACCGCTCCGGCATGTTCCGCATCGTCACCTGCCCCGTCTGCGGCCATCCCACGCTGGATATGTACTGGATCTGTGAGCATTGCGGCTGGGAGTATGACATCGAGCTGCAGACGGAGGATGAGGAGTCTCCCTGCAACGGTATGTCCCTGCGGGCATACCGCGAACTATACAAAACTGGAGGTATATCTATGAACGTGACCATCTGTTCCCGCAAAGCCGCCGAGGAACTGCTGCGTACCGACACGCTCTCCCGCACGGCGGCGATCTCCTTCTGCGACCCACCCTCCGTCGGCAAGCCTGCCCCGACGCCCCCGCTGGACTACGCCGGCAAGGCGGCGCGGGTGTTCACCGTGGTCGTTCACGATCTGGATCTGACAGCTCTGCCGGATGTGGGGCTGGACTACGACACCTATATGCCGGAGGCGGACGCGCTGGCGGCGTTCATCTGTCAGGCAAGGGCGGACGGGCTGGATATCCTCTGCCAGTGTGAGTACGGGCAGAGCCGCAGCGCCGCCTGCGCCGCCGCGATTTTGGAGTATTTCGACGGCACCGGTATCTCAATCTTTGCCGACTACCGCTATTACCCCAATCAGGTGGTGTATCACAAGGTCATGGACGCACTGACCCGGTACGGGCAGGAGGCGCAGCCATCCGCTTGACATTCCCGTCAAAGCGCTTTACCATATAAGCACAACCGAAGATCAGCCCCGCGCAGTAGTGTACAGCTTAAAGTTTCGTACTTTGAGGAGGGTGGCGAGTCGCCGCTCTGTTTGCCAAGAGGACGCACGCTTCGCAAGCGAAGCGACCGCCTGATACCGCTCCATCGAATCGAGAATCACGCCGTGATTAGGAATTCGACTCCGCTTATATCAGGTCACTTTGTACTGCACGGGGCTGATTTTATGTTAGGGGGGGTCTCTATGGAAATCGAGAAGGATACGGTCACATTTGAAGCGCCGGACGCAGACTTCGTGACCAAATTCGGCATACAGGCTGCGGCGGATATGGTGCTGGATTTTCACTGCTTTCACCCGCAGCTGCCGTTCCTGTACGACGCCAGGCAGCTGGCGGCGTTTCTCTCTACCAGCAGGCAGAAGCTCCTTTACTATGCGCGGCACACGGCGGCAGCATATCACCCCGTCACCATCCCCAAGCGTAACGGCGATGTGCGCATACTGTCCGTGCCGGACGACACGCTGCGTCGCTGGCAGCGGAAGATCTGCCGGGATCTCCTCGCCTATCTGCCTGTCGCACCGCAGGCCACCGCCTATCGGAAGGGCGGCACTCTCAGCGGCAACGCCGCGCCCCATGTGGGCAAGCGGTATCTCCTGAAGCTGGATATCTCCGACTTTTTCGGCAGCATTTGCTTTGAGCAGGTCCACTCCACCGCCTTTCACACCCGGTACTTCTCCCGGCAGGTGGGTTTTCTGCTGACCTCTCTTTGCTGCAAAGACGGTGTCTTGCCGCAGGGCGCGCCCACCTCTCCCGCGCTTTCCAATCTGGTCATGCGGAATTTTGATACGAACATGGCACGCTGGTGCCAGCGGCGCGCCATCGTATACACGCGGTACTGTGATGACCTGACCTTTTCCGCCGATCGTCCGCTGTTCGCCGTCTATTCGAAGGCGAAAAATATGCTGGCGGAGATGGGCTTTGACCTGAATGAGGCCAAGACCCATTTTATCACCAACGCCGGACGGCAGAGCGTGACCGGTCTGACCGTCAATGAGAAGGTATCCGTGCCGGCCGGCTATAAGCGATCACTTCGACAAGAGGTCTATTACGCCCTGCGCTTTGGTCTGGCGGACAGTATCCTGCGGGGCGGCCACGCAGCGCTTCGCACAGACGGCGTTCCTGATACGGAGCGCTACCGGCAGCAGCTATTGGGACGAGTCCAGTATGTGCTGCAGATCGAGCCGGAAAACCGCTGGTTCCGCGAGGCAAAACAAAAGCTGCTGTCCTGCGATGACCTCCCGAAGGTCTGACGCCTATTCTTTAATTACAGCGTGGTCATTTCTGCGCCGTTGCAACCGGCTCACCTACATCCTGCGGTTGGTTACGAACGCCAAACAATGTGCAAATTATAGGTTGATTTTTACCTATATACGGGTATAATAAGCATAGGAGGTGTTCACGATGACCATTGATACAAAGACAATCGTTTCGGTCACCGAAGCGAATCAGAACTTCTCGCGGGTAACGCGCATTGCCGAGAAGAACGGGCAGGCGGTGATTTTCAAAAACAATAAGCCCAAATATATGCTGGTGGATCTGGATGTGTCCCCTATGATCGATATGACCGATGATGAAAAAATCGATGTCGTGGCGGCGCGCATCCTGAAAAAGTACAAGCCCGCATTTATGGAGCTTGCAAAATGATCAAGTTTTCGAAAGATAAGGTGTTGCTGCTCCACAAGCTCATCGCCGAAGAAACAGGCGGCAGTATCGGTGTCCGGGATGAAACCCTGTTGGATTCCGCATTGGAGAACGCCTTTGCCGGCTTCGGCGGGCAGGAGTTCTATCCGACCAAGGAGGAAAAGGGCGCACGGCTCGGCTATACACTCATCTCCAACCACGCTTTTGTGGACGGCAACAAGCGCATCGGCATGTACGTTATGCTGACATTTCTGGAAGTGAACGGGATACACATGGAATGTACCAACGAGGAGGTTGTGGAGGCCGGATTATCCGTTGCCTCCGGCACAATGGACTACGACTCGCTTCTCCAATGGGTGCGCGACCACAGGATTTGACTGTTTTGAAGGAAGTCGATAGGCGGCACGCCTATTCTTTAATTACAGCGTGGTCATTTCTGCGCCGTCGCAGGGCTTGACCCAAACGCTGACCCAAACGCGAAAAAGAGCAGGCGGATACAGGCGGACACAATGGATGCCCCACCGAGCCGAAAGCACGCAAAAGCGCCGGAAAGTGTTGCGGAGCAACGCTTTCCGGCGCGCATCGTATCTTCACACGCAGGAGGTCACTGGTTCGAGTCCAGCAGTCTCCACCAAAAAAGTCCAGGAATCTCAAGGATTTCCGGACTTTTTTATTTTTGCCAAAAATGACGTTGTTAGTAACGTGTTAGTAGTAGCACATTAGGTTAGTTTTTTAGGCCGCTGTTATAGGCTTTCCCATTGACGATTTTTAGGGTGTCCATAAGCTCGCCCATGCCTTCCTGACTTGTTTAAATTGTCCGCCGCCATAGTTATAGCCGAGAATAGGCTGCATGCCGGCTGCGATGCCTATGGCAATACAGAGGGCTTGCATTTTTGCTGCGAATATGGCAAAATCGGGGAAAAGAGACACAAGGAGGGGATGAATATGGATCTGTATCGGGATCCGGCCGCCATGGATTCGGAGGAGCTCCGGGCATATTTGAGTGACGTCCGCTGCGAGCTGGAGACCCTGAACGAGGACGAGCCGGAGGATGAGACCAGCGAGGAATTTGTGGATTGGGCGGAAGAGCATGAAGCCCTGGAGGATTTGGCTGACGAGATTATTGACCGCCTGGAATCCCTGGGTGAGCCGCTGGAGTAAAGCTGCAAAACAATTTTCTATACAATGTGGGCACCCACATTGCGCTGCTCCCACGCACCTATTAAACAGCCTCATGCTATGCAAAAATGAAAGCCCTCCGGGAGAGTGCAAAATGCGCTCCCGGAGGGCTCTTTATCGCTAAAAGCCACAGATCAAAATGCCATGATCTCCGCGCCGCCCAGGGCGGCGGCATCCTCACGGTCGTGGGTCACGCATAGAATGGCGGCTCCGCTCCGATGCCGCAGGATGTAGTCCGCCGTCTGCTGTCGAGTTGCGTCATCCAGGCCATTGAAGGGCTCGTCCAGCAGCAGAAGCCCGGCGCCAAAGCACACCGCCCTGCCGATGGACACTCGCCGCCGCATGCCGCCGGAGAGCTCCCGGACCGGCTGACCCAGGCTGTCCGCCAGGCCCAGCTCTTTCAAGTGTCGGCAAATCTCGCCCTCATTCATGGCCCGGCCCGTGACCAGGCGGATATTGTCCACTGCGGAAAATCCGTCGCACAGACGGTCCTCCTGAAACACATAGCCTATCCGCTCCGGAAGGTCCGTAATTTGGCCGCTGTCGGGCCGCTCCAATCCGGCGATGCATCGCAGCAGGGTGGTCTTGCCCCGGCCCGAAGGGGCCATAAGGCAGGCCGTCCCGCCGCTCTCCAAAGTCAGAGACACATGATCCAAAACCACCCTGCCGTCAAAGGATTTGCACAGATGCTGAATTTTCATGCCGGCGCACCTCCTATCCGGCGAAGAATATGCCGCAGCAGCCACAAAACCAGCTTTTCAAACCCGGCACTTAGGGCCACAATGACCACTGTCCAGGCCAGCAGGTCCGCGGTCATCAGGTAGATTTTCGCATCATACAGCCGCTCCCCCAGGGAGCCGCTCACCACGCCGATAACCTCCGCCGCCACCCCGGCCTTCCAGCTCATGCCCAGGGATGTGGCGCAGCCTGCCAGCAAAAACGGCTCCACCGCCGGCAGGTAGATCATCCGCACACGTCGTTTCCAGGGGACTCGGAACACCCGCGCCATCTCCAACAGCTGCCCGTCTGCGCCGCGGATGCCTGTCAGTACATTGGTGTACAGCACCGGGAACACCATGAGAAATGAGATAAACAGCGACAGCTGAGAGGTTCGCAGCCATATGAGCGCCAGAATAATGAACGATGCCACCGGCACGGACTTAATGGCCAGCACATAGGGGCGAAGCAGAATTTCCAGCAGGGAAAACCGGCCTGCCCCAAAGGCCAGCACCGTGGCCGCCGCCAACGCCAGCAGAAAGCCTCCGGCAATACGCAGCAGGCTAAAGCCGACGGTGCCCCAAAAATCCAACGTGACCAGCAGCGCACCCAGCCGATCCGCCACCCGGAGGGGTGAGGGCAGCAGGATGGGGGCGTGGACTAGCATGGCCGCCCCCTGCCATACGGCCAGGGCCAGCGCCGCAGCTAAGAGCTGCTGCCAGCGTTCCCGATTCATGCGCCCAGCCAATAGAAGCCGTCCGTGGGCATGGCGCCGCCTACGGCCTCGGGCTTCAGGTCATACAGGGTCTGCAGGTAGCCGCTTACTGCGGTTTTCATCTCCTGGCCGGTGATGCACACCAGGTTGCACCCGGGCAGGGCCTTCTCTGCCACAGCGGCCTTCACGATGCCCAGCTTCTCCACTAAAACGGCGGTCTCGGCGGCGTGGGTGTTGGCGTAGTCGGTGCTGGCGGCGTACTCCTCCAGGAACTTAGCCACAGCCTCGGGATGCTCGTCGGCAAAGGCCTTACGCACCAGCAGGCCCGCTGTGACCAGGCGGCTGTCAACGCCCAGCTTATCCCACTGGGCGGACAGGTCCAGGGCCACCTGCAGACCCTCCAGCTGGCCCTGGGCCACGGTGACGAAGGGCTGGGGCAGCATGGCAATGGCATGATCCTCCTGGGCCATAAGGGCTACGATCTCCGTGGGCTCACTCTTCCACTCCACGGTGACGTCCTTCCCCAGGGTCAGGCCGTTCTGCGCCAGCAGATAGGTCAAGGCGTATTCAGGGGTGGCGCCCTTGCCGGTGGCATAAATGGTCTTGCCGGCCAGGGACTTCACATCTGTCACGGTCTGGCCGCCCTTTTCCACAATGTACAGCACGCCCAGGGTGCTGGCGGCAACAAGCTCCACCTGGCCTTGGGTCTGGTTATAGAGAATGGCCCCCACATTGGCGGGCACGGCCAGGATGTCCAGCTCGCCCTGGATGAGCTTCGGGGTCAGCTCGTTGGCGGAGGCGGCCATGGTGAACTCATAGGTGTTGGCGGTGAGGCCGTTTTCGGCGTCATCCAGCAGCTTGGCCATGCCCATGGAGGTGGGGCCCTTCAGGCCGCCTAAGCGGACGTTCACAGACTGATAGTCCTCCTGGCGGGGCTGCACGGCGCAGGCGGCCAGGCCCAATGCCATGACCAGGGCCAGGATCAGGGAAGTGATCTTTTTCATAGTGGGACTCCTTTCCTTTGTTTCAGTTTTCTGCGGGGGTGATGACATGGGAATACTGGGTCTTGGCGCTGACTCCCTCCAGCCGGCCGATCTTGCCGCTGAGGGCGGAAATAGCGTCCTGGGGCGCGTCCAGCACCACGGAGATGATGTTCACGCCCTTTTCCCGGTAGGGCAGGCCCATGCGGCCGATGATGTAGCGGCCGTACTGGTGCAGCAGCTCGTTCAGCTGGGCCACCGATGACTCCTTCTCCACAATGATGCCGATGAGGGCGACTCTTGTTTCCATGTGATACCTCCCGGATGGATTTTCGCGGCAAAAAAGCCGCATCGCTCTGCGACACGGCCACAAGACCCACCGGAGGCGGGCAATTCTCTCTATGGCGCATCTTCCGCCGCAAGAAGGACTTTTGGCGTCAGGAGCTTGGCTGTATTGTAGAGTAAAGCCGCGCGGTTGTCAAGCCCACTATCCCTGCGCCCGGCCCGGGTGCCGGTGGAGCTAAGAAAAAAGCCAAGCCCGGGGGCTTGGCTTTTTGCGTGCATTTTCTCAATCCGACAACTGTAAGCGGTCTATCGAGGGGGCAAAGTCCAGCCAGGTCATCTCCTTGGCAAAGGGGCCAATGAAGATGGTGCCGGGGGACGAAAGCTCCGCTTGCAAAGCCGTGGTGGCGGGGTATTGGAACCAGGTGTGCTGGTGCATATAGCTAAAGTGGCTGTTGATGTTGAACGCATCATCTACATCAATTGTGGTGTATGCCAGGTAGCCCCGCCGGTTTTCGCCCTCCCGGGGCAGGGAGAACCCGGCGTAAAGGTTGGTCTGCTGCGTTGTGCCCAAGAGCATGGACAGGGCTCCGGTATCCACGGCGGTGGCCTCTCCTAAGAAGTAGTAGGGAGCGGTGTAGGCCTGGCCGTCCCGATCATAGAGCAGCCGCCCGGTGACATCGCTGCCCTTGGCCCAGCCGCGGGCTTCGATTTGGTACGCGGGCCAGACCTCCAGGGAGTCCGTGCCGAAGAATTCGGGGCCTTTCTCCCAGAGGAAATGGTGGAGGATGACCCAAGTCTCCGCCTCTCCGGGCACCTGCACGGCAATGCCGGTGATACGCAGACGCTTGTTGGAGGTTTTCTCGTGTCTTAGGGTCGGGCTGTAAACCTTGCTCTCCACATCCACCCGCAGGGCCCCGGCGCAGGCGGCCAGATCCTCCTCTGCCAGGTCGTTTAGGATAACCTCCGGGAAGCCCAGCTCCAAAAGGTGGGCCTTGATCTCCGCCGTTTTCGCCGTCTCAGCCTCCTCCAGTGGCTGCCAGTCCATGGAGTGCTGGGCGCCGAACAGATACCCGGCGGCGCAGCCCAGCACCAGCGCCGCGGCCAAAATCAGCACCAGCCACAGGTCCGGCACCTTCACCGGCGCCGGGTGCATGGTGTACCCGGCCTCGCTCAGGGCCTTAGTAGTTTTGCAGATACTGCGCAGGATGAAAATAAAAGCAGCTAACAGGATCAGCGGCAGGATCATCCCGGGATACTGTATCAGGACCAACAAATACACCACTCCATACCACAGCATCAGCGCCAGAACGCCTCCCGCCCGGGGCGGCAGGCCCGCCTTCTGCTGCACCGCCCGCAGCCCCAGCCACAGGCAAAATAGGCCCAACAGCTGCAGCGCAACGGAGACCGGAGTCAGAGAGGTGGTGACACGCTCGGGAATGAAATCGTCCCGGCAGGCGAATGTGTTCAGGATCAGTGTCGGGAAGAAGCACGCGCACCGCAGGAGGATCAGCACAAAGCAAGCGGTGAAATACCCGTTTTCCCGCCGCAGGGCCCGCAGGCCCAGCAGCCACAGCACCATGCCCACGGCAGGCAGAATGTAATTCAGATACCAAAAGTTCAGAGTGATGGTACACAGCACCATGCCGATGAGCACCCGGTTCATGGCCCGCTTCCAGGGGGTCACGTCTCTCACCACCTCCTCCGGCGGCAGGGCGGAAAAGCTCTCGGAGAAAACGGTTCTGAGGTCAATGTCGTCTGCGTGGCGCCAACCCTCATTGCGCATGGCCTTCACCTCCCAGCATTTTGCGCAGCTGCTTTTTCAGCCGGTAAAGCTTCCCCTCCACGGCCCGCTCTGTCATGCCCAGCTCGGCGGCGATCTGCGCCGTGGGCTGCATGTAATAGTATTTTCGGTAAAACAGGATCCGGTCCCGGTAGGGAAGGCGCTCCAGAGCATCCCGCACGGCCTCCTGCCGCTCCCTTTGCAGCACCGCCTCCTCGGGGGTATGTCCCGCCGCCGGGGTGTCCTCCGGCAGCTCCTCTGCACTGCTGCCCAGGGCTTTCCGGGCGTGGTTCAGAGCCGTGTTGCGGGTGATGGCCGTCAGCCAGGCGTTCCAGCTGCCGCGCTTTCGGTCATACTGCTCAATCCTTTCCCACACCCGCAGCGTCACCTCGGAGAGGCAGTCCTCCCGGTCCTGAGGGTTCGGCAGAATAGGCGCGATGATGTAGCGCATCAGCGGCCCATAGTGCAGCAGCAGATCGGCCATTCCTGCCTCCTCCCGCGCCAGCAGCCGCCGGATCATCTCCTGTTCCAAGCCCTCTCCCCCTCTCAATTTTTCTTTCTATCCCATTATACACGAACCGGCAGAAAAACCCACGACTTTTCCCCCTGTAATTTGAAAAAAATCTACACCGGCATCCGATCTCCGGGCGTGCAGGCAAAAAGGCATCCGGGCAGTGTTCCTGCCCGGATGCCTTGGCTTGTAAATAATTTCAAAGGAATTATCGACTGTGTATTTATCTGACCCCGAACAGCAGATCGCCGTAGGTGGGGAAGGGCCAGTAGCTGGCTGCGGTCTGGGTCTCGGCCTCGTCGGCGGCAGCACGCAATGCACCCATTCCGGGGAGGAGCTCATCCCGGATGAAGGTCGCTTCCTCCATAGAGCCGGACAGGGTATCCAGCCGGATCAGCTTTTCCTCCAGGGCGTCCACCCGGTCATCTATGGCGTCCACCAGGGAGGCCAGCCTGCGCAGCTGCTTTTTCTCATAGCCCCAGGGCAGCTCCGCATCGATGGCCTTCTTGGCGCCAACGGCAGAGGCCAGGCCCGAGACATAGCTCTCCACGGCCGGCAAGATCTCCTTCCTGGATATATCCACCATGGCCAGCGCCTCAATGCGGACGGTCTTGCAGTAGTTTTCCAGCTGGATCTCATAGCGGGAGCGCAGCTCGGACTCCGTATAGACCTTGTGGCGCACCAGCATGTCCAGGTTATCCTTCTGGATCAGCATGGGGATGGCGTCCGGGGTGGTCCGCAGGTTCAGCAGGCCGCGGCTTTTCGTAGCCTCCTCAATCCAGGCATCGTCGTAGCCGTTGCCGTTGAAGATGATACGCTTGTGCTCCCTGATGGTGCGCTGGATCAGATCGTGCAGGGCCGCACTCAGGTCGGCGGCGCCCTCCAGCTCGTCTGCAAACAGCCGCAGGGACTCGGCCACGGCGGTATTCAGCATGATGTTGGCGCAGGCGATGGAATTGCTGGAGCCCAGCATGCGGAACTCGAATTTATTGCCGGTAAAGGCAAAGGGCGAGGTGCGGTTGCGGTCCGTAGTATCCCGGAAGAAGCGCGGCAGCACGTCGGCACCCAGCTTCAGCTTCTTCTTCTCCACACCGGAGTAGGAGGTATCCGTTTCAATGGCCTCCAGAATGGCCGTCAGCTCATCCCCCAGAAAGACGGAGACCACGGCAGGGGGCGCTTCGTTGGCACCAAGGCGGTGGTCGTTGCCGGCGGTGGCCACAGCAGCCCGCAAAAGGCCCTGGTAATTATCCACCGCCTGGATGACAGCTGCCAAGAACAGCAGGAACTGGGCATTTTCATAGGGCGTCTCGCCGGGAGAGAGCAGGTTGACGCCGGTATCGGTGGAGAGGGACCAGTTGTTGTGCTTGCCGCTGCCGTTGACCCCGGCAAAGGGCTTTTCGTGGAGCAGACACACCAGGCCATGCTTAGCAGCAACCTTCTGCATGATCTCCATGGTCAGCTGGTTCTGATCGGTGGCGATGTTGGTGGTGGTATAGATGGGTGCCAGCTCGTGCTGTGCGGGGGCTACCTCATTATGCTCCGTTTTGGCCAGGATTCCCAGCTTCCACAGCTCCCGGTTCAGCTCCTCCATATAGGCCGCCACTCGGGGCTTGATGGCGCCGAAGTAGTGGTCGTCCAGCTCTTGGCCCTTGGGGGGCTTGGCACCGAACAGGGTCCTGCCGGTGTAGATCAGGTCGTGGCGCTTGTCATACATGTCCTTATCGATGAGGAAATACTCCTGTTCCGCGCCTGCGGACGGAAGCACGCGCTTGACGCTGTCGTTGCCGAACAGCTTCAGGATGCGCAAGGCCTGGATGTTCAGCGCCTCCATGCTGCGCAGCAGGGGCGTTTTCTTGTCCAAGGCCTCTCCTCCATAAGAGCAGAAGGCGGTGGGGATGCATAGGGTCTTGCCCTTGATAAAGGCGTAGCTGGTGGGATCCCAGGCGGTGTAGCCCCGGGCCTCAAAGGTGGCGCGCAGGCCGCCGGAGGGGAAGGAGGAGGCATCCGGCTCGCCCTTGATGAGCTCCTTGCCGGAGAATTCCATAATCACGCCGCCGTCCGGGGCGGGGGAGATGAAGCTGTCGTGCTTCTCCGCCGTGATCCCGGTCATGGGCTGGAACCAGTGGGTGAAATGGGTGGCGCCGTTCTCGACTGCCCAGTCCTTCATGGCTGCGGCTACGGCGTTGGCCACGGACGGGTCGAGCTTTGCGCCCTTTTGGATGGTGTGCTTCAGAGAGCGGTATACATCCGCGGATAGACGGGCCTTCATCACCCGGGTATCAAAAACCAAGCTTCCAAAGTATTCCGGTACAGTCGACATAGCAGTTTATTCCTTTCTGTGAAAATAAAAAAGGAGACACTGCGTCCGGGCGGGAATATCCCCTTCCGAGACGCCAGTGTCTCATCACATGGCCGAATATACACCCGGCGTTTTCAAATGTCAATCACAAAAAACGTATTTTTTCTATTTTTGCGCAAATCGCCGGATTGTCAAACAAATCACAAATCAATTTCTTGCAATATGCCGGATTGAAAAATGCAAAAATTAAGTATATACTACGTTCGAACGACGGTGTTCTGCAGGATGTATATTATTATCCTGCAAAACGCGGTCGGTTTTTCTATATTTAGGAGTTGGTAATATGAGCAAACTGGAAGGTCAGATTCGGATTCCATCGGGCTGTGCCATTTCTGCAGTCATCTCAAGAGACGGTCAGCGAATGTCGGGAGAAAAAATAATAGAGAGCATGAAGCCCATGCACGACCGCTCCAACGGCTTGGGGGGCGGCTTCGCAGCTTACGGGATCTACCCGGAGTATAAGGATTTCTTCGCTCTGCACATGTTTCTGGAGGACCGGGCCGCCCGTAAAAGCTGCGAAGCATTTTTACGGGAGACCATGGAGATCGTTCACTTAGAGCGCATCCCCATCCGTACCACTCCGGCCATCACCAATGAGCCGCTGATCTGGCGATTCTTTGTTTCGCCCCTGCGCAGCACCCTGGCGTCCATGCAGATCGACGAGGAGGAGTGCGTGACCCGGGCCGTAATGGCCATCAACACGCGGATAAAAGGTGCGTATGTGTTTTCCTGCGGAAAAAACATGGGCGTATTCAAGGCCGTGGGATATCCGGAGGACGTGGGATATTTTTACCGCCTGGAGGAATACGAGGCCTACAGCTGGACGGCCCACGGCCGCTATCCCACCAATACCCCCGGCTGGTGGGGCGGCGCCCACCCCTTTGCCCTGCTGAATTACTCCATTGTTCACAATGGGGAAATATCCTCCTACGACACCAACCGCCGTTTCATGGAGATGTTTGGTTATAAATGTACTCTGCAGACGGATACAGAGGTCATTACCTATATAGCGGACTATCTGCTGCGAAAGCAGAAGCTGACCCTGGAGGAGCTGGCCTCGGTGATCGCCGCCCCCTTCTGGAGCACCATTGACAGGAAGCCGCCTCAGGAGCAGGAGAAGCTGCGGTACCTCCGCAAGGTATTCTCCAGCCTGCTTATAACAGGGCCGTTCTCCATTGTACTGGGCTTTGAGGGCGGACTCATGGCCCTCAATGACCGGCTGAAGCTCCGCAGCATGGTGGTGGGCGAAAAGGATGACAAGGTGTTCATCGCCAGCGAGGAGGCAGCCATGCGAGCTATGGAGCCCAATGTGGAAAACATCTATGCCCCTGCCGGGGGAGAACCCGTGATCGTCCGCGTAAAGGAGGGGAGATTCTAATGGGTATCGACTATATTTATCCGCCATTTGAGGTTGTCCGCGACCCGGCCCGGTGCATAAGCTGCCGTCTGTGCGAAAAGCAGTGCGCCAACGGGGTATATCGCTTCGACAAGGAAAAGAAATGTATGCTTGCTGACGAGAGCCGGTGTGTGGACTGCCAGCGCTGTGTTTGCTTTTGCCCCACCCATGCATTGAAGATCCGGAAAAGTGATTGCGCCTTCCGGGAAAATGCCAACTGGTCGCCGGACACCATCCAGGAGATCTATAAGCAGGCCAGCAGCGGCGGCGTGCTGCTGTCCTCCATGGGAAATCCTCAGCGCTACCCGGTTTATTGGGACAGGATCCTGGTCAATGCCTCCCAGGTGACCAACCCACCGGTAGACCCCCTGCGGGAGCCCATGGAGACCCGGGTATTTTTAGGCAGAAAGCCCGATGGCATCCGCCGGGATGAAAACGGGGAGCTGATCTGCCACCTGCCCCCGCAGATCGAGCTGTCCATGCCGGTGATGTTCTCCGCCATGAGCTATGGATCTATCAGCTACAATGCCCACGCCTGCCTGGCCCGTGCGGCCCGGGAGCTGGGTATCTGCTATAACACCGGCGAGGGCGGTTTGCATGAGGATTTTTATGCATACGGCGAAAACACCATCGTCCAGGTGGCTTCCGGACGCTTCGGCGTACACAAGCAATACCTGGAGGCCGGCGCCGCCATCGAGATCAAGATGGGCCAGGGGGCCAAGCCCGGCATCGGCGGCCATCTGCCCGGGGCGAAAATCGTTGGGGATGTCTCCCGCACCCGCATGGTGCCGGAGGGGACGGACGCCATATCCCCTGCCCCGCACCATGATATTTACTCCATTGAGGATCTGCGCCAGCTGGTGTACTCCCTGAAGGAGGCCACTGATTATAAAAAGCCCGTTATCGTAAAGGTGGCAGCGGTACACAATATTGCCGCCATTGCCAGCGGCATTGCCCGCAGCGGCGCGGACATTATCGCCATAGACGGTTTCCGGGGCGGCACCGGCGCGGCGCCCACCCGTATCCGGGACACGGTGGGCATTCCCATTGAGTTGGCCCTGGCCGCTGTGGACCAGCGCCTGCGGGATGAGGGCATCCGGAATCATGTTTCGCTGATCGTCAGCGGAAGCATCCGCTCCTCCGCCGATGTGGTCAAGGCCGTTGCCCTGGGGGCGGATGCCTGCTATATCGGCACCGCCGCCCTGCTGGCCCTGGGCTGCCACCTGTGCAGAACCTGCCAAACAGGGCGATGCAGCTGGGGCATTGCCACCCAGAATCCGGAGCTGGTGAAGCGGCTGGATATTGAGGCCGGCAAGACCCGCCTCGTGAACCTGCTGACCGCCTGGAAGCATGAGATCAAGGAGATGATGGGCGGCATGGGCATCAACTCCATCGAGGCTCTGAAGGGAAATCGCCTGATGCTTCGGGGCATCGGCATGACGGATCGTGAGCTGGAGATTCTCGGTATTGCCCACGCCGGAGAATAAATTCCACATACCATATACAAAATACGCGGAGGTGTGTTATAATGACTAATATAGATGCGTCTATGCTGGATTTCCGACAACTGAACGCGGCCATCCGGGATTGCGCCGGGGATGCCGCCGTCACCGGCTGCTCCGGGCAGAGATTCATCGGCGCAGGATTGGAGCGCGGCAAGCTTATCCTGTCGGGAACCCCGGGAAACGCCCTGGGCGCCTATTTAAACGGAGCCAGCATTGAGGTGTGCGGAAACGCCCAGGATGCTGTGGGTGACACCATGAACGCCGGGCGGATCGTTGTCCGCGGCAGCATCGGTGATGCGGCGGGCTATGCCATGCGGGGCGGCGAGCTCTATGTCCAGGGGAACGCCGGTTATCGGGCCGGCATCCATATGAAGGCCTATGGTGATAAGCTCCCCGTTATGGTCATCGGCGGCAAGGCCGGGAGCTTTCTCGGCGAATACCAGGCCGGCGGCGTCATTGTGGTTTTGGGCCTGACTGAGAGCGCCCGCCCCATCGTCAGCAATTTCCCCTGCACAGGCATGCACGGCGGAAAGCTGTTCCTGCGCTCCGATTGCAAGAACATTCTGCTGCCTAAGCAGGTCATCGCCCGCCCGGCGTCCCATAAGGATCTGGATGGGATATGGACCTATCTGCACACGTTTTGCGAGCTGTTCGGCGGCGATTGTGATGCGCTTGTGCAGCAGCCCTTTACCCTCATCACGCCCAACAGCAGTAACCCATATAAGCAGCTTTATGTCACAAATTAAAGGAAAGCAGGTGAACTTGTGAAGTATACGTCCAGGGAGGTCATTGAGTTCGTGCAGCAGGAGGAGGTCCAGTTTATCCGGCTGGCCTTCTGCAATGTCTATGGAAAGCAACATAACGTTGTTATTATGCCCAGCGAGCTTCCGCGGGCCTTTGCCTACGGCATTGCCATTGATGCCTCCGCCATTGATGGCTTCGGCGGCGAGGTCCGCTCTGACCTGCTGCTGCGGCCGGACCCCTCCACGCTGATCCAGCTTCCCTGGCGGCAGGAACAGGGCAAGGTGGTGCGGATGTTCTGCGATGTGTTCTACCCCGATGGGCGCGTCTTCGAGCGGGACACCAGGAGTATTCTGAAAACCGCCGTAGCCCAGGCCGCCGCCAAGGGGTATGAGTTTGCCTTTGGCGCGGAGATGGAGTTCTACCTGTTCAAGATCGACGAGCTCGGCCAGGCCACCACCCTCCCCCACGACCGGGCCGGGTATATGGACATTGTTCCCGACGATAAGGGGGAGCACATCCGCCGGGAGATATGCCTGATGCTGGAGCAGATGGGGATACAGCCTGAGAGCTCCCACCACGAGAGCGGGCCGGGACAGAACGAGATCGATTTTCGGTATTCTGACCCGCTGACGGCGGCAGACAACGCCATCACCTTTCAGGCGGTGGTCCGCATGGTGGCCGCACAGAATGGCCTGTGCGCCAGCTTTATGCCCAAGCCCCTTCCCGATTGGGACGGCAGCGGCATGCACATCAATATCTCTGCCAAGGGGGACGGGGGAAGGGATCTGCTGCCTGCCGTTATGGCGGGAATCCTGGAAAAATGTGCGGAGATCACACTGTTTTTAAATCCCTGTGAGGAATCCTATCGTCGCCTGGGTCACGATAAGGCCCCCCGGTATGTGACCTGGTCGGACGAGAATCGCTCCCAGCTGATTCGCGTGCCTGCCGCCGTTGGGGAGCAGCGCCGGGCGGAGCTTCGCTCGGCAGATGTGACGGCGAACCCCTACCTGGCCTATGCCCTGTTAATTTACGCCGGGCTCTACGGCATTGAAAAGGGCCTGGTCCTTCCACCCGCGTCAGACATCAACCTCTATACCGCCCCGGCGGAGATATTGCAAACCCTGCAGGCACTCCCGGGCTCCCTGGAGGAGGCCGCTGCCCTGGCCGCCACCAGTGCGTTCGTCCGGGAGCATCTGCCGAACTCCGTACTCAGCGCTTTTAGCGGCAGATGAACCGCTTATGATCTGTATGGCGAAGGGAGGGGGAGCGTGTGGTATTCCAGGAGAAAACATACAGTGTGCTGATCGTATCCGCATCGGATAGCTTCACAAACAGCGTCATGCCGCTGCTCCCCATGACCGATTATTGGCCGGTGTCCACGGTTGGCAGCGTCGGTCAGGCCCGCAGGCGGCTGACCGACACGGAGTTTGACATTGTGCTCATTAACACGCCGCTGCCGGATGATTTCGGCATGCAGCTGGCCATCGACATCTGCAGCACCAGCGGCGCCGGCGTCCTGCTGCTGGTGAAAAACGACCATTATAACGACGTATACGCTAAGGTGGTGGGCTACGGAGTCATCGCCCTGTCCAAGCCTACCAGCCGGCAGATGGTGGCCCAGAATCTGCGGATTTTGTGCGCCACCAGGGAGCGGATGCTCCGGATGCAGGAAAAGCAGGCCACTGTGGAGGAAAAGATTAAAGAGATCCGCCTGGTGAACCGGGCAAAATGGCTGCTCATCGAGTGCCTGCGCATGACGGAGGCGGAGGCGCACCGGTATATAGAAAAGCAGGCCATGGACCTGCGTATCTCCAAGCGGGAGGCAGCTGAAAACATTATCAAAACCTACAAGTAGCCGGGGAGTGCCGAATCTGAAAAAAATCCTTTTTCGGAATTGACAAGGCATAGTCCGTGCTGTATAATATCCGCTGTTGAACAAAGGCGTTCGCCAAGGGGTTTCTGCCCCCTGGCGGGCGTCTCTTTTTATTTTGCGGGAGGATGGCATATGACAAAGTTCATTTTTGTGACCGGCGGCGTGGTGTCCGGTCTGGGCAAGGGGATCACGGCAGCTTCCCTGGGTCGGCTGCTGAAGGCGCGGGGCTTGAAGGTGGCGGCGCAGAAGCTGGATCCCTATATCAACGTGGATCCCGGGACCATGAGCCCCTATCAGCACGGCGAGGTCTATGTCACGGAGGACGGTGCGGAGACGGATCTGGATCTGGGACATTATGAGCGGTTCATTGACGAGGATCTGAACAAATACTCCAACCTGACCACCGGCAAGGTCTACTCCAATGTCATCGCCAAGGAGCGGCGAGGAGAGTACCTGGGCAGCACCGTGCAGACCATTCCCCATATCACCGATGAGATCAAGCGCTTCATTTATCGGGTTGGAGAGCGGACAAGTGCGGATGTGGTCATCACCGAGATCGGCGGCACCATCGGTGATATCGAGAGCCAGCCCTTTATCGAGGCTATCCGGCAGGTGGGCCTGGAGGTAGGGCAGAACAATTCCCTGTACATCCATGTCACACTGGTGCCCTATCTCAGGGCCTCCGGCGAGCACAAGTCCAAGCCCACCCAGCACTCAGTCAAGGAGCTGCAGGGCATGGGCATCACACCGAATATTATCGTCCTACGCTGCGACGAGCCCATTAAGGACAGCGGTATCTTCCACAAGGTGGCAGGCTTCTGCAATGTGAAGCTGGATTGTGTCATCGAAAACCTAACCCTCCCAATTCTCTATGAGGCGCCGCTGTATCTGGAGGAGCGGGGCCTGTCCTCCGTGGTCTGTCGGGAGCTGCACCTGGCTGTGCCGGAGCCGGACCTGCGGGAGTGGCGGGCCATGGTCTCCGCCATTAAAAGCCGCAGCAAGTCCGTGACCATTGGCCTTGTGGGGAAATATGTGCAGCTTCACGATGCCTATCTGTCAGTGGCGGAGGCGCTGCGCCACGCGGGCTTTTTCCTGGATGCCAAGGTCAGCATCCGCTGGATCGATTCCGAGCTTGTCACGGCAGAAACGGCGGAATCCACTCTCGCCGGTCTGGATGGCATCCTGGTGCCCGGCGGCTTCGGCAGCCGCGGCATTGAGGGGATGATCCTGGCAGCCCAGTATGCCCGGGAAAAGGGTATCCCCTATTTCGGCATCTGCCTGGGCATGCAGGTGGCGGTGATCGAATATGCCCGCCATGTGCTGGGCATCGCAGATGCCAGCTCCGGCGAGTTTGCTCCGGAGGGGCTGCACAAGGTTATCGATTATATGCCCGGCCAAAGTGATGCGGTGGATAAGGGCGGCACGCTGCGCCTGGGCAGCTATCCGTGCTTCATCCGCCCGGGTACGACCATGGAGCGCTGCTACGGCGCGAGAGAGATTTCCGAGCGTCACCGCCACCGCTACGAGTTCAACAATGAGTACCGGGAGGCGCTGGCGGCCGCCGGCCTGACCCTGTCGGGCCTGTCCCCCGATGGACGGCTGGTGGAAACGGTGGAGCTGTCCGACAGGCCCTTCTATGTGGGTGTGCAGTATCACCCGGAATTCAAGAGCCGCCCCAATAAGCCCCACCCGCTGTTCAAGGGATTCGTGGCCGCTGCCCTAGCGGCGCAGCAGGCCCTGGGGCACTCAGCGGTGGCACCGAAGGAGCCTGATATCCTTTGAGACAGAGCTGCATGAAGAAAAGGGCTTCCGGTTTCGCAGGGAACCGGAAGCCCTTTTTAATCGTGTCCGCCCTTATTAATCGATGGTAAGAAAACTAAAAACAATGCGGTTGCAAATACCTGATTTGCTGGTATAATAATCGCAGCAGCCGCATATAGCGGGCTTGCCAAAGGCCGCCCGGGTGTGTGCCTCAACCGGGATCAACCGCAGGAAAGAGGATGGGATATGGGAACCAGGAACAGGAAAAATGCCGCCGCGGCGGCGCTTTGTACCGGCGTGATCGGCAACGTCATTTGGGGCTCCAGCTATCTGTTTACACGCATTGCCCAGAATGAGTCCTCCCCTATGGTGCAGCTTGCCTGGCGGTTTGCGCTGGCTTTTCTCCTGCTGAATCTCATGATTCTGTTCGGCTGGGAAAAGCTCCATCTGCGCGGGAAGAAGCTCAAGCCGCTGATTCTCCTTTCCGTTGTAGAGCCGTTGTATTTTTTTTGCGAAAGCTATGGCATTTATTATTCAAACAGCACCTTTTCCGGTGTTATGCTGGCCATTGTCCCCATTATTGCCATCGGTCTGGGGACGCTGATCCTGAAGGAATACCCCACTGCAAAGCAGGTTTTGCTGTGTCTGCTTCCCATTGCCGGTGTGGTTTTGGTGACCATTGCGGGCTCCAGGATGGGGGCCGTGCAGCCTCTTGGCGTGCTGTTGGTGCTGGGTGCGTGCCTGTTCGCTGCGTTCTATCGGGTCTATAACAAGGGGGCGGCTGCGGAGTTCACAGCCTTTGAGCGGTCCTATTTCGTGATCGGATTGTGCGCAGTGGTGTTTGCAGTGGTGGCGCTGGTGGGTGTCCGGGGAGATCTCGCGCCGTTTGCGGCGGCGCTGCACAGCAGAAAATTTGTCATGGCCACCATTTTTCTCAGCGTGTTCTGCTCTGTGGCTGCCAATATTCTGGTAAATTACAGCGCATCCGTGTTGCCCATGGCAATTTTTTCCAACCTGGGTAGTCTGATCACGGTGTGTGCGATGTTCTTGGGGGTCATTTTTCTGAAGGAGCCCGTCAATGTCATGAGTCTCATAGGCTCCGGCATGGTTTTACTGGGCCTATTTCTCATTGCGCGTACCAATAATGCCCTGCTGCAGGGCAGCCGGGCCCTCCCTGACCAAGAAAAATCCGAAAAGCAATAACGTGTCCAGGCTGCTAACATGCAACAAACAAATTTGGGTCTACAAAAATAAAGAAAGCCCAGGAACCATTGAGATTCCCGGGCACGAACCAGCAGCCTCCCACGTGTGAAGATATAATGAGTGCCGGAAAACGTTGCAGTGCATCATTTTCCGGCGCTTTCGCATGTGCTTTCGGCTCGGCGGACAATCCACTGTGTCTGCCTGCTTTTCTCCGCATTTGGGCTATGGCTTGAGTCAGGCTCCGTGACGGTGCAAGGCGGGATAAAGCTATTTCATAAGCGCAGAGCCCGACCATGCACGGGCAGGAAATGGCAGAAACGAGGCAGTATAAGACATCCTGTTGCCGCCATAATTGCGCTATGAATGAACTGCCTGAAAAAGCCCGCAGGCAGAGTTGATGGAAGTGCATTTCTATGGTAGAATCAAAATAACACACTTTTGGAGGTGCGATCTTGAAAACGGATCCTCTGGCGCAGCTGCGCACAGGTGCACCGCTGACTACCCGTCAGCAGATGTCCCTGACGCTGCAGCTCAGTTGGCCGGCCATTATGGCTCAGCTCGCCACTATCATCATGCAATACATCGACGCAGCTATGGTGGGCCGTCTAGGTGCGACTCAATCGGCGGCGGTGGGGCTGGTGGCCTCCACCACCTGGCTTTTCGGGGGATTGTCTTATGCGGCGGCTATGGGCTTCAATGTGCTGACGGCGCAGCGGGTGGGCGGCGGCCGTTTGGCCGAGGCACGCAACATTCTCAAGCAGGCGCTGGTGCTGTGCTTGGCGTTCAGCGTAGTCATGGCAGCGCTGGCAGCAGCACTGTCCGCGCCACTGCCCGGAATGCTTCGGGCAGATCGGGGTATTTGGCAGGATGCCTCCGCCTACTTTTTGGTATATAGTCTGTTCCTGCCTGCCCTCCAGCTCGACAATGTGGCGGCCGGCCAGCTGCAGGCCACAGGCAATATGCGTACGCCCGGTATCTGCATGGTGGTCATGTGCGCATTGGATGTCGTGTTCAACACCCTGTTTATTTTTCCTTCCGGCACTGTCCGGCTCGGCTCGTTAGCCCTCCCCGGTGCAGGGCTGGGCACGGCAGGTGCCGCACTGGGTACAGGCCTTGCCGAGCTGGTGGCGGGGCTGTATCTGTTGTATTTTGTTCTGCGCCGCAGTCCGGCGCTTCGTTTGGAGAAGGGTGAACATCTGCGCTTTAATCGGCCGCAGCTGTGTACAATGCTCTGCATTGCCGCACCTGTGGCATCGGAGAAGGTCATACTGACCACGGCGCAGATCGTTTCTACCGCTATTGTGGCACCCCTGGGCACTGTGGCTATTGCCGCCAATTCCTTTGCCATCACGGCGGAGAGCCTGTGCTATATGCCCGCCTACGGAATTCAGAGCGCTGCAGCTATGTTGGTGGGACAGAGCGTGGGTGCGGGGCGGCGGAACATGGCCCGCCGGCTGGGCTGGGTCACGGTGCTGATAGGCGTAGCCGTCATGATCATCACCGGCGGGCTGCTATATATCTTAGCCCCGCAGATGATGGCAATATTGACGCCGAACCCGGACATCATCGCCCTGGGCGCTCGCGTTCTGCGCATTGAGGCTTTTGCCGAGCCTCTGTTCGGCGCGTCCATCGTGGCCGGCGGTGTGTTTCAGGGCGTTGGCAGCACACTGATACCCACACTTTTCAATTTGGGAACTATGTGGGGGATCCGTATACCGCTGGCATGGCTGGCCGCACCCCGCTGGGGGCTGCCCGGCGTATGGGCAGCCATGTGCCTGGAGCTGTGTGTCCGGGGTATACTCTATCTGACGCGGCTGGTCGGCAAGCGCTGGCTGCCGCCCGGGGATCAGAATGAGCAGGCATAGCTGCACCAAATATCGGCAGCTATTTTTATACTCCTTATCAGGCTTACCGGCAGTCACGGGCCTGATCCAGTCATCCGCCTTTTATAAATCAAGCATTTCGCTTCAGCCTCAGCAAAGGGTCAAAGCAGTGATTCCGGCTTTCTTGCTTTGTAGTAGAGCAATCCGGCTAAATCCGCCAGGCCCCAGCCGATCGGGACAGACCACCAGATGCCGGTGACACCGATGGCGGGGATAGCGGACAGCAGGTAGGCCAGTACAACACGGGTGCCTAACGAGATGACCGTAAGCACCACGCTCATGCCCGGCTTTCCCAAGGCGCGATACAGGCCGTAGAGCAGGAACAGGCACCCGATGCCGCAGTAAAACGCGCCTTCTATACGCAGATACCGCACGCCCTCCAGTATGACTTCGGTTTCTCCGCCATCCACAAAAATCGCCATAAGGGGTCTTGCAAATGCGAAGACGAGGGCGGATATGACCACGCAGAAGGCCATGGAAATACACACGGCACTTTTTAGCCCCGCGCGTATTCGCGCGCTCTCTTTTGCGCCGTAATTCTGTGCGATAAAGGTGGAAAATGCGTTGCCGAAGTCCTGCACCGGCATATAGGCAAAGGCGTCGATTTTTACAGCGGCGGCAAAGGCGGCCATCACAATAGGGCCGAAGCTGTTGACAAGCCCCTGCACCATAAGGATGCCAAGGTTCATGATCGACTGCTGCACGCAGGTCAGCGTGGAGAAGGAGACGATCTCCCGGATGCGCCTGCGCCGCAGGCAACTGACCTTCCATACCGAACGCACCTGTGGGAAGCGCATAAACGCATAAGCGGCGATGCCGATCCCCGAAACATATTGGGCGATCACCGTTGCCTCCGCCGCCCCGGCAACGCCCCTATTTACCCCGATGACAAGCCAAAGATCAAGGGCGATGTTCAGCACAGCGGAAACAGCTAAAAAGGCAAGCGGAATGACGGAATTGCCGATCGCCCGCAAAAAAGAGGCGAAGTAGTTATACAGGAAAACCGCGGGAATGCCTATGAAGATCACAAACAGGTATTCGCGCATATCGCCCCAGACCTCGGTGGGTACCCGGAGGAATGTGCGAAGTCCGTCCAGGCAGACAAACGATAAGATGTTCAGGAGCGCAGTGACGAGTGCTATAAAGAAAAAAGAAGCACAGAGGTTTTCACAAAGAGCCTTCTCATCCCGCTGTCCAAAGCGCATGGAAAGCAGTGCACCGCTCCCCATGCACAGGCCGAGGATGATGGAGGTCAGAAAGGTCATCAGCGTAAAGGACGAGCCCACCGCCGCAAGGGCATCCCGCCCAAGGAACTGTCCTACGATCAGCGTGTCGGCGATGTTATAGCACTGCTGTAATAGATCCCCTAAAATCATGGGGATGGCAAACAGCAGCATGGACCTGGTGACAGGGCCTTGTGTTAAATCCCGGTTCATGGTACGCCTCCGTATCGTAAGCTAAAAGCTGCGTTTCGCAAGCATTGTAGTGCTTTAAATCTGATCTGTCAATATGGCATTTATGCTCCAAAGAAGCGGTAGTATCATCAGCGATAAAGATTATGAAAAAACCTGATTTGCGGAGGAAACAGTATGTATGTAAATGGACCGGACGGATTGGATCAACAGGTCGTGCGGATGCACGGTCTCGGCGGAGTTCATCCGCCCGACCCATTTCATTTGGTCGCTGGCTTTCAGCGTTTCCGTAATGCCCTCAGCATCTGCCATTTGTTTTACTATCCGAAAAAAAGCGCCTCCGCCTGCCGGTCAATATCCGCAAGATAGGCGTTTAATTCGCCACTTGTCAGCAGGTTGGCATAGCGCACACGGCGATGCTCCTTGAGATAGCGGAGATGCCGCTACCCCCATACCCCGATTGACCGATCTTCCTCCGGCCCATCATCCCCGGCGATCAGGTAGTAGTCTCCGACCAATTCATACTTCAGCCCGGCGCAGGAATTGACACCGTCCGAACTACAGCAAATAACAGTATCCCGCTTTTCAATTAGCTCAATCAAGGAGGTATTTAAACTATGAAAAGGCAACGGAAAAGAAATCCTATGACCATACGATATGTGCTACTCGGTATTGTACTACTTATTGGTGAAATTGGCGGCTTAATTGTAGGGTCTGCCAGTATATTTGAAATGGTTACGCTTGATTTGATTGTGTTCGTTCCAATTATTATCAAGAGATTTAAGTATAACACAGATCTTGGCAATATGTTAATAGAGGGCTTTATACTCGGAGCCATTTGGCTTGCTATATGGGTGGCGGCGATATATATATCAAAGGATAATCCCTTACTGAATAAAATCGTAAGTTGGCCTATGGGAGTTTGGGGTATATGAAACTCATTTTCATATGAAAAATTCAAAGATGGCTGGGACATTACGATTCAGTTTTTTTGTGTCAAATCCGTTTGCTGATTTGGAACAGGAGATTGAATAAGGTAGACGGCGGCTGCCTGCATGGCTTGCGCCGCGCTGATCTGCAAGGCAGCGAAGAAGACGCTCAGCAAAAAGTTGTTGACGGGACCTGCTTCATACGCTGTTCCTCCTTTGATTTTCTGCAATCATTGCAGCAGGAGGAATAGCGGAAATCGAATGTGTGGATAGCAAAAAAGCGCCGTCCCGGAATCACTTCCAAGACGGCGCTTTTCTGTTGTGGATCAGAGCGAACACTTCACGGCGAAGCCGCCGCTGAAGAAATAGGTGTTCGTCCGAACCTTGTTTGGTGGACCTGAAGGGATTCGAACCCTCGACCTCTCGGATGCGAACCGAACGCTCTCCCAGCTGAGCTACAAGCCCGGATATGGATAAATAGGGTGGAACAAACTCGTTCCACCCCATTATTATACACACTTTTGCAGGAAATGCAAGTGTTTTATTCTACCTTCGGCAGCTTGGCCATCACAGCAGCGCAGCGGGGGCACAGCGCCTCATGCTCGCCCACGGCCTTTACGCTGTGCAGTACCTTCCAGCAGCGTCCGCATTTGGCGCCCTGAGCGGCCTCCACAGCCACCTTCATCTCGTCGCCCACAGTCAGCTTTACCTGGGACACGATGAATAGATCCGCCACCTCGTCCGCATCCATTTCCGCCAGGAAGGCGTCCTCCTCCGGCACGGTCAAATCCACGGCAGCCTCCAGGCTCTTACCGATGACCTTGTCCGCCCGGGCCTGCTCCAGCGCGCCGTTCACGGCACTGCGCAGGGTGACAATGCGGCTCCACTTGACCATTTCCTCCTCGGAAAGGGCATACTCGGTGTAGGGCTGCACCATCTCGTTAAAGAGGACATTACGCCCATCGTCCTCGGCCCGGTGGGGCATTGCCAGCCACACCTCGTCGCAGGTGAAGGCCAGAATAGGCGCAAACATCCGGGTCATGGCGTCCAGAATGAGATATAGCGCGGTCTGTGCGCTGCGGCGCTGCAGGCCATCCGCCTCATCGCAGTACAGCCGGTCCTTGAGGATGTCAAAGTAGAAGCTGCTCAGATCCACCACGCAGAAGTCATTGATGGCATGGGACACGGAGTGGAACTCGTAGTTGTCGTACCAGCCAAAGACCTTGCCGATAAGGTCGTTAAGCCTTGTCACGGCCCACTTGTCCAGGGGCAGCATATCCCCGGGCTTTACCAGGTCGTTGGGATCGAAATTCACCAGGTTATCCAGGCAGAACTTGCAGGTGTTGCGGAACTTCAGGTAGTTCTGGGAGAGCTGCTTGAAAATCTCGTCCGAGCAGCGCACATCCACATGGTAGTCGCTGGAGCCGGCCCACAGACGCAGCAGATCCGCACCGTACTTGTCGAAAATCTCTGCCGGATCCATGCCGTTGCCCAAAGACTTGTGCATGGCCTTGCCCTCGCCGTCCACGGTCCAGCCGTGAGTCACGCAC
>ERZ773224.522-NODE-522-length-54423-cov-16.257357_pt1 | contig 54423 bp, 38 predicted proteins | sample MGYA00580526_ERZ773224 | MGnify/ENA primary metagenome ERZ773224 (study PRJEB29015, sample SAMEA2737743) | human gut metagenome | biome: human gut; feature: human-associated habitat; material: faeces | place: China | collected 2012 ... | reverse complement strand
GTGAAAAAAGGGATTGTGCATGACGGCAAAAGCCTTCGTGCGACAATCCCTTTTTTTACATTCCCATAAATTCCAGCATTTGTATCATGCCGGCTGGGAAAGTGTCGATATCCAGTGATTCTTGCAAAGTGTGTTCACCGCGGCTGCGGCAGAAGCCGAAGGAAATGGCCGGGATGCCCTGGCTCATGGGGATATTGGCATCGGTACTGCCGGCGATGCAGGTTGTCGGCAGACCGTGGCGCTGACGGATGGTTGTGATGCGGTCTGCCAGGGGATTGGCGTCCAGGCGGCTGCAGGGCCGTTCGCCCAGGAGCGTTGTCCCGATGTGGACGCTTTCCCGTTCTCCTGCTTTTATGATGGCGTGGAAAGCCTGGTCCAGTTTATCCAGTTCGTCGGCATTTTCCGAACGCAAGTCGACAGTGAACTTCGCTTTGGCAGCGATAGAATTGATGGTCGTACCGCCGGCGATGGTGCCGACATTGTACGTCGTCTTCGGCTGGAACGGTACAGACAGCCCATAGAGACGGCTGATGAGGCGGGCCGCTTCGGCAATGGCATTGGACTGGCCGAAATGCATCCAGCTGTGGCCGCCGGCAGCTTCGACCGTCACGGCATAGCGCCGGGATCCGACGGCAGTCGTCACGAAGGTATCGAAAGTACAGTCGACGGCGACGACTTCGGAAATCCGGTCGTGCCAATCGGCCATGACCTGCCGCATCCCCTTGAGATTGCCCAGGCCTTCTTCGCCGACATCGAAGGCGAAAAGCAGGCCCTGCGGCGGCATGAGCTGTAAATCGAAAAACATTTTGATGATGAATAATAAACCGGCAATACTGGCACTGTTGTCGCTGCACGACGGTGCCGACAAGATGTGTCCCGTCTGATGAATGGGGATTTCCTGTAAATCTTTAAATACAGTATCTATATGAGCGGTGTAAAGGGCGACCTTTTCACCGCTTTTTATATGGCAGGGATAGAGAATATTGCCGGCCTCGTCGCGATAGGCGCTGCGGGCCCCTAAACCATGCAAATACTGGAGAATCCATTCCCCCTTGGCCTGTTCGTGACCCGTCGGCGAAGGCAGAGAAATAATCTGACAAAGTAATTCCATAAAATCACAGCGGTGCTCCCGCACATAACGTTCTATATCTTCATTCATGGTGATGACTCCTCTCTCTTCATGGTAACTTTATTATAACATGGAAAAGACGCAGGCCGCCTCGGATTCAGATGCGGCTCCGCCGCGACAGACTCAAACTGACAACGACGCTTCGTGATACCCTCAGCGCGTAAAAAAATGCCCCGACTGGGGCCTGCGTAGGGGCCGCCTGGATAAGGCGGCCCGATGTGATGTTCGACCACAGCCTATCCGAGTATAATGGCAGGCTTTTACGAGCCACGAACCACGAGCCACTATTTTTTCACGAGCCGAGGGTTACTCGAGGCGATGTCTTCAGTTTGAGTTTGACGCCGCGCAGCGGCATCTGAGTCTGAGGCGACCGGCGGGACCGTCAGGTCTCCGATTCGATGAACGATGAATGACCTACGATGAACGGCTTTTTACCCACATACTTGAGTATCATTATCTTTTAATTACAAAAATGACCACTTGCGACAAAAAAACGTCATTTTAGGACAAGTTTGTCTTATCCCCTCGTTTTATATCGTATAATGCAAATAGATAAGAAACCCATATAACGAATATATGAAATGTAAAAATGTAAACCTAAAATAGAAAGGGATGAAGTTATTAAAACTGATATTTTTATCAAACATGATTAAAGAGTATGTGGAAGTATAACATTTGGCGAAACAATTTTATATCATATTAATTATATTATAAGTGAGAAAAGCGATTGTCTATACAAATAAAAAAATAATTAAAGCATTTTTACAGTAAAATATTCTGGAGCTGAAAAAAGGAGGCGAACATTTATGAATAAGATTTACAAGGTAGTATGGAATACAGTTCGCAATTGTTACGTAGTTGGATCCGAACTGATTAGCTCGAAATCGGGCAGACATAGCGCATCAAATGGCAAGTCTTCGAGTCTGAAAGTTACCTTGACCGTACTGGCGCTCTGCGGGATGACGGCTTTAGGAAGCGGAGTGGCTCCGTCGTATGCGGCGGATGCAGGTACGGCAGTAGCAGGCCAGTATGTGGCTGTTCTTGTAAATAGTTCCAATAATAGCAGAAACAACTATAGAACTTTTAATGGATATAGCTATCACAAAGAACGCATTGCAAGTACTGGAGACGTGTACTGGGTCCGTGATGGTTATACCATTAAATATGAAGAAAATAAACGGTATCCCGACGCGCAGAATGCCAATATTATTAAGGCTTACAAAACTGATTCCTATACAGCCAGCAGTGATGCAGGTCTTCTGAAATCGAATCAGATTATGGTCGAATCGGCAGGTATTTCGACTTTGACTGGCGTCGACCTCGACGATGTTTCTGGCGGTACCTATGTGGGTGCTACGAATTCCGGCAGTACATCAACGCCTTCGTCGTTTAACTACATGATTAAAGACGACAACGGCACGTATGTAGATGCTGGTAACACTAATTTTAGTAAACGCTTTAAGGCCGCTAGGAAAAATACGGATGGTACTTATTCGTACAAGGGAGAAGTCGTTGCTAATGACAATCTCTACGTCGTAAATGAACAAGTCGGTGTTTTCCTTACGTCCAGCGGTAAAGTGTATACGGGTAAAGTCTTCGGTGCCAACAATGAAGTACTCATGACGACTAAATCCGATTCGGGTACGATGTACAGTTACTGGGGCGCCGACACACCGGATCCGAATACCAAGTTAGCAGATATGACCATTGGTCAGTTCAACCAGGCTCTGGAAAAGGTAAATAACAACAGTAAAGCCGTAGCTGGCGACACGATTAAAGAAATCAAGACGACAGCTAAGACTGATGGCGGCACCATCGACCTCGTTCGCCGCGGCCAATACAACTCTGCAACGGGCCAGTATGAAGGCGAACATAAAGTGGGTAATGGCATTACGATTACCAGCCGTGGTGGTACGAATGGCGAAGACGTCAAAATTAATTTCAGCAATGGAACCACCGAATTTGACGTAGCTGCTGGCTCGAAAGTGGAAGCTGTAGGAACCAAAGAAGCTACTACTGGCCTTACCATTAATGGCGAAACGTACAACATCAAGACCGGTCAGACCTACACAGAGGGGGATAATATTACCATTGATGGAAATAAAATCTCTGCAACTGATACCACCCTGGTTGCCGGAAAAGCAGAAAAGAAGGGTGACAGCTATATTGTTAAAGATACGGCTGGGAAGGAAGTTACTCTGGAAGACGTAGCCAGTGCCAATAAGCTGACGGACGTCAACAAGCAGGTCACTAAGAATACGACAAACATTACTAACCTCGGTGAAAAGTTAAAAGGCGCTGTTATGTATGACAGCACGATTACTGGCTTTGACAAGAATAGTGTTACCTTGGGCGGTACTACTTATGATAGTGAAAAGAAGACAGGTGGTACGAAGATTACCAACCTGGCTAGAGGCACGAATGATTCTGACGCTGTTAACTTCTCGCAGTTGCAAGAAGTGAAAGATGCTGAAAATTACGTTATTGGCGGTAGCCTTTCCAAAACAGATGGGACTATTACTTTGAACCGTTTGAAAGATGGTCCGGTAACGATTACGGGCTTACAGAGTTATGTTAAAGGGCTTGATAGCTATGTAACCAATGCAACCCTTAATGGTAATACGCTGACCTTGACTCGCAATCAGGGATTAGATTCCTTAACGGTAGATTTGGAGAGCTTGACTGATGGATTAAGCAGTACCGATTATCGTCTGATTGCTAGTGCAACAAATGGTGGAAAATATGTTGTCAAAAATGGTGAAGTCAATTTAACTGTGCAGGATGCACAAAATCCTAATCATATGGAGACGATTACAATTTCGGGGTTAGCTAGTGCAGCAGATGTTAATGAATCGAAAGTTCACTACTTTAGCGTATATGAACAGAAAAATATGGCTAAACTACCGAAGAACTATAATAATGATGGAGCAACTGGTGATCGAGCCATTGCTATTGGTGTCAATGCTTCTGCTTCGGGTAAGTTCAGTGTAGCTATTGGATCTGGCCAAAATTCTGATGGGGCTACTACTTCCGGTAATTATGCAACAGCTGTAGGAAATGGCAGTCTTGCATCTGGAGAAAGCTCTATGGCTTTAGGATACAATGCTGAAGCTATTAATGCATATTCTGTTGCTGTTGGTAATGAATCACTTGTTAATGGAAGTAACAGTATGGCCCTTGGCGCTTATTCAGCAGTTGGAAATCAAGATTCTATTGTTGATTCAGCAACCGCTGTCGGTTCTTTAGCGCACGTTTATGCGGAGGATGGTACAGCTTTAGGTGAAAACGCTGAAGTTTTATCTAAAGGGAAAAAGGGAACAGCTTTAGGGACAGATGCAAAGGTTAAGGCTCGTGAAGGCACTGCCGTTGGGGCCTATTCCTCCGTTAGTGCTGAAGGTGGGGTCGCTGTCGGTAAAGGCTCTGTAGCTGATCGAGCAGCTGGCATGAAAGGCTATGCTCCGGTTGGTGAAGCGGGTACTTCTCCTGTGTGGAAGGCTACTGATGGTGCCGTTTCCTTAGGCAGTGATTCGTCAGCTCGGACTCGTCAGATTACCAATTTGGCAGCGGGGACAGAAAACACAGATGCTGTCAACGTCGCACAGCTCAAGAGGGCTCGCGTTGAATTGACAAATGGAACCAATACTACTGTTAAGTCGACGAATGACCAGACAGATGGACACGTCATTTACAGTGTAGATGTCAAGACGGATGGTGCGATTAATAAGGGCGATACCAACATCGTCACTGGCGATACGGTTTACAACGCTTTACAGGATGTCAGCTGGACTGCTAAGGTCAATGGTCAGGTTGCCAAGCCTGTAAAGAAAGATGATACTCTGAACTTCATCAATGGCGCCAACATCGCTATTAGCAATGAAAATGGAGACATCAAGATTTCCACGACGGGGCTGGCAAGCTCGGGCGATCTCTGGACGGCACAAGCTGGCGGTAAGGACGTCACGGCTGTCAATCAGAAAGTCAACTTTAACAGCACGGACAAACACTTAGTCGTTGAAAGTACTAAAGATGGTGAAATTACCTTTGCGACTAAAGATTTGGCAGATACGAGTTTCACCAATATCACTAAAGAAGGTAACACGTACATTAAGAACCTCGCCAAAGGTGAAGATCGTCATATCGAAGCGAAGGAATATGCCGTAGGTAATGATGGTTCCGTTACCATGACCTACGTCGATGGCAATGGCAATACAATTGATGGCACGGCCAAGATTACGGGCATCGCCAAGTCGGATCTGTCGAATATCACCAATAAAGGAAATACCGTTATCAACAATATTGCTAAAAATGCTGTGAAAGTTATCGGTGGGACGAACACGGCCGTTGAAACTTCGACGACAGATAATGGACCTGTGGAATACAAAGTCAATCTCAATAAAGATGTCAACTTGGGCGATACGATTCAGCTCAATGGCTCCGATGGCTCTATCAGTGCTAAATCGGGCGGCGCGAAGTTGTCTTTCGGCAACAATGGCTTGACGGTTTCCCAGGCTAAGAATGGCTTGACTAATGAAACGAGAATCAATGGAGCTGAGATTACGGTTGATGGCGGTATCGGGAACCAGACAACTATCAAAGGTTCGATGGCTCGTATCGGCAGCGTCCTAGTCAACGGCGGTAGTGGAACGGCTACGATTACTGGCCTGACCAATAAAACGACGAATTACACCGGTTTTGCAAACGGCAGTGGCCGGGCTGCAACGGAAGAACAGCTGAAAGAAGTGAACAGCAAAGCAACAGCCGCAAAGACGACAGTTACTAACGGCAAGAACATTACCGTCAACGAAGCGAAAGCAAATGATGGCAGCAGCACGTATACCGTAGGCTTGGAAACAGATGTCGTGCTTGGCGACAATGACATTAAGCTCAATGGCTCCGATGGCTCCATCAGTGCTAAATCGGGCGGCGCGAAGTTGTCTTTCAACAACAACGGTTTGACGGTTTCCCAGGCTAAGAATGGCTTGACTAATGAAACGAGAATCAATGGAGCTGAGATTACGGTCGACGGCGGTATCGGTAACCAGACAACGATTAAAGGCTCGACGGCCCGAATTGGCAATGTCTTGGTTAACGGTGGTAGCGGAACGGCTACGATTACTGGCTTGACCAATAAAACGACGGATTACACCGGATTTGCAAACGGCAGTGGCCGGGCCGCAACGGAAGAACAGCTGAAAGAAGTCGACAGCAAAGCGGCAGCCGCAAAGACGACGGTCACTAACGGCAAGAATATCACTGTCGACGAAGCGAAAGCAGATGATGGCAGCAGCACGTATACCGTAGGCTTGGAAACAGATGTCGTGCTTGGCGACAATGACATTAAGCTCAATGGCTCCGATGGCTCCATCAGTGCTAAATCGGGCGGCGCGAAGTTGTCTTTCAACAACAACGGTTTGACGGTTTCCCAGGCTAAGAATGGCTTGACTAATGAAACGAGAATCAATGGAGCTGAGATTACGGTTGATGGCGGTATCGGGAACCAGACAACTATCAAAGGTTCGATGGCTCGTATCGGCAGCGTCCTAGTCAACGGCGGTAGTGGAACGGCTACGATTACTGGCCTGACCAATAAAACGACGGATTACACCGGCTTTGCAAACGGCAGTGGCCGGGCCGCAACGGAAGAACAGCTGAAAGAAGTCGACAGCAAAGCGGCAGCCGCAAAGACGACGGTCACTAACGGCAAGAATATCACTGTCGACGAAGCGAAAGCAGATGATGGCAGCAGCACGTATACCGTAGGCTTGGCAACAGATGTCGTTCTCGGCGACAATGCCATTAAGCTCAACGGTTCCGATGGTTCCATCAGTGCTAAATCGGGCGGAGCCCAGCTGGCTTTCAACAACAGCGGCTTGACGGTTTCGCAGGCTAAGAATGGCTTGACCAATGAAACGAGAATCGATGGAGCTACGATTACGGTCGATGGTGGTGCTGGTAACCAGACGATCATCAACGGTTCGACGGCTCGTATCGGTAGTGTCCTGGTCAACGGTGGCGGCGGAACGGCTACGATTACTGGCTTGACCAATAAAACGACGGATTACACCGGTTTTGCAAACGGCAGTGGCCGGGCCGCAACGGAAGAACAGTTGAAGGAAGTCGACAGCAAAGCAACAGCCGCAAAGACGACGGTTGCTAAAGGTAAGAATATCACTGTCGACGAAGCGAAAGCAGCCGATGGCAGCAGCACGTATACCGTCGGGTTGGCAACAGATGTCACTCTTGGCGACAATGCCATTAAGCTCAACGGTTCCGATGGTTCCATCAGTGCTAAATCGGGCGGAGCCCAGCTGGCTTTCAACAACAGCGGCTTGACGGTTTCGCAGGCTAAGAATGGCTTGACCAATGAAACGAGAATCGATGGAGCTACGATTACGGTCGATGGTGGTGCTGGTAACCAGACGATCATCAACGGTTCGACAGCCCACATCGGCAGTGTCCTGGTCAACGGTGGCAGCGGAACGGCTACGATTAGCGGTCTGACTAACCAAACGACGAAGTACGACGGTTTTGCAAATGGCAGTGGCCGGGCAGCTACGGAAGAACAGTTGAAGGAAGTTGCAGGTAAAGCTGGCGAAGCTGTCGAAACGGCTGGCAAAGGCTGGAATCTGACGACTAACGGTAAAGAATCTAGTAAGACCAACATCAAACCGGACGGCACGGTAGACTTCTCCAGCGGCAATGACAATCTGATCATCAGCAATACTGGCGCAGACCTCTCGTTCTCCCTCAGCGACAATCTCGACCTGACCAATAATAAAGATAAGAAGGGCAGCGTCAAAGTCGGCGAAAATACGGCGTTGACAGATGAACTTCTCCAGGTCGGCAAAGATGTTTCCCTCACGGCCAGTGCGCTTAACGTAGGCAACTCGTCCTTGACGACAAGTGCCCTTATGGTCGGCGGCTTGACCTACATCAACTCCAGCGGCCTCAATGCCAATAACCGGGTTATCTCCAACGTAGCAACCGGTGTTGCGGATACGGATGCGGTTAACGTCGGTCAGCTCAAATCGGCTATCAGCGGTTCGCAAGTTTCTATTAATGCCGGCTTGGGTATCATCGTAGAAAAGCAAGGGAATCAGTACACCATCAAGACCAATATTGAAGGTGTTGAAAATGAACATGGTACGATTCACGTTACTGACAGTGATCAGTCTTTGGTTGCTAATTCAGAAACGGTTACCCCGGCTCATGCCAAACGGTTAAATACCTTAATGATGGCAGATATGATGGCTGTTACAGAAGCTACGGAACCAGAAAAAACTACTTTGACAGGTCCTAAGGCATTCATACAGCAAGTTTCTAAACCCGTTACATTAACTACGGATGATCAGAAATCGGCTACGTTGAATGATGGTGAAACAATTTACTTCCAAGGTGATGGGAATATTGAGACGACCACTATGTTGGATACGAATAGAAATTCGGATACCATTAAATTTGCACTGAAGAAAGATATTAAAGTCGATAGCATCGAAGCCAAGAGTGGTGACCAGATTAATATCAAATCGGAAGTCAACATGAACAATCAAAAAATCACCAACCTGAAGGATGGCGAAATCGCTGAAGGTTCGAAGGATGCCGTCAATGGTGGACAGATTTACGATCTGAAGCAAAACGTCTCTACCAATACGGAAAATATCAATATCCTGAACGAGGCTGTCGTTGCTAACGCAGAAAACATCAACAGCTTGAGTCATTCGCTCAATAAGCTGGACAGCCGCATCAATCGCGTCGGTGCTGGTGCAGCCGCGCTGGCAGCTCTCCATCCGCTCGACTTTGACCCGGACAACAAGTGGGACTTCGCAGCTGGTTACGGCAACTATGCCGGCGCTAATGCAGTCGCTATCGGTACCTACTATCGTCCGAACGAAAACACCATGTTCAGCATCGGTGGCAGCTTCGGCGGCGGTGAAAATATGATCAACGCCGGTGTCAGCTTCAAACTCGGCAGCGGTGGCAGCGGTATCACAACGTCCAAGACGGTCATGGCCAAGAAGATTAAAGAACAAGATGAACTCCTGAAAGCACAGGATGCTAAGATGAAAGAACAAGACGAAAAGATTGCTAAATTGGAAGCTCTCGTAGCCCAGCAAGGCGAAATGATTCAGCAGGCACTTGGCAAGAAATAATGCCATCCAGAAGGCTTCGCATGAAGGTTCCGGCCCTCATGCGGGGCCTGTTTATGTTTGATGTTTGATGCGTGATGTTTGATGTGTTAATGTGGATTTTGGGACGCAGGCTGCAGTTCGCAGGCCGCAGGCCGCAAAAAAACACGGCCAACGGCCTTGTGCGTAGTATGCGTAGGGGCCGACCTTTAACCTCTCAGACCGCCTTTGGCGGCCAGCTCCCCTATAAAGGGAGCCTTGTGAGTCCCGTTGTGAGATTTGGCTATAGCCTATTCGATTATGGTGGTATGTTTTTACGAATCACGAACCACGAGCCACGAGCCACTAATTTCTCTTTTGGTTGTAAATGCAACAGAAATGTTCCTTTCTTTTTGGTATACTTTACGTGTACTCGATAAGAGCTGCGAATTTTGAATCACCCATTCATTTATATATCCATAATATAGGAGGTTTTCCCCATGACAAAAGAAAAACAGATGTTTTGTTTCCAGTGTGAACAGACCGCTATGGGTACTGGCTGTACCGGTTGTGCCGGTGTTTGTGGCAAATCGGCTGTTGAAGCTGGCTTGCAGGATGTTTTGACCGGCGCCCTCGTCGGTTTGGCCCGCACCTGTCAGAATGCCGCTCCGACGGCTAAGACCTATCGTACCATCCTCGAAGGCATGTTCACGACCATTACCAACGTCAACTTCAATACGACGACGACCCAGGCTATGATCGATAAAGTCCATGCTGAAGCCGCTGCTCTTTCGTCCACTCCCGCAGCTGACTACGACATGAACCAGATGTGGAACGCTGACGAAGATATCCGTTCCCTCAAATCGCTCATCCTCTTCGGCATGCGCGGCATGGCTGCTTATGCTTACCACGCTCTCATGCTCGGCAAATCGAGTGAAGAAGTCGATTCCTTCTTCGTTAAAGGCTTGTCGGCTATCGGCGAAGACTGGGGCATGGATGAACTCCTCCCGATTGTCATGGAAACAGGTAAAGTCAACTTGACCTGCATGGCCCTCCTCGACGAAGCCAACACGACGACTTATGGTACACCGGTTCCGACGACGGTTCCTTTGACCGTTGAAAAAGGCCCGTTCATCGTCGTTACCGGCCACGACCTGAAAGATTTGGAACTCCTCCTCAAACAGACGGAAGGCAAAGGCATCAATATTTACACGCATGGTGAAATGCTCCCGGCCCATGCTTATCCGGAATTGAAAAAATACAAACACCTCAAAGGCAACTTCGGCACGGCTTGGCAGAACCAGCAGAAAGAATTCGATGGTGTTCCCGGTGCTTTCTTGTTCACGACGAACTGCCTCATGCCGCCTCGCAAATCTTATATCGACCGCGTCTTTACGACGGAAGTCGTCTCCTTTGACGGCGTAACCCACATCGGCGAAGATAAAGACTTCACACCGGTCATCGAAAAAGCCTTGGAACTCGGCGGCTATGCAGAAGATCAGCACTTCACCGGCATCAACGGCGGCAGCACGGTTACGACAGGCTTTGGCCATGGTACGGTACTCTCCGTAGCTGACAAAGTCATTGACGCTGTCAAAGCCGGCGCTATTAAACACTTCTTCCTCGTCGGCGGTTGCGACGGCGCTCGTCCGGGCCGTAACTACTATACGGAATTCGTCAAAAAGACTCCGGCTGATACGGTTGTCCTCACCTTGGCTTGTGGCAAATACCGCTTCAATGACCTCGACCTCGGCACCATCGGCGGCTTGCCGCGCATCATGGATATGGGCCAGTGCAACGACGCTTACAGCGCTATCCAGGTAGCTGTCGCTTTGGCAAAAGCCTTCGATTGCGGCGTCAACGACCTGCCTTTGTCCATGGTCCTCTCCTGGTACGAACAGAAGGCTGTCTGCATCCTCTTGACCCTCCTCTCCTTGGGTATCAAGAACATTTACCTCGGACCGACACTGCCGGCCTTCGTCTCCAAGAATGTCCTCAACTACTTGGTAGAAAACTTCAACATCACTCCGACCAGCACGCCGGAAGCTGACCTCAAAAAGATTTTGGGATAAGAGGCCGTAGTTTGTAGTTTGTAGAAGAGAGATTTAAACTCAAAAGAGGCTGTCCAATGCGACAGCCTCTTTTTTTTTTCGCCTGTATACGATTTCGTAGGGGACGTCCTGTCAAGGCGTCCAGCCTCTGCTGTCCGTTTTGGCGACCGTCTTGCGCCTTCCGCTGGTCGGCACCTGACGGGCTAAAAAGGCTTAGGACGGCCCCTACGGAGGCCCCGATTGGGGCGCTTTAGTGCCCTAACTACTTGCGGAATTGCCTATTCTACGGTAATATAAACGTATACTAATCTTATTATATGCAAATGGGAGGCTTTTACTATGGCAGACAATAAAACTTATGCTGTGTTCCAGACGAACCGCGGCGATTTTACGGTTGAACTTTTTGCGGACAAAGCTCCGATTACGGTCGAAAATTTTGTCAATTTGGCAAAATCCGGTTTTTATGATGGCACGATTTTCCATCGTATCATTGCCGATTTCATGATCCAAGGCGGCGACCCGACGGGTACGGGTTGCGGCGGCTCGAAGCAGACGATCCCTGATGAATTTGGTCCGGGCCTTGATTTCAGCGAACCCGGTGTCCTGGCTATGGCCAATGCCGGCCCCAATACGGGCAGCTCCCAGTTCTTTGTGACTGTTGTCCCGACGCCGTGGCTCCAGAACCATCATTCGATTTTCGGCAAGGTCGTCAAGGATTACGATGTCGTCGAAGGTATCAGCAGAGTCAAAACGAATTTCTCGGATAAACCCTTGGAAGATGTCGTCTTGAACACGGTGAAAATCGTAACGGAAGAAGCCTAAGGGCTTCATGTTATATTATACGTATATGGTGCGCTGCGCCGACCAGTCTTTATATACGGGCTGGACGCTGGATGTAGCCAAACGGGTGGCAGCGCACAATGACGGCAGAGGGGCCAAGTATACCCGTTCCCGTCGCCCTGTGACCCTGGCCTGGTGCCAGGGTTTTCCTACAAAACACGAAGCGATGCATTGGGAATGGCAGATCAAGCAGTGGACGAGAAAGAAGAAGGAGAAGCTCTGCCGGGAACAGCTTTCCGTAACGGATGAGGAAGGATGATCGAAATGAAACTATGGAAAAAATGGCTGACGACAATCGTTGCCAGTTTATCCCTCTGTATCGCACCGGCAGCGATGGCTTCGGCCGCTTCGACGGCGCAGATCTTGCTTTACGGGGCCGCGACGATGGTCCTGGCAAAACAGCAGCTGCTCCAGATGGACAACAATAACCAGAAACAGATGCTGGCCAATACCCAGGCCAAGACGGGCGTCGTCAATAATGAAGCCTACAGCTACCGCCTGGAAAATATCCAGCGCAATCTCGTGGCGACGGGCCTGATTAAGCGCAATTACGATGTCTATGCCAATCCCTCGACGGATTTGAACGCCTTTGAAACGATCGGCGGCGTCATTTCCGTCAATAAGGGGATGCTCGATGCCCTCAATGATGACGAACTGGCCTTTACGCTGTGCCATGAAATGCAGCACGGTGAAAAACGCCATGCCATCAACGGCGTCCTCAAGAGTATCGGTATTTCGACTCTCGTCGACGTGTCCCTCGGCGGCAATGCCGATGTCCTGGACATCCTCTTGGGCAGTGTAGCCGTCAATTACATCGACAATGAATTCGTCACGATGGACCAGGAAAAACAGGCTGATGCGACGGGCTTCAATGTCTTCAAGAACACGGCATATAATGTCGGTGGCGCCGCTTCGTCCATGCAGTACGTCTATGAACAGTATGGCGAATTGTGGCAGGAAGGTTTCAAACGCATCATCAGCCCGAACAACCATCCGCAGATGTCGAGCCGTATCGAAAAGCTGGCCGGACGCATGAGCTTGTGGTCAGGCAACCACGTCCAGGTCGGCGGCAACACGGTATATGTCAACGCACAGCCTGTTGTTACGCCGGCCGTGTCCGGAACCTATTCGTCACGGCGCCGGGCTTTCCTGGTCGCCGGCAATCTGGCCCGGGCTACGCACGATGTCTACGGCGAAGCGACGAAAGACGATAAAGTCGTCACCGAAGCGATGAACAAGAAGCAGCCGTCGTGGAAGGTGTCGTCCCGCGGCGATGACGTCTACGTCAACGGCTTGCGCGTCATGACCTGTGCCGACGGTGATAACCAGCCGGTCATCGTCAAGAATATCCAGTCGGCCCTGGAAGCCAAACCGGCCATGCTGAGCAAGAAGGAAATCCAGAAGCAGAATAAAGCCTGGACCCAGAAGTATGGCTATAAGAAACAGAAGAAGGAGAAAAATGCGTAAACAAATAGCTTTTGTCACGGCCCTCATGGCCTTGACCCTGGGCGTCGGCATCCTCGCCGGTGCCCGCCAGTCGACGGACTCTCATGGCGTCGATGTGGCCCTGGAAGAAGCGCGGCAGCATGCGACGACTGATGGCGATGACGTGCCGGCCTTGCGGGAAAAACCGCAGGTCACTCTTCATTATCCGGCGACGGATCCGGCCGATGCCCATCCCATCCTGCGCTGGAGCCGTGTCGACGGGGCTGTCATGTATGACGTGCAGATATTGAAGAAGGAAGAAGAAAAGGACGCGGACGGGAAACCCAGTACATCTTATGAACCGTTCATGGATGACCAGAAGGCCTATACGACAGGACTGGAACTGGATTTGCCCGATACTTTCCTGGGACAGGTCTTTTACTGGCGCGTCCGCGGCCTCGATTTGAAGGGGCGTCCCGTCAGTGAGTTCTCGGATGTCGAAGAAGTACACGTCGATATTTTCCAGCCTTTTACGGAAAAGCCGACGCCCTTGTCCTTTTTCAACCAGGGACCGGGACAGACCCTGCTCTACCCGGTCTACGACTGGATTGCCGTACCCGGGGCGGCCAAGTATGAGGTGGAAATCCTCAACGACCTGCCGGAAGACCCGAACGGTACGGCACCGTCAATCCATCGCATCGACAGTTATACGCCTCAGTATGCTCAGCAGTATGACCAGAAGGCCCGCATGGGCGACAAGCCGTTCTACTGGCGCGTCCTGGCCCTGGACGGGGCGGGGAATCCCATCGGTGGCTATTCCGATGCCCTGCCTTTCGAACTGGATCCGGCTGCCGAACAGGGCGTCGTCGCTATCTTCGGCGACAGTATCAGCCATGGCGGCGGCAGTATTTCTTATTCGCCGACGGACTGGGATTTCAGCTACGCTTCGTATCTTATGTTCCCGACGATCAACCTGGCTCAGAGCGGCGATACGAGCGCCATGGGTGTCGAACGCTTCGATCGCGATGTCCTGCCTTTCAAGCCCTCGTATGTCATCATCCTCATCGGATCCAACAGCCTTCGGGCCGGCGTGCCGGCAGGCGAAGTCATTGCTGATTTACGGACGCTGAAGAAAAAATGCCTGAGCCACGGCATCAAACCGGTTTTCCTGACCATTCCGCCGCTTAACCCGAAGAACATCAAGGCCGCCTTCGACCAGGATACGGCCGATGACTGGCGCAGCGCCATTGCCGAAGTCAACGACTACATCGACACGCAGGTCCACATCGACATCACGCCGGGCATGGCCGACAGCCACGGCGAACTCAAGACCGAACTGGCTCTGGACGGCCTCCATCTCGACCCACCGGGCAAAAAAATGATGGCCGCCGCCATCAATAATGCCTGGGCCAGCATCACGGAATTACCCGATAGTGCCTGGGAGTGAGGGAAAGGGCTGACGCCCTTTCCAGTGGTTCGTGGTTCGTAAGCGGGCCGATAACCCTGTGGCGCCCCTACTTTTAAATTTAAAACCATCCACTAACCCCTAGCCACTAACAACTAACCACTAAAAAGACGCTGTCGCATTATGCGACAGCGTTTTTTTACACCTCCTCCAGCAAGCGCTTGGCTGTGAACTGGTCGGTGATGAGGACGTTGGCGTAGCCGCCTTTCAGGGCGGCGCGGATGCTGGCGATTTTGCCTTCGCCGCCGGAGAGGAGGATGCTGTATTCTTTGTTGCGCAGGTCATCCAGGGCGATGCCGACGGTGCGGTCATTCAATTCCTGGCTGGAGATGTTGCCGTCTTTGTCGAAGAAGCGGGAGCAGATGTCGCCGACGGCGTGGCTCTTGAGGTAGGCTTTTTCTTGGGTATCGGCATAGCCCAGGCGGAAGAATAGGGCGTTGTCGCGGACTGTACCGACGCTGAAGATGGCGATGTTGGCATTGCGCCCCAGTTCCAGGACGCGCTTGATGTGGCGGTCGCGGTAGACCATTTCCTTGACTTCTTTGGAGTCGAAGAGGACCGGCAGGGGCAGGTACTGGGCGATGGTTTCGTAGTTCTTGGCGAATTTTTCCAGGATTTCATTGGCGTAGGTTTCGCTCGTCGAAAGGGTGATGCCCCCTTCGAGCTGGACGATTTGGGCGCCCTTCAGGGGGTGGGGGATGAGCTGATGGGACAGGCTGTGGAGGGTTGTGCCCCAGCCGACGCCGATGATGTCGCCGTCCTGGATGATTTCATTGATATAGGCTGCGCCGCGCTGGCCGATATATTTCTTGACTTCTTCTTCATCTTCGATGGGTGCGTTGGCGATGCAGACCTGGCGCAGCCCGTAGGCCGAGGCCACTTTTTGGGCCAGCTGGCCCTGGTCTTCAATAGGGTCGAAGATTTCGATGCGCACGAAACCCATGTCCTTGGCGTACTGCAAGAGCCGGGAAACGGACGGTCGGGACAGCTGCAATTCCTTGGCGATATCGGCTTGGCTAAAGCCTGACTGATAATATAATTTGGCTGCGCTGATGGCTAGTTTATTCTTATTATGTTGCATACAAATCCATCCTTAAGATAAAATGGTAAATTTATATAATCCTCTGACGAAAAAGTAGTAGCGAATACAAATATATTCTTTTTCATTATCGCATTTTTGTTCAGGTAAATGCAAGGCAAAATGAAAAGCAATCTGCAAATATGACTTTTTATGTATACTATATTTTGCATAAAAATTATAGCCTTCACAACGACTATACGCAATATGAAAATATGTTAATATTTTGTTGAAAAAATGTGCCGTCTGATGTATGATGAACCTACGGAAAATCCTCTATGCAGGTAGCGAAAGAAAATATCAGTGTCATTGACGAAAGGAGCAATGTTATTATGCAAGAGAAGCAGTATGTTATGGCCTTGGACGCCGGCACCACGAGTAATCGCGCTATTATTTTCGATAATGAATCGCATATCGTCAGCGTCAGCCAGAAGGAATTCACCCAGTATTTCCCGAAACCGGGCTGGGTCGAACACGATGCCAATGAAATTTTCCACAGCATGGTCGAAGTCATGCGCGAAGCCTTGGCACAGGCCAATATGACAGCCAGTGAAATCTCGGCCATCGGCATCACCAACCAGCGTGAAACGACAGTCGTCTGGGATAAGAACACGGGCGACCCCGTGTACAACGCCATCGTCTGGCAGTCCCGTCAGACCGCCCCGATTTGCGAAGACCTCAAGGCCCGCGGCCTGGTCGATGAATTTCGTGACAAGACGGGCTTGGTCATCGACGCTTATTTCTCGGGCACGAAAGTCAAATGGATCTTGGACAACGTCGAAGGCGCCCGGGAAAAAGCTGAAAAAGGCGACCTCCTCTTCGGGACCATCGACTGCTGGCTGGTCTGGAAACTGACAGGCGGCCAGGTCCACATCACAGACTACTCCAATGCGTCGCGTACACTTATGTTCAACATCAAAGAACTGAAGTGGGACGACCAGCTTCTTGAATATTTAACCGTTCCTAAATGCATGCTCCCGGAAGTACGCCCGTCCAGCGAAGTCTATGGCTGCACGGATCCGGCCATCCTCGGCGGCCCGGTCAACATCGCCGGTATCGCTGGTGACCAGCAGGCTGCTCTCTTCGGCCAGACCTGCTATGAACCGGGCATGGCTAAGAATACCTATGGGACCGGCTGCTTCATGCTCATGAATACGGGCACGACACCGATTCCTTCCAAGAACGGCCTGGTTACGACCATCGCCTGGGGCCTCGACGGCAAAGTCGAATATGCCCTGGAAGGTTCCATCTTCGTCGCCGGTTCGGCCATCCAGTGGCTCCGCGACGGCCTGCGCCTCATCGATACGGCTCCCGATTCGGAATGGGTCGCCAAACGCGTTCCCGATTCGGACGGCGTCTATGTCGTACCGGCTTTCGTCGGCCTCGGCGCTCCCTACTGGGATATGGATGCCCGCGGCTTGATCATCGGCATCACCCGCGGCACCAAGAAGTCTCACATCGTCCGGGCTACCCTCGATTCCATGGCTTACCAGACGAAAGACGTCCTCGGTGCTATGGAAGCGGACTCGGGCATCAAACTGGCTGCCCTCAAAGTCGACGGCGGTGCCGTTGCCAACAACATGCTCATGCAGTTCCAGGCCGATATCCTCGGCGTTCCTGTCGACCGTCCGCAGGTCATCGAAACGACGGCCCTCGGTGCCGCTTATCTGGCTGGTCTGGCTGTCGGCGTCTGGGATTCTAAAGAAGAACTCGTATCGAGCTGGAAACTCCAGAACCGTTTCGAACCGACCATGGAACCGGAAAAAGCAGCAGGTTACTACAAAGGCTGGCGCAAAGCTGTCAAGCATGCAATGCACTGGCTCAGCGATGAAGACTAAGAGAGAGGTGCTAGCATCATGATGTTTGACAACTTATTAGGAGAGTTTCTCGGGACGATGGTCCTCATCGTCTTTGGGGCCGGCGTCTGCGCCTGCAACACGCTGACCAAATCGAAAGGCCAGAATGGCGGCTGGATCTGCATCACCGCAGCCTGGGGTTTTGCCGTAACCCTCGGCGTTTACACGGCAACGACCTTGGGCGCTCCGCAGGGCGACCTGAACCCGGCTGTTACCTTGGGCAAGACCCTGATCGGGATTTATTCGGTGCCTCAGTTCTTCGCTACGTCCATTGCTCAGATCCTGGGCGGTATCCTCGGCGCAGCTATTGTCTGGCTGGCATACCTGCCGCACTGGGCTGAAACGGAAGATAAATCGGCAAAACTCGGTATCTTCTGCACGGCTCCGGCTATCCGTAACTATCCGGCCAACTTCCTTTGCGAATTTATTGCGACGTTCTTCCTGATGTTCGTCATCTGGATGATCTTCTCCAATAAAGTCGGTGCAATGCCTGCTGGCCTTGGGCCGTACATCGTCGGTATCCTCATCTGGGCTCTGGGCATGAGTCTTGGCGGTCCTACCGGGTACGCCATGAACCCGGCTCGAGACCTGGGTCCCCGTATTGCCCATGCTATCCTGCCGATTGCCGGCAAAGGCGGCTCGGACTGGGCTTATGCCTGGATCCCTGTCTTGGCTCCGCTGGCTGGTGCCTTTGCTGCCTACGTCGTGGCGATGGCTTTGAATGTCTTCTAATCTATTTATATATGGTTTTGGGAAAGGGCTTGTCATTCTTCGGCAAGCCCTCTCCTTTACCTCGATTTACAAATTTGCTTATTTATTTTGAACATAATTTCATCATTCATTAAAGGTAATATTTCTATATTTTCCCATGAAAAAATTGTATAAGTTGACAACGTGAAAATATGTAAAAATAGACTTGCAATTATTTTCACAAACTTATATAATAAGGGCATCAAAGATAGTGATACTTGGTATTTACAGAGAAAGAGGTTGTGAACATGACAAAACAAGCAGATGTCGTCGTAATTGGCGGCGGTATTACCGGCACAGCCATTTTGCACGAATTGGCGAAGTACAATCTTCGTGCAGTCCTGGTTGAACAGGAACCGGAACTGGCTGCCGGCACGACAAAGGCCAACAGTGCCATCCTTCACGCAGGTTTCGATGCGCCTACGGGCAGTATGAAAGCCCGCATGAACGTCGCAGGCAATGCGATGTATCATGATTTGAAAGACGAATTGGATCTGGACATCCGCTGGTCTGGCTCGTATGTAGCTGCTCTCGATGATGAACAGATGGCCGTCCTCCAAGAACTCCTCGAACGGGGCAATGCCAACGGCGTTCCGGGACTGAAAATCGTCAGCGGCGATGAAATGCGCAAAGAAGAACCGAATGTCAGCAAAGACATCAAAGGCGCACTCTGGGCTCCAACTGCCGGTATCTGCTGGCCTTTCGGCCTGGCGCTGGCCTTTGCGGAAAACGCTGTCATCAACGGTGCCGAAGTCATTCGTGAATGTCAGGTTACGGGTATCACCGTAGAAGATGGCGCTGTCAAAGCTGTCGAAACGGATAAGGGCACTATCGAAACGAAATACGTCATCAATGCCGCCGGCGTCCACGCCGACGAAATCAGCCGCCTCGCCGGGGATGATTCCTTCCAGATCCATCCGCGCCGTGGTGAATACATCCTCTTTGATAAGACGGCTCAGAAAGATCTGGTCTACTCGCCGATTTTCCCGACACCGACGAAAATGGGCAAAGGTATCCTGGTCTGTGCGACGACTCACGGCAACGTCTTCGTCGGCCCGAACGCCCAGGATATGCCGGACAGTGAAAAAGACGACACGGCTGTTACCATTCCGGGTATGGACGACATCCTGGACAAAGCCCGCCGCCTGGTTCCGAACATCCCCGTCGGCGCTACGATTACGGAATTTGCCGGCGTCCGCGCCGTATCCAGCACAGGTGACTTCATCCTCGGCCCGTCGGAAAAGACGAAAGGCCTCATCCAGGCTGCCGGCATCCAGTCGCCGGGCCTGACTTCAGCTCCGGCTATTGCCAAGTACCTCGTCGACGGCATCGTCGCTGAAACCGGTGCTGCGGCCAAGACCGATTACAAGAAAGGCCGTCCGGCTCAGCCCTGCTTCCGCATGATGGCTGAAGCAGATCAGAAAGCCCTCATCGCCAAGGATCCCCGCTATGGCCGCGTCATCTGCCGTTGCGAAACGATTACGGAAGGCGAAATCGTCGATGCTATCCATCGTCCCGTCGGCGCCCGCACCGTCGATGGTGTCAAACGCCGCACCCGTGCCGGCATGGGCCGCTGCCAGGGTGGCTTCTGCGGACCGCGTGTCACACAGATCTTGTCCCGTGAATTGAACATCCCCGTTACGGAAGTACGGAAAGAAATGCGTAATTCTTATATGTTCTATGATAAAGAAAGCGGAGGTAAAGCATAATGGGTGAACAACTTTATGATATTATCATCGTTGGCGGCGGCCCGGCAGGCTTATCCGCTGCCTACAGCGCTTGGCAGAATGGCGCTAAAAAAATCCTCGTCCTCGAACGTGACCGCGAAGCTGGCGGCATCCTCCAGCAGTGCATCCACAACGGCTTCGGCCTCCATCACTTCAAAGAAGAACTGACGGGCCCGGGCTATGCACAGCGCTGCTATGACTTGGTCAAAGATAAACCGGAAATCGAAATCCTCGTCGACACCATGGTCCTCAGCGTCAATCCCGACAAGACCGTTACGGCTGTCAGCCCGGCACACGGCTTGATGAAAGTCCAAGGCAAGACGATTATCCTTACCATGGGCTGTCGTGAACGGACGCGCGGTGCCATCCGCATCCCCGGCTACCGTCCGGCTGGCGTCTTCACGGCCGGCGCAGCACAGCGCATGGTCAACATGGAAGGCTATCTGCCGGGCAAGAAAATCGTCATCCTCGGCAGTGGCGACATCGGCCTCATCATGGCCCGCCGTATGACCCTCGAAGGCTGCAAAGTCCAGGCTGTCCTGGAAATCTGCCCCTTCTCGAACGGCTTGACCCGTAATATGGTACAATGTCTGTATGACTATGATATTCCTTTATATCTGTCCCACACCATTACGGCCATCCACGGCAAAGACCGGGTCAATGGCATTACGGCAGCCAAAGTCGACGACCATATGAAACCGATTCCGGGCACGGAATTCGATATCGACTGCGATACGCTGCTCTTGTCTGTCGGCCTGATCCCGGAAAATGAATTGTCCCGCGGCTTAGGGCTGGCTATGCATCCGCTCACCAATGGTCCTATCGTCGACCAGCATCGTGAAACGAGCATCCCTGGCATCTTCGCAGCCGGTAACGTCGTCCATGTCCATGACCTGGTAGACTTCGTATCGGAAGAAGCTGAAATCGCCGGCAAATATGCGGCCCTCAAGGCTCAGGAACAGCTGCCGGAAGACGTAGCTGACGTAAAAGTCGAAGCTATCGACGAAGTCCGCACCTGCGTTCCCCAGCATGTCCGCGCTACGGCAGACGGCGAAACAATCCGTTTGTTCATGCGTGTCCGCAAACCGATGAAGAAAGTCCGCCTTACGGTCAAGAGCGGTGACGATACGCTGCTGACGAAAGTCCTCCCCGTCGCCAAACCGAGTGAAATGATCGCCGTCAACGTACCGGCTGAAAAAGCCAAAGGCCATCATGCGGATTGGACCGTTTCCGTAAAGGAGGAAGCATAACATGAGTGTAGAAACGAAACAACTGAACTGCATCAACTGCCCGCTGGGCTGCTTGCTTACGGTTACCCTGGAAGACGGTAAAATTACCAGCGTTACCGGCAATACGTGCCCGCGCGGTGAAAAATATGCCCATCAGGAACTGACGGACCCGCAGCGCATGCTGACCTCGACGGTCCGCATCGAAGGCGGCGAACTGCCGCTCCTGCCGGTCGTATCCAAGACGACCCTGCCGAAAGGCAAGATCCTCGACTGTGCCGAAGCATTGCGCAGCGTCGAAGTCAAAGCCCCGGTCCATACAGGCGACGTCATCGTCAAAGATATCCTGGGTCTCGGCGTAGATATCGTGGCCAGCCGCGATATGGGCAAAGAATAATAGGTACCAATATATTCCCTCTTACATATACCGAAAAGGAGGCTGCCTTATAGCAGCCTCCTTTTCGAGTTTGTAGTATAATGTTTGCAGTACGAAGTAGTATTTGCTTGATTTATCGCTTCGTTGCTAAAATAATCAGCACTATATCGAATGGGCTATGGTAAAATCTCACAGTGGGCCGCCCTCTGGGACGGCCCCTACGCAGCTAACTGCTAACTGCTAAAAAAGGACATGTCGCATGGCGGCATGTCCTTTTTTTGGTATTGGTTGGAAAATGGTTTGTTTATTTTGTTTTCTGCTGGATGAAGCCCGGCGTCGTGAGGTAACGGTCGCCGTTATCCGGCAGGAAGGCTACGATGGTCTTGCCGGCGTTTTCCGGACGTTTTGCGACTTCCGAAGCGGCATAGAGGGCAGCCCCGCCGGAGATACCGATGAGGAGGCCTTCGGATTCGGTGAATTTCTGAGCCGTTTCATAAGCCTGTTCTGTCGTGACCGTGAAGACTTCGTCGTAAATCTTGGTGTCCAAGGTTTCCGGTACGAAGTTGGCGCCGATGCCCTGGAGTTTATGCGGGCCGGCATGGCCTTCGGAGAGGAGCGGCGAATCTTTCGGTTCGATAGCGATGATCTGGACAGACGGTTTCTTTTCTTTGAGGTACTGGCCGACGCCGGAGAGGGTACCGCCTGTGCCGACACCAGCTAAGAAGATGTCGACAGCGCCGTCTGTATCTTCGTAGATTTCCGGGCCTGTCGTCAGGCGATGGATTTCCGGATTGACGGGGTTGGTAAACTGGCCGGGAATGAAGGAATCGGGGATTTCTTTAGCCAATTCGTTGGCTTTGTCGACGGCGCCTTTCATGCCGGTCTTGCCTGGTGTCAGGACGATTTCAGCGCCATAAGCGGAGATGAGGTTGCGGCGTTCGATAGACATGGTTTCCGGCATGGTGAAGATAGCGCGGTAACCTTTGGCAGCTGCGACGGCAGCCAGGCCGATGCCGGTGTTGCCGCTGGTCGGTTCGATGATGACCGAGCCTTCTTTGAGGATGCCTTTCTTTTCAGCGTCTTCGATCATGGCTTTGGCGATACGGTCTTTGGCAGAGCCAGCCGGGTTGAAAGCGTCGAGTTTGACTAAGAGGTTAGCAGCGACGCCAGCGGCGTTGTTGTAACGTTCCGGTTTCAATAACGGTGTGTTGCCGATCAACTGTAACATAGATGTGTAGATTTTGCTCATGAGAATCTCTCCTTTTCCTATGATTCATCCCCCGATGAATGCAAAATATATTGAAAATATAGTAAGGTATACCAATTGGGTATAGATTTTATGTACACCTATACTGGATTTTTCATTTCCGTATAGGGGTGACAACGAATTTGGTTATTTCAAAGGCCTCATTTTGCCGATGCAGCGTTCATCATGCTGCTGGTCCATCATTTCCACGCGGCGCTGCAGGATGGCTACCTGATGCTGCAAGGCAATGATTTGGTCTTCGATGGGATCGGGCAGGCGGTTGTGATTGAGGTCGACGTCGCGTTCGCTGTGGCTGGCTTTGATGCGTTTGCCCTGCTGGACGACGACGCGGCCCGGGATGCCGACGACTGTCGAGTACGGCGGCACTTCTTTGAGGACGACGGAACCGGCGCCGATTTTTGCGCCTTCGCCGACGGTAAAGGAACCGAGGACTTTGGCACCGCAGGCGACGACGACGTAGTCGCCGATGGTCGGATGGCGTTTGCCTTTTTCCTTACCCGTCCCGCCGAGGGTCACGCCCTGATAGAGGGAAACGTTGTTGCCGATGACCGTCGTTTCTCCGATGACGATGCCCATGCCATGGTCGATGAACAGGCCTTCGCCAATCTGGGCGCCGGGATGGATCTCGATGCCCGTGAAGAAGCGGGAAATGGTGGAAATGATGCGGGCCGTGACAAACCACTGATGCTTGTAGAAGAAGTGGGCCAGGCGATGGGCCCAGATGGCATGAAGGCCGGAATAGCAAAGCAAGACTTCCAGCGTATTCTTAGCAGCTGGATCGCGGTCCTTGATGACGCGAATGTCGTTGCGAAGTGATTTGAACATGGCGTAGCGCCCTCCTGTGATGTGAAAAAAGTAAATAAAAAAGACCTGCCGTCATACAGAGACGGTGGTCCGTGGTTCCACTCTGATTGCAGTCCTTAGACTGCCACTCAATGCCCGTAACGGCGGCAACCGGGATGACCTACTGGCGTTCAATCATCCTGCTCCCAAAGGCATTCCATCACATTCAACTTCGATAGGGGCTTTCAGCCGATGGCCCTTACTCTCTGTGCCGTTATCCTGTGTGTACTTGTTTTGGTCATTGCATTTCTGTTTTCGTGTTGAACACATGATACCCCTTCACAGGACGTTTGTCAATAGAAAGATCCTAAAAAGATGACAAAATTGGTATCTTATTCAAAAAGGCCGTTAGAATCGCTTTCTTTATATATCTATATAAGGGCATTTGCAGTTTGTAGTTTGTAGCAGTGGGAGTTTTGTTGGTTGTTGATACATAAAGACTCATCATTTTTGATTAAATTTGTCTGCATACAATATCCATGTTTGGTAGATATGAACTGTATTCGCTCCAATCAATGGCATGGTATAACACAAAATGAGCTTAATATGATTAAATGTAATTTTAAAAATATAAAAATATCATTACAAAAACACATGCTTTAGTGTAGTTGAATAAAGTATATGGCGGTAATAAGCCGTTTTTATAAAAATTTTATCTATAAAAAGCATAGAGCACTAAAAGAATACCATATTAGTAATGAATAGATATATAACTAAAAAGCATAGGTACATATTCAAGGTTTCTCATTTTGTATTACTCATTTTTCTATACTTATTGCACTTTACGCATGAAATGGTATACTTATGGTAAATACTTTACTTCATAGTATTCGTTGTAGTTGTAATTTATAAGTAAAGAGGTGTGAAAATGGAAAAGACAGAATTGTATGAAACATTCCAGAAAGGGTTGACCAGCGTCAACGGCGAAAGTTATATCGCCAAAAAAGCAGACGTTGCTGCCACTCTCACCAAAATTTTCCAGGACAAGGACACACATGAAGTTGCCCTCGTTGAAACGCCGCTCCTGAAAGAAATCGGCGCTGTAGACGCATTGAAAGCCGCAGGCATCAAAGTGGATACGGATCACTTCCGCAAGAATGCCCCGGACGATAAAGGCGGCGTTACCGAAGCCGATTACGGCATCGCTAACTTGGGCTCTATTGTCCAGATGAAGGACGACATCGACTGTCGTATCGTTGAAACGGTATCGGACGTCTATGTCGGCATCGTCAAACTTTCTAAGATCGTCGATACTTTCGATGACATGATCGACATCATGGCCGAAACGAAGCCGTTCCCGAAATTCGCTGGTATCATCACCGGCCCGAGCCGGACAGCTGATATCGAATGCGTCGGTACTGTAGGGGTTCATGGCCCGCGTCAGTATTCGGTCATCGTCGTAGAAGATGAGTAAGGGAGGGAACAGCACATGTCTAACGAATTACTGAAGCAAGAAATCGAGCGCGCCATGGATAACGCGCCTTTGCAGAAGGCGTTAAAGAAGTTTACGACGGCCTATCCTGGCAACCGTGCGAAAGTTTACAAAGGATATGACTTTGAAGCACTTCGTGATAAAGTCCATGAAGTCAAATCTTATGCTCGTGACCATCTGGATGAAGTCATGGCCGAATTCATCAAGAATGCGGAAGCCAACGGGGCTCATGTATTCGTTGCCCATTCTCCGGAAGAAGCTATGGACTATGCTTTGAAACTGGCTAAAGACAACAACGTAAAACTTTGCGTTAAATCGAAATCCATGGCATCAGAAGAAATGCACTTCAACCAGAACTATGAAAAAGCTGGCATTACGGCTCAGGAAACGGACTTAGGTGAATTCATCAACTCCATCGCTGGTGATACGCCGTCCCACATGGTTATGCCGGCTATCCATTATTCTAAAGAAGACGTTGCTGACCTCTTTGAATCGTATACGAAACAGCCGGAAGAACCGGTCATCACGAAAGAAGTCAAAACGTCCCGCCGCGTCATGCGCCCGAAATTCCTCAGCGCTGAAATGGGTGTTTCCGGTGCCAATGTCGCTGTCGCTGAAACGGGTACAGTCATTACCATGACGAATGAAGGCAACGGCCGTATGGTCGCAACCCTTCCGAAAACGCACTTATATATCTTTGGTATTGAAAAATTCGTCGCTAAGATGAGCGATATCCGCTACATCTTCAAAGTACTGCCTCGTAACGGTACAGCCCAGAACATCACGGCATACCTTTCCTTCTACACGGGCGCTACGAAAGTCGTTACGGATCCGGAAAAGGATACCAAGGAAGACAAGAACTTCCACATGATCATCCTCGATACGCCGGAACGCCGTAAGATCATGGCCAGTGAAGATTACAAAGATATCTTCTGCTGCATCCGCTGCGCAGCCTGCCTGAATGTATGTCCGGCCTTCCGCCTCGTCGGCGGCCACGTATATGGCGGCTCCATTTACACCGGCGGTATCGGCACGCTGCTCACGAGCTTCCTCAACAGCCGTGAACGCGGTAAAGATATCCAGAACATCTGCCTCCAGTGCGGTACGTGTAACACGGTCTGCGGCGGCAAACTCGATATTGCCGGCATGATCCTGAAATTACGTACGAAATTCGCTCAGGAAGATGGCCTCAATCCGGTCCATAAATTCTGTCTCGATACGGTTGCTGACCGTCACCTCTTCCACTCCATGCTGCGTATCGCTTCGGTGGCTCAGGGCATGATTACTAAAGGTCAGCCGATGATCCGTCATCTGCCGATGTTCTTGTCCGGCCTGACAGCAGGCCGCAGCCTGCCGAGCATTGCTCCGCAGCCGTTCCGCGACATCCTGCCGACGATCAAACAGGACGTTCCCAATCCGAAGGGCAAGATCGCTATCTTCACGGGCTGCCTCCTCGACTTCGTCTATGTCGACATTGCAACGGACGTCGTCAAAGCCCTCAACATGGCTGGCTATATCGTAGAAATGCCGCTTGGCCAGGCCTGCTGCGGTGCTCCGGCTACCTATATGGGCGATGTTGAAAACGCGAAGAAAGCTGCTGAATTGAACTTGAATGCTATGGAAGCTGAAAAATATGATTACATCGTATCGGCTTGCCCGACTTGTACGCATGCCCTCCGCGATTACGTCGACTTCTTCAAGGACGATCCGGAAATGCTCAAGAAAGCGGAAGAACTCCGCAGCAAGACCTTCGACTTCTGCAAACTCGTTTCCATGCTCGGCGGCTTGCCGGATACCGGCGATGGCGTACCGATGAAGGTCACCTATCACGATTCCTGCCACTTGAACCGTTACCTCGGCGTCACCAAGGAACAGCGTGAACTCTTGAAAGCTACCAAGGGCGTCGAACTCATCGAAATGCACGATTGCGATAAATGCTGCGGCTTCGGTGGTTCTTACTCCGTTAAATTCCCTGAAATGTCGGCTCCGATCCTCGAAGAAAAGATCAACAACATCGTCGCTTCCGGCGCAGATGTCGTTGCCGTCGACTGCCCGGGCTGCTTGCTCCAGATCCGTGGCGGCCTCGATGCTCGCGGCTTGAACAATATTCAGGTTAAACACACAGCACAGATCGTCGTTGAAAAACGCGAAAAAAAATAGGCAATAACGTTGGCCGGAAAGGTAAATAGAGCATGATGATAAAACAGACACTCTTAGAAACCAGCGCCCGGAAGTTTATGCCCAAATTGTTTGCCGGTATCAGCGATGACCAGGTCCGCAGAGTGAAAGAGTATATAAAATTATATACAAAGCATCCCTTTGGAGGTACGGCCACGGGGGCCGTCCTCGATGATGCAGCCTCTTCGCAGGGGAAGATGATTCGTCCCCGCCTGGTACTGATGGCCGGCTCGTTCGGAACAGACCGCGACGATGTGCGGGAGCGGTTGTATAAACTGGCGGCCGTAGTGGAAATGACCCATCTGGCCTCACTGATCCATGACGATATTGTCGACGATGCACCCTTCCGGCGCGGCAAGCCGTCGGTGCAGAGCAAGTACGGTAAGAACGCGGCTGTCTATGCCGGTGACTTCCTGATGAGCCGCATCACCTTCTACTTGATGCGCGAGGGATTGAACCGGGCAGGTATGGTCATCGCCCAGGCTGTAGAGGAAATGTGTGCCGGCGAAATCGGCCAGGCCATGTGCCGCTATAAGGAAGACGTCACCCTTGACGAATACCTGCAGAACATCCACGGCAAGACCGTCGCCTTGTTCCGCGCCTGCTGCCGCATCGGTGCCATGGAAAGCGGTTGTGACGAACGGGTATCGCGGATGCTCGAGTCCTTCGGCGAATGTCTGGGCTATATGTTCCAGATGCGCGACGACCTCCTCGACTTCGTACCCGATAGTTCGATGATTGGCAAGAAAGCCCACCAGGATTTCCGCGAAGGAATCTATACCCTGCCGGTCCTCCTGGCACGGGAACAGCCCGGCGGCCGCCGGCTCCTCCACCCCTATATGGAACGGAGCGCCGAAGGGACGCTGACTCATGCGGATATCTGCCGCATGGAAGAAATCGTCGCAGCCCTGGGCGGCATGGAGGGAGCGTGGAATCAGATCCACACCTACCAAAAACGGGCCGAAGAAATCCTCGAAGCCCTGCCGTCGAGTGATATTTCCCTGCAGCTCGGCAAGATCGTACGTAAGCTGGGGGCCGTGTGAATGGAACAGCAACGTTGTTTGACACCTAAGCTGGCCGTTCGCCTGGCTGCACCGCACACCTGGCTGGCTTCTGTATATCCCGCCGTATTCGGTGAACTGTATTGCCTCCTGAAGGGCTACCCCCTTACGGGGACGCTGGCCATCACCCTCTTTTGGGCCTGCGTCTTCATGCAGTCCGCCGTCAATACGCTGAATGATTATTTTGATTTTGTAAAAGGCACGGACACTGCCGACGACAACGTCGAGGTGAGCGACGCCGTCCTGGTTTATGAAAACATCAAGCCTGGACAGGCATTGGCTTTGGGACTTGGCTACTTAGTTGCAGCCAGTCTCCTGGCCTTGCCGGCACTGGTCACAGCCGGACCGGCGCCGCTGATCATCGGCGTCATCGGAGCCATCGCCGTATGGACCTATTCCGGTGGTATCCTGCCGATATCCTATCTGCCGATTGGCGAGTTCGTTTCGGGCTTTGTCATGGGCGGCCTCATCCCTATGGGAATTGTTGCCGCCGTAAGCAGTACCTTCGATTTTTCCGTTTTGCCTGCGGCTCTGCCCTTCATCATCAGTATCGGTCTCATCATGATGACCAATAATACGAGTGATATTGAAAAGGACAGGCAGGCCAAGCGCCGGACCTTACCGGCACTCTTGGGAAGGAATAAGGCTGTCCGCCTGTACCGGGCTGCCGTATGGATCTGGATGGCACTCATCTGCCTCCTGCCCGTATGGTATATCGGTTGGTGGGGCCTCATCAGCCCGGCTTTCTTTATCGTGTTTGCCCGACATACCTTTAAAAGTCTGCTTCAGTCGCCTCTGGAACCGCAGGGGCGGGTGAAACAGATGAAAGGCATCATCACTGCCAACCTCTTTGGCAACGGTGCCTATCTGTTAGCACTCGCGATGGTCCTCTTCGGAGGTGGTACCTTTGGCTGAGCTTTCAAAACGGGAGAAGGTATATCGTGTATTCCAGCAGATTTCCCAGACCTATGACAGCGCCAATGGCCGCATCAGTCTTGGCATGGAAAGTCGTTGGAAGGACTGCCTCATCGAAGCTGTCTGTGAGCAGGCAGCGAAAGGCAGCCGTGTCCTGGATGTGTGCAGTGGCACTGGGGACATCGCTATTTCCCTGGCAGCGCATCGGCCGGATCTCAAGGTCACAGGCCTTGACTTTTCCCCGGCTATGCTCGACGTAGCCCGTAAAAAAGGCGCGCCGCTGGCGAACGTTGTCTGGCAGGAAGGCGATGCCATGAACCTGCCTTTTGAGGATAATACCTTTTCGGCAGCCTGTATCTCCTTCGGGCTTCGCAACACCTCGGACTACCTGCGCGTCCTGCAGGAAATGGCCCGCGTCGTCGTTCCCGGCGGCTGGGTATATTGTCTCGACTCCTTTGTCCCCGATTCTCTGGTCATCCGGCCCTTTTATTCGGTGTACTTCCGGTATGTCATGCCCCTCCTGGGCGGTGGCTTCCGCCATCGGCAGGAATACACCTGGCTGTGGCGGTCGACACAGGATTTTCTCAGGAAGAAGGAGCTCCTGGACTTGTTTGGACAAGCCGGATTGATTGACAGGCAGATGAAAAGCCGCTTATTCGGGGCCTGCGTGCTCCACAAGGGGAAGAAGCCTGCGGTCGAATGAAGGATATATGAAAAGACTTACAATGACGTTACGATAGATACGAACGGAAATTTAAGATAGCAAACCGTATGGTTAAGGAGGGTAAGAACATGAGTAGTGAAGAAAAATTTGATGCCATCGTGGTTGGCGGCGGTTTAGCTGGTTCTGCTGCAGCCTTGACAATGGCCAGAGCTGGTTTGGATGTTATGATGGTGGAGCGCGGTAAGTTCTGCGGTTCCAAAAACTCCAGCGGCGGCCGTCTCTATGGACACAGCTTGGAAAAATTGATTCCGAATTTCGCAGCAGAAGCTCCGATTGAACGTAAGATTACGCAGGAACGCTTGTCGCTCATGACTGAAGGCGGTGCACTGAGCTTCCAGTATGGTTCGGATAAACTGGAAAACCTCAAATATCCGTCCTATTCGGTACTGCGTTCCAAATTCGATAAATGGTTGGCTGATAAAGCTGAAGAAGCCGGCGTTATGCTGACGGAAGGCTTCCTCGTCGATGAACTCGTTGTCGAAGACGGCAAAGTCGTCGGCGTCATGACAGGCGGCGAAGAATTTGACGCTGATGTCGTCATCCTGGCCGATGGCGTCAACTCCCTGCTGGCACAGCAGATCGGCATGAAACAGGAACTGGAACAGAAAGACGTTGCTGTCGGCGTCAAAGAAGTCATCGAACTCGGTGAAGACGTCATCAACGAACGTTTCGGCCTGACCGGCAATGACGGCGCAGCCTGGATGATGGCTGGCGACCCGACGGGCGGCAACCTCGGCGGCGGCTTCATTTACACCAACAAAGACAGCCTGTCCCTGGGCATCGTTACGACCATCAGCGATATCGGCCGCGTCGATGTCAGCGTACCGGATATGGTTGAACGCATGAAAGCTCATCCGGCAATCGCTCCCTTCCTCAAAGGCGGGAAACTGAAAGAATATTCGGCTCACCTCGTTACCGAAGGCGGCCTCAAGATGATGCCGGAACTCGTCCGTGACGGCGTCCTCGTCGCCGGCGATGCGGCTGCTATGGTCGTCAACCTCGGTTACACCGTCCGCGGCATGGACCTGGCTATCGAATCGGGCCGTCTGGCTGGCGAAGCGGTCATCAAAGCGAAGAACCGCAACGACTTCTCGGCTGAAAGCCTCTCGATTTACAAGACCTTGTTAGAAGAAAGCTTCATCATGAAGCTCATGAAACAGTATCAGAACCTGCCGGGCCTCCTGGAAGATCATATCATCTTCAACGATTTCCCGAAGATGGCCGACGAATTTGCCGGCATGGTCTACAAAGTAGACGGCGGCGCACCGGTCGCTCTGCCCATGATTGCTCTGACAGTCTTGGCAAACAACGGCGGCTTGGCTAATCTCTTCGATTTAGGTAAGAAAGCTTGGGAGGCGATGTAAGATGGCAAAGATGAGTGTAGACGATAAACTGGGTTTCGATAAGTTCGTGACCGATGAACACGAATCCCATATCTTGATCAACGAAGATTATCATGACGAAGCAGAAATCAAACGCTTAGTCATGGCATGTCCGGCCAACCTGTATCACTATGATGACGGCAAACTGGTCTTCAGTCACGAAGGCTGCCTCGAATGTGGTACGTGCCGCGTCATTTCCGGCGGCAAAGGCGTAAAGAGCTGGAAACATCCGAAAGGCGCTATGGGCGTAGAATTCCATCAGGGCTGATCGCAGAGGGAAAGTAAAAAGGAGCTGTCGCATCGCGACAGCTCCTTTTTGAGTAGGAAGTTGAAAGTTTGATGTGGATGTTTTTAAATTTAAAGCCATCGCCTCTAGCCACGAACCACGAGCCCTTCCCGGCATGTACACGGATGACGCATATATGGTATAATAAAAAGTATGCAATAGCCATTAAACATCCGATAAGGGGGTTACTATATGAGTGTACAGATTACTTTTTTGAATCACAGCGGCTTTGCCGTCGAAACCGATTCCAAAGTGCTGGTCTTTGATTATTACAAGGATCCGTCGGGGACGGTCAAGGCCTACAGCCACGTCGGCAAGAAGCCGTTGTGGTTCTTTGTCAGCCATTGGCATGAAGACCATTTCAACAGCAGCATCGGCCAGTTTGGCGGCGCCCAGTACATCGTCAATGAAGATGTGCATCTGAAGGAGATTCCTGCCGACAAGTTCCATGCCATGAAGCTGTATGACACGCTGGAATTGGGCGATACGACAGTGACTCAGTACGGGTCGACCGATGAAGGTGGGTCTTTCCTGGTGGAAACGGACGGCTTGAAGATTTTCCATGCCGGCGACTTGAACTGGTGGCACTGGCTCGGCGATACGGATGAAAACAATGCCGAAGCCAAGGGAAACTTCGACCGCGAAATGAAGCACCTTGCCGGGCAGACTTTCGACATCGTCTTTTTCCCTGTCGACGCCCGCCTGGAAGGCGCCCGTGAATGGGGCGTCACGGGTTTCCTCAAAGACGTTTCCGTCACAAAATGCCTCATTCCCATGCATTATTTCGGGACGCCCTGGACACCGTCATCTGCCTTCAAACAGGCCTATCCCGACGTACCCTTGTGGATTCCCCAGCATGATGGCGACGATGTCATCATCGATGGGCAGTAAGGAGGAGTTATGGCGAGTAATATAAATGGGGGCAGACGCAGCCAGATTGCCAATTATATCCTGATTACGGCGGCAGTCATCCTGCTTCTGGCCTACCCCTTCCAAGACTTTTTTGTCGGCGGGCTGCTGACCCATCTGGCCGGGGCAGCCCTCATCGGCGGCCTGGCAGACTGGTATGCCGTAACGGCCTTGTTCCGCCGTCCGCTGGGCATCTCCTTTAAGACGGCCCTCATCCCGAACAGTAAGGAACGCATTGCTGAAATGGCCCGGCATATGATCGAATATGAAATCCTGACCGTTTCCAATATGTACAATGTCCTCAAGCATCATCCCATCCTGGGAGCGACGCTGGACTATCTCCATACGGAAAAAGGGTTCCAGTCGGCAGAACGCGTCTTCGGTCAGATACTCAATACGTTCTTGTATACGATCGACATGAAGACCGTCGTCAAGGCCTTTGCCGGCATCGGCGGCCAGGCTATCGAGAAAGTCGACTTGGCGCCGATCATGAGCAAGGCTATCAAAATCGGCCTGCGCGGCGAATCGGGGAAGGATTTCCTCGATTTCATGATCCTCAACCTGGAAGAACTCGTGCGCAGCGAAACGATGAAGCGCTATGTCGGTGAAATCTACGAAGCATCCCTGCGCCAGTACGCCAAACACAATATCCTCCTCGGCTGGGCCATCAAAGCGGCCTTGAAGATGGAAGTCTTCCAGCCGGACCACGTCGCCGGCCTCTTGCAGGATAAATGCCTGGGCCTTTTGGCAGAAGCCAAGGAAGAAAATTCCCTCCAGCGCCAGCAGGCGTTGCGCTATTTATGGAAACAGACGGATAAAATCGAATTTAACGAAGAATGGCGCCAGCGCATCGACAGCTATAAGAACCGCATGTACAACAGCCTGGTCACGCGGCCTGACACCAAGGAAGCCTGGCAGCGCTACGTCCAGGACCCGGACCGTCAGAAGCGGGTCTGCAAGGTGGCTGCCAATTACGTTATCAACAAGCTGGAATCGTGGCGTGAAAGCCCGGATCAGGTAGAACAGATGAACCGTCAGGCCCTGGCTTTTGCAGCCCGTGAATTGAAACGCCTCCAGGTCTGGTTCGGCAAGACGGCAGAACAGGAAATCCTGAAATACGATGGCAATTATTTAGCGGAACAGCTGGAAAACAGCGTCTGGTATGACCTGCAGATGATCCGCGTCAACGGTTCGCTCGTCGGGGCCATCCTGGGCGCCGTCATTTACCTGGTCATGTACGCCGTGAAGGGAGGGGCTATCTTATGACATACAGACAGCGTGCCAATACGATTTTAGGCCTGTCCTTCGTCTGCTTCATCGCCATTTTCCTCTGGTGGTATACGCATGATGTCTCGGTTTGGGAAGAATTGCTGTTCTTCGTCATCCAATCGGCCCTCATCGGCAGTATCGCCGACTGGTTCGCCGTTACGGCACTCTTTGAAAAACCACTGGGTTTCCCGTATCATACGGAACTGCTCTATCGTCACCGCGATGAAATCATCGACAGCATGACGAAAATCATTTCGGAAAAACTGCTCCAGCCCAATATGTGGCAGGATAAGCTCTATCAGATTTCTTTCATCGACAAGCTCGTCGGCTGGCTGCGCGGCCCGAACGGCCGGGAAAAGTTCCGCAGTGTCCTCTATGAAGTGGCGCAGCGGGCTTACCGCTATGCCCAGAAGGGCGGCACACAGGCGTCCATTGCCTCGCATATCCGCAAGTACTTGAAACAGCAGCCTCTGGTCAGCTTTTTCCAGGACCGCCTCATTTCCCTCCTGGAAGATCCGAACAGCCACATGTTCAACGATGCCATCGGTCTCGTGCGGGAACTGGTCAACAGTGACGACTTCGACAGCCTTTTGGAAAAGCTCATCATCCAGTGGCGTGAAGAATCACAACATTCGTCCATGTCCAGCCTCACCCTGACCAAGGTCCTGGGCATCGTCGACACCCACAAAATTGCCCGCGATATCAAGCTGGGCATCGTCGAATGGCTCGACCAGTGGGAACAGGCTGAAGGGGAACAGCGCGAATGGCTGTGCCGCAAGTTGGAACTCTTCCTCTACTCCATGAACGGTCAGCTGGTCTTTGGCGTCCAGAACTGGCAGGACCAGTTCGTCGACTCCCTGCCTATCGAGCAGTGGCTGACAGCGACGCAAAATTCGGCCAAGGATTATTTCACCAAAGGCGACCAGGGCAAGGAAGAGCTGAAGGACTTGCTGGAAGAACAGTTCATCCATTACCTGGAATACTGCCGGTCCTACCCGGAAATCAAGGATTGGCTCGATGAACAGATACGCCGTGCCTGCAACGTCATCCTGGAACATGAACATTCCCTCATCGCCGTCGCCGTCCGCGACGTCCTGTCCAGTTTCGACAAGAAACGGTTCAATCAGTTCCTGGAAAGCAAGGTCGGTGAAGACCTTGCCTGGATCCGTATCAACGGTGCCATCGTCGGGGCTTCCATCGGGATCTGCGTCTTCGGCTTTTTGAAATTATATCAGTTCACGATTGTGCCGCTCCTGCGGGGCATCGTGCTGTAGTGTGGGGAAGGGATTGTCGCACGAAGGCTTTTGCCGTCATGCACAATCCCTTTTTTCACGTGGTTTGCCGTGGTTCGTGATTTGTTTGCCGTGAAGGTTTAAATTTTTTAATAATCTGCTGTATGAAAATATCATTTTTCTTGCAGCTGTGAGAGTTTTCGGCAAACGAACCACGCCAAACGAACCACAAAAGGGGATCGCACGTGGCGAGCCCGTTCACGCCAATCGGTGATAACGGGATTCATGCATATGCTGGCGGACGCCATTACGCGTCAAAAATGCGCTGTTTCGTGACATATCGGACGGCTTGAGGCAAATGTGATGATATAATAGACTTGTAGAACACTCGTTTATTGAAAGGAGGCGTCATGATGGTACGAATTGCGATTTGTGATGATTTACGGGAACAATTAGAACTTATCCGGAAGGCAGTTCAGCTGTATTTCCAGGATAAACGAGAACCGATAGAGGTTTTTACTTATGAGAACGCCATGGATTTCGTCGATGCTTTTGAAAAAAAGGGGAATTTCGACATTGTTCTGCTGGATATCTGTATGCCCGGCTTGTTGGGGACGGATATTGCTGCAGAGATGCGGAAGCAAAAGAGCCGCGCAGAAATCGTCTTTTTATCGACGAGCGAAGAATTTGCTGTCGAAGCCTTTGCCGTCCGGGCTGCCCACTACCTGGTCAAGCCCTTTACACAGGAGGCCTTTGCGCAAGCCATGGACCGGGTCATGGACAGCCTCCGCCAGCGCCACAGCGGCAAGATGGTGTTCCGCCTCGTCGGCGGCGGCATCCAAGTGGAAGAAATCAATGCCATCCTCTATATCGAAAGTGAAGGCCATATCCAGAAAGTCTATACGGCGGACCATTCCGTCCTGGAAACGCGGCAGCCCTTGGCCGCCATCCTGGATATGCTGGAATCCATGGCACCGGGCCAGTTCGTATCGCCCGGGAAAGGCTACGTCGTCAATCAGTCGGCGATTCGCCTCATCAAGAGCGAATATATCGAGATCCAGGGGCATAAGATTCCCTTAGCCAAGCGGAAATACCGCCAGTTCCAAGAATCGTATCTTAAATTTATCTTCGGGCAGGATGCCTGAGAAAGAAGTGTATCATGGAGTATAATCAGGTAACGCCGGAAGTCGTAGCGGCTTTGCAGCAGATTGCCGGTGAGAAATATGTCTGGACCGAAAGGGATAAACGGATTCCCTACGGTCAGGATGAAGGGACGGGCCAGCCTTGTCTGCCCGATGTCGTCGTCTTGCCGGCGACGACAGAAGAACTGGCGGCCGTAGTCCGCCTGGCCAATGACGTTGTCATCCCCCTCATTCCCAGGGGGACCGGGACGGGCCTGGAAGGCGGTGCCGTTGCCGATAGCCGCGGCGGCATCATGGTCAGTACGGAACGGATGGACCGCATCTTGGAAATCAATGAAGACGCCATGTATATGACTGTCGAAGCCGGTGTCATTACGGCTGTCATCCAGGAAGAAGCCCGCAAGCGGGGACTGCTCTATGCCGGCGACCCTTGCAGCGGCGACTGCTGCTGTATCGGCGGCAACGGGGCGACCAATGCCGGCGGCAACCGGGCCGTCAAATACGGGACGACGCGGGATCAAATCTATGCCATCGAAGTCGTCACGCCGACAGGGAAAATCGCCCATCTCGGCAAGCGCCTGCACAAGATGACTGCCGGTTATCCTTTGGAAAAAATCGTCATCGGTTCCGAAGGGACGCTGGGCATCATCACCAAGCTGACGCTGAAACTCGTGCCTTTGCCGCCGTGCACGGCCAATCTCCTGGCTGTCTTCCCGGCGCCTGCAAAGGCCCTTTCCCTGGTCACGGCCCTGCCGAAAGCCGGTATCACGCCGACGTGCCTGGAATTTATGGATTATGACGTCATCGCCGTCGTCCAGGACTGGCTCAAGGAAAAGCAGCCCTGTCCAGAGGGCGGCGCCTATATGATTATCCAGCTCGATGGCAAGAACGAAGATACCCTCGATGAAGACTGCGTCACGGCTGATGAACTCTGCCGCAGCCTCGGTGCCGTGGAAGTCTTCATGGCCGATGCCGACAAGGTCTGGAAGGCGAGAAAGGCCTTTACGGAAGCGTCGGCAGCGGAATGCCCGGTAGCGGCCATGGAAGATTTTGTCGTGCCGCCGGATAAGCTGGAAGACCTTCTGCAGTCGCTGAAAGCTATCGGCGCGCAGACGGGCGTCGTCTTCCGTGGCGTCAGCCACGCCGGCGACGGCAATATCCACCTCGACGTCCTGCGCCGGGGCTTTGCCGACGAAGCCGATGAAAAGGCAAAAATCACAGCTTTCGAAGACCAGGCCTGCGCGGCTGTCTACGAAATGGGCGGCGCCATCTCCGGTGAACACGGCATCGGCCAGTCCCGCAAAGCCCTCTTCGCCAAATACACAGACCCCGTGGCCCTGGAATTGATGAAGGCCCTGAAAAAAGCTTGGGATCCTAAATGTATCTTGAATCCTGGGAAATTGTTATAAAAATGAAAAAGCCCAACATAAATGCATGTTGGACTTTTTTGTAACGATAGTGTTATAATCAACGTAAGGCGTTGCTGAACGGCAGGCGGTCGTTAAAAAATAACCGCCCCAGCTCTCCAAACTTTGGCGGTTATTCCGTGAAATGAGGAAGCGACCGTTTGTCGGCACGCCTTTTTTATTTTTGACTTAATTATACTTGTAATTTTGTTTTTCGTCAAATAACTTCTTGCAGGAGGGAAATCAAATGGAATATATTTGTAATGACTGTCCGCGCCAGTGCGGCGTCGTGCGGGCAGAAGTGCGGCAGGAAGGACAGGTACTGCCCGGTTTTTGCCACAGTCCGCTCCAGCCTGTTGTGGCCCGGGCGGCCCTGCATGAGTGGGAAGAGCCGTGCATCAGCGGTTCCCGCGGTTCGGGAGCCGTCTTTTTTACAGGCTGCAATCTGCGCTGCTGTTTTTGCCAGAATACGACGATTTCCATGGGCGGTACGGGCGTGCCGATTACGGCGGCGCGCCTGCGGGATATCTACGGCGAGCTCATCGAAAAGGGCGCCCATAACATCAACCTGGTTACGCCGACGCCGTACAAGAAGGCCATCCTCGAAAGTCTGGCAGAGCCCCTGCCCGTGCCTGTTGTCTATAACTGCGGCGGCTATGAAACGACGGCGACCATCGACGCTTTCAAGGGCAAGGTCCAGATTTATCTGCCCGATTTGAAATACCTCGATCCGGCCCTGGCTAAGCGCTACAGTGCGGCTGAAGATTATCCCCAGGTCGCAGCGGAAGCCATCCTTCATATGTACGACCAGGTTGGCCCTTACGAACTGGACGATGACGGCCTCCTGAAGAAGGGCGTCGTCATCCGTCACCTCATTTTGCCGGGCTGCCTGGACAATACAAAAGCCGTCATCGACTGGGTGCGGGACCATTTCGCTGACGGCCAGGTCTTGTTCAGTTTGATGCGCCAGTACGTGCCCTGTGGTCGGGCTGCGGACTATCCGGAAATCAATCGGCGCCTGACGGACGAAGAGTACGATGAGGCGGAACAGTACCTTTTCGACAGCGGCATCGAAGATGGATTCGTCCAGGAAAAGGACAGCGCCAGCGAGGCTTTCATCCCCGCCTTCGACGGGACGGGGGTGTAGGCGTTTCGTAGTTCGTTTGGCGTTCGTCGAAATTTCGCGCAAATACAGGATGAGGCTATTCACGAGATTCGCGCGGGCGCCCCACACGGTCGCCCCTACAAAAATCAAACCTTCACGACAAACGACATGATAAAATGGATTGCCCGATGGCAGAGAAATTTTTCATGCTGCGCCGCCCCAGGGCACGCGGATGTAGGTTGAGAACCAGCCGTCTTCGTAGGTGCAGAGGACGCTGGCGTCGTAGGTCTGACGGAAGTGGTCGAGGGATTTCATGCCGATGCCGTGGCCTTTCGCTTTGGTTACGGGCAGGCCCTGGTCGTCGAGGATGACTTGGCCGTCGTAGCGGTTCTTGACGAGGACGCTGAGGATGTCGCCCTGGTAAAGGGTGAGCAGGGAAATGGCCTGCTGGCCTTTCGGCTGTTTTTCACTGGCGTGAATGGCATTTTCGATGAGGTTCGAAAGGACGATGGCCATGTCCAAGCTGAGGCCGGCTCTTTCCTGAGGCACGACGATGTGGGCCGTGACGGGAATCTTCAGCTCCTCGGCTCTGGTAAGATACGTTGCCAGGGCGGCATTGACCAGCGTGTTCTGGCAGTACTGGCGGCGTTTCGTCTTATTGAGCGCGGTACCGATGTCTTCAATCAGGTGCAGCGCTTTTTGGCGTTCATGGGAAGCGATGAGGACCCGCAGCTCTTCCAGGAGACCATTGCGCTTTTTATAGATTTCTTTCATTTCTTCCTGCGACTGGAGGAGAGAACGCGTATAGGCACGGCTGGTCTGAATCTGGGCGGTCATCGTGTTGCTGCGTTCGTAGTTTTTGATGAGGATGTCTGCCTGGCGGAAGCCGGCGCGGATGCTGAAGGCGAGGAGAATCAGGGCCAGCATCAGGAAGGTACGGGGCAGGAGCATTTTGTCCATCATCAGGATGTCCGACGTCGCCATGGTGAGGTACATGTCGAGAATCAGGAAAAGGGGCAGGAGAGAAACGTATTTCCAATATTTATGCGTGCTGATCTCATAGTATTTGACGAAGATTTCATTAAAATAGCGGCGCAGCCAGGGGATGGCCGCCGTGAAGCAGAGGGTATAGAAAAAGAACTGTGCCGGATAGATGATACGTGAGAGGACAGGGCGGCTTTCATCCTGGAAAAAGGCCAGCAAGAGGAGGGCCAGTACGGTATGGATGAAAATCGTCAGCGTCGCGCGCACGGAAAAGACGTAGAGATGACGGAAGAGAAAGGGCCGGATGACGGCGACGGCCCAGATGAAGTGGGGAATCCAGATGACGGTGAAGAGCTTTTTATAAAAGCTGTAGCTGTGGCTCCACGGGCCGAAGGGAATCATATAGAGCAAAAAGAAAAGCTCTGCGAGTAAAATAACGGCATAGCCGCCCAGGACGAGGCGCTTTTTCCGTTCTGTCAGCAGCGGTTCGAAGGCATAGTACTGCAGCATGGCCGGCGGCATAATCGACAAGGTAATGATAATGACCGTCATAATATCATAAAGCATGGGCGTCGGGCACCTCCTCTCAGTCAGAATAAGGAATGGTCAAGTACAGGCTGACCATGTGTTCTTTCAGGTCGTAGCGGAAGGATGCGTCGTAAGCTGTAGAAAAAGCATTGAGGGCCGGGACAATCTGGCCATACGGCTCGTACCGCAGGAAGTCGGTATCCTCGGCAGCATCGTCTTCGGCAATCCAGTGTTTGACGATGATAATCAGGCTGTCGTGCGTTCGGTGGCTGCCCATAAAGAAAATGCGGTGATTTTCGGGCTGCTTTTCCAGGGCCTGTTCTGAAATCTGGATGGCTTTGGCCATGAGGCTGCCCAAATCGATTTCAAAAGGCAGGCTTTGCGGTAAGGGCAGGCTGACCGTGACGTCAAAGCCTGCGCGGCGCATCCGTTCCAGTCCCGGCGAGACGGCAGTATTGATGAATTTATTCTTCGTCCACTTCTGCAGCTGTGTTTCCTGGAGCTCCGTATGCAGCGTATCGAGGAAGGTCAGGGCTGCCTCGTCGTCGCCCTGCTGGATTAGTTCCGAAAGGAGGCGCAGCTGATGGCGGCTGTCGTGGCGGAAGATGGACATGCGCTTCTGCATTTCCTGTAAAAGGCCCGTGTAGTCGCTGAGGGCTTCCATCTGGGCGCCCAGAAGATGCGATTTCTGTTGGGTATGGACCTGATGGGACATCTGGCGCGTGCCGGTATACATGATGACGGCCATGAAGATACCCGAAAGGGCCTGGAAGACACGGGAAATCATGTTGTCTTCCGGCAGGGGGCCCGGGCGCAGGGCGAGGACGGCGGAATAGGTGCTGATCAAAATCGGTATCCAGGCGGCGTATTTCCAGAAGGCCAGCATCGAGAAAGTCCGATATTTAAAGAAGAGGTCCCGGAAGAACTTCAGCAGCAGCGGTGCCGAAATCACGTAGACGAGGGAATAGGCGAATAAATAGAGGACGCAGTAGTCCAGGAATTCGCCTTTCGTGATGAAAACCATGGTCACGCTCATACATGTCGTGTGGAGAAAGGAAATATACAGGCCCTCCATGCCGGCAACAAAGAGATTCTGGTAGAAATAAGGCTGAGAAATGATAAAAGTCGCCAAAAGAAGCGGCGGCCAGTAGGTAAGCAGCATCTTCTTGAAAGAGAGCCACTCCATTTTGAACATGCCGATATGAAAGAAATAGAGATAAAGAATCGTTTCGAGTATCAAAATAATAGCGAAGGACCAGGCCGTATAGCGGCGTTCCTGCTTTGACAGGGCCGGGCTCAAAGCCAGATAAAGCACAATCGTAGGCGGTACAAAGGATATCATTCCAGCGAGTACCATTGCCGCAGCGAAATCCATAGACAGACACCTCTTGAAGTTATCTTGAAGTTATAATGATATATACGATAATTATACCATATAGGCATCAAGATAGGTGATAGTATTCACAAAAAAAGCTGCCGCAGAAGCGGCAGCTTTTTCACATCGCCTTGACCGGTACGAGGCCTCGTGAGAGGGATATCGTCCCGGTTCGGGCGATTTCTAAGATTTCATATGGCGACAATACCTTGATGAGGGCATTGACGTGGTCTTCGCGTCCCGTGACGCGGAGGATGAGTGAATTTAGGTTTACGTCGACGACTTTGGCATGGAACAGATTGGCCAGGCTCGCCAGTTCGTCGCGGACCTGCGGCGTGTCGTAGCGGACCTTGATCATGGCCAGTTCGTAGCTGATGAAAGGCGCTTCATCGAGGTTGATGATTTTAATAACGTCGATGAGCTTGGCCAGCTGGCTGATGGTCTGTTTCAACTCTTTATCGTCTTCGATGCTGATGACGATATTGAAGCGCGACACATCCGGTTCTTCCGTATAACCGACGGTCAACGATTCGATGTTGATGGCCTTACGGCTGATCAGGCCGGCAATATGTGTCAATACGCCCGGTTTGTTGTCGGACAAAATAGCCAGATGCTGTTTTCTCATCAGGCGTCACCTCCTAAAATCATGTCACTCAGTGCTTTGCCGCCAGGAACGGTCGGGTAGACCCGTTCGTCCTTAGAGATGCGGATATCGATCAAGGCCGGCCCCTGGTGGGCGAAAGCCTCGGTCAGGATGGGGATTAACTCATTCTGTTTTTCAATGTGGTACCCTTTGACCCCCATCGATTCGGCGAGCATAGGCAAATCCTTTTTCTTATTGAGCCGGCATTGGGAATAATGCTGGTCGTAGAAGAAGTCCTGGAGCTGGACGATCATGCCCAGCGTATCGTTGTGCAAGACGATGACCTTGACGTCGATGTCGTACTGGGATAACGTCGCAAATTCCTGGCAATTCATGAGGATGCTGCCGTCACCGGAAAAGAGGACAACTGTTTTGTCAGGACAGGCGACTTTAGCTCCTGCCGCAGCTGGCAGGCCGAAGCCCATCGTGCCCAGTCCGCCAGAAGTGATGAAGTGTTTCGGCTCGTCTGTCGTGAAGAATTGGGCGGCCCACATCTGATGCTGGCCGACGTCGGTAATGGCTACGGTGTCGTCATCGCGGGTAATGGCCCGGACGGCGGCGAAAATTGACTGGGGTGAAATGCAGCCTGGACGCGGCGGCGTCGCGAAGGGGTGGTCTTTCTTCAGGGTCAGGACGTGCTGACGCCATTCAGAGAAGGCCGTTTCGTAATCGAAGGAGCCTTCTTTCAATTTCTGAGCGAAAATAGGCAGGGACCAGCGGAGGTCGCCTTTAATGCCTAAGTTGATGTCGATGATCTTGTCGATTTCGACATCATCGATTTCAAAATGGATGATCTGGGCATTGGGGGCGAACGTATCGGCCCGGCTGGTCAGGCGTTCGTCAAAGCGGGCGCCTAAAGCGATGAGCAGGTCGCAGCCGGAAATGGCTTTGTTCGATGCGTAAGCGCCGTGCATACCGCCCATCCCCAAGTGGAGCGGATGGGAGTCTGGCAGGGCTCCTTTGCCCATGAGGGTCGTGACGACGGGAATCTTTGTCGTATCGACGATGTCTTCGAGATACTTCGTCGTTTCCGACAAGATGACGCCGCCGCCGACGAGGAAGACCGGTTTCTGGCTGTTGCGGATTATGGCGACGGCCCGGTCTATGTCATAGGTCTGCCCTTTGCTTTCTACTCTGTATCCGGGCAGGTGGACCGTGTCGGGATACTCGAAGTCGATTTCTGCTTCCAGGGCATCCTTGGCGATGTCGATGAGGACAGGTCCGGGACGGCCTGTCGACGCGATGTAAAAGGCTTCTTTCAGGACACGCGGGATAGAAGCGGCATTCTTTACCAGGTAATTGTGCTTGGTAATGGGCGACGTAATGCCGGAAATATCCGCTTCCTGGAAGGAGTCGCGGCCGATGAGGCCCGTTGGGACCTGGCCGCTGATGATGACCATGGGAATAGAGTCCATATTGGCCGTGGCGATACCTGTGACCATGTTGCAGACCCCAGGCCCGGAGGTGGCGATGCAGACGCCGGGCCGGCCGGTAACGCGGGCGTAACCGTCGGCAGCGTGGACGGCTCCTTGTTCATGACCGGTAAGGATGTGCCGGAAGTTGTCTTTATACATTTCTTCGTATAGCGGCAGGATAGCCCCTCCGGGATAGCCGAAGACGACGTCGACGCCTTCCCGCTTCAAACATTCCAACACAGCCCTTGCACCTGTCATTCTCATCATCATTCACCTCTAGCCTTACTCATACTTGCAGAAAAGTTAATTACTATCAATTATATTCTTGAGTTTGATGCTTGAAGTTTGATGTTGAAACTTACTTCAAACTCCAAACATCAAACTTCAAACTATGTCTTAGTCGTTCTGGTCGTTGTTGTGGAGCCACGGCATCATGTCGCGGAGTTTAGCGCCGACTTTTTCAATCGGATGTTCAGCGTGCTGACGGCGCATAGCGAGGAAGTGTGCGCGGCCGCCGGCTTTGTTTTCGAGGAGCCAATCTTTGGCGAAAGCACCGGTCTGGATGTCGGTCAAGACGTCTTTCATGGCTTTCTTAGAATCCTGGGAAATGACGCGCGGACCAGCGGTGTAGTCGCCGTATTCAGCCGTGTCGCTGATAGATTTACGCATCTTGGCCATGCCGCCTTCATACATGAGGTCGACGATCAATTTCATTTCATGGAAGGTTTCAAAGTAAGCGATTTCCGGCTGATAACCAGCTTCGCAGAGGGTTTCGAAACCGTTGGTGATTAACTGGCAAATGCCGCCGCAGAGGACTGCCTGTTCACCGAAGAGGTCTGTTTCCGTTTCTTCCTGGAAGGTCGTCTGGATGACGCCGGCACGGGTACCACCGATGCCGCGGGCGTAAGCCAAAGCGATGTCGAAGGCTTTGCCTGTAGCGTCCTGTTCGACAGCGAATACGTCAGGAACACCGCCGCCTTCTGTGAAAGTACGGCGAACGAGGTGGCCCGGGCCTTTCGGAGCGACCATGAAGACGTCGACTGTGGAAGGAGGAACGATCTGTTTGAAGTGGACGTTGAAGCCGTGAGCAAAAGCAAGAGCGCTGCCGTCTTTCAAGTTCGGAGCGATTTCGTTTGCATAGACGTCAGCCTGTTTTTCGTCCGGAATCAAGATCATCGTGATATCTGCGTCTTTTACAGCTTCAGGAACGGATTTAACTTCAAGGCCGGCTTCTTTGGCTTTAGCGATGGATTTGCTGCCTTCATACAAGCCGACGACGACGTCGATGCCGCTGTCTTTGAGGTTCAACGCATGGGCATGGCCCTGGCTGCCATAACCGATGATTGCGACTTTTTTGCCTTTCATTACATCCCAGTTTACATCCTGATCATAAAATACTTTTGCCATGATAACATATCTCCTTTGGAATAAAATAAAAATTTTATCGTTGGGATTTAGAGATTTGTCAAAAGAGGCCAACAAAAAAACTCCGCCCCTTCTGTAAGGGACGGAGTATAATTCCGCGATACCACCCTGATTCCCGGTGCATTACTGCAGCCGGACTCTCTACAACGTACCAACATACGCGTTTCTGGTAACGGTGAAATGCCGTCGGCGCCTAATAAAGTTCAGCGTCGATCTTCGGAGAGGAGCTTCATCTATATCACCGTACTGGCTCGCACCGGCCGCCAGCTCTCTGGAAAGCAATGGTCCAGACTACTTTCTCTCGTCATTAGATTTACAAATATTTCGCTTCACGGCTTGTTCCTTGAAGCTTGAACACATTGTACGCAATTTGGAGACCGATGTCAAGACATATTGCAATAAAATTTTAAAAATAAAACAGGTTAAACGTTAAACAATTAGGTAAGACGTTTTAGCAGTTAGGGATTAGCAGTCAGCAGTCAGCCCCTAACCCCTAGCCCCTAGCCACTAGCCACGAACAACGAACAACCTAAAAAGGGGTTGTCGCACGAAGGCTTCTGCCATCATGCAAAGGCCCTTTTTCTTAAATGTTTGAGGTTTGATGTATGATGTTTGAGGCGATGGCTTTTAAATTTTGTCCCCTCCACATCAAACTTTCAACTTCAAACTCAAAAAGGGCTTGCCGCTGTGCGACAAGCCCTTTTTTCTAATGATGGTCAACTGTAAGTTCTTTGAAGCGTTTGGCGACCGGGTCGGTCTTGATGAGTTCTTCCAAGTGTTTCAGTTCTTCTGCTTCTACGGTTTCAGTTGTATCGTAGCTAGGCGGTACGGTCTTAGCCAGGTACAGGCATCTTCTGATGGAGGAGATGCTGACGATGATGACCAGGAGTGCCATGATAGCCGATACGATGAAGAGGAGCCATTCCTGCTTGGGCAGGTAGATGTTGAACATGTTGAGGTAATCAGCCCAGAAGATAACGACGGTCAGGAAAACCCAGGGGATAACCGTGACCCAGGCAAAGCGGGCTTTACCCATGGAGCAGATGACAACTGTCGAGATGGCCAGGGTGATGATGGCCAGCAGCTGGTTGGATACCCCGAAGATAGGCCAGATAGTGGACAAGTTCCCTTGGAGGACGATGTAACCCCATGCGCCGGAAATCAGAGCCGATGCGATGATAGCGCCAGGCAGCCAGTGGGGATCACCGAACTTCGGCCATACGCGGCCGATGAGTTCCTGGAGCATGTAACGGCCGACACGGGTACCCGCATCGATGATGGTCATGATGAACAGGGCTTCAAACATGATGCAGAAGTGATACCAGTAGTTCATGAGGTGGTCGAGGCCAGGGATGTTGGAGAAGATGAAGGCCATGCCGACAGCCAGGGAAACGGCACCGCCAGGACGATGGGCGACGTTTTCACCGACCATGGCATTCAGCTGGGGCAGGTCGACGACCTGGATGCCCAGGGCCTGGAAATGTTCAGCCGACGAGTTGATAGCGAAATAGTCGTTCGGTACGAGCGAGCAGGCTGCGATCAGAGCCATCATGCCGACGAAGGATTCCGTCAGCATAGCGCCGTAGCCAACAGGCAGGATGGAGCGTTCGTTCATGAGCATCTTCGGCGTCGTGCCGGTAGAAATCATGCAGTGGAAGCCGGAAACAGCACCGCAGGCGATGGTGATGAAGATATACGGCAGGACAGGGCCGGTGATGACCGGGCCGCCGCCAGCGCAGAACTGGGTGATAGCCGGCATCTGGACTGTCGGGCCGACGATGATGATGCCGATGGCCAGGGCGCCGATGGTACCAATCTTCATGTATGTCGAAAGATAATCACGGGGAGCCAGGAGCAGCCATACCGGAAGGGCGGCAGCTACGAAGCCGTAAATGATGAGGGCGATGGAAATGCCTTTGGCGCTGATCGTAAACAGCGGTGCCAGCGTCGGCGAAGCCTGGACGGCCGGGCCAAGGACGACGGCCAGCAAAGTCAGGGCGACACCGATGATGGTGCCTTCTTTAATGCGGCCAGGACGCAGGAACTGCATGTAGAGGCCGATGAAGATGGCGATAGGGATGGTCATGCCGATCGTAAATGTACCCCAAGGGCTGTCGTGCAGGGCGTTGACGATGACGACGGCCATGCCGGCCATGGCCAGGATGTTGAGGAACAAGACGGCAAAGGACGTTGCCAGACCAGTTTTGTCACCGATTTGGGCTTTTGCGATTTCAGCGATGGACTTGCCATCATAACGCATGGAGCAGAAGAGGATGACCATGTCGTGGACGGCACCGGCGAGGACGCCGCCGATGAGGATCCACAAGGCGCCGGGCAGATAACCGAACTGAGCGGCAATGACCGGGCCTACGAGCGGGCCGGCACCGGCGATAGCGGCGAAGTGATGGCCGAAGACGACGTACTTATTGGTCGGCACGTAGTCGTGACCGTCTTCGAAGCGGAAGGCCGGTGTGACCTTGTACTGGTTGACCGTCAAGACTTTGGCGGCAATGAAAGCGCCATAGAAACGGTAGGCCAGTACGAATACTAATGCAGAGATGATAACTAAATACAAACCATTCATAAAACAATCCCTCCTTTATAAAATTGTGTGTAGGGTTACTCTACTTCCCACGGATCCGAAGCTATACTTATTCCTTATGGGTATAATATGAATTGTGTATCGCACGAGAAATAAAGTATACACTGTACTTATACATTTACTATAGGACAAAGGAAGGGAAAATTCAAGTTACTTATAGTAAAGATTACATAAATAGCATGAATAAAATTCATAATAAATATAATGAAACGTTATAAAATAGCTATTTTCCTTGCATAAAGGGCATTTTGAATATATTATCAATGGGCAATAATGCACTTTATGCATTATTGAAAGTGGCTCGTGATTCGTGGTTCGTGGCTCGTAGGGGCTCTCGCACGAACCGCTAGCCACTAGCCACTAGCCACTAAAAAAGGCTTGCCGCATACGCGACAAGCCTTTTTATACTCGCTCTTAGTGATGAGCAATCGTCAGTTCCTGGAAACGCTGAGCGGCTTTATCCGTCTTAACGAGTTCCTGGAGATGTTTGAGTTCTTCTGCTTCGACAGTTTCTGTCGTGTCATAGCTGGCCGGTACGGTCTTAGCCAGGTAGATGCATCTACGGATAGCACCGATAGCTACGATGATGACCAGGACAGCCATGATGATGGAGACTGTGAACATGGTCCATTCGCCTTTCGGCAGATAGATTTCAAAGATGTTCAGGAAGTCGGCCCAGAAAATCATGACGACCAGGAAAATCCAGGGAAGGCCAGTAACCCAGAGGTAGCGGGCTTTGCCCATGGAGCAGATGACAACCGACGAAATGGAGAGGGCGATGATAGCCAGCAGCTGGTTGGATACACCGAAAATCGGCCAAATCGTGGACAAGTTGCCGTTCAGTACGAGGTAACCCCATGCTGCGCAGATCAAAGCCGATGCGAGGATAGCGCCGGGTTTCCAGTTCGGGTCGCCGAATTTCGGCCATACATGGCCGACGAGTTCCTGGAGCATGTAACGACCGACACGGGTACCAGCATCGATGATGGTCATGATGAACAGGGCTTCAAACATGATGCAGAAGTGATACCAGTAGTTCATGAGGTGGTCGAGGCCAGGCAGGTTCGAGAAGATGTAAGCCATGCCGACAGCCAGGGAAACAGCACCGCCCGGACGATGAGCGACGTTTTCACCGACCATTTCGTTCAAATGCGGCAGGTCGACGACCTGGATGCCCAAGGCCTGGAAGTGTGCAGCCGACGAGTTGATAGCGAAGTAATCGTTCGGTACGAGGGCGCAGGCTGCAATTAAGGCCATCATAGCGACGAAGGATTCAGTAACCATAGCACCATAGCCGACAGGCAGGATGGAGCGTTCGTTCATGAGCATCTTCGGTGTCGTGCCGGTGGAAATCATGGAATGGAAACCAGAAATAGCACCGCAGGCAATGGTAACGAAGATGTACGGAAGGACTGCACCGGTGATAACCGGGCCGCCGCCAGCGCAGAACTGCGTCGTTGCCGGCATCTGGATCTGCGGGCCTACGACGAGGATACCCAGAGCCAGGGCACCGATAGTACCGATTTTCATGTACGTAGAGAGGTAATCACGCGGAGCCAGGAGCAGCCATACCGGAAGGGCAGCTGCGATGAAACCGTAGATGATCAAGGCGATGCAAATGCCGTTGTGGCTGATCGTGAACAGCGGAGCCAGCGTCGGCGAAGCCTGGACGGCAGGACCAGCGACGACAGCCAGCAAGGTGAGGATGACGCCGATGATGGTGCCTTCCTTGATTTTGCCAGGACGCAGGAACTGCATGTAGAGGCCGATGAAGATAGCGATAGGAATGGTCATGCCGATGGTGAAAGTACCCCACGGGCTGTTAGCCAGGGCGTTGGCGATAACGACGGCCATACCAGCCATGCAGAGGATATTCAGGAAGAGGACGGCGAAGGAAGTAGCAACGCCTGTCTTCTGGCCAATCTGTGCTTTTGCGATTTCGGCGATGGATTTACCATCGTAACGCATGGAGCAGAAGAGGATGACCATGTCATGGACAGCACCGGCAAGGACACCACCGATGAGAATCCATAAGGCGCCGGGCAGATAACCGAACTGGGCGGCGATGACCGGGCCTACGAGCGGGCCCGCACCGGCGATAGCGGCGAAGTGATGGCCGAAGACGACGTACTTGTTGGTCGGTACGTAGTCGTGACCGTCTTCAAAGCGGAAGGCCGGTGTGACTTTGTACTGGTTCAGCGTCAAGACTTTGGCAGCGATGAACGCACCGTAAAAACGGTAAGCCAGTACGAACACTAAGGCTGAAATAATAACGAGATACAAACCGTTCATACAAAAAGAACCTCCTTTGAGAAATAGTATGCGTGCAACCCTTTCCGTATGAAACAAAATGATACCGACGTACAATGCTTGGAAATGGTATACACTACATTACGCTCCCTTATTATAGAGCACTTTCTCTGAATTGCAAGATGTACACCCAGCATAGTATACTGATTTACTATAACTCAAAATGCATTATTAAATTACAATTTGTTATAGTAAGCGTTTTCATACTATATATAGAGATAAATGTTTGATTTGCATACTAAATGATGTATTTAATTACTAAAAGTCATATAAATAAATACCGACATAGCGATTTTTCATAGGTATTGCGAATCGAAAAGTTAAACCTTTTATCCTAGCCACGGACAGTGGACAATGCTATAATAACCATAGCATTTGAACTCATCTTTTTCCATTATCACAGGAGGTTTTTATCATGTCTCAATCTGACTATACTCTGGTTCTGCCAGCTTTTACCATTGGCGTCCATGCTTATGATGCCATCGGCAAGATTACCCGGCATTTTGGTAAGAAAGTCGTCATCATCGGCGGCAAGACGGCCCTGGAAAAAGCCAAACAGCCGCTCCTCGATGCCATTGCAAAGACGGATCTGCAAGTCCTCGGCGTGCTCTGGTATGGCGACGATGCTACCTATGAACACGTCGACCGCCTGCTCCGTGAACAGGCCGTCCAGGATGCAGACCTCATCTTTGGCGTCGGCGGCGGCCGTGCTATCGATACGTGTAAAGTCGTAGCCGACCGGGCCGATAAGGCTTTATTTGCCTTCCCGACACTGGCTTCCAACTGTGCGCCGTCGACAGCCCTGGCAGTCATGTACAAGGCCGATAAATCCTTTGCTGGCTACTATTATCTCGATCAGCCGCCGGTCCATACCTTCATCAATATGGCCATCATTGCCGATTCGCCGTTTAAATTCTTCTGGGCTGGTATTGGCGACGCCATGAGTAAGGAATGTGAATCGGAATTGGCCAGCCGTGCAGCTGAACATTTCCATACGGTCCTCCTCGGCCGGGCTATCGGCAAGGCTTGCACGGCACCGCTCTTGCAGTATGGCGAACAGGCTTTGGACGATTTCAAGGCCAATAAAATCACCTATGCCCTGCAGCAGGTCGTCCTGGACATTATCATCAGTACGGGCCTCGTCTCTAACTGCACGACCGGTGGTAGTGAGTACTACTACAATTCGTCCCTGGCCCACATGTTCTACAATGCTTCGACAGTCCTGCCGCAAGTCGTCGAAGGTCATCTCCATGGCGAAATCGTCGCCTTTGGCGTCCTGGTCCTGCTGACATACGACAAGCAGTTCGAACTGCGCGACCAAGTAGCGGCTCTCTATAAGAAGTGCCAGTACCCGACGACCCTGGCTGACCTCGACATCAAAGCCGACGAAGTCGACTCCATCGTCGATGCTGCACCGGCCCTGACCGAATGGACCTGCGTCCCTGAACCGATGACCAAAGAGGTCTTCAAAAAGGCCATCATGGATGCAGACGAATTTGGCCGTTCGTTATAATACTTTATATGCTGGACATTTTCGTGTATAATGAATTTTATATAAGATATAGTTTGTAGAATAGAGTTTGTAGTTTGCAGTAAAAGAACTAAAAACTATAAACTACAAACTCGAAAAGGAGCTGTCTTATTGCGACAGCTCCTTTTCAACTCTTTTACGGAGGGGATTATGGATCAAGTATTAGAACAAATCATCAGTGCCATCGAACCGATGGATTTGGCGAAGACGGCAGAGTGCTACCAGCGCCTGGCCAGCTTGACGATTCGCCAGGACAGCAAGTTGTCCTACCTGGCCGGCCGTATCGCCGGCGTCCAGGGGACGCTGCATCCGGAAAAATTGCAGAAAGCTGTCGTCGTCTTTGCTGCCGACCACGCTGTCGATGGCGGGGAAAACAAGACTAACGGCAAGAACAGCAAGGCCGATGCCCTGGAAATCGCTACGGGCCGGGGACCCATCAATAAGGTGGCTCACCGCATCGGCGCCGGCGTCATGCTCCTCGACATGGGACTGGAAGAAGACATTCCCGAATCCCAAGGCGTCCAGGACCTCAAAGTCATGCACGGGAGCCATTTTTGGGCCCGCCAGGATGCCATGAGCGAAGATGAAATGATGGATGCCCTTTTCAGCGGCCTCCAGATCGGCCAGAATCTGGCCGATGAAGGCTATACGGCTGTAGGCTTGGGGAACCTCGGCGAACGGGGCTTGCTGACGGCTTTCATTTTGACGGCTGTCTTTTTCCGGGATCAGCTGGAAGAATTGCCGGAACACATGAAGTCTGGTCAGAAATTAGAGAAATTAAAGCAAATCATCGACCAGCGCCACTTCGATGCGTCCGATCCGCTGGACCTCCTGCGCCGCGCCGGGGCTCCGGACATCGCTGCCATGGTCGGCTTCATCCTTTCGGCGGCCCAACGTAAGCTGCTCGTCATCTTCGACAATGCTGTTACGGGTTCGGCCGTCCTCATCGCCCGCGCCTTATGCCCGACAATCGATGATTATGTCTGTGCTTCGGCCCGTTATCTGGAACCGGTCCATCAGATGCAGATGAAAAAGCTGGGCCTCAAGCCTTTTGTCGAAATGGACCAGAACCTCGACCAGGGCATGGGTTCGGCCATGGGACTGACCATGCTCGACGCATCGGTCCAGATGATGAATGAAAATTTAAAGTGAGGAGTGATTTCCATGAAAACTTTATATCTTGATTGTTTTTCCGGCATCAGCGGCAACATGTTCATCGGTATGCTCATCCAGGCCGGCGTACCCTTTGAAGCCTTTAAACAGGCCATGGCTTCGCTGAATCTGACGGGTTATGATCTCGTATGCCGCAGCGTCAATAAGCTGGGAATCCAATCTATCTATTATAATGTTCTCCTCGAATCAGAAGGTCATGGCCACGAACATCACCATCATCATGACCATGACGGCCATGAACACGCCCATCATGAACACCCTGAGCATCATGATGAAGGGCAGGGCCACCTCGTCGATACGACAGGCCATCATCACCACCATCAGCACCGGGGCCTGCCGGAAATCACGAAGATCATCGAAAGCGCCCCTATCGATGAAGATATCAAGGCCAAGAGCCTGGCCGTCTTCCAGGCCCTGGCTGAAGCCGAAGCCAAGGTACACGGCGTGCCGGTCGACCAGATCCATTTCCATGAAGTCGGCGCTATCGACTGCATCCTGGACATCGTCGGTACGGTGTGGTGCTTGAAGTATTTGGGCATCGAACAGGTTGCCGCATCGCCTATCCATGCGGGAAGCGGCTTTGTCCGCTGCGCGCACGGTATCATGCCCGTACCGGCACCGGCAACGGCGGAACTCCTGGCCGGGATTCCCTGGTACGCTACGGACATCAAAGGAGAACTGGTCACGCCGACCGGCGCGGCCTTAGTGAAAGTCCTGGCCCATGCCGGCGTCCGCCCGAAAGATTTCGTTTATGATACCGTAGCTTACGGGGCTGGTACGAAAGACCTGACCATCCCCAACGTAGTCCGCGGCTTCATCGGACAGGCGGAAGAGATTTCGTAGTTCGTTCGTCGTTTATCGTTTATCGTTCGCCGTTCATCATAGGGGCCATCCCAAAGGGCGGCCCGCCTGATTCCGCTGCCATGGCGGGACGCCCTCTAGGCGTCCCCTACAGAAAAAATGCTGGCCGCATATGCGGCCAGCATTTTTTTCTTGACAAATCTCTGACGTCATGGTATCATAATCAAGTACTGTGACGGGCGCAAGGCCCGCCGGAATACAGCGTTGACATATCAATCCCGATGTGATATACTTAACAAGTCGTCATGCGGAAGTAGCTCAGTGGTAGAGCATCACCTTGCCAAGGTGGGGGTCGCGAGTTCGAGTCTCGTTTTCCGCTCCATTTCCTTCGGGAAGCTATTGTTCCTCAATAGCTCAGTTGGTAGAGCAATCGGCTGTTAACCGATTTGTCGTAGGT
>ERZ773224.507-NODE-507-length-55642-cov-10.549841_pt1 | contig 55642 bp, 51 predicted proteins | sample MGYA00580526_ERZ773224 | MGnify/ENA primary metagenome ERZ773224 (study PRJEB29015, sample SAMEA2737743) | human gut metagenome | biome: human gut; feature: human-associated habitat; material: faeces | place: China | collected 2012 ... | reverse complement strand
GTCAGTAAGTCATGTGCCATATTTCTTTGTTTAATTGTTTCCTTTTTGTAACACTCCTTCCATGTATGTGACGATGTCTTTTTTCCGGTAATAGATTTTCCTGTCTATCCTGCTGTACGGGATTTTTCCCGTGCTGCGCAAAGTAAGCAACTTCCTTGGAGAGATATCCATCATAATGCATGCTTCCTGATTATCCATCCATTCCGTCAGTCTTTCCTCCTGCCGTATTCCTCTTCCTGTCCGGATATCCCGGATGATTGAGCTTAACGCCTGCTTCATTTCTTCAAATGTTGCGGCTTCGATACTGATCACTTCCATAAGCTTTTGATTTTTTGTCCGATGTAAAGGTATACTGCCGGCATGTTTGTCTCCAAGTCTCTGACTACAGGTGTCAGCAGATGTCGTCAGATTTCACGGATAGCTGGTCGAGTTGTAAGTCGTATTTACAAATTGTACCCGGACTTTACAACATCCGGGATTACATTTTACAGTGCTTTTTGTAATTTTTTATTTTATATTTATTTATAATTTTTAATGAAACATAAATAATTATTCCCATTAAAATATTTGATACAAATAGCCCCGCAATTCCTTCTAATCCATAAGAAAAAAAGAATATATACATTTCTTGTCCAGAAGCAAAACCTGCACCTATTAATGTTCCTATTATTACAAAAACTATTTTTAAAATATTTTTCATAAAAAAACCCCCATAATATTGTTATGGGAGTTTTTTTATTTTATTCTATTTTTTTCTTCTTCTAATTATCCATACTATAATACCTGCAATTATAATTAATGCTGGAACTACAAATATAATACATTTAATAATTGTATCTTCTTGCTCAGTTGCTCTGTATGAAACTGTTCCTGTATTTTTTCTAGCTGTTATATCTTCTTGTCTATCTACTAAATATGCTATAGAATTTAATACTAAATCCTTGTTATTGGCAAGTTGGAATACAGTAACTTGACTATAATTACTAACTGGGTAATCTGTTGTAAAATTGTTTTCTCCGTAAATTACCATTTTAGATTTTACAGCTTTTGTACCATTTTCTTCATTTGCCTCTGTTATTGTTTTTTCTAGTTCTGCACCAACTAAAAATTCCCCAGCAACATCAGCACTTGACATTTCATCTGTTTGAATTTTAAAATTATTTCTAAAATATGATTTTTCACTTGCATTTAATAATTCAGTTTTATTTACTTTTAAATTTTCTAATTCTTCTTCACTTACTAGGTTTATTTTTGTTGCATTTATAAATCTAACCCCTGAATCTTTTGCAATATCCTTAGTTATTGTTGAATATGAAGCATCTGGTTTTATAATATCTGGACTTCCTTGCAACATTTTGCTACTATCTGTTTCTCTTATTATTCCTATTTCAAATGGTTTAACTCCATATAATGCTAATATTTTATTAACATTTGGGAAGTTTTGTTCTGATGTAACAGCACTATTAAGCCATAATATATTTCTTCCAGAATTTATATAATCTATTATTGCATTTGCAGCTATTTCATCAAAATCTTTTTTGGGTGTACATATTATTAATGTATCACAATCATCTGGTATTTTTCCTGTTGATAAAACATCTAATGAGTCAACTTCCGTAACTTCATTTGATAAATAGATTCCTAAATATGTCATATTATTTGATAATTTATAATCTGAATACCCCTCTAAAAAGTATACCTTTGGTACTTTATCTGTTGCAACTGCCATTATTGAACTTGTTAATTTTTGTTCTGCAATACTTATTGTTTCATATGTAGTTGTATCATATGTAACTAAATCGCTTGATGTTAGAACTTTTGATTTATCTCCACATTCAACTATTATTCCTTCACTTCCTGATTCAATTCCATATTTTTCAACTAAATCTGGTCTTGTAGTTGCATCTACAGCCTCTGCATTTATTTTTTCATTTACCTTTTTGTACTGTTTTGCCAAATCTACAGTAGAATCACTATCTGTGTAACCTACAAAATATAAGTTTATATCTTTATCTATATTTTTTACTTTTTCTTTACTTTCATCTGTTAATGTATATAATTTTTCTTGGCTTAAATCAATTGGTGTTAATTCTAAGCTTTGCATCCACATATTCAAAGCTATAAATACTAATATAATAATTAATACTAAAGCTAATGTTGTTGTCCCATTAATTAACCATTTCTTCTTTATAATTTGTAAAAATTTATTTTCTTTTTGGTCTTTTTCCTTTTTTTCTTTAATTTTTTTCTCTTTCAATTTTATCTTTCCTCCTATCTCACGCTTTTTCTTCTTTGCATTACAATTGCTGTTAATAATATGCATGCAACTGTAAATGATATAAATGTTACTGTGTCAGCTATATCAATTTGTCCTTGTGGGAATTTAGAAAACATATTAATTAATGAAAAATTTGTAAATACTGTGCTAAATTGTGGTAAAAACCATGTTAATATAAAAAATCCTATTGTAATAACACCTGCTATTATTTGGTTTTCTGTAATACTTGATGCCAACATTCCAAAAGAAATATATGACATTGCAAGTAATAAAAATCCAAGCATTGTTGCTAAAGCTGTTGTTATATGTGGTACTCCATAATAGCACAAAATACCAAAATACATAAATGTACAAAGTTCTGTTATTATAACTATTAATGTTGCTGCTATAAATTTTCCAAGTATAACTTTGGTAATGCTAAGTGGTGATGTTAATAATAATTGCTCTGTCCCTGTTTTTCTTTCTTCTGCAAATGTTCTCATTGTAAGAATTGGTACAATAAATGTTAATATTGTTGCACCAGAATAAAATATATATTCAAAATTAGTACTTCCATAATTAATTACATCTGTATAAAAAAATATACTAAACATTATTAAAAATAATCCTATAAATACATACCCTATTGGTGATAAGAAATATGATTTAAATTCTTTCTTTATTACTGCAAACATTATTTTTTACCTCCTTCTATTAATTCTATAAATGCATCTTCCAATGTTACATCTTGTTTTTTCATTTCATATATTGTTATATTTTCTTTTGCAAATTCAGCAAATATAGTTTTTCTTAAGTCTTTTTCTCCTTCTGATTCTATACAATAATGTTTAGTTCCATCATCATTTGTTGCAACTAATTTAATATCTTTTATTCCTTCTATTTTATCTTTTACAGTTTCTATTTTGTTTTCTGGGTCCTCTATTGTTACATATATATTATTATTTTTAGATACTGCATTTTCTAGATTTTGTGGAGTATCTATTGCAACTATTTTTCCCTTATTTATAATTATAACTTTATTACATATTTGGCTTACTTCTGATAATATATGTGAACTAAGAATTACAGTATGTGTCTTTCCAAGTTTTTTTATTAATTCTCTAATTTCTGTTATTTGTTTTGGATCTAATCCGACAGTTGGTTCATCTAAAATTAAAATTTTAGGTTTTCCAACTAAAGCACCTGCCATACTTACCCTTTGTTTATACCCTCTAGATAAATTTTTTATTAATTTTTTTTCTACATCTTTTAGTCCTGTTTCTTCTATTGTTTTTTCAATTTGTTCTTTTCTTATTTTTCTATCTACTTTTTTTATTTGAGCCATATATGATACAAATTCTTTTACTGTTAAGTCTGTATATAATGGAACACCTTCTGGCATATACCCTATTTCCTTTTTAGCTTTTTTTGGTTTTTTTAACATATCATATCCATCAATTATGATTTCTCCTTCAGTTTGTTCAATAAAACCTGTTATCATATTCATTGTTGTACTTTTTCCAGCTCCATTTGGTCCAAGTAGCCCTATAATTTCACCTTCTTTAATATTAAAACTTATATTGTCTACGGCAACAAAGTTTCCATATTTTTTTGTAACATTTTTTACTTCTATCACAAAAATTCCTCCCTCATTTTAAGTTATAAAAAATATATCACTTTATTTTTTTATTGTAAAGCAATTCACAAAAAATTCACAAACTTATATTTCCGTATGTTTTTTTAAATTAAAAAATATTATAGCATATTAATTTAATAAAAGAATATTTATTAAAAAAAGGAGAATTTTAAAATGTTTTATGCTTTTTTAATTAGTTTTTTTATAGTTTTTTGTGCAGAGCTTGGAGATAAAACACAACTTTTAGTATTATCTTTTTCCACCAAAAGTAAAGTATCTTCCATTCTTGTAGGCGTAGGGGTTGGCACATTTTTAAGTCATGGTCTTGCTATTTTATTTGGCAGTGTTTTAGGAAATTTTGATGATGCAAATTTAAAATTTTATTTAGATATAATTACATATTCTTCATTTCTTTTATTTGGAATTATTGGATTTATTCCTAAAAAAAATAAAAGCGAAAATAATAGAAAAGCACGATTTTTACAGTCATTACTTAATTTAAATTTAAATTATGTTTTATTAGTTGCACTATGTATTTTTGTTGGTGAATTTGGTGATAAAACCTTTTTAGCCTCCCTTGGTTTAGGTCTTCAATACCCTAATTATAAAATTGCATTAATTTTAGGATCTATTTTAGGAATGGTTTTAAGTAATTTAATTGCTATAATTGTTGGTAAATGGTTAAGTCATAAACTAAAAGAAGGCACAATAGAATGGCTTTCAAATATTTTATTTATTATTTTCGGCTGCCTTGGTTTTGCAAGCATAATTTTTTAGTAATTTTTAGTCATTTTTTCTTGACATTGCTCTTATTATGTGATATTATAATTAATGTCATTTAATAAATGAGTCAGTAGCTCAGTTGGATAGAGCATTTGCCTTCTAAGCAAAGGGTCGGGGGTTCGAATCCCTTCTGGCTCACCATAACAGTATTATACAAATTCTCTGTATAATAAAAAAACATTACTAATTTTATTTAGTAATGTTTTTTCATTTACTCTATTATTGTAATTTATTTTTTATATATGCTGTTATTTTTCAACTATTATATATCCTATTTTATTCATTCCAAAAAGCTTTATAAGTCCTAAAAGCTTCATAAATATCAAATTTACTTGTAACTTCATAAGGAGAATGCATTGAAAGAAGTGGAACACCACAATCTATAACATCTACACCTTTATTAGCTAGAATATAGGCAATTGTTCCGCCACCGCCAATATCAACTTTTCCAAGTTCAGCTAATTGATATTTTATATCATATTTTTCTAATAAATTTCTAATCCAAGCAACATATTCTGCATTAGCATCAGAAGCTCCAGATTTTCCTCTTGCACCAGTATATTTATTTAAACTAATACCTTTTCCAAGTAAACCTGCATTTGTTTTGTCAGAAACAGATGCATAAATTGGATCAAATCCTGCATCAACATCAGATGATAACATTTTTGAATAACAAAATACTTTATCTAATAAGTTAACCCTATTTTCTCCTGTTTTATTTAATAATTCAGAAATAAAGTAATCAAACATATGTGATTCCATACCAGTATTTCCCATACTTCCAATTTCCTCTTTATCTGCCAAAATACAAACAGCAGTATTTTTTACATTTTCTAAATTCATCATTGCAGCAAATGAAGCGTAAGCACATATTTTATCATCTTGTCCATATGCTGCAACCATACTACTATCAAATCCTAAACTTCTAGCTTTAAATGCTGGTACCAATTCTAATTCTGAACTTAATAAATCAGCCTCAACAATTCCATATTTTTGATTTAATATATTTAAAATATTTAATTTAACTTTTTCACTTATTTTTTCTCCATCAAAAGGAATGCTTCCAATTAATAAATTTAAATCTTCTCCGTCTATTCCATTTTTTAATTTTTTCTCCATTTGGTCCATAGCTAAATGTGGTAATAAATCTGTTATTGTAAATATTGGATCACTTTCATTTTCCCCAATATTAACTTCTATTTTCTCTCCATTTGGTTTTACAATTACGCCATGAATGCTAAGTGGAATAGTAGTCCATTGATATTTCTTTATTCCTCCATAATAATGTGTTTTAAAATAAGCAAAACCTGTATCTTCATATAATGGATTTGGCTTTAAGTCAAGTCTTGGTGAATCAACATGTGAACCTATTATATGAAGTCCTGTTTCCATTTTTTCTTGACCAATTATTGCTAAATACATACTTTTATTTCTATTTATAAAATAAACTCTATCACCTGCATTTAAAGTATCATATTCAGATAAATCTTTGAAACCATTTAAATCAGCTATTTTTTTTGCTTCTTTAACAAATTCTCTTTCTGTTTTTGCTTTATTTAAAAAGTCCATATAATCTTTACAAAAATTAAATATTTCCTCTTTTCTTCTAGTATCAAGGTTTTCCCAACCTACCTTTTTCTTATTAAATAATTTTTCTTTTAATTGCTCTTCCATAATATCCTCCTTTGTTAATTTTTTTTAGTATATCACTTTAAAATTTATTTTACTAGTTTTTTTCTAATTTATTCTTAAAATTTGGTTATACTATTTTTATAATATAAAAAAGGAGAAATTTATTTTGAATTCTTTATGGCTAGATTTAACAAATAAATTAAATAATTTTCCAACTTTAGCAAATGATATTTCAACTGATGTATGTATCATTGGTGGAGGAATGTTTGGTATAACCTGTTCTTATTATTTAGCAAAACTTGGTTTTAAAACAGTTATTTTAGAAAAAGATACTATAGGTTCAAAAACAACTGGACATACAACTGCCAAAATTACTTCTCGGACATGGTTTAATATATAATTATTTATGTAATTCTTATGGAAAAGGCTTTGCAGAAGATTATTTAGAAGCAAACGAACAATCAATAAAAAACATTTATGAAATAATAGAAAATGAAAAAATAAAATGTGATTTTGAATATGAAAATTCATATATTTATACAGATAAACAAGATGAAATTATAAATATAAAAGACGAAGTAAATTCATTAAATAATATTGGTTTTAATGCAAATTATGTAACAAAAACCGCTCTACCTTTTAATATTTTAGGAGCCATCCAATATAAAAACCAAGCAAGTTTTCATCCTTTAAAATATTTATTAGGTCTATGTAAATCAATAACAAATAATGATGGACAAATTTTCACAAATTCTTTAGTTACAGATGTAAAAAATGATAATAATATTTTTTATACTTATGCTAATGGAAAAATTGTAAAATCAAAATATGTTATAATTGCATCACATTTTCCTTTTATAAATATTCCTGGTTTTTATTTTACTAAAATGTATCAATCTACATCATATATAATTGCTGCAGATATTAAGCAAAAACCTTTTTCAGGTATGTATATAAACGTAAGTGATCCAATTTATTCTTTTAGGCATGTAAAAATTGATGGAAAAAATCTTTTACTAGTTGGTGGCGGAAATCATAAAACTGGTTACTCCACTAGTTATAATGAAACCTATAAAACATTAGAAAATAAACTAAAGTCAATTTATCCTAATGCTGAAGTTTTATATAGATGGAATACTCGTGATTGTATGACACTAGACAAAATTCCCTATATTGGAAGATATTCTAATATAATAGAAAACATGTATATTGGAACCGGTTTTAATAAATGGGGAATGACTACTTCTAATGTTGCTGCAAATATAATAAAAGACATGATATTAAAAAAAGAAAACAAATATGCATATGTTTTTGATTCTACCCGTATTAAACCTATAAAAAATAGAAAAGAACTAAAAAATATAATAGTTCAAAGTGTTGATTCACTTTTTATTGATAAAATAAAAAATAGTACAATTAATTTTGAAAATATTAATAATAACTCTGGTGGTATAGTAAATGTAAATGGGCAAAAAGTAGGTATATATAAAGATTCTACAGGTAATATTTTTGCAGTTAATCCTATTTGCACACATTTAGGTTGTTTGCTTTCCTGGAATGATATAGATAAAACATGGGATTGTCCTTGCCATGGCTCAAGATTTGACTTTATGGGAAAAAATATTTATGATCCTGCTTTTAAAAATTTGGAAATTTATAATTTAGATTAATTTTTTTATTTTTTTATTGACTTATATCCTGTTTTTTGCTACAATTCCAGTAATAAATCATATATTTATATGTTTATTTTTTGTTTATTGAACTAGATTTCTCTTTTGTATAAGTTATCTAGTTCTTTTTATTTAGAAATAAATTAATATATAAAAGCCTCTAAAGCTTATGCTTTAGAGGCTTCGTCAACCAATTCAACGTTTTCTAACTTTATAACAGGAATTTTTTTAATATTGAAATCATTTGCAAAAACAATAATATTATAGCCATCAAGCAGTTTATTATTTTTATCTACAATAATAGGTCTTGGCAATTTTTGATACTTTTTATAAAATTCAAGTATTCTACAATATTTTTTTCCCTTTAAGTCTTGTTCTGGTTTATTATACCTAATAGCGTCTATCTTATCAAAAGTAACCCATTTTTTAGGTAGCTTGAACCCTATCTTTCTCATTATTTTTTCTCTATATTTTGTAAACTGTTTCACATACTTTTTTCTGTCTTTTTTAGAAACATTCCGTACTTTTAAGTATTCTTCATGAGTTAGATTACTTTTATTAGAATTACATTTTGAACAACACGGAAAAAGATTATTAGTAATACTTACACCTCCTGTATCTCTTGGGTACCGATGGTCTAATGTACTATTAGTACGTTTTAATTTCTTTCCGCAATATACACATTTCTTTCTTTTTAGTGCATATGTTAGTTCATACATTAGGTCCTCAAACCGCTGTAATTGGTAAATTTTCAAATTTCCATCACTAACTTCTGCAAATGGTAATTTGAATTTTTTCGGTAATTCCATAATCATGACATTTACCTCCTTAAATTATATTGAATTACAAAGCTTTTGTGTTTTAATATATATCACATATATTTTTATTTTACAACTATTATTTTATTATATCATACTTAATTATTCATTTTTTAAACTATTGATGTTTTTAAATTTTAAGTATAAAATATGTACAAATTAATCTTAAAGATTCTTAAGATAATTGAAAATTACTACTCATGATATTAACTACAATAATTTAATAAAAATTGTTTTAATATTTGAATAATTTATAAAAGGTGAAAAATATGATAACTAAAGAGTTTTCAGAGGAAATATCTGAATTAAATAAAATATTAAGTTACATGCCATTAGAGTATGTAGAAAAAATACCTGAAAAATTAAGAAATTTCTTTAAAGAAGTTGAATCAAAAACATATATTCCAAACATAAACCCAGGTAAAGCTATAGATGAACAAAATATAAAAGAAGGTACAAAAGATCTAATTACAATAATTTATAGAAATTATTGGTGCGACAAAGAAGAAAAAGACAAATTAAATAAAATTTTAATTGAAAACGACAAAAAATATGAGGACGAACTTAGAAAAAAATATAACCCTAATAATTTATTTAAAAATAAAAATACAAAAAAAGAAATTCAGGAAACAAGCTTAATAATACAAGATAACAGGGTGTGGTATCAAAAAGCTTTAGGATTTATTAATAAATTGTTTAGGAAAATATTAAAAAAATAATATAGAGGTTTATAATGGAAAAAGATGATTATATAAATTTATCTGATGAAGAAAAAATTGAATTAATAAAAAGAGAAAAAAATGATTTAATAAAACTAAAAATTATAAGATCACTATCTTCTGAAGATGTAATAATGAAATGCGTTAATCTAATATCTAATGAATCAACAAAATCTGCAATAACCTATTCTTTATCTAAATTAGAAAACAAAGTAAGAGTTATAGAAGGGTTAACAGAAGAAAAATGGATTACATCAGCAACTATAGAATTACCTAGTAATAAATATAAAATAAAGATGTTATCAAAAATAAAAAACTTATATTTTAAAAATTGTATAATTCAGTCTTTAAATATTAATGATAATGAAATAAAAAATGAACTAAAAACAATAGATGATGAAAAAGATTTAGCTTCTATTGTAGCCAGAATAAACAATACAGATTTAAAATATTATTATTTAGATAAAATTAAAGATGAAAAAAATAAAGCAAAAATCATTATATCTTTAGATAATGAACAATTAACAGAAAAATATCTTGAACAAGTTAAAGATAAAGCCAGTAGCACACTATTAAAATCAAGTTTAAAAAATATAAAAAAAAGAGACGAACTTTTAGATATTAATAATAATACATATTCTAATATTAAAGTACCAGATGGAATAACAATTGGCATGGAAATAGAATGTGAAGGTAATGGGTCAATGGACGCTTATATTATAAACAAAATTTTTGAAGGTTATAGTGCCAAAATAGATAACTCCTTGCAAGAAGGAGTAGAAATAACCACTCCTGTATTAAATAATTCAAAAGAAGATACTCAAAACATTTACTGTGTTTGCAAAATATTAAAAGACTTAGGTCAAACTGTATCTGAAAGATGCGGTGGACATATACACATTGGTGCAAATTACTTAAAAGAAAAACAATCATATAAAAATTTACTTGAATTATGGTCTAATAATGAAAAACTAATATATTTAATTAGTAATAAAAAAGGAGAAGTTTCAAGAGATGGAACCATAGCCTATGCTACACCAATATCCCAGAAAATAGCAGACGCCATAAACAATAACAAATTTAATGACTATAAATATTTTACCAAAGATGATATAATAAAAACAATAAAAGATATACAAGAGGAAAGAAAAGGAAAAGAAGGCAGACGAACAGGAATAAATTTTTTAAAAATTAATTCAAATGATATAAACACAATAGAATTTAGATTAGCAAATGGAACAATTGATGCTAATACTTGGATAGAAAATGCTACATTATTTGGAAATATAATTGCAACTTCACAAAAATTAAGTGAAATACAACAAAAAGAAACAAAAACCGAAAAAGAACAAGAAATATTAAATAAATTTGAATTATTAAAAACAAAGGATATAACAAATGAAAATAGACTAAATATGTTTTTAGATTTATGCGTTCCTGATGAATTTAGACAAGTTTTTATTGATAGATACATTGAAAATAAAAAAATATTAAAGGAAAATGATAAAATAAGAGAAGATTTAGAATTATACATCTCTAATAGCCCTATAAATCTATTAAATGGAATTGAAAATTTGGCTTCAAGTAGAAGATTTACCAATGTTAAAAATAAGGAGGCTGAATTAGTATCTAATTATTTAGAATATAAAAACCCTAGCCATAATCAAGAATTGTTTAGTAGGTAAGTATAAAGTAATTTTAATTTATATAGAAGGAATAAGTTATGAACAATGAAAATCCAATAGGTATATTTGACTCTGGAATTGGTGGAGTCACAGTTTTAAAGGAAATTTTAAAAATATTACCAAACGAAAATTATATTTACTATAGTGATTCATTAAATAATCCTTATGGAGATAAATCAGATAATACAGTTAATAAATTATGTGATAATATAATACATTTTTTTATAAAAAAAAAATGTAAAGCAATCATAATTGCCTGTAATACAGCAAGTGCAAAATCTGCACAATATTTAAGAAAAAAATATAGTAAACTCCCCTTTGTTGTGATTGAACCAGCTTATAAGATGGTTTATGATTATTCTTATAATAATCCAACTTTGGTAATGGCAACAAAAGGTACTATTGAAAGCAAAAAATTTAATACACTTTACCATAAATATGATAATCACAATACAAAACTTCTTCCTTGTGTTGGGCTTGCAGACATAATTGAAAATGGAGATAAATTGCAAATAAAAAATTATTTACAACATAATTTAGCAAAATATAAAGGAAAAGTTAAAAATGTTGTTTTGGGATGTACTCATTACCCTTTAATTGAAAATGAAATTAAAGAAGTTCTAGGTAATGTTTGTTTTTTTAATGGTGCCCCTTACTTAGCAAAACATTTAAAAACTGTTTTAATCGAAAATAATTTAATTAATACTAAACGTTTAAATGGTAATATTTCTTTTTTTGATTCTAACAATAGTGAAGTTAAAAAAAATAGATTTTTTAGTTATATTTCTTGATATAATTAACTATTAACAAAATAGTTGATGGTTTATAAATATATATAAAATTAAGGAGCTTGTATAAAGCTCCTTTTTATGGTCGAGGTGAAAACATTACTAAAAATGCTATATTCCTCTAAATATCAACTTTCATCCTATTCATTTTATTATTGCGGAGCAAATTTGCGGAATATTAAGTACTTTATAAGCCTTAAAATTCCAACAAATTCGCTGCAATTTTATCTTCTGTTTTAAGCTTTTAAATAATATTCGTTAAATAAATTGTGTTCTTTCATATAATTAACAAAGTTTTCGTTCTCTGAGTCAATGAAATGGCGGTCAACATCAATATAATATTTGTTAGTTATCTGAATGTCTGCATGACCTAATATCTTTTGTAAAACAATCGGTGGCATTTTAGCTTCAGCACATCTCGTTGCAAATGTTCCTCTTAACATGTGAGTATGAACTTGAGTTTTAGTTTTTCCGTCAAGATCCACATACAAATAAATATCTAACTTAAATGCAATTCTCTTTATAGCTGAATTTATTGTACCTTCTGCATAAAATCCTCCAGTAGTGTTTTCTGGGTTGTAGAATAGTAAATTGAACTTATTCTTTTTAACACGAGCTAAACATTCATTAAGATATTTTAAAGCAATATCACTTAAATGAATAGTTCTTCTACCTGTAGGAGTTTTTGTATCTAATCCAATACAGTCTTTACCATCTTCATCTTTAGTAATTGTTTTAGAAATAGTAATAGTTTTATTTTCTAAATCAATATCTTTCTTATAATCCAAAGATAAAGCTTCTCCAATTCTCATACCAGTTGTAAGCAATAGTAAAAATAAATTCTTGTGTTTACAATTATAGATAGGTGTAGTTTCAAGATAATCTACAAGTTGTCGTTCTTTATCTAGTGTAAGTGCAATTACATTAGGAACTACTTTAATTACCTTAGTTTTAGGCTTTTCAATTGCATTATAGCCACTCATAAAATTATCTCTAATTAAATTTTGGCTATAAGCATAGTCGAAAGCTCTTTTTATAATTCTAAACCTTTCTTTAATTGTAGTTGGAGAATATTTAGCAAGCTCATTAAAATAGTCAATAATTTCCATTCTACTAACTTTGTTAATAGGTTTTTTTGTAAAAGATTCCTTTTCAATCATTTTTAAGTTGGTATTATTTTTGCTATGGGTATTGCTGTTAATTTTATGAAGCTTATAATCTTCCATATAAAGAGTTTTAGCAATATCCATAATAGATAAATTGGTTTTACTAATTATTCTTGGTCCACCATTTTTATCTATATTAAGTTTTGCCTCTAGTGCCAGATTTAACGCTTCTTCTTCTGTGTCTGCAACAAAAGTCTTTTTTAATTCTTTTCCTGTTATAGTATCTCTACCTAAAATAACTGTAGCTTTACTTGTTTGAGAAAAATAAAACAAATTACATCCACTATTTTTACAAATATGCATTCTTTCCAAACTATTGGCTAATTTATAAGGTTTGCTTTTACAAATATTACAATTTTTACATACACTTTTATCAACATTCTTTTTAGGTCGAATTGAAGGGTATGTGCCATAAGTTATTCCATTAATTTTACTCATTTTAAAAATCCTTTCTATGATAAAATTAAAGGAAAACTATTGCTATATTGTGATTTTATGTTATAATTATACTAGATTAAGAAACATATAGCAAGGTCTTCCTTGTAATTTTATTTAAATAGTAAAATAGTTTCTATTGAAGGTTTAAATGTCGCATATTTAAATCTTCTTATTTTTTTATTCATTTGTTTGTGTATTCTTAAAATATTCTTTAAAAGATTCCTCCATAACAAGCCAAGACTTGCCAATTTTCTTTGCTGGAAAATCTTTTTTATGGAATAGCTCTAAACAAGTTTGATTACCTATCTTTAGTGCTTGTCTAATATCTTTTGTTTCTAAAAATATTGTTCCATTAAGTGTTTTCATAAGCAGTTCTCCTTTCGTTTAGTGTAAGTAATTAATATCTAAAAGATAGATACTTTATCTTTCATTGGAATTTCACCACTCCGCAATTCTGCCGAGTTACCCTCATTGCGTGCGACGGCTCGTCAGTCGATTACTCTGACTTCAACGCTCAAGCTGTGACTAGGTAAAAGTTTCATTAAATGTAGTAAAAAATGTTATATGATGTTCCTAAAATCTAGAACATATTTGTAAATGTTCAAAAGATTTGTACAATTCTCTTGACTATCATCAATAAAAAGTTTATAATTGATAGTGAGAAAAGACAGCCGTACTTTTAAAGTTACTCACATTATATATCGATATTTGTAAAATGTCAACAAATTTTCAAAATATTTTTAATTTTCTCACAAGATAGGAAGTGATAATTATGAAATTATTAAATATGGCTGTTCCAAAGGATAGTATTTCAATGATTTTAGATCCAGCTGGAGATGTTGAAAATTATAATACTACAATATTTTTACATAAATCAAAAATAGAATTAGCAGAAGAAGATAATGAATTTTCAAAACATATAGTATTGGATTTAGACAAAAAAAATAAAAATGAAAAAATAATGAAATTTATGTGTAATCAAAAATATGGCACTTTTTTATTAGATTTTTTAAATGCAGACTTTTCAAATGCTGAAAGTGCATATAATTCATTTTTTGTTTATTATGGAATTGAAGGTATTGGAAGTTTATATGATATAAAAATGAAATATCCAATTGAGTATTCTACAAGATATGTATCAACTAAGAAATTTCTAGACTTCTATTATAAAGTATATGAACTTGTCAGTATGGATTATATAAAATACCAACAAGATTTAAGAAAAACCATAGATTTTGTTTTTGATTTACATGATAACAAAAGCAAAAAAAATATAGATAAGTATTCCAAATTTATGGCATATTCTTCAGCTATTAATTTAATTGGGCAATTTACTGGAAGAATAGAACTGGGAATGGTTAGAAGTTTAGATAAAGACTTACCTAATGAAATGAACGTTAAACAATTAGAAAAACTTGCTTTAGATATTGCAAATAAGAAAATTCGTAATGGTGTAGTATATGTTTATCAGAGTAAGTCATTTTTAAATCTAACATATGTTGCATTAAATGATTTAATACAAAACACAAAAAGAAATATAAGTGTATGTCAAAATTGTGGAAGATATTATCTTCAATATTCTGGAAAAGAAATATATTGTGAACTTCCAAATCAAGATGGAAGTCCTACTTGCAAATCATATGCTTCAAGAAAAGCTTATGATATAAAAATTGTAGAAGATACTGCTGAACTTGCATATAAAAGAGAATATCAAAGGAGAATGACAAAAGTATATCGTGCAAGTGAAGTAGTAAAGCCTGTAATGAGAATAGAATTCAATTCATGGAAAGATAAAGCAAGAAAACAATTGAAACTATACAGAGAGAATAAAATAACAGCTGATGAATTGTGTAATTGGCTTGAAGAAAATAAATAATTTTGAAAAAGTAGTATAAAAACTGAATTTTATATGTTATAATATATAGTAGTAAAATTTGAAAGGAGATCTAATTATGACTGTTAGAAATCAAGAATTATATAATATTATAGAAACTCTACCTGAAGAACTTTCAAACAAGGTTTTAGAATATATTGATTTTCTTAAATATGCTGATATTACAAATAGAGCACCTGAAAATCTTATTATAAAAGATAAAAAAGATTTAAGAAAAAAATTAGAAGAGGGAATTAAAGATTCAGAAAATGGAAATGTTTGCTCTCTTGATGAAGCATTTGCCGAAATTGAATCTGCATTAGCACAATAATTTTAGGAGGTTCAAATGGCTGAGAAATATAAAGTTGAACTATCTATAAAGGCAAAAGACGATATTAAAAGTATTGTTTTATATATAAAAAACGTACTAAAAGAGCCTTCTATTGCAAGTAGATATGCTAAAACCATAAGAAATGAAATTCAAACATTGGAGTATTCTCCACAAAAATTTGCAATTATAGATGATGATACTATAAGAGATTTAAAAATTAGAAAATTAAATATAAAAAATCATATTGCTTTCTATAGAGTAAATGAAAATAAAAAAATTGTAAATATTGATAGAGTATTATATAGCTCGTCTGATTGGATAAATAAACTATACTAATCGTGAAATTTGCAATTTTACATAAAATGTGCTATAATTAAGGTATAAGTGGGAATTCGCCCACTGAACACTCGCAAGAGTGAAGTACATTGAAAACCGTATAACGTATAAACAGGAGGTATTATTATGGCTAACATTATGCAGGCATACGCAAAGTACAAGGACAATCAGAATCGGAAGATTGCTGAATTTAAGGAACTTATTTCAAAAGTGATTGAAGAGTTTATGAACGCAACTGAGAAGTTTTCTGAAAGAGATGATTTGACAGAGTTATTTATCGAATGGAATTATAGTCTCAATGATGATCCGAACATCTTTATAAGAGAAAACGAAAATGGAACGATGAAAATCTGGGAGCAAGTTACTGAACCGCTACTTAGTAATGCATACTTATATGTTTATAATAAGAATGTATTTGAGGAAATGAATACTTTTCTTGAAAAGGCATTTCCTTGGTTAGGATTAAGAATTACAGCAAATGCTTGTTTAACAGTTACTGAGGACGGTATTAGTATTGAACTTGTATTTGAATCTCGCGAAGATATTCTTTCTATTGTTCCTGAACATTGTGATGCAGAATGTTATGTAGTTGCGCTACGCAAAGCAATGGTTACATTACTAGAACAAACTGGTGCTCAAACTGATGATAATGGCGATGAAATTTATGCCATGTATCATCTGAACTAAAAAACTTTGTTTCCTCCTGTCATATACAGTGAGGTTTTCAAAAAAAGTCCCTTTCATTCGGGGACTTTTTTCATTAGAATTTAAAATATTTACAAAGTGATATAGTAATTTGACAATTTACATAAAATATGATAAAATAATAAATAGTTTAAACATACGTGTTTATACAATACTTTATAAGGAGGTAAAAATCTCTTAATTTTTTATTCTCCCCAGTTGTATGGGGTTATATATAGATGTATGCAAATAATATTATTAAATCAACAGGAGGAATATCTTATGAAGATGAATGAAAAAACAAGAGAGTTTGAGTACAATCCATATGAATGTTGTGTGGAATTAGGAGGCTATGGTATAGTAGGAGTTCCAAGAGCTGAAAAAAAAGACCAAACTGCAGCAGGGAAGGTCGTAAAAAGAATATTTTCTGTTCTGTGTGGCTTTTTTGGTGCTTGTTTCATAGTAGCAGCAATAATAGGTTTATTTATAATGCCAGTAAATGAAATTGATGGTATAGTTAATGTTTTTGGGTATCAAGTATCGGAAAACGTTGCTACTTGTATAGGGGCTGTTAGTTTCTTTGGTGGTAGTATGATAGCCTGTGCTTTCTTTTATCTTTGCAACAAATCGTGGAATTCAGCATTGTAAACCTTCAAAGGAACTGGATTTATTTCCAGTTCCTTTTTCATTCAAAAGATATATATTTTATTATATTTACATTTCCCTATCCCATTCTTTTTCTCTATTTTCTTTTGCAATTTGTTTTACTGGATCAATAAAAGTATTAGTTTCTTTTTCAAAATTTCGAATAAGCTCTTTCGACTCGCCTAAATTGAATTTATTGCAAATCCATTCAATAAATTTTTCAATAGTAATATAAAATTTATCAATTATTTTGTGAAGTTTTTTATTTTCTTTTTCTAATCTATTGTATTCGTTTTCATATTCCCATTCAAGATTAGTGGACTTTTTCCTGTATTCATTTTCTAAATTATCAACTTTATTATGCAAAGCTCTATTGTCAGCAATTATAGAATCACGTTCTTTTTGAAATTTAGTTGCCTCATCTACAATTTTGGATTGCTTTGAAAGTTCCGTTTTTAGTGATTTATTTTCAATAGCTAATTCCTTTATCATTTCTTCTTTGGGTTTTATAACATCATTTAAAATTTTCTCGTTTTTATTGAACATAAATTTTTTCAAATCTTTTATATCTGTTTCTTCAGGAATATCATAAGAAATACTTTCAACAAGCTTTTTAGTATTTTCAAAATTAGTTAATTCCTTATATTCAGCTAAATCTATATGTTTTCTATTAGTTTCTTCTTTGGGTAAGCCTCTTTCTAATTCAAAATTATGTGATACCATATATTCATAAAAAGCATTTTGTAGCTGTCTATAACTATCTTTTTCTTTCCAAAATTCACTACAAGCAAGCTTGTCTATTTCATTTCCTTTTTTATCTTTTGTATGAACTACTGGCAAAAAAACAAGGTGCATATGTGGACTTTCTTCATCCATATGCACCTGTGCAGACATTATATATTTTTCGCCTAAGTTTTTATATTTAGTTACAAATTCGTAAGCAGTTTCAAAATATCTTTTTGTTTCTTCTTCTCCAATTCTTTCAAAAAATTCTTTATCTGATGTAATAATATATTCACAAGCAATATTGCTAACAGTTTTAATCTGTCCTTTTAAATCATTTTCTTTTTTCAGTCTATCAAATTCCTTTTCATAACTATATATAGGCTTTTTAATTGCATAATTTAAATATGTTTTTTCTTTATCAATATTCTTATTAGAATAGTTGAAATTTTTTCTTTCGTTATGGCGATATATTCCTTTTAGATTATTCGCTTTATATTTCACATTTCTTATAATAGCATAGCTCATTTTTTTATCCTCCTTCAATAATATTTTTGACTCACTTTGCAGGAAGCTTTAGCCTTCCTGTAAGAGCAAATACTGGTATTGCAATGGGGGTAGGATTAACAATTTCTTCGAAGTATTGTAACACACTACAACACTTTTATACCCCTCTGGTAAAAAGTGTTAGTGTGGCAGGGACACCCTACAACCCCAAAACATAAATTATGCTAATCGCTAATTTATGTTTTAGCAAAAATTGGCTGCTAACAATTTTTGCATGTAGAGGTAAAATAAATTTTTCCTCTACATAGAAAAAGCAGTTCTGCTTTTTCTAATTCACTTCATTTTATATTGGCAAATAAAACAAGTTAATGAAGTGGATAGGGTAGTTATATTCTTTTTATAATAAAATCGAATATAACTACCTTTTAAGCAAAATCTGCGTCGTTATATTTTTAATAGTTCAATACCATCCGCAAAACCATTTCTATAATACTTTTCACACCAATAGTCAAAGTAATCCATATAATTTTTATCAAGTAAATCAAGTTGGCTCATTACATATTTTTTTCTTTCAATTGGAACATTTTTTAATATTCTTTCAGTAATATCGTCATATCTTATAACATGTTTTTTATCTTCTTCATTTGAAATAGCAAGTATTGTTTCTTCTCTATAAGTAATCCAATCTTTAAGCAAATCTTCTTTTACTTCTCTTAAATTATTCATATACAAATTCTCCTATACATATATTAATTCTTTAAATATAATTTCTTCTGCTCTATTCTTAATATTATTCATAGCTTGTACCCACTCAAGTTGGTTTGTTGCTTTTAATTCTTCATTTATTCCTTCCTGCTCTGCTAATTTCTTTATAGTATCTGAAACTATTTTAGTAGCAACCTCATCAATATTAGATAAATAATTTGCAAGTTGTCCTGTCATTATTAATTCAGTATAAAATCCTCTTTTGTGTTCTTTAAGATATTTAAGCCTTAAGTGTCCATATTTTCCTATATGATAGTTTTTATTATCATTTTTAATTATTAAATTAGGAATTAAATAATCTCCTTCTTTGTGATAAGTTATATTATTTCTCATAAATTTTATTCTCCTTTCGGTATATTACAATACAAAGATTCAAATTCTTCATCACTATGTGTTCTTTGTTCATAATTCCATCCACTTTTATTTTTATTATTATATTTATTATTATTATAATTAGGTCGTAAATTCTCCGTATCATGAGTCGTAGATTTTACGATTCTTGAATCGGAGTTTTTACGATTCATAGTTTTTCTAGTTGATTGATGGTTTATTTTGCCAACATATATAATATTACTTTTTCTAAAACCACTTCTGATTTCATATATTAACTTAGCTTCTTCAAGTTTTTTGAATGCTTTTGTAATAGTTTTATCAGAAAGGTTTAACATCTTTTGAGCTTCCTTTCTTGAAAAAACAAGATATATATTACCATCTTTATCTGCCCAATCATTTTTTAAAGACAATGATAATCTTGCTAGTAGCAGTCCATATAATAAAATGCTATCAGAATTAAGATTGCCATATAATTCTTTATCAAATAATTCTACAGGGATTTGAATAAAGACATTTTGTAAAGCCTCATTTTTCTTATAAGGTATAAAATCCATAACAATAGTTTTCCTTTCCTAAAATATTTTTGCGGAATAGGACTTTTGGCTGATATTTAAAGGAAAACTAACTTTGCGGAATTTTTTCTGTTCCGTAAAATTATAAAAATTTAGGTTGCGGAATTTTTTGCGGAATAAAATATTCAAATTTTTCAGCATTTTTTAGAATTTTTCAAAGATATAAAAAATATGCTATTCTCTAAATTTCTTAGAAAATAGCATATTTGAATGTTTTTGAATTTTTATAAATTCTCTCGACTTTTGCACAAATTTGCAAAAAAATGGTCGAGGTGACAGGGATCGAACCTGCGACCTCATGGTCCCAAACCACGCGCGCTACCAACTGCGCTACACCTCGATAAATCATATGACCAATATAATATAACACAAAAAACTTAAATTTGCAAGACATTTTATAAATTTTCTAAAAGTTTTCAAAAAAAAATTATTATTTACCCTAAAACATAAAAAAACTTCGACTAAAATGTTAAAAATCTCTTGTAAAATACAAAAAAAACAAGTATAATATAAAAGTATGCACCAGTAGCTTAGCTGGATAAAGTGTTCGGCTACGAACCGGAAGACCGGGGGTTCGAATCCCTCCTGGTGCACCAAAGCTCTAAACAAAGTTTAGAGCTTTTTATTTTATACAATTTCTGGGTTATCATTTAAAATAATATTTGCTAAATTTTTACTAAAATCAAATGGAACAACGTAGCCACCTAAATTTCTAGCTTTATCAGCCAAAACACTATTTTCTATATTTACATATATTTTAGATTTTCCCTTACCATTTTTTGCTTCTTGAACTAAATTAGATACAGAAGAATTACCATCAAAAGCAACAACAATAGAATTTCTTCTTTCAAAAATTTCATAATTAAAACTTTTATATATTCCCATTTCATCACTTTCTATAGAAATTCTAATACCATCAATATCATCTTTTGATAAATTTTCATACTCTTGCTTAGAAATCATTTTAGGAATTATTGCATAAATTTCAATATTTTTATTTAATTTTTTACAAATATCAATAACTTCCCTTTCATAGCCCTGCATTTTATGTCCTATAACAAAAAATGCTTTACTACCATCAACTTTTTTTATAAATTTTTCTAAAATTTCACATCCTGCCTTTTCTACCTTAGTATTTCTTCCCTTTTTATTAAAACTTCCCCCAGCAATTACTATAGGAACTTTATTTTCTGGAAGTTGCCTTACTTTATCTCTCAAAATACTCTCGGCCTCCATATTATTATTTATTCTCATTGGCATATTATTATCTTTATTTTTCTCATGAATCTCTTGTTCTAACTGCGTCAATGCTTCTTTTATTGTTCTTCCATTTAAGAATTTTTCAAATTCTTTAGACTTTCTTTCAAAATATATTTGGCTTTGTTTAACCACCATATCTTCAACTTTTCTCATCTTTTCAAAATCTTGGGTAGTAAGGTTTAGTAAGTTATGCAAAGCAAGTTGTTCATCAATAGTATCTACACCATAAAATCCACACCCGTCTGTTCCCTGTACACAATTTATATTATTTTCCAAATATGTTTTTAATGGGTGAATTTTTAAATTTGTTAAATTATTTAATCTTACATTAGATGTTAATTGAAACTCCAATATTACATTATTTTCACGAAGCTGTTTCAATAACTCTTTTCCCTCTTCGGAAGATAAATTTGCAGTGTAAAGTCCATGTCCAAGTCTAATTTTAGGCATTTTTTGTCCTGGTCTTAATGATTCTTTTACACACATAATTGATCTAGAAACATTATCTTTTAAACTATCATTTTCTCCAGCATGAATTCTAATTGTAAAATCATTGTCCACCTCATCTACATATTTTACAAGTTCATTTATTGCTGGTTTTAAGTCTCCAATATCATTTATTTCTTCACCAATAAAATCACTACCAACAACATATGGGCTTTTAGCAATAGCTTTTAACACATCTAAGTTATCCCTTAAATAGTTTCCTCCTATTATTTGATCTTTTATAATTGTTAATGGAATTCTTCTCATTGCAGCTAAAAATCTTATTTTTACTCCAGTTTCTTTTTCTATGTATGGCATTATTTCATGAATTTCTTCAATTAATTTTATTGCTGGTCCATTTGATTTAACTAAGTCAGTGTCAGCAATTTCAACATAATCTATATTTTGTTTTTGATATTCTCTTGCAATCCATAAAAGTTTATCTTGTCGTAATGTAATATTTTTTAGGTCTTCGTTCTCATTATCTTTAAGCATTATTTTTACCATTCTACGAATATCTTTTTCTGGAATTAAATTTATTTTATCTCTATCTAATTCAATTTTATCTTTGCTCTCTATTCCCTTACAAAAAACATATCTATAAATATATAGTTTTTCTAAATTTGTAAACACAGCTTGTCCATCTTTTAAAATAGCTAAACTATTTCTTATTTTGGCAATATTATATTGAGCATTTTCTATATTATTTAGTATAAAATCTGCAAAATTAATAAAAGTATTATCATCAATTTTTCTTGTCAAATATTTTCCTTTTAAATCTAAACTTTCATATTGTTTTTCTATAATACTTCTTTGCTCCATTATTTTTTCTTCTTGGTCTTTATTCATTTTTAGTTTTAATTTTTTAATATAATATAACGGATATCTTAATTGATGTTTTATACCCAAAGAAATTAATGCATCTGGCGACAAATTAGCATTCATATGTGTATGCAAATCGGTCCTAAATTTATCTTTTTTAAATATATATGATTTTACAATTGTTTTTTCTATTGGTAATTTATAATCTTTTGTCTGTGACATTAATGTTTTTGTTATTGCAGGTATTTTAGCTTTTATTGCTACTTTTCCATTTTCATAAATATTTGCAATTTTAATTCCACCAAGTCTAAATATATATACAATTTCTTGATCTCCATTTATACTGGCTGGAATCACTCCTGTAATTATTTTCATATCATTTTTATCTTTTATTGTTTCTACATTACATAACTTTGCTAAATTTGTTATTAAATTTCCTGTATTATGATTTGGTGTTTCTAATATGTACCTTATCTCATCTTCTTTTTCACGGTATATACTTACAATAATATCTTTTTCTTTATCTAAATAAAATCTATTAACTAATGTTTTGTCCATTATTCCCTCCATAAAAAATTTAAATATTAAACACCATTTTAGCATAATCAAAGAATTTTAGCAAGTATTATGTTTACTTTTTAATAAATAATTCCTTTTGTATTTTTATATTCTTCCATTGTTTTTATGCACTCTTGTCTATCTAATTGTTTTAAATTAATTAATTTTGTGTTTTTTCCTTTTAAATAATCATAAATAATATCATCTCGAAACCCTATCTCTCCTGCATCTTCTTTTGTACAACCATAATAAACTGTCTTTATATTTGCCCAAATAATTGCTGACAAGCACATTGGACATGGCTCACATGATGTATATAAAATACATTTAGACAAATCATATGTATTTAATTTTTTACAAGCCTCTCTTATTGCAACAATTTCAGCATGTGCAGTTGGATCATTATTTTTTAATACTTTATTATTCCCATTTGCTATAATATTTAAATTTTCATCTAGTATTATAGCACCAAATGGTCCACCATCACCATTTTTTATTCCTCTTTTTGCATTCTCATTTGCAAATTTCATAAACTTATCCATTTTTAACCTCCTTTGTTTGTTAAACTATTTTACTATATAAGTATAAAAAAATAAAGACATATATAATTAATAAACAAACTATAATATTAAGAGGTGTATTATATTGATTATTAAGACTTTAAAAATAAATTTAAAAATCACTTTTATAATATTAATTATTTTTATCTTGTTATTTTCTTTAATAATAAGTTTTGTATTTGCCAATAATGAAAATGAAGAAAAAAAAGATTTTATTAAATGGGTTGATTTTAAAATTACATATGATGTATTAGATAAAACGTCAAAATTAGATATAAATTCACATGTAAAAAATGAAGAAATAAAATATAATTGGATAGAACTTCTTGCTTATTTAGCATGCAAAAATGGAGGTGATTTTAAAAAATTTAAACAAACTGATTTAGATGATTTAATAAAAAAAATTAAAAATGGCCAAACAATTGAAGAATTAACGCAAAATATGAAATATTATAATTATTATTTTGAAAGTTATAGTGCTGTACTTAGTGGTTTTATTGGAGATTACAAAATAGAAACAACAAATGAAGACGGACAAAAAATAGTAACAGAAAAATATGGAATTAAAGCATTTCTTCCTATTGCAAAAAATTATGGTTTTAGCCATTATGATGATTTTGGAAATTCTAGGTCATATGGATTTAAAAGAACTCATCTTGGCAATGACTTAATGGGAAGTATAGGTACCCCAATAGTTGCAGTTGAATCAGGCACTATAGAACATATTGGTTGGAATCAGTATGGTGGTTGGAGAATTGGTATTAGAAGTTTTGATAAAAAAAGATATTACTATTATGCTCATTTACGAAAAAATCACCCTTATAGTGAAAACATGCAAGAAGGAAAAACTGTAAAAGCAGGAGATGTAATTGGCTACCTTGGCATGACAGGTTATAGCCTAAAAGAAAATGTTAATAATATAAACATTCCACATTTACATTTTGGAATGCAATTAATATTTGATGAATCACAAGAAGATGGAAATAACGAAATTTGGATTGATGTTTATAATATAATTGAATTTTTAAAGAAAAATCGTTCCGAAGTTTATATGAATAATAAAGACACAAAAGATTATGTAAGGAAAAATGAATTTTATGAAAATGCATTTTTCGAATAGGAAAGCCAAATTTAACGAAAAATTTGCAATTTACATAATAATATGCTATAATTATTATTAATTACTTAAAGGAGGTAATGCAGAATGGAAAACGTATGCAGGTTGGAGGATCTCGTAAAGTTTTGTTTTCTCGCCAAAAACAAGAAAACAAATCTCGAAGATTTGATGGGGCCTATCTCAACAACAGTCCTGTACAATGAACAGAAGTTCACTGTTGTTACTGCCATCACAGCCGAAGATATTCGTCGTTTTGTAAGTGATGAATTCTTTAAATACGCTTAATTCTTTAACCACATTTAAATTTTTAAATGTGGTTATTTTTTTCCTAAAACAATACTTATTTCTTTATTTATCTTCCCCCTACTAATTTGTAAAACAACAGTGTCCCCTGGTTTCTTTTTATAAATAAACTCTTTTAAATCATTCATTGTATTTATTGCAATCCCATCAAAAGAATTTATAATATCTCCCTCTTTTAAATCTGTACTACTAGCAGGGCTATTATTTAAAATCTTTGTAACATAAATTCCTTTATTAAAGCTCGTATTTTTTTGTGTTAAATATGGAATTACCTCTTTATCATAACCATATATTCCAATATTTGCCTCTTCAAAATTATCATTTTTCACAAAACTTTCTATTACACTTTTTATAACATTAATTGGAACAGCAAAACCTATTCCTTCAGCTGAAGATATTTTTACTGTATTAATTCCTATAACTTCACCGGCTAGCTAAAATTAATGGTCCACCACTATTTCCAGGATTTATTGTTGCATCTGTTTGAATAAGATTAGTCATATATGAACTTTCTCCATTTTCTTTTAACTTTATAGTTCTATTTTTGGCACTAATAATTCCTGATGTTACGGTCCTTCTAAACTCAAAACCTATTGGATTACCAATTGCATACACACTTTCTCCAACTCTAATTTGACTTGAATCTCCCAAAGTTGCAGCCACTAAATCTTTTTCATTTATTTTTAAAATTGATAAATCTAAATCTGTATCACTCCAAACAACATTTGCATCATAAGTTTTTCCATCTTCCAATGTTACATAGCATTTGCTGTACTTTTCTCCTGTTAGGTGTTGATTACTTAAAATATAGCCATTGCTAGATACTATAATTCCTGTTCCAAGTCCTAATTTTTCTTCACTATTATTATCTAGTATTGAACTTCCTGTATTTTTTAATTTCGATATTCCTACAACACTTTTAGTTACATCCTCAATTTTATCTGCTAGCGTATTACTTTTATTTGTTATATTTTCCACATTTTCTGAATAATTTGTGGATTGTAACCTAGTTGTTTGATAATTATTTTGATTTATTTCTATTTTATTGTATGTATTGTACATATACCATAAAATAATCCATAGCATTATTAATAAAATTGTTATATATATTATTTTTTTATTTCTTTTTTTACTAACATATTTCAACCAATTCACTCTCCTATTTGTTATTTTTTCCTAATTTAATTATTTTAAACATTTAGTTTTCTCTTTTTTATAAATAAATTCGCCAAAAATTTGCTTTTTTTTTATTTTCATAATATAATCTATATGTAAAATTATATTATTTAAAATTTGAAAAATAAAAGGTGAAATTATGGTAAAAAAGAATTTTTACGAATTAACAAATCCACAAAAGAATATTTATTTAAGAGAAGAATATTATCCCAATACATCTATTAACAACATTTCTTTTACTTATTATTTCGAAAAAGATTTAAATCCAGAAATATGTGTTAAAGCAATTAACAAAATAATCGAATCAAATGATGCTTTAAGAATTCGCATAAAAAAAGATGGCAATAATGTATTTCAATATATAAGTCAATATTGTTATGAAGAAATACCAATATTTAATTGTGTTAATAAAACTTTAATAGAGAAAAAACAAGAAATGGAAATTGATGCAAGAAAAATCTTTAAATTTGAGGACAATAAATTATATAAATTTGCAATTTACAAACTCGAAAAAAATTATACTGCAATATACGTAAAATTACATCATATTATTGCTGATGCTTGGGTAACAAAAATATTGTTAAACCAATTTATGGAATATTACAATTTGTTTCATAACAATGAAACTTATATTGATATTGAACAACCATCATATATAAACTATATTAATGCTGAGAAACAATATTTTTCTAGTGAAAAATTTAATAAAGATAAAGCCTTTTGGGAGTCTTATTTAAATTCATTTACTGAAGCCATTCCATTTAAGGAAATAGCCAATAAAAAAACTTCTAGCTCAAATAGATATACAAATGAACTAGATTGTAGTGATAAAATTAATGAATTTTGTAAAATAAATAACATTACACCTTATGCATTTTTCATTGCTATATATTCTATATATTTATATAAAGCACAATCAAAAACAGATTTTACAATAGGAACACCTTTATTAAATAGAAAAAACTATACAGATAAACATACAGTAGGAATGTTTGTATCAACAATTCCTTTAAATATACATATTAATAAAAATGAAACATTTATTGAATTTACAAAAAGAATAGCAATTGACTTAATTTCAATACTAAGACATCAAAGTTACCCATATCAAAATATGTTAGAATATACAAGAAAAGAAAAACAAATAAACACTAATTTATTTGATACAATTTTATCTTTTCAAAATATGAGACCAGACGAAAATATTTTAGAATGCAAATTTAAACATTTTTGGAACTTTTCAGCTAATCAACAAACTAGTTTTGAAATGCACATTACAGACTATAATGGTGAAGGAAGATATTTTTTAAATTTGGATTATAATGAATCGTTTTGCAATGATAATGAAATAAAATTAGTTTTCGAAAGACTAAAAAATATTATTAATAATGTACTTAAAGAAAATTTGCCTATAAAAAACATTTCTTTTATAAGTACTGAGGAAAATAATAAAATAAATAATATATTTAACCATTTTACAAACTATTCACCTTCAAAGACATTAATTGACTTGTTTGAAGAAACTGTAAAAAAACATCCAAACAAAATAGCACTAAAATTTAAAAATGAAATTCTAACATATGCAGAACTATCACAAAAAGTTAATGGTTTTGCAAATACTTTGCTAAATAATAATATAAAAAATAATATTCCTGTTAGTATTTTATTAGAACGTTCTTCTCAAATGGTCATAGCTATGCTTGCAACATTAAAAGTTGGTGCATACTATATAACTATTGATCCTTTTTGGCCACTAGATAGAATAAATTACATTATAAGTAATAGTGATAGTTCTATTTTAATAACTCATGGTAAATATATTAATCAACACTTAGATATGAAATGTATAAATGCTGATGAAATTGATTATTCTAATTTATCAAATAATATTGATAATATACCTCATTCTTTATCAGATTATGCTTATGTAATATACACTTCGGGTTCAACCGGTAAGCCTAAGGGAACTATGATGACAAATAAAAATGTAGTAAATTTATTACATTCTACACATATAAATTTTAACCAAACCCCAAATGATATATGGACTTTATTCCATACATATACATTTGATTTTTCTGCTTGGGAAATTTACGGTTGTTTATTATATGGTGGTCAATTGGTAGTGGTTCCAAAAGAAACAACTATTAATCCTAAAGAATTTTTAAATTTATTAGTTAAAGAAAAAGTTTCAATTTTAAATCAAACTCCAGCATATTTTTATAAAGTTATTGAAGAAGAAAAATTATTAAACTTAAATTTAGATAATATCAGATATGTTATTTTAGGTGGAGAAGCAGTTTATGCTGAACCATTAAAATATTTTAAAGAAAAATATCCTAATATAATTATATACAATGGCTATGGTCCAACAGAAACAACAATATTTGCAATAATGGGAAAAATAACAAAAAATGATATAAGTGATAATAATATTTATATAGGATATCCTCTTGAAAATTATAAAATACGCATATTAAACAAAGATTTACTTCCTTTAGGTATTGGCTGTGAAGGCGAAATATGCATTAGTGGTAATGGCGTATGTAGCGGATATTTTAATAATCTTGAAATGACAAAAGAAAAATTTATAACTATAGATGGTGAAACTGTATATAGAAGTGGTGATTTAGGTTATTGGAACTATGATGGAAGAATTAAATATATAGGTAGAAATGATAATCAAGTTAAAATTAGAGGTTTTAGAATTGAATTAGAAGAAATTGAAAAAGAATTATTAGCATGTAAATATGTTACTAAAGCTGTTGTTATGCCTATTGAAAATAACAATTATACAAAATCACTAGTTGGCTTCATAGAAACCTCTAAGGAAAATTATGTTGATACTGTATTACAATCAATAAGACGAAATCTAACTTCATATATGATACCAAAATTATACCAAGTTAAAGAAATGCCTTTAAATAATAATGGAAAAATAGATAGAAAAAAACTACTTTCACAAATAGATTTTAGAAATAAAGAAATAATAAAACCAACCAATAATCTTGAAAAAGAATTATTTGATACAATTGCTAAAATAAAAAATATATCAAATATATCAATAACAGACGACTTTTTTGAAGACTTAAATTTTGATTCTTTAGATATAATGCAAATGTCTACATTATTATCTAAATATAATGTTAGTATACAATCAATTAACAATAATTCTTCAATACAAAAATTAGCACAATCTATAAACAATAAAAATGATAAATCAACTATAAATGTATTTCATGAGGTAGAAATACAAAATCATACATTTTCTTATGATTTAAACAATGTTTTATTAACAGGATCAACAGGTTTTTTAGGTGCTCATATATTAAGAGATTTAATAAAAAATCCTAATACAAAAAAAGTATTTTGTTTAATACGAAACAAAAATGGTGTATTAGCTGAAAATAGGTTTAAAAAATTTATTAAAGATTATTTTACTTATGAAGATATGGCAAATCTTGACAAAATTACAATTATTAATGGGGATTTTGAAAAAGAAAATTTCGGAATTTCAGATGAGGAATATTCGAATTTAACCAAAAAAATATCAACAGTTATTCACTGTGGAGCTTATGTAAAGCATTATGGTAAATATAATAAATTTCATATGACAAATGTTATTGGAACTGAAAATGTAATTAATTTTGTGCATAAATCTAATGCAAAATTAGCACATATATCAACAATTTCTGTTGGTGGTTATTGTGATATTAATGACATTAAATATTTGGATGAAAACTCTATTAATATTGGACAAACATTTAATAATCATGTATATATGATAACTAAATATGAAGCAGAATGTAAAGTACTAGATGCTATTAATTCTGGTTTTATAAAGGCTAAAATATTTAGATTAGGAAATATTATGCCAAGAATTACAGATGGTAAATTCCAAACAAACAAATTAGATAATGGATTTTTAAGCAGAATAAAAACAATTCTTAACATTAAATCAATTACCAAAGATTATCTTAATCTTACAATTGACTTAAGTCCTGTTGATTTGTGTTCTCAGGCAATTGTTACTTTATTAAAAAATAATACTAATAACACTATCTATCATATATTAAATAATAATCTTCTTTCAGTTAAAGATTTAGTATCTAACTTTAATATTGAAACAATATCAACTGAAGAAGCTATAAAAAGAATTAAACAATTAGATGATCCTCATAGTGCCCACTTACTAAATGATTTATTATATTCAAATTTAATAGAAACTAAAACAATTGAAGAAATTAGTTGTAATGAGCTATTAAATTTAGGATTTTGTTGGAATAAAATTGATACTGATTATCTAGATAAAATTTTTAAAATTATTAAGGAGTAATAAATGAAAAACTTAAAATTAAGAATATATAGTAAATTATTATTATTAGAAGTAGCTGTAATTGTACTTATGCGATTTCTAATACCTGTATTATCTAATTACCCTCCATATTCAGAGGCAATTGATTTTCAATTAAAAATAGAGGTGTTAACCCATGACCAGCAATATATCCTGTTAGGAATATTTGCATTGTTATTACAAACATTTTTCATAAAAATATTCTTCTCGGACATATTTAAATATATAAAAAAAGACCCAAAAGATGTAACTATAAAAGAAACCGAACAAGTTAGATTGCAATGTTATAAAATACCCAAAAAATTATTTTTTGTACAAACAATTTTACTAGGAATAGTTTTATGTATGTTATTTTCTATGGTTCAAATTAGCATTATTTTATGTATTAAATTTTTATTAATATATTTTTCATTTTTTACAGCATCATGGGTTATATCCATGGTCCTAATTAGAAGTGATTTAAATGCTATTATAGAATCTACATATACAATTAATAAAAATGTAACCTCATTTGGAAAGAAAACAAAATTTTATAAAAACTTATTACTTAACTTAATACCTTTCTTTATTTTTATAATGATTACAATTTCATTATTAGGCTATTCTAAAGTAACTGAACAAAATGGTGAAAATGGTTATTATTACTACAAACAAGCAATGAATGATATAGACTTTGATAATGAAACACTAGAAACCATTTCAACTAAATTAGATAATATTCCTTTGAGAAATTCTTCAGATTACTACTTTATAATTGGATCTAATGAAAAAAAATTCTCATCAAATTCTGGTAATGCAACAAATTTCTTTATAGAATATGCAAATGAGTTTTTAGATCAAACAGATGGAAGAGTTTATGAATATTATGGAGTAGAAGAACAAGGGTATGCCAAACGTATTACATTACAAGATTCAAGTTCTGTATTAATTGGTTTTAAATATACAACTACAAATGTAGAAATAATGACATATTTTGTTGGTATTAGTATCGCAGCAATTATTGTTTATATCATTATATTATTAATCTGGACAAAAAATATAAGTAAAAATATTTCAGAAATCTCAAACAGATTAACAGAAATTTCAAAAAAAGATAATGTTATAAATGAATCTCCACTTCCTTTACTTTCAAATGATGAGCTTGGAGATCTAACAATTGCATTTAATAAAATACAACATTTAACACAAGAGTATATTATCCAAATAAAAGATACACAAGAATCACTAATGGAAAGCGAAAGATTATCTTCACTAGGACAACTAATAGGAGGAATTGCACACAACTTAAAAACACCTATAATGTCAATATCTGGAGCAGCAGAAGGGTTAAATGATTTAATTAAAGAATATGATTCATCAATTGATGACCCAACAGTAAATAGCCAAGACCACCATGAAATTGCAAGTGATATGTCTACATGGATTGAGAAAATAAAAAATTATACAGAATATATGTCAGACATTATTACTGCTGTTAAAGGTCAAGCTGTTGTCATGTCAAATGAAGACGATATTAACTTTACAATATCAGAACTTGTAAAAAGAGTTACAATCCTTATGAAGCATGAATTAAAAAATGCCATTATAAACCTAAATACAGATATAAAAGTTGATGAAAACTTAACTCTTAATGGTGATGTTAATAATCTAGTTCAAGTTATTAATAATATGATATCAAATGCAATTCAAGCTTATAATGGAAAAGAAAATGAAAGTATTGAATTTACTATTACCAAAGACTCAAAAAATATAATATTCTCAATTGAAGACCATGCAGGTGGATTGCCAGATAAAGTAACAGATAAACTATTTAAAGAGATGATTACAACAAAAGGAAAAAATGGTACAGGATTAGGATTATATATGTCTTATTCTACAATAAAAGCTCACTTTAATGGTAATATAACCTTTGATACTAAAAAAGGAAAAGGAACTAAATTTAATATTTATATTCCAATGTAAATTTATAAAAAGTATTAAGTAAAAACTTAATACTTTTTATTTATATAAATATTAACCTATAGTTTACATTCTATTCGAATTTTGTCAACTATTTATACTTTTTAATCTAAACCTCTTGCTTTTTATAAACTTTATCAATATAATGTAATCGAGAAATAAAACATACAGAGGTGATATTATGAGGCATGGAGCACAACAAGCAGCAGTAAACCAAAGCACAAATGATAATTATAAAATACTTGTCGTAGACGACGAAGAAGGAATTTTAGACTCTCTATCAATATTTTTAAAAAGATCTGGATACCAATTTGTTGGGATAACTGACCCAGTAGAAGCAATTGAAAGAGTTAAACAAGAACACTTTGATTTATTAGTATTAGACTTTATAATGACACCACTTCATGGAGATCAAGTTGTAGAAGAAATAAGAAAATTCAATAAAGAACTGTATATATTACTATTAACAGGTCACAAAGATTTAGCCCCACCATTAGAAACAATCAAAAGGCTAGATATACAAGGCTATTGTGAAAAAAGTGATAAATTTGATCAAGTAATATTACTTATAGAATCAGGAATAAAATCAGTTGCTCAAATGAGAGAAATTCAAAGAATAAATGAAGAATTAAAAGATACATATGAGCAATTAGAAAAAGCATACCTAGAAAGTGTTCAAACAATTAGATATACAGTTGAAGCTAAAGACCCATACACAAGAGGACATTCAGACAGAGTATCTTCATATTCTGTATTAATTGGCGAAAAATTAGGTCTTTCTGAAAAAGATTTAAAAACATTAAGAATTGGTGGTTTATTCCATGATGTAGGAAAAATTGGAGTACCTGATGCAATATTACAAAAAGAATCAAGATTAACTGACGAGGAATACTCTGAAATAAAAAATCATCCATCAATTGGAGCACATATACTTTCAACAGCATCAATTTTTAAAGAAATAATCCCAATTGTAAAACATCATCATGAAAGATATGATGGAAAAGGATATCCTAGTCAATTAAAAGGTGATGAAATTCCTTATTTTGCAAGAATTGCTGCTATTGCAGATAGTTTTGATGCAATGACATCAAAAAGAACTTATAGAAATTCATTACCTATAGAAGTTGTAATTGAAGAATTTAAAAAAGGTAGAGGAACTCAATTTGATCCAGAATTAGATGATGTATTTTTAGATATATTAGAACATGATTATGATAAAATAAAAAGTATTCAAGAGCAATTTAATCCAAATGTCGCAGAATGTTTATAATATATAAATTATAATTTAATAAATAAAAAACTAGTAATTAAATTACTAGTTTTTTATTTTAACATCCTTTCATAGAAAGTCCTACTTTTTTTCTTTCCATATCAATTTTTATTACCTTAACTTTTACAATATCTCCTACAGATACAATATCTGATGGATTTTTTATAAATTTATCACTCATTTCGGAAATATGTACTAACCCATCATATTTTACGCCAATATCGACAAAAGCACCAAAATCAATAACATTTCTAACAGTTCCTGTTAATACCATTCCTTCTTTTAAATCTTCAAATTTTAAAACATCACTACGAAGAATAGGTTTTGGCATATCTTCTCTTGGATCTCTTCCTGGTTTTATTAACTCATTTATAATATCTTGTAAAGTCATCTCTCCTATTTCAAGTTCTTTTGCCGTTTTTTTTATGTCAATAGCCTTTAATTTTGAGCGTAAATCAGTTAACTTTTCTTTATTTACTAAATCCTTTTTATCAAAGCCAATTTGTTTTAGTAATTTTTCTGTTTGTTCATAACTTTCTGGGTGAACTGCAGTAATTTCTAGAGGATTATCTCCATCAATAATTCTTAAAAATCCTGCACATTGTTCAAATGCCACTTTTCCAAGTTTAGGTACCTTTAACAATTCTTTTCTATTTTTTAATTTACCATTTTCATCTCTATATTTAACAATGTTTTTTGCAATAGTGTTATTTATACCAGATACATATGAAAGAAGTGAAGGTGTTGCAGTATTTACATCGACTCCAACCTTATTAACACTATCTTCTACTACTCCTGTTAAGCTTTCAGCAAGATTTTTCTGATTAACATCATGTTGGTATTGTCCAACTCCAATTGCCTTTGGATCAATTTTTACAAGTTCTGCAAGTGGATCTTGCAAACGTCTTGCAATAGAAATAGCACCTCTTATAGAAACATTTATATCTGGGTATTCCTCTGTTGCAAGTTTTGATGCAGAATATACAGAAGCACCTGCTTCACTTACAATTACATAATGAACATCGCAAGAAGCTTCTTTAATCATATCAGAAACAAACATTTCAGATTCTCTGGAAGCTGTACCATTACCAATTGCAATCATATTAATTTTATATTTATCAATTAACTTTAATAATTCTTTTTTAGCTCCAACCACATCATTTTGTGGTTCTGTAGGATACACAGTAGTATAGTCAAGAACCTTTCCGGTTTCATCTATAACCGCAATTTTACACCCTGTTCTATATGCTGGGTCAAATCCCATAACAGTTTTACCTTTTATTGGAGCTCCTAAAAGTAGTTGTTTAGCATTTTGCCCAAAAACTTTAATTGCTTTTTCCTCTGCTTTTTGTGTTAAATCAGAACGAATTTCTCTATCAATAGATGGCTCTATCAACCTTTTAAAACTATCTAAAATCGTATTTCTAAGCATATTAGAAAATTGAGTTTCACCTTTTATTACATCTTTTTCAATATATAATAAAATTTTTTCTTCTGGTTTTTCTAATTTGACTTTTATAAATTCCTCTTTTTCACCTCTATTAATAGCTAAAATTCTATGGCTAGGAATAAATTTTATAGCTTCACTATAATCATAATACATTTCATAATTTGATTTTTCATCTTCTTTAGCTGCTTTTGTAACAATTAGCCCTTCTCTATAACAAATTCTTTTAATTTCTTTTCTATATTTTGCATTATCAGAGATATTTTCTGCAATAATGTCTAAAGCTCCACAAATAGCATCTTGCTCATTTGCAACTACCTTATCTTTATTCTTTTTATCTTCATTAGATAAACTATCAATATTAATAAAATCCTTAGCAATCTCATTAATATCTCTAGTTTCTTTTTGCTCTATTATAATTTTAGCTAAAGGTTCTAATCCTTTTGCCTTTGCTACTGTAGCTCTTGTTTTCTTTTTTTGTTTATAAGGTCTATATACATCCTCAACTTCAGCAAGTGTTTTTGAAATTGCAACTTGTTTTAATATTTCGTCTGTTAATTTACCCTGCTCATCAATAGATTTTATGACTTCTTCTTTTCTTTGCTCTAAATTTCTTAAATAATTTAATCTATCTCCAAGAGTTCTTAAAGTTTCATCACTTAATCCTCCTGTTACTTCTTTCCTATAACGGGCAATAAATGGTATAGTATTTCCTTCATCAATTAATTTTATAGTTGCCTCAACTTGACTTGGCTTTACTTGCAACTCGTCTGCAATAATTTTTATAATCTTTTCCATCTTTTTTTATCGTATAATTAAATATAATTATTATACTTATACGAATTTCTCCTTTCGTAACTTTAATTAAATTTATTCAACACCTAAATATTCATTATAAGTAACTTCTCTATCAATTACTTTTCCGTCTTGTTTAATATCTATTATTCTATTTGCAACTGTCTGTGTCAATTCATGGTCATGTGATGTAAATAAAATATTTCCAATAAATTTTTTCATTCCTTCATTTACAGAAGTAATACTTTCCATATCTAAATGATTTGTTGGTTCATCAAATATTAAAAAGTTTGCTCCTGAAAGCATCATTTTAGAAAGAACACATCTTACTTTTTCTCCTCCTGATAAAACATTTGCTTTTTTTAATGCTTCATCTCCTGAAAATAACATTCTACCAAGAAAACTTCTTACATATGTTTCATCTGGATCTTTTGAGTATTTTCTAAGCCATTCGGTTACATTTTCATCTGTTTCAAATAAATAGCCATTATCTTTTGGGAAATATGATTTTGTTATTGTTGTTCCCCAAACAAGTTCTCCTTCATCTGGTTCAATTTCTCCAGCAATTATTTGAAATAATACTGTTTTGGCATTTTCATTATCTGCTAAAAATGCTATCTTATCATTTTGTTTCACATTAAATGATATTTTATCTAATATTTTTATTCCATCAACTGTTTTAGAAATATTTTTTACTTGTAATATTTCTTTTCCTGGTTCTCTATCTGGTTTAAAATCTACATATGGATACTTTCTATTTGATGGTTTTATTTCATCTAACTCTATCTTTTCTAATGTCTTTTTTCTAGAAGTTGCTTGTTTTGACTTTGAAGCATTTGCACTAAATCTTGCAATAAAATCTTGTAATTCTTTAATTTTTTCTTCTTTCTTTTTATTTTGCTCTCTCATTTGTTTTAATGCAAGCTGACTTGATTCATACCAGAAATCATAATTTCCCGGATAGACTTTTATTTTTCCAAAATCAACATCTGCAATATGAGTACATACTTTATTTAAAAAGTACCTATCATGTGATACTACAATTACTGTATTTTCAAAATTTATCAAAAATTCTTGAAGCCAATTTATACTTTTTAAATCAAGGTCATTTGTAGGTTCGTCCAATAATAAAACATCTGGATTTCCAAATAAAGCTTGTGCTAAAAGAACTTTTACCTTTTCCCTAGCTTCAATTTCCTTCATAAATTTATAATGATTATCTGGAATTATGCCTAAATCATTTAATAATTGACTTGCATCTGATTCCGCATTCCATCCATCAAGTTCTGCAAATCTTTCTTCTAATTTTGCAGCTTTCATTCCATCTTCTTCTGAAAAATCAGGTTTAGCATAAATTGCTTCCTTTTCTTTCATAATATCATGCAATTCTTTATTTCCCATTAAAACTGTATCCATTACCGTATATTCTTCAAAAGCAAAGTGGTCTTGTTTTAATACAGATAGCCTTTCACCTTTTTCTAATGAAACATCTCCTTTGCTTGGCTCAATTTCTCCTGATAAAACTTTTAAAAATGTTGACTTTCCGGCACCATTTGCTCCTATTATTCCATAGCAATTTCCTTTTCCGAACTTAATATTTACATCTTCAAAAAGAACTCTTTTTCCAAAACGTACAGTTACTCCATTTGCACTTAGCATTAATAATCTCCTCCTATAATTTATCTTTGCTATTATACAATATTTGCTAAATAATTTCAAGCCAAATTACCATAAGCTTAAGCTTTTACATAAATTATAGTTATAATTTAATAAAAAAAGAAGCTTTGCTATAAATTTTAAAACATTAAAATTATAAGCAAAAATTCTTTTTTAATTTCATCATAATTAGTTATTACTTCCAAATAATAGCTTTATACTCCATAATCCTGATATTCCAACTAATATATAAATTATTTTGCTAATTACTGATGCTACACCAAAAATTGTATCAACTAAATTAAAATTAAATATTCCAATTAGTCCCCAATTAATAGCACCTATAATAACTAAAATTAATGCTATAGTATCTATAACCTTCATTTTTTACCTCCAAAAAATAATCTAATTATATTATTATATTTTTAATAAATTTTATTCATTATATTGAAAAAAATACTAATTAATGTTAATTTAAATAATGGAGGGGATTTAATTGAAAAAATTTTCAATTTTTTTTATAATTATATTAATAATAGCAGAAATAATTTTTGGAATATATCTTTTTAATAATAAAAATAATAATTCTAATACAACAATTTCTGAAGCTGAAGATACTAATCAAACAAAAAATGTGCAAACTGAAGATAAATCATTTACATTAACCGCTCTTGGAGACATTTTATGCCATAATACACAATATTGGGATGCACACAACACTTCTACAGATGAATATGATTTTTCTTACGTTTTTGAAGACATAAAAAAATATACTGAAAATTCTGATATAACAATAGCAAACCTTGAAACAAGTTTTGCTGGTAAGGAAAGAGGTTATAGCAATTACCCAACTTTTAACAGTCCTGATAGTTTAGCAACAGCCTTAAAAGATATTGGTATAGATATTATTACAACTGCTGGAAACCACTGCTTAGATATGGGCTTTTCAGGTTTAAGTAAAACAATTGATGTTTTAGATAAAAATAATATTGAACACTTGGGTACATATAAAACAGAAGAAGAACAAAATAAAACCTTTATAAAAGAAATTAATGGATTAAAAGTTGCATTTATAGATTACACATATGGTACAAATGGAATTCCAGTTCCAGAAGGAAAAAAATATTGTGTTAATTTAATTGATAAAGATTTAATAAAAAAACATATAAAAATGGCAAAAGATGAAAATGCAGACATAATTATTGCGTCTATGCATTGGGGAACAGAATATAGAACAACAGCAAATGAAGAACAAAAAGAATTATCAAACTTTTTATTCCAAAATGGTGTGGATATAATTATAGGTAATCATCCTCATGTAATAGAACCTTTCGAAACTCGTGAAGTTACAATGCCAGATGGCACTACAAAACAGTGCTTTGTGGCATATGCACTTGGAAATTTTACAGCTGACCAAAATGCTATAAATACAAGAGATTCTATTATTTTAAATATGAAAATTACTAAAAAAGTAGATGGAACTATTTGTATAGATAATATAAATTATGTGCCAATTTATATGTATAAAAATACATCTGTAAGTACACATAAATTTAAATTAATAGATTTAAATTCTGAAATAGAAACATACGAAAATGGAACAAACAAATCAATTTCAAACACAACATATAATTTATTTAAAAAAGAATTATCTCAAATTAAAAAAATTCTAGGAGAAAACTAAATAAAAAAGATTTTAAGTATAACTTAAAATCTTTTTTATTTTAGTCTAACATATCTTTTCTTTTTAACCACCATGTTACAAGTAATGTAAGGATTATAGAAACTCCAATCATAATTATAAAACCAAATGGACTATCTTGAAATGGCAGACCAACATTCATTCCCCAAAAACTAGAAATCATTGTTGGAACAGCTAAGACAATAGTAATTGAAGTTAAAAATTTCATTACACCATTTAAATTATTAGATATTATAGAAGCATATGCATCCATTGTTCCATTTAAGATATCACTATAAATTTTTGCCATTTCTATAGCTTGTCTATTTTCTGTAATTGCATCTTCTAGTATTTCTTCATCTTCATCATATAGTTTTATAATTTTCCCCCTCATTGTTTTTTCCATTACTAGCTCATTTGATTTTAATGAAGTTGTAAAATATACTAAACCTTTTTCTAAGTTTAATAATTTTAATAGTTCCTTATTTTTCATTGAATTTTTTAATATATATTCTGCAATTTCTGTCTCTTTATTTATTTGCTTTAAATAGCTTAAAAAATATGAAGCATTTAAATATAAAATTTGAAATATAAATCTACTTTTTTTATAAGTTTGAAAATTCTTTATTCTTGTTTTTTCAAATGTACTAATTACCTTATTTTTCTTTAATGCAACAGTAATAAAAAAATCATCTCTTACAACAATCATTCCAAGTGGCATTGTTGTATAAATATCATTACCATCTTTTGTTTTTTCTATTATTGGAACATCTACAACAAATAATATTGTACCATCATCTTCCTCTATATCAATTCTTGCTTTTTCTTCAAAATCTAAAGAATCTCTAATAAAATCCTCTTGTATTTGTAAATTATCACATACTTTTTTTATTTCTTCCTCAGAGGGGTTCACTAAATTAATCCAACTTCCTTTTTCAAATGTGTTTATTTCTTCAAATTTATTTGTATCTTTTCCTGTATTATATATTTTTAGCACTTTTACTCCCCCTTTTTTCCATATAATTATTTTAATTTGATTTATTATTTTTGTCAATATTTTATTTTTTTAACTTTTATAAAAAGGCATTAAAAAAGGTCACTAAAAAGTGACCACATTTTAGTCTCCATTTCTTGCCGGATTATATGCATAAATAATCCTTCCATCTGGAGTTAAGGTTTTTATAACCGTTTGATTGTAAGAATAACCTTGTGTAATTAAAATTTGTTCATCTAAGTCTATTTTTATTTCTTGCATATAGCAATCCTTTATAATAAACCCTTCTTTTTCGTACATATTTCTTATTTGTTTTATGTACCATCCACAGTTTCTTGGCATATATACATAATGCTTAAACCTGTAGTGACATATTTTCATTGCACCAAGCCGTTCAATCAAAAAGTCATCGGCAGACCCAACATAACTATTAAATTGTTTTTGCAAATTGTGCTTTTGTATATATTTATATGCACTTTTGCAATGTCCTTCTGTCCCTGTACTTATATGACTGCCATCAGGGAAAATGAAACCTGTAGTTACTGGAAGCATTTTTTTCCCTCCTTCAAAAATATTTTACGTGATTATATAACAAAAATACTGTTTTTTCAATACCTTCAATATATTTTCAATTATCTGCTTATTTCATCATCATTTGTTTTCCCTTTTGTTACATATTGCTTTAACTCTGGTGGCAATGTTTGTTTTAAATCAAATTTATCTAATTCTACTTGAGCTTTAATTTTCTCTAGTTCTTCATCATTAAATAATTCTGTGTAATTTTCAAGGTCATAGATTCCCATTTCAACTCCTAATGCCATTCCTGTTAAATAACAAGCTCTTTGATTATTACTATCTCCTTTTTTAAATATATTATATATCTCTTTAATGCTTTTTGGCATATCCTTTTCTTCATAAAGACCATTTGCCTCTTCTAAATCTTTAAGATATGGCATAAAAAGTAACTCTGGATTTTTGTTATTATCAGAAATTTTTTGATAATTATATTGATCTAAAACATCCATTTCACTCCCAGAAAACTTGTAATTAAGGCCTAAATTTTCTAATTGCTCTTTACGTTTAAGTGATTTTAATAATGAATCTAATCTTGCCTCTGGATTGTCTTTTAAATAGTCTTGTCTATTCTTTACGCTTGCATCTTTTTTCCAACCTTCTACTAACTCATCTGCTGTTTTACTTAGCATATTGTCACTTGTCTTATTTTTTGTTAAATCCTGAGAATTTTTATTCTCAAATGAGACCTTCAACATATTGCAAAAATCTTCATTATCTTTTTGTATTTCTTTATAAGCTTTGTCTAAATCGTCATAATCATATTCTTTATAAGCTTTGTCTAGTTGGTCATAATCATATTTTTTGTTATAATTTCCTTCATTTAATAATTTAGGTTTCTCACTTTTTTTAAATATACTTTTTATTTTACTCCAAATTCCCATATAAATTCCTCCTTATATAATATTATAATGTTTTTTTTATTTTATGGCAATATCATTTTTATAAAAAAATCTATATAAAGATATCTTTATATAGATTTAATTCCTGGTGCGCCATAGAGGATTCGAACCTCCGACCATTTGATTAAGAGTCAACTGCTCTACCAACTGAGCTAATGGCGCATATATTAACTTATGTTATTATACTACAAAAATAATTTTTGTCAATACCAGCTTAAAAGTCTCTTCAAAAAGAAGAGACTTTTAACTAATTTTTATTACTTGCTTGTGTATTTGTTTTATTAGAACTTACATTTTGAGTATTATTTTTATTTTCAGTTTTATTAGAGTTTGAATTATTTACTGTAGTATTATTTTTTGTTTCAGGTGTAGTAGAAGATGGCTTTGTGGCTTCTGGATTTTTTTCTTGAGTTGTTTCCTTAGTTGTTGTTTCTGGAACTTTAGTTGTTTTCTTTGTTCCTCTTTTTACAATTCTTTGCATTGCATTATATGTATCTTTTGATAATAAAGATTTTGAAACAACACTTCCATTTAAACTTTTTATAATGTAAGTTTCAGTTTGAAGTCCTGTTGCTCCTTTTTGAGTAACCACTTCTTGGCCTTCAGCCAAGCTTGCATCATCTATATACTTTGTTGTAACAGGAAGAGTTGCAATTGTTCTTGTTTCAAAAGAAACAGTATATTCTTGTTCTTCTTTAATTCCATATATTGAAACCGTTGCAATTCCATTTTGTACACCAGCATTTATTTTAACAGGGTATTTTCTTGAATTTTTAAATTTAAAATCTGTTAACCCATAAACAACTGTAGCATCCCTACCAGCAGGTAAATATGATGTTACAAATTGATGATTTCTTCTTTCAACTATTTCTAAATTCGACATAAGAACTGCATTATACAATGTTGAAGAAATTTGGCAAATTCCTCCACCAAGACCATCAACAACTTGACCATTTGAATATATTTTTGCTTCTTTATATCCCGCAGCAATTGTTCTTTCACCTAATGTTTTATTATAAGAAAATGTTTCACTTGGCATTAAAACTGTTCCATTAATTTTTTGACATGCTATTCTTAAGTTTGTTGTTCTGTCTGTAGCGCTTGCATCATATCTTGTTGTAAAAACAGCAAGTCTATCTGGAAATGCTTCAGAACCAATTTGGTCAATTGTCACCTTTGGTTTTGTAATAGTTAATTTTATAGTATATTCATTTTTTTCTTCTTTTATTAACTCTTTTGCCTCGTCTACATTAAAATCAACGCCATTTACTTCTGGAAAAATTTCAAAAGGATCTTTAGTATAATATGCATCTTTTGCTTCTTTATAGACTTCTTCATGAATTTTATCTATATTAATTTCGTCTGGCTCTTTTTCCATAACATTTATTTCTATTAAATATTGATTATCATTTAAATCATTTAAATTCTTTTTTATTTTTTGCGTAGTATCATCAACATCAATTGCAACACCTTTTTGTCCTTTAGTAATAATCAAATTATCATCTTCAATATAATAACTTGTTTCTTTAATTGCACCTGGTAAATTAGAACTTGCATCTTTTAAAGTTTGTTTTGTCACTTCTTCATTAATACTTAAATTAACATCAATATTCTTTTTTCCAATAAGAGTAAATAAAATGCTGTAATTATTAGTAAATATATTTCCATCTCTACCAACATTAAACGCATTTTCAACTGCCGAATCTATATTAAAATTTACTTCAATTAATTCAGGATTAATTTGAGTCTCAAACTCCTGATATTTTAATGTTATTTCTTTTGATTTTTTTTCATTATAAATGGTTTCCAATTTTCCTTTGGCTTCTTCCTTTGTCAAACCAGAAACTTCCACACCATTTATTAAAATTCCACTTATAATCTTATCATTGTTGATGTTTATAATAGCAAAAATAATTGAAAAAATAATAATTAATAATGCAATAATTATAGCCGAAATTATAATTTTTTTTCTATTTTTATATTTTTTCTCTATTTTTTTATATTCCTTCTTTTCTTTTTCTATTTTGTCTTCATTTACATTAGATTCTTTGTTTTTTATATCTTCAGCATCTATAACTTTAACATCCTCTTTTTTTTCTTCTTGTTTTTGCATAAAATAACCCCTTTATAATTTATTTTCATCTTTTATATTATCATAAAGTATAATTTTTGACAATATTTTTACTAAATATTTACCTAAAACTAAAAAAACTTTAAACCCTTGGTATATATGTATATTTTCGAATTATTTTTTATTTAATTTTATGTTTTTTATTTCAAATATATTACATTTATAAAAATTTAAAAAAATTTTGAAAAAATACTTGAACATTGTAGAAAATAATATTATAATGTAAAAAGCAAAAGATAAATAAGGAGAGAATTTTATGGAACTTACTAAAAATATATTTTTTAACACAGATAAATTAGTAGAAAATAGCAATGTTAAAATATCATATACAGGTAAATTTTTTCAAGATAACTCTGAAAAAGTTTTTTTACATTATGGATTTGGTCAAAACTGGAATAATGTAAATGAAATAGAAATGCAAAAAACAGAATTAGGATTCCAAGCTGAAATAAATTTACTTGAAGGTGAATCATTTAATTTATGTTTTAAAAATGGAAATAATCAATGGGATAATAATAATGGTCAAAATTATATCTTCCCAATAGAAAAAGTTTCAACTGAATTGGTAGTTTTAGAAGACGAACCAGTTTCTTTAGGAACTGCAAAAAAATTAAGAAAATCATACTTATGGAGTAAAAAAATTCGTTTAGCAGTATATAAAATAATAACATATCTTCCAAAAATAATATCAGGAAATTATAAAAGAAAAGTTACAGAATAAATAAAAAAGTATCTATATAGATACTTTTTTTATTTTATTAAATTACCCATCCACCATTTATAGAAATTATTTGTCCTGTTGTAAAATTGTCATCTATTAACCAACATACACATTTTGCAATATCTTTTGGACTTCCAATTCTCCCTAATGGTGTATTTTCTTCTATTTGTTCTAATTCCTCTTTACTAAAATTTTTATTCATATCAGTGTTAATAGTTCCTGGTGCAATAGAATTTACTCTTATATTAGATGGTCCTAATTCTTTTGCTAGTGCCTTTGTTAATCCATCCATCCCTGCTTTTGACACAGAGTAAATAACTTCTAATGATGCACCTACCATTGCCCAAATTGAAGAAATATTTATTATACATCCGGATTTTTCATGAACCATGCTTGGAATTACCTCTTGTGACATCATAAATGCAGAATACAAATTATTATTAATTACTCTATTCCAATCATCATCTGTTTCATCTGTAAACATTTTATATTCTGATATCCCTGCATTATTTATTAAAATATCAATTTTTCCATATTTATTTAATGCATATTCTACTAATTTATGTCCTTCTTCTCTTTTGGAAACATCTGCTTTAAAAGTATCAATTTTTATATTTATTTTTTCTAACTCTTGTTTTAATTCTTTTGCCTGATTTTCTGATTTATTATAATTCGCAATTACTTTTACTCCATTTTTAGCTAATTGTATAGCTATTTCTTTTCCAATTCCACGAGATGCTCCTGTAACTATTGCTATTTTTTCCATATTCCTCACCTTTATATAAATATTTTATATATAAAAAAAGCCAATAATTAAGCTTATTGCAAAACTACTGACCTTTATTATGGAGCCACTTCTCAGATTCGAACTGAGGACCCCCGCATTACAAGTGCGGTGCTCTGGCCAACTGAGCTAAAGTGGCAACTTTGGTGACCCGTACGGGAATCGAACCCATGTCTCCGCCGTGAAAGGGCGATGTCTTAACCGCTTGACCAACGGGCCTTATAAAATTAAGAACTAAACAATATATTTCAATCATTTAGTTCTTTGGTGAGCTATCCGCGACTCGAACGCGGGACAACTTGATTAAAAGTCAAGTGCTCTACCACCTGAGCTAATAGCCCATAACCGTCGTATGACTTACGACGCCCTTATATATTACAATATTTTTTTGGTATTGTCAATATATTTTTAAAAATTTTTTAAATTTTTTTAAAATTTTTTGTTTTTACATAAATATTTGTCAGAAAAAGTTATGCATTAAGCTTTTCTACAACTTCATTAACATCTATTCCATGAACATCACATGCTTCTTCTAAAGTTTCCATTTGTGAAGCAGGACAACCTAAACAATGCATTCCTATTTCTAATAAAATTTCTGCTTTTTCAGGTGCTTTTTCTAAAATTTCACCAATTCTTGTATCTTTATTAAATTGCATAATAATTCTCCTTTCAAATTATAACTACATATTATTTATTTTATCATAAATTTTAAAAAAAGTATAGACAAATTTAAAAAAATGATGTATTATGTCATTGTTGTAAGGCGGTGATACTATTTTAAATTTGCTAAATTTATTCTTTATAACACTTATTATTAATCTTTTTATAAGTTTATATTCAATTTACATGTTTTTTGAAATCAAAATTTTTCATAATCAACAAGGTTCCAAATTAAAAATTAAAAAAATTAAATTTAATTAGAAAGGAGGTCTATTTTATTTTTTATAATAAAAAAAAGGTTTTATTTTCTATTATTTTCTTATTATTATCAAGTATTATTTCTATTAAATTATTTTATCCAATTTTTATAGCAGAAGAGATTATTATTCCATATGGAATAAATCCTTTTGATATATGCTCAAAAAATCCATTACTTTGGTACTACATAAAAATAATTTATATTATTTCATTTATTATATCAAATTTAATTTTTAGTAATTTTTTATTTTATCGTTTTTTTAAACATTTTAAAATTTTTAAAAACCCCCCTAAAAAAAATAATATAAAAAATAATTTTAATTTTAATAATTTAAATTTATTAATAGGAGAAAATTTAAATAAAAATAAAATTTATATTCCCGAATCAGGATTATATCAAAATTTTTTAATTACTGGAACTATAGGCTCTGGAAAAACAAGTTCTGCTATGTACCCATTTACAAAACAGTTTTTAAAATATAATAAAAATAATAAAGAGAAAATAGGAATATTAATATTAGATGTTAAAGGAAATTATTATTCACAAGTAAAAAAATATGTTAATAAATATAATTTAAATAATGATTTAATAATAATACAATTAAATTCAAATATTTATTACAATCCATTACATAAGCCACATTTAAAGCCCCAAATTTTGGCTAACAGAATAAAAACAATTTTAACATTATTTTCAGAAAATAATTCAGAATCTTATTGGTTAGATAAAGTTGAACAAATTTTAACAGAATGTATAAAAATATGTAGATTATATAATAATGGTTATGTCACATTTTTAGAATTACATAAATTAGTAACAAATGAAGATTATTTTAATGAAAAAATTAAAATAATTAAAGAATTATTTATTTCATCAAAATTAAATAAAAATGAAATATATGAATTAAATGCAAGTTTAGATTTTTTTCAAAAAGAATTTTTTAATTTAGATTCAAGAACTAAAGGAATTTTAATCTCAGAAATTACCCGTATAACAAATACTTTTATTTCAGATTACGACGTATTAAATACTTTTTGTTCTCCTAAAGAAAAATTATCATTTGATGGTTTTTCATCTGTAATTAATGAAGGAAAAATTGTTGTTTTAAACATGAATATTGCTGAATATTCTCTTCTTTCAAAAATAATTGCAGCATATTTAAAATTAGATTTTCAAACAGAAGTATTACAAAATCTTTCAAACAATAAATCAAAAATATCTGTATTTATTTGTGATGAATATGATAAATATTGTACAAAAACAGATGGTGACTTTTTTTCTGTAAGTAGAGAAGCAAAATGTATAAATATTGTTAGCACTCAAAGCTATTCATCATTAAAAAATGCATTAAAAGATGATGCTTCTGTAAAAGTAATTATACAAAATTTAATTAATAAAATATGGTTTAGAACTGATGATCTATTTACCATTGAAGAAGCTCAAAAACAATTAGGAAAAGAAGAAAAAGTAAAAATATCACGAAGTATTTCTGAAAGTGCAAAAGAAACAAAATTTAGTTATATTACGAATACTTTAAATTCACAAGGTTCCAATATATCAGAATCATATAATTCATATAAACAAAATGATTTTATTTTTGAAACTAATTTTTTCACACAAAATTTAGAAACATTCACCGCACTTACATTTTTATCTGATGGAAATAAAATTTATAAACCATCAAAAATAAAACTATATCCATATTTTAAAGAAAGGGATTAATACATGAATATTAAGAAATTATTTTATTTTAATTTTACCATATATTTTTTTATAATTTTTTTATTTAGTTTATCATCAATATCAATAGCTGCAAATGAACCACAAATAATTAATAAAATGACTTCAGCATTTGAAAGTATAGAAGGTTGGCTTTTAAAATTATCTACTCCTGCAGCTGCTGTTGCAGTTGGAACAGGAATTTTTATGAAAAAATTTAGTTTTGGTGACGAAGAAAAAATTAGAACAGGAAAAAAAATAATTAGAGGTTCTTTATTTTCTTATGCATTTATTTTAGCAATTGATTTAATTTTATCAGCAATAAAAACATTAATAAGTTAGGAGGAAAATGGACAATAATAATGTTACTCAAACAATTATTTCAACAATTAATAATATCTTTGAACAATTATTTAGTTCTATAGATAATAATTTATATTCAACATTTGATAAAATAACATTCATTAATTCTGACATTTTAAAAGATAATTATTTTAGAAACATTTTTGGCACCTCCACAACAAATGGAATATTATTAATTGCAAACTCTTTATTAATTGCAATAATTATTTATTTTGCAATTAAATATTTTTTGGCACATTTTACATATTCTAAAATAGAATCTCCAAAACAATTTATTTTTAAATTAATTATTTTTGGTATTTGTATGAATTTTTCATATTTTTTATTAGAAAAATTTTTAGATTTATTTTACGATATTTCTTTATCAATCCAAAACATTGGTGAATCAATTTTTCAAAAAAATATTTCTTTTTCTACATTAATTAATACAATTAATTCTACAATTTATATAGGAGGAACTTCAATAAATATTTTTTCAGTTAATGGCTTATTAAAAGGTACTTTAACATTTACTTTATTAAGTCTAGTTTTTTCTTACTCTTTTAGATATATTATGATTAAAGTATTTGTTTTAATTTCACCATTTGCAATTTTATCTTTATGTTTAGATAACACTTCTTGGTTTTTTAAAGCTTGGATTAAAAATTTATTTTCTTTACTATTAATTCAAATAATTGTATCTTTAATTCTTGTAATTTTATTTTCTGTAAATACATCAAACAATGATTTATTTTCAAAATTTATTTATATTGGCGGAATTTACGCATTAATTAAAGCAAATTCTTTTGTAAGAGAATTTATTGGTGGTATTTCCACAAATATTTAATAATATGTGGAAAACAATATAAAAATATAACAGGAGTTGATATTTATTGAAATTTATTTTTCCACAAAATTATAATTTTAAAAATAAAATATTAGGTATTATAGATTATACAACATTAATATTTAATATTATTTGGATTGCATTAATTGTTTTTTTATTAAATATTATTTTTAATAATTTAAATATAAAAATATTTTTTACAATTATTTTTTGTTTTCCAATTATTATTTTAAGTTTAATTGGATTTAATGGAGAAAATATTTTATATGTATTTTCTTACATGTTTAAATATATATTTAAGCAAAAATTATATCTTTACAATAAACATTAAAATTTATTCTATTTTCCTTGAATTTTTTGTCTAAAACTTGTATAATTTGTTATACAAAACAGATAAATTTAAGGGAGATATGTTTAAATGAAAATAGAAAAAAACGAAAAAGCTTTGTTATTTTCGGAAACACCAATACCAGATATTTTTTTTGCAGAACATTTATCACAAATACCAGGTGATTATTTAAAAATATATTTATATATGGTTTTCCTTTCTAAATATAATAAAGATATAAAATTAAATGATTTATCAAAAAAATTAGCAATTCCATTAAAAACCATAACAGAAGCAACAAAATTTCTAGAAGACAATAAATTAATATTAAAAAAGACTACAGGCTATATAATTATAGATTTGCAAGAAGCTACTCTTCATGAGTTATATACACCAAATTTAACAGCATCAAAAGAAACAATAGAAAAAACAGCCAAAAATAAATCTAGAGCTAAAGCTATTGAACATATTAATAACATGTATTTTCAAGGAATTATGGGACCATCTTGGTATAATGACATTGATTTGTGGTTTAAAAAATATGGATTTGATGAACAAGTCATGATTGCATTATTTGACTATTGCTATAATCGTTCTGCAATGCACAGAAATTATGTACAAACTGTCGCTGAAGCATGGGGAAATAATAAAATTAAAACTTGGACAGACCTAGAAACATACTCTCAACAAGAAGATAAATTATTGAAAATAAAAAAGTTAATAGCAAAAAAACTTGGAAAACACTCTGGTCTTACACAATATGAAGAAGCTTATATAGAGTCATGGGTATTAAATTATGGTTATGACATGGATATAATTGAAATTGCATTAAAACGTACTACATATAAACAAAATCCTACATTTGAATATATAAATAATATAATATCTGACTGGCATGAAAGAAATCTAAAAACTCCTGCTGAAGTTACAACATTTATAGAACAAAGAAATAAACAAACAAAAGATGTTAAAAACCTTAAACAAAGTGTATCAAAAGCAAATTATGCCCAAAGACAATATGATAACTTAGATTTTTTATATGCAAATAATAATTTAAAAGGAGATTCTAATGTCTAATGAAATCTTAGATTCTTTATTAAAAGAATATGATAGAAAAAAAATGAAAGCAGAAAATGACCTTTTACTAAGAAAGGAAAATTTATATAATTCTATACCTCGTTTACAAGAAATTGAAGATGAATTAAATAAATTTGCTATTTATACTGCAAAAAGTATTTTAAATGGAAATAAGGAAAGTTTATCTGAATTAAATATTAAAGCAAATAAATTAAAAAAAGAAAAAGAACAAATTTTACAATTACATGGTTTAGATTTATCTTACTTAAAACCAAATTATGAATGTAAAATTTGTAATGATACTGGCTATTATTTAAATTCTGAAAATAAAAGTATTATGTGTAATTGCCTAAAACAAAAATTATTAGATATTTCATTTAATAATTCTAATATTTCCAATTTAAATAAAGAAAATTTTGAAAAATTTAATCCTCTTATGTATTCAGATGAAGTAGATGTTGCAAAATATAAATTTAATATTTCTCCAAGAAATAATATATTAAAAATAAAAGAAAAATCAATTGAATTTATAAATAATTTTGACAATGAAAATTATAAAAATTTATTATTTACTGGAAATGCTGGTTTGCGGAAAAACATTTATGTCTAACTGTATTGCTGGTGAATTATTAAAAAAAGGAAAAACAGTCCTTTACCAAACAGCTCCTGTATTACTTGAAAATATAATAAATTATAAAATGAGTAAGCAAAAAGATTCTCAAAATAATTTTTATAAATCTATTTTGGAATCTGACTTGTTAATTATAGATGATTTAGGAACAGAGAGTTTAAATAGTATGAAATTAAGTGAATTATTTACAATATTAAATACAAGATTACTTAATTTAAATAATAAAATTACTAAAACAATTATTTCTACAAATTTAGGAATTAAAGATATATTCAATTTTTACGAAGAACGTATTGGTTCAAGAATTGCTGGATATTATGATATTTATTATTTCTTTGGAGATGATATTAGATTTAAAATTAATCGTTAAAAAAATTCTCATATAAAATATGAGAATTTTTTATTTATTTTTATTTATTCTTCACTGTCATTAATTTCAGGTGTTAAAGTTTCAATGCTTACTACTTTTCCTCCATCACTAGTTCTCATTAATGTTACCCCTTGTGTTGCTCTTCCTAAAATACTTATGTCTTTAACATGGATTCTAATAATTGTTCCTTTTTCAGTAATTAGCATTGCATCATCTTCGTCATTTGCAATTCTTACTCCTACAATATCTCCAGTTTTTGGAGTTATTTTATAAGTAATTACTCCTTTTCCGCCTCTAATTTGAACTCTATATTCATCTAATTCTGTTCTTTTTCCAAAACCATTTTCTGTAATTGCTAAAAGAGTTGCTTTGCTTCCTGTAATTATAGATTCCATTCCAATTACAACATCATCACTATCTAGTCTAATTCCAATAACTCCTTGAGCTATCCTTCCAATTGGTCTTACATCTTTTTCGTCAAACGTTATACTCATACCTTTTTTAGTTACTAATACAACATTATCTTCTCCATCTGTTAATCTTACTGCAATTAATTCATCTTCTTCTTTTAATGTAATTGCTTGAAGTCCTGTTTTTCTTGCAGAATTATATTCATTTAGGGCTGTTTTCTTTATTAATCCATTTTTTGTAGCCATTAATAAATATTTTCCTTCTGCAAAATTTTGAATTGGAATTATTGCAGATATTTTTTCTCCTGGATCTAAACTTAATAAATTAACAATAGCTGTTCCTCTAGCTGTTCTACCGGCTTCTGGTATTTCATATCCTCTTAATCTATACAATTTACCTTTATTGCTAAAGAATAATATCGTATCATGTGTTGAAGCAGTAAAGATTTGTTTAACAAAATCCTCTTCTCTTGTTGCAATTCCAATAATTCCTTTTCCGCCTCTTCTTTGACTTTTATATGTATCAATTGGCATTCTTTTAATATAACCAAAATGTGTTAATGCAACAACTGATTGCTCTTCTTTTATAAGATCCTCAACGTTTATTTCGCCTTCTGCTGCAACAATTTTTGTTTTTCTTTCATCTCCAAATTTATCTCTAATTTGAATTAATTCTTCTTTTATTATATCAAAGACTAGTCTTTCACTACTTAATATTTCTCTTAAATGTGCAATTAATTCCATTAAAGCTTTATATTCTTCTTCGATTTTTTCACGTTGCAATCCAGATAAAGTCTTTAATCTCATATCTAATATTGCTTGTGCTTGTACATCTGTAAGTCCAAATCTTTCCATTAATTTTTCTTTTGGATCATCATAAGAAGAACGTATAATATTAATTACTTCATCGATATTATCTAAAGCTATTTTTAATCCTTCTAAAATATGAGCTCTAGCAAGAGCTTTATCTAATTCAAATTGTGTTCTTCTAAGAATAACATCTTTTCTGTGATCAATATAATAATCAAGACATTGTCTTAATGTTAGTACTTTTGGCTCTCCATTAACTAGAGCTAACATTATAATTCCAAAAGTATCTTGCATTTGAGTATTTTTATACAATTGGTTTAATACAACTTGAGCATTTGCATCTCTTTTTAACTCAATAACAATTCTAACTCTATCTATTCTATCAGATTCATCTCTTATTTCTGAAATTCCTTCAATTCTTTTTTCTCTTACCAATCTAGCCATATTTTCTATTAATTTTGCTTTATTAACTTGATATGGTAATGAAGAAACAATAATTCTTTGTTTAGTATTACTCATTTCTTCTATTTCTGCTTCTGCTCTTACAGTAATTTTTCCTTTTCCTGTTGTATATGCTTGTTTTATTCCTTCAATTCCAAGTATTATACCTCCAGTTGGGAAATCTGGTCCTTTTATTACAGACATTAAGTCTTCATTTGTTACTTCATCTTCATCTATAATTTTAATAATTCCATTTATTACTTCTGTTAAATTATGTGGTGGTATATTTGTTGCCATACCTACAGCAATTCCTGAAGAACCATTGACAAGTAATGCCGGAATTCTTGCTGGTAATACAGTTGGTTCTTGTAATCTATCATCATAGTTTGGCATAAAATTAACAGTATTTTTTTCAATATCTGTAAGCATATATTCTGATATTTTTGACATTCTTGCTTCAGTATACCTCATAGCAGCTGCTCCGTCACCATCAATTGAACCAAAATTACCATGTCCATCAATTAACATATATCTCATAGAAAAATCTTGAGCCATTCTAACCATTGCATCATAAACAGAACTATCTCCATGTGGGTGATATCTACCTAAAACAGATCCTACTGTATTAGCACATTTTCTGTAAGGTTTGTCAGATGTTATACCATCTTCATACATAGCATATAAAATTCTTCTATGTACGGGTTTTAATCCATCTCTAACATCTGGTAACGCACGCGATACAATAACACTCATTGCATAGTCTATATATGCAGTTCTCATCTCTTTTTCTATATCTCTTTCTATAACTTTTCCGTCACGTCTTTCTTCCATTGTTTTCCCTCTTTTCTTGTATTTAAATTACAAATGTATTATACTAAAACAATAAAAAATATGCAAGTAAAATCAGCAAAAAAGTTTAGGGAAATCACGTTTTTAATTAATTATTTTTATAAAATTTTTATTATTTTTTTAATAAATTTTTTTATATTTTTTTATGCTTTTTAATAGAATTTTCATCTTTATTATTAAAATTTTTTATTTTATTATTTTTATTTATATTTTTTAAAATAATTTTTGTGCCAGTTCCAATTCATCTTGAGTTAAATTAAAATTATTTCCATTTGCTGAAATTAGATTTTGTAAATTTTTTATTGTATTAAATTCATTTATTATATTTTCAATTGGAATTAATGACTCAACAACTTTTTCCATTTTTTTATATTCTTTTTTCATACTATTAAAATCCTGATTTTTATAATCCTCTTTCCAATTATTAATATATTTATCTAACTTTTCTACATTATTTATTTGCTCAGAAAATGTATTTTCTATATTATTTTCAACATTTTTTATTATTGTATTTTTTTCTTTTTTTATGGTACTTGCTAATTTTTTATCAATTACATCAGATTTTTTTAAATTATCTACAATATCATCTATTAAGTCAGAAACATTATCTATAACTCCTCCAGATTTTATTGCATTTTGTGCCTGAGAAATACTTTCAAATTTTCCTGTCAAAATTCCTAAAACACTTTTTCCATAATCTACTGCATCTTCGATTGATTTATTAATACCCTCTTTTAGCCCATTATTAATAAAATTATCTTTTAAATTTATTACCTGACTTTCTAAATAATCAGGGCATATTGCTCTAATTCCAATATCAAATCCTGTATTTATTGCCTCTCCAACTTTACTATGTAACATTTCACTTTGCTCCACCTGTGACACAACTTCATTTAATATTTTATTAACTTCATTTTTTATTTGATTATTTTTTTCTATTAAATCCTCCATATAATTTCTCCTTTATTTTATATTATTATTTTATTTAT
>ERZ773224.505-NODE-505-length-55743-cov-5.523111_pt1 | contig 55743 bp, 43 predicted proteins | sample MGYA00580526_ERZ773224 | MGnify/ENA primary metagenome ERZ773224 (study PRJEB29015, sample SAMEA2737743) | human gut metagenome | biome: human gut; feature: human-associated habitat; material: faeces | place: China | collected 2012 ... | reverse complement strand
AGAAGGATAATGCAGTAGATAACTAACTAAATCGTAACCTATTACTATCAAGAGCGATTAACCAACGCTCATTTCCAATAAATTACACTCTTTTCGTAACTTCGTGATACAAAGATACAACATCCGAAAGGCGAAGTCAAGCAATCGGAGAAAAGATATGAACCTTTCCTGAAAAAAGTTCATATCCCTCTCTTTTACTTTCGCTTACCGTTCCAGGCAGACTGAAAGAATGTTATCCCAACGGATTTTCTTCTTCCCCGTTTCCGCCGGTTCCCGGAGTAGAACCGCCTCCCGAAACAGTTTCCGTTTTTTCCCAACTTGCTCTCGTCACGCTGGCACGTGTCAGCATCTCCCTGAAGTACTGTCCCGGCGTAAAAATTATTTTCCGACGATAAACCGTATCCGACTTCACATCCTCTTCCCTGTCCTGACTCTTTGCATTGATGCCCGGTCGGAAACAACCGAAATCACCCAACTGTACGGAAAATCCCTTGTTAATGTTAATGTTCAATGTGTCTATCAAGCCATCCAGAACCATCTTTACCACACCACGCGGGGCCATGCCTATCTTGGTGACTTCATCGCACAAATCGCCAAACTGTATTATACCAAGCGTTTTCAGTTGCGCTACATACTTTTCCGTTTTTGTCTGATCAAAACCGAATACTTTCTTTTTCACTTCGTAATTCAATGCCATAACTTTTTTAATTTAAACGATTAATAAATTTGTTTTTCGGTTTTGTTTGCTCGTCAGTCTGCAAAACCTGCTTCTCTGTGATCACAATACAAAGATACAACAGGCGCAAAGCGACATGGTGCTTTAACTGTCGTTTCAGTAAGTTACAGTCATGATAAAGAGGATTAACAACAATAGATAAGCTATTGATAAACAAAGATATATATACCTATAAAAAACTTTTCACTTTTTTCCTGCATACACCACATTTCTCCCCATTCCGTATCTCACCAACACTCCGTCTCTGATAAACTGATTCAAATCGTTAACGGCCTGCTTGTAGCTACGTCCCGTCAGACGGGCATACTGGGCACGGTTGATGCAAGGATTCCGCTGCAAATATTCGTCCAGCAATTGAAAGCGGCGCTCCATAGACGAAAGGTTATCCGAGGAAAGCGGCACGGCGGGTTGCGGCCTGCGCTCAAGCCTCATCTTACCGCTTAAATCTTCATGAAATTTCTTCCCCAGACGGAAATTCAGTCCGCGCAAGGCAACTGACGCGGCACGTACCTCATCTTTCTCCATCGCACGGCGCCGACAACTCAATGAGGGCGTAAAATAGCCCAACTCACCCAATTCTACCGTCCAACCGTTGGCCAGGCAATCGCGCAGTTCGTCCATGAACGCTGCCATCGCACCCTCAAGCACGCTGCGGCTGATACCCGTAAACAAGTGGACACGGTCTATAAACTCTTTTCTATCAATCGTTCCCTTAGCCACAAAACGGGCGTAAAGGGGTTGTTGCTCACCGGTGCGGCGAATATCGGGTTTCTCCAGAAGGTCATAATAGGCGCTCATACTTTTCAAGATGCTAAGTTTTCACCATTGCTACACTCAGCATCCTTTCTCACGGTGACAAAGAGAGAAAGCCGTTTCTTCAATTAAATTGTTCCGCCACGGGGTAAATTTTGTTCCACCACGGAGAAAGTTCTGTTCCACCATGGCGGAATGGAATTTACTCCATGGCGGAACAGTTTGGCATTAGGAAGTAAAGATACTGCTATTTTGCCGGATAAGCAATAAAAGCTACAAAAAAAGAGAATAATAATTCCGCCTGCCGTCACAGCGCTTTCCAGAACTTCTGGAAATCCCGGTAACGTCCGTAACAAACCAACCGGTCGCCTGCCTGTATCCGGTCATCATCCGGCAGTTCGTTCACCACATCATGCTCGGTGAAAGAGATGCCCAGGCAATTCTTCAAAGTCTCGGCACGCTTCAGAGCAAGCAGTTTCAACCCGAACTCGCTGTCAAGCTTCAGTTCATTTACATTATAGCCTATAAATTTTTCGGGCACAGTAAAATTCACAACGTAGTAATTGGAATCCACCCGAAACGTTTCGATGTCGGCACCAAACTCAAGCAGATGAACCAGTCCGCGGGCCGCATCCTCCTCAGGAGTAAGGATACGATCCAGGCCGAAAGCCTCCAGCACCGAACGGTGCACCCCGTCGATAGCCCTTGCATAGATGCGTTTCACCTTTTTCTGTTTCAACAGCGCCACCACCCGGATGGAAGCGCCGAAATTCTCGCCGATAGCGACAATGACGACATCGACACTATTCAAAGGAAGCACGGACAAAGCCTGCCCGTCGGTTGCATCAATCACAAAGGCGGTTGCCACCTTGTCCTTCAAACTATCCACACGGCCGGCACTGATGTCCGCACCTATCACCTCATGTCCCAAAGCCGAAAGCTCCTCGGCAAGCACATGACCGTAATTACCCAAACCGATAATAATATATTTCATAATCAATCAATGTTAGCATTTCACACACCTGTTTCCAAATCTCACTTAGTTAATGATAATCTGTCCGCTCGGATACTGGTACTTCGTATGTTTTTTCTGCTTGATGATGCCGAGCATCAGTGTTATAAGCCCCACACGTCCGACAAACATTAAAAGCGCCACCAGCAACTTGCTGTCGCTGCCCAGCAAGGGAGTGGCATTCAGGCTGGAGCCGACCGTACTGATGGCCGAAACACATTCAAAGGTAATAGCAAGCAGGGATAGTCCCGGCTCCAGAATACTGATGATGAAGACAGACACGAACAGCACTCCGAACGACATCACCACCGTAGCATTGGAACGTCGGATAGAGTCGTGCGACAACTCACGCCCGAACACCTCCACCCGCTCCGTGCCGCGCAATACCGCCACAAGATTCAGCACCACAACCGCAAAAGCGTTCACTTTGATACCGCCTGCGGTGGACTGCGAACCGCCGCCAATCCACATAAGAATAAGGTAGAGCAATAAAGTCTGTACCCCCAGGCCGGCTAAATCCACACTGGAAAAACCCGCCGTACGGGGACAGGCAGCATTGAAAAACGCCTGTGTCCACTTATCGGCAACCGACATCCCCGCAAAAGACGCGTTCCACTCAAAAAAAGCGATACCGGCCGTGCCCACCGCCAAGAGCAGGAAGGTAACAATCAGCACAATACGCGTATTCAGGTTATAAAGATGGTAGAAACGGCGGCCGTCCCACTCCCATGTATGCAAAAATCGCCAGAAACGGCGTATATGATAAAGGATAATGTCCTTGAAGTTCACCAATATGGGGAAACCGATACCGCCCAGAATAATCAGCAGTGAAATGTATATATAGAACGGGTTATGCCCCTTCATCAGCAACGGATTGCCCAAATTGCCCGGCAAGGTGGAAAACCCAGCATTGCAGAATGCCGATATAGAATGAAAAGCCGAAAACGCCAGCTCTTCGTGCACATCCATCCCCATTGTACCATGAATATCGCTCCAGATGGCAAACGTACCTATCCCCTCTATCACCAATGTAAAGCCAAGGATATACACCAGTGTGGACAACAGCGAATTCAAAGAATTGGAACTGACCATATCGCGCACCACCAACTGATTATACAAAGAGGTATTCCCCATGAAGAACATCGCGAAGAAACTTGTCAGCGTCATCACCCCCAGACCGCCAATCTGAATCAGCAGAATGATGATTACAAAACCCGTTGTCGTGAAAGTGGATGCCACGTCTACCGAAGTCAGTCCCGTCACACACACCGCACTAGTGGAAATAAACAGCGAATCCACCCACGAGATGCCTGCCACCGTAGAACGGGGAAGCATCAGCAACCCTGTCCCTATGAGTATGATAATGAAGAAACTGACCGCCAGGATAAGCGAAGGGTTTGTTCGTCGCCCCAGCAACCGTACCAGTCCATACGACAGATTCAGGAAAGACAGCACCAGCAGCAATACAAGATGATAGGCCTTGCCGTTCAGAAAATCCCAGACTGCCTGCACGGCGCCTTCCACTTCCGGGCGATGAAAGACAACCGGAACCAGCGTCAGATAAAGCAGAAAAGTCAATATCCAGGTCAGCATACTGAAAGTCTGCCTCGTATCTTTATACTCCAACAGGATATGTAAGGATATATCAACCAGAAAAACAATCCACACACCATGGTACAGACGCTGCAATTGGTGAGCCTCCGCTGCCGAAATGGTAAATCCGTGTTCGTATACCAGACCGACAATCAGCAGAATGGACGCCAGGTACGTCAAGGCTGTCATTACTCCCAACGCCACGCGTATATAGGGATGAATCCATTTATTCTGGTACAAAAAGAACTTATGATAGAGCTTCATAAATATATCGGTTAATGAGACATGGCAAACTTAGACAAATCTGCCCTTATAAACAAAAAACAATGGAAAAAAGAAATTGGTTTAAAAATAATAGCTACATTTGGACACAGAATCACTTTTAATTTATAATAACCACTATGAGCAACAAAACAAAAAGATTCATCCTTCCGGAAGAAGAAATTCCACATTACTGGTATAATATACAGGCCGACATGGTGAACAAGCCCATGCCGCCGCTCAACCCCGCTACCAAGCAACCGCTGAAAGCGGAAGATTTGTATCCCGTTTTTGCAGAAGAGCTCTGCCGCCAGGAACTCAATCAGACCGATGCCTGGATTGAAATACCCGAACAGGTGCGCGAAATGTACAAATACTACCGAAGCACTCCGCTGGTGCGTGCCTACGGACTGGAAAAAGCGCTGGGTACACCGGCACATATCTATTTCAAAAACGAGAGTGTGAGCCCGATGGGGTCTCACAAACTGAACTCCGCCATACCGCAGGCCTACTATTGCAAGCAGGAGGGTGTGACAAACGTCACCACCGAAACCGGAGCCGGACAATGGGGAGCTTCGCTGGCTTATGCCGCCCGCCTCTTCGGGTTGGAAGCCGCCGTATACCAGGTAAAAATCAGCTATGAGCAAAAGCCTTACCGCCGCAGTATCATGCAGACCTTCGGTGCGCAGGTAACTCCTTCGCCCTCCATGTCCACCCGTGCCGGAAAAGACATTCTGACCGCTCACCCCAACCACCAGGGTTCGCTGGGCACGGCCATTTCCGAGGCTATCGAGCTGGCACGAACCACACCCAACTGTAAGTATACACTCGGTTCCGTATTGAGCCATGTCACTCTGCACCAGACTGTAATCGGCCTGGAAGCCGAAAAACAAATGCAAATGGCCGGCGAATATCCCGATATGGTCATTGCCTGCTTCGGAGGCGGTTCCAACTTCGGAGGTATCGCATTCCCATTTATGCGCCACACCATCCTCGAAGGCAAAAAAACACGGTTCATTGCCGCCGAACCGGCATCCTGCCCGAAACTGACACGCGGCAAATTCCAATACGACTTCGGCGATGAAGCCGGATATACCCCGCTACTGCCGATGTTTACCTTAGGACATAATTTCGCTCCCGCCAACATCCACGCCGGCGGTCTGCGCTATCACGGTGCCGGCGTCATCGTATCGCAACTGCTGAAAGACGGCTATATGGAAGCGACGGACATCAAACAACTCGAATCGTTCGAAGCCGGCTGCCTTTTCGCACAGGCAGAAGGAATCATCCCTGCACCGGAGTCCTGCCACGCCATTGCAGCCACTGTACGCGAAGCAAATAAATGCAAGGAAACGGGCGAAGAGAAAGTCATCCTGTTCAACCTGTCCGGCCATGGCCTCATTGATATGGCATCGTACGACAAGTACCTTGCCGGCGATTTGCAAAACTATGAACTAACCGACAACGATATCCGGAGAAATCTGGATGAAATAGGCAATCTGGTCTAATAGATATTTGCCATACTGACGAGCGGTTCATAGAGTTTCTCTATGTCCTGCGAATCCATTTCAATCTGCACCTGGTCTCCCGGAATCAGACTTGTTTCCGCAGGGACCAGGTTTTTTCCATCCCTATGCACATTGATGATAACACAGTGTTCGGGCAAGGAAAGCTCGCTTACTGCCTTGCCGTCGAGGTAAGAACCGGTCATGACTTCCACAGACAGCGTATACCGTTTTTCTTCACGGAAATCGGGAGAGTTAATCATATCCTCGTATAAGATTACGTTGAAAGACTTCATCTGGAGCAACTCCGTAAAATAATACGTCAAACCGCCTACCACCACCGAGGGATAAAAGACTTCGAAGTGTCCGGTTATCTCCGTTATCAGCACAATCGCCGTAAGCGGTGTACGCTCAATGGCCACCAAAAATGCCGACATGGATATCAGCATGACATAAGTGATATTTGGGGGCTCGATAATGCCGTACTTTACAGCGACCAGTCCTACAAGCTGCCCCAACAGTCCGCCCGTCACCAAAGTGGGAATAAAGTTACCACCCGGCAAGCCTGAAGACACGGAGCACACCGAAAACCCGAAATGCAACAGCATGACGGCAAGCACCCACATTATTTCCGTACTGCCGTTCTGCGCCTGTTGCAGCAAAAACTGCTCGCCGCCACCGGTCAGGTTTACCTGCATCAACGAGATAATGTAGGCAACCAGTACCAAATAAAACATCTTGATATATACCGGAGACTTGACCTTAGAATATACCCGCTTGAACGAAATCATAAGCACAGAGTATATCTTGCCGGCAATGGAAATGATAACAGCCAACAAAAGGAAATACTTCATCCGGACAAGAAAAGTCAAAACAGGTTCCGACACCTCAATCAGATGATAAGGGTTCACGGGAAAAACCAAACCGGCAACCGCTCCTGCCACTACACCCGCCAACAACGTAGTAATGGCTGTCTTAGGAGCATCGAAACGTTCAATGGATTCGATAACAATCAATGAAGAGGCCAATGGAGCAGCAAAAGCAGCCGCAAGCCCCGCCCCAGCTCCTGCTGCCAGCAACTGCTTGCGCTCGCCCTGCAGAATATGCGTCCATCGGGACACGAGACTGCCGATATAGGAGCCTATCTGTACAGAAGGCCCCTCACGCCCCAATGACAATCCGGCAGCCACAGAAAGAATTCCACCAGCGAATTTGGAAACCAGCTCCACAAACGGGTGTTTATAGGTTATGCGTCCGTTGATTACCCCGCGCGTCTGCGGAATGCCGCCGCCACTGATAAGAGGCATCCTGCCTACCAGAAAGGACACAAACATCAGAATCCCCCAAAACAGCAAAAACAGGAGTATATGCCAGTACCAGGCAGGGCGGGATGCGAAAAAGTCGCTGCGGATATGTAGCAGGAAATAAAGCAGATAGTGATAACAGACCGCAATAAGCCCTGTCAGCAATCCCACAATCATGCTGACAAAATAAAGCCGCGCATCTACCAACTTCAACTTCCAGATATGCCAGCCGCGAACCGTTTTCCAATTCTTTATTTTCTGAAAAAAACGCATGGAGTATTCTTTGTTATCTGCATTCCCCTACAACAATTTCTCTCCTGTGAAGTTCTGAACCGGCTACCCGATTATATTTATTTTACCCTCTCAGCATTGCTGATAATAAAAAAGAATCTCCCCGTCAAGCCATACACAGAGAGGAGATTCTTCGCTACATTCAAAAGCTAAGAACGGAGCTTTTTATATTATGACACACTTATTATATTAAACCACAGTTTTTCCGGCAGCTTAAGACTTCTGTGCAGAACGTACCGGGTGTTTATGTTTTCCTTGCGCAACAGCCTGCTTTTTTCTGCGGTCAAATTCTTTTTTCAACTTGTTGGCATTGTTCTGTTCCGTCCGGTAAATCTTCATAATCTGTTTGGGAGAAAGTATTTTTCTGAATTCATCATAATACTTCTCACGCACATCCAGTATCTTACGACTTTGGGCAAAACGTCCTTTTATCTGCTGCTCCACCTCGGCATCCGTCAGCACCGGTTTAGGTTGCGGCTTCATGCCTTTCTGTTCCGCCCCCTGCCCGGAGGAGAGCTGCCTGCGGTTCATCATTCTGCATTCGCGCAATTCCTTCAAATAGTTCTGATAAACCGGTACAAATCTGGCAGCTGCGGCATCATCCAACATCAGTGTGTTCACCATCTGATTGGTCTGGCGTTCCATGAACTGCTCCGGTGTGTGACGTTGCCTTTTATCTTTATTCACCTGGTTTTGAGCAGAGAGACTGAACTGACCGCCTATCATAAGGCACGTCAGAAATACGTAAATGAATTTTGCTTTCATAATTCTTCTTTTTTTTAAGACAATACTATTAATTTAAAAATATATCGCTTTCGGAGAAGCTGACGAGCTCTTCCAGCTCCTCGTCCGACATTTCACGAATCCATTTATCAGCAGGGGTCGCCGCCGTACAATTCCCGGTATCCAGCATCTGCCCTCCTCTATCACCTTCCCTGAAAAGAGACGGCATAAACAGAAAGCCGACCAATGCCGCAGCTATGGCAATACCCGTAGAAACGGTTATCCACAAACGATGCCCCGCCGGCTTGCCACCATACGTATGTTTCCGCACATTACGCTGCATTTCGTCAAAGAAACCTTCGGGCACACGATAGGGAGTTTTTTTTCCTATATCATCAAAATCAAACTCTTTTTTCATAATCTCAATTATTTAGTATGTACTCTTTAATCTTTTCCTTCGCATAATGATAATTCACCTTAAGCGTATCTGCCTTACCGTCGAGAATGCGGGCGATTTCCTCGTAATCAAGTTCATCATAGTAGCGGAGATTGAATATCAACCGCTGCTTCTCCGGCAATCTCAATATGGCTTCCTGGAACTTGACGGCCAACTCATTTTCATAGTCCACATAGTCGGAAGCCTTCAAACTGGAAATCAGGTTTTCCTGAATATCTTCGGTTGAAACGGTTTCCCGCCTTTTACGGCTATTCAACAAGCGGAGGCTTTCATTCGTTGCAATCCGGTAAATCCATGTGCTCAGTGAACTCTCGCAACGGAATTGCTCCCAATGCCTGTACACCTGAATAAAGACTTCCTGCAATACATCCTCTGCATCTTCGTGCAGCACTACCAAACGCCGTATATAATAATATATCGGTTCCTGAAAACATTCCACCAACAGTTGAAAGCCCTGTTCACGGTTGGATTTATATATTTGTCGAATCTTGTTTTCGTTTATCATCAGTTCATCCGGGTTTTACTGGTTAGAAAGGAGAAATGGGAAGAAGTTAAATGAGATGGAGCGTATTTGTCGTTTATTATCTAAAAAAGTCGGGGCTGCATCTTTACAAGACACAGCCCCGACCCATCTGTTTATAAGTTTACGGCAATTACCAGAATCTGTTTCGCTCAGGATTATACTCAAATCCCACTCTTTTCAGTGTCCGGACAATTACTTCTTTCTCAACGTTCATATCCTCACAAAGTGCATCCAGTGAAGGATAGAAATCACGCAATTTCATATTGATGAAGCTGTACAGCATCATCGGATCTTCAGGCAATTTCATAGTCACAATCTTTGTTTAAATTAAACACTAATACCGGGCGCAAAAATACAATAAAATATCATACGAAAGAGTATTATCCCTTGAAATCTGCAAGTTATCCATGCAAACGATTGAAACGACACGTCAATTAAAACGTTGCGGTCCCCTCTGGCTAACGATTACATAGATAATGACCGGCGCTCCGATAATCGGTGTAACTGCATTCAAAGGTATAATACCTGCCTCACCGGGCAGAACGCAAATCAGATTGCAAAGCAATGCTACTGCTCCACCGCTCAAGATAGTCACAGGCAACAAGGAGTTGTGATTGGCTGTCCGCAATACCATACGGGCTATATGAGGAACGGCAAGTCCGATAAATGCAACCGGTCCGCAAAAAGCAGTGGTTATGGCAGTCAACAAACCGGTGATGACCAAAAGCCAGTTGCGCACATATCGTATATTGATTCCCAAATTCTCCGCATAACGCTCTCCCAGCAATAATGCGTTCAGAGGTTTTATCAGTAATAAAGAGCCGAATAATCCGGCAACGGTCACCAATGCGAAAGCAGGCATTTGCTGGAGAGAGACACCGCCAAAATTACCCAATCCCCATACCATATAAGATTGCACTCCCTCTGCCGTAGCAAAGAAATTCAGCAGGGCAATGGCGGACGAAGCAATATAACCTATCATGATACCCGTTATCAGCAACATGACATTGCTTTTTAACAACGTAGAAAAGAATAGGATAAGTCCCATTATCAGCATAGCACCTACAAACGCCCCAGCCAGTACGGAAAAGAAACCGGACAAACTGAATGTTCCGGCAGATATGCTTCCACCAAAAAACAGCATCACGAACGCCACTCCCAGACTCGCCCCGGAATTAATGCCCAGAATAGACGGGCCTGCCAGCGGATTCTTAAAAGCGGTCTGCAACATCAGTCCGCAGACTGCCAGTGCACCTCCGCAAAGCAATGCTGTCAAGGCTTGAGGCAGGCGGGACTCCCATACAATAAAACTCCAGCTTGCCTTCTCGCCTTCATGCCCCATGAGTATGCTGAAAACATCGGATATGGGAATCGGAACCGACCCTATCAGCAGATTAGCCATAAACAGTAATACAATTACCATTCCTAATCCGATGCCATATTTCCATCCTTTATTCATTCAATTTGCAAAAATAGCGCAAACCGCCTAAATCTCCTATTTCGGGATGTAAAATCTGTATCAAATCCGACAACAAATAGTCCGGACGGAAAGGAGTTTCTTCATAAAAAGGAACTTTTGCCGTGTTACATCCGTAAATATTCCGTGTTTTAAATGCTTTGAAGCCAGTATAACCTATATAATCGGCTTTCAAATCAGAGTAGGTCATATCACGGTCTCGATTGTACTTAATAGTCCATACATCTGCATCACCAGCCTTGTCAAAAACTGTTTCAAAAGCCAAAGGAATGGAACCGCTGTGTTTATCTTCCGCAAAAGCATAACGCCCGCAGGCATCATTAAACAAACGTCCGATTGTACTGCAACCACCCGGTACATACCAGGCAGAACCGCTTTTCAGTTCACTGACAATAGACAAAGACGAAGACGAAAGTGAAGCACGTTTTCTAAGCTGGTTATAACAACTATCCACCTCGGCAAAAAGGCTGTCGGCTTTTGAGACAACACCAAAAAGCAACCCGTAGAAACGCATCCATTCGGCACGCCCCAAAGCGGAAGTCTCCATATAGTCGGCACACTCGATAATAGGAATATTCAGTTTTTCAACGCGTCCGTAACCACCGCTGTTCTCAAACGGAGAAAGCAAAATAGCATCGGGATGCAGGTCGATAATCTTTTCCATATCAGGATTCATACCGTCACCACAGTCGGTAACCGTTCCGTTACGGTATCCGTCCTGTATAACCGGGAGTTTAATGTACTTCAAGTCACACACACCGCCTATACAGCCTGCAGCTCCCAACTTATCCATGAGACTGCAATGAACCGAGGAATAAATGACCGATTTGCGAAGCGGAGTACGCACAATTGTCCCCTCGGGCAGATGCGCCGGTAAAGGTTGGGATGCCGGAACCAAGATATAGGTGTGCAATGTTTTCAGGGTATCCCAAGGGTTACGTAAAGTGGCAATAGTGTAGTCGGGATAATTTACTAACGTGAGGTTATCGGCATAACGCAGAGGGATAGTATCACCGGATATAAAAACAGAGACAGTCTTGTCCTTCCCACTACAAGCGGAAAGGAACAAGACCAGTGTCAGCATAAGAAACAATAATGTAACTTTTCTCATTTTTAATTAAAGAATACAGCAGAATTGGGATTCTGACCACCACAATCGAACTTTTCTATGAAAGTTCCATCTTTCTTGAAACGGTAAATGTTGCCATTACCTGCAGCAAAGTAGGTTGTACCAATATAAATATCACCATTATCATCATTCACCTGTAACATAGACGTACTTGTTGTTGCCAGTTCTTTAGGAGCATCATCTTTCAAGAAAGAAGACTGGTTCAATGTTTTGGTTTTAATATTATAAGTACTGAAATGATTGGTTGTAACAGCAGGATTTACATTCCAGTTTGTCAATGAATTAATCAGATACACTACATCATCATCTGCAGCCATATAAGTAGCGTGACCAATGTTAGTCACCTCGTTACTATTGGCCGGATCTATTATTTGTAAAACATAACCCTCCTCTACAAAAGAATAGTCCCATGCTATGAGAAATATCTTATCATCTTCTTCCATCAAAACATTAGGATTTGTTGCTACAGCTAACTTTTCTTTTAAAGTAAATGTAGCCAAATCCACAACAAATACATCATTCAGATAAACCCACTTCCCGTCAACCTGCTTATAAGAATTAGCCACATAAAGCATGTTATTACTAATTGCTACACCTTCCAGATTATAGCCATTCTCAATAGCTAACTTCTTTTCCACTTTTAACGTATTGGCATTAATCTTTGCCACGACACCACCATAGAAAGAAGCATAAATATAACCGTCTTCGGCTGCTATTGCACGGATACCAGCCGCCAAATCCGGATCATCCACAAATGACGCACGAGTCTGTTCCACACCGGCTGCATTCAGTTTTACCAGATAGTTGGAGCCATATACTGCTACATACATACATTCATTGTATTCAATCATCGTCTGACCAAGGTCTCCCAACTTAGCCTTATTTTGTTTCTGAAAAATATCACCGATAAAATCAGCACCTCCATTAGGAGCATAAAAAGCAATATTTGCGTTGTTAGCACCTTGCGTACCTGCATTCAGGAAAAAGGTACGCACTTGCGGCAAAGCAACTGTTGAGCCTGAATCATCTAACAAATCGTCATCATCACTACAAGACGCAAATGAAACACTTAACGCGAGCATACAAAGCATGCTGACTAATAAACTTCTTACTTTCATAATTCTTACTTATTTAATTGGTTAAAATTCAATTGTTCCCGTCAGTCGCCAAGAGCGTCCCGGCATAGGATAATATTTTATCACATCATACTGTGTATCTGTCAGATTAATGATTTCGGCCTGCAAACGCAATTTACAATGCCGAAAAGAGAAGTTTCTGGAAAGACTGACCGTATGCTCCATGTATCCGTCAATTCTATTCTCAGGTATATTCTGTGACATACTATACCGCTCGCTTACCCCTACAATGGAATACCCCACATTAACCCACGGCATTTCCAAAACTGCAGATACATTCCCGCTATGCTTAGGGGTGTAAGGCAGCTGATCTTTATAACTTTTGGAAGTGGCATCGGTCAAGTCTATAGCTTTCTGCCAAGTATACCCACCCGACACAACAAGCACCATATTTTTACCTAATGAAGCTGCCGCCGCCAATGTAGCATCCATTCCCGTAACATGAACTTTTCCATAATTAGCCATCTTCCAGGCATAGGTGGTAGGGAATGCAACGATCTTATCAGTCACATCATTATAATAACCGTCAACAGTGACTGATAGATAATTTAAAAAAGAAGAAAAGGACCTGCTCCATGTTATGCCCATATTATACTCATTAGCCTTTTCCGGACGCAGACTTCTGTTGCCCAACCGATAATAATACAGGTCATTGAATGTAGGCATACGGAAAGTACTTTTATACATTAACCGCAAAAAGAGCAATTGTTCTTGCCAGGGCTGTAAACTAACCGTAAAAGAAGGAGCCAGACGTTGAAAGTCAGCAGGTGCATCACCTATTTTCACATGTTCGGTTACATTGGTATAGACCAACGAACCGGTAGCTGTTATCCTACCCTGCCGATAACGAGCGTTAAAAGCTGTCAAAGAAGTATATCTTATAGGAAAAGGACAGTCCGGTAAATTACTGCGCAATTTATTGATAATTCCGTCTTGCGCCAAAGATAAAGACAAAACATTCCATGGACGATATAATGCAGTTGCCGACAAATAATATTCATCCTGCCGATGCACAGCCCGGTACAACCCGTCTGCATACTCATTGCCCTTATCTTCGTATTTATTCCATCCATGATTATATTTGGCTTGTGCCTGTAAAGACCATTTCTGTGAAAAATCCTTCTTGTAACGAGTTTGTATAAAAACATTCTCATCCCAAAGAGTTTCATCTGAAATAGGATTATAAAGTGTCACCGAACCGGGCAACCCCCGTTTTGAATAAAAGTAATAGGCCTTCAATTCCAAATTACTACTATCTTTGAAAGTATGAAATAAGGTAGGCTCTATCTGATAAGTATAGATTGCCGAATTATTACGCTTTTCTTCCGTCACATATTTTCCGTTCACTAACGTGAATGGATAATTACCATCAGCCCGCATATAATTTCCATTCAACGAAAAGGAAGTACGGCTACCTGCTTTCTGCCACCACCGGATTGAAGGACTGACGTAGCCAAAAGAACCGCCTCTCATCTGCACTCGAAATGCGGAATTACGTTCATTTTCAAAATGCGGTTTTTCCGTTTCAATACTCAACACCCCTGCCGATGCATACATACGTGCCGATTGCAACAAGTCTTCCGGTTGCCCGATATTCAGGGAAAGCACAGAGACATTATCCAACGAAAAACGACCAATATCTATTTGTCCCGCCTGGCAGTTGCTCACAACAACCCCATCATAACTGACAGCCGTATGTGCCGCTCCCATATTACGGACGGAAACGGTTTTCAACCCACCTATTCCTCCATAGTCCTTTACATTAGCACCGGCAAAACGCCGTACGGCATCTGCCATATTCTGTATGCCCAATTGGCTAATATCCTGTTGCGACAAAGTTTGGATGGGAACTGATGAAGTTACTTTATTAGGTAATCTACGGGCTGTCACTGTCACCTTCTCTATTTGGTGCACTTTTCCTGTAATTGTATCCCTGACCACTTCTTGTGCAGAAAGGGAAACTGCACACAAAAAACCGATAGCACAGACTATCCGTACTTTAGTTCTTCTCGCCATACAAAGTAAGCAAAGATTATCTTAAAACCACTTACACACTGTCCGCTTTCCTCGAACGGACAATTTTTTGACTTCGTTTTGCAGGTCTTCTGACTTATTCCTGATGTATCACCTTCCCATTCTTCAAGAACAGTGGCATAAGTATTAATACATCTTTTACGGAACTTACAGCAGCGGGACTGTCCGGGACTTTCACCCGATTCCCTTTTCATCCGCCTCCTGAACAAGAGTGCAGAACAAAACGCCGGCAAAGATAGGAATATATATAATAAGTCTATAAATCTTACAAAAGTTTCTTCAAAAAAACATTCATTATTTTATAAGAAGCATAACTTAACCCCTTTCTGCGAGAAGGTAACCGATGAAAGGAAAAACGGGCACATATACAAGAGCATAATGCTCCCATAAAGAACAGAAATCCGGCAGAACTTCTGATATCTCCCATCCCGACCAAAGGTGACACGATACCTCCAAAAGCAAAACCTATTGCCCCTAAAAGAGCCGAAGCTACTCCGGCATTCCTACGTTCACAGTCCATAGCCAAAGTGTTGGAAGCAGTAAAAGCCATTCCTACCATTGAAAGCAAACAAAAGACCAACACTTCATAAACCCAGAAATTGCAATTCAGAAAGAATGCAACGGAAAGTAGTACGGAAATAAACAACATCCCATGATTTCCTATATGTAAGGCATGTTCCATGGTAGAACAACGCACAGACAATGCTGAAGATATTACCATTGCAACCGCATTAACCCCGAAGCAAACACTGAACAGCATGGGTGAAAGACCATAATGTTGTTGCATAATAAAAGGAGCGGAAGCAATATTGGTGAACAGAACACCCATTGTAAAACCGTATTGCAAAATGTAACGCACATATTGGCGGTTACGTAATACGGCACCGAAACGGTGATACATATCTACACATCTTATATTTTGCCTTTGTCCAATTGGCAGAGACTCCTTAAAACGTACACTTCCGATAACCAGAAGAACGCCCAATGCAAACAAAAACCAGAAAATGCCATACCAACCTCCAAAGTCAGCCAATGCCCCACCGCCTATCGGAGCAACTACCGTAGCTATTCCATTGACAGCGCCAATAGTAGCCAACATGCCAGCAAGCTCATGAGCAGAATATTTATCGGCAGCAATAGAACGGGATATCACAACTCCTCCCGCTCCGGCAACTCCCTGCACAAAACGCCACAACACAAACTGTGATATGTCCCGGGAGAAGATACAGCCTACAGTAGAAATCAGAAATAGACCCATAGCTACCAACAAGGGAGAACGGCGACCGTACTTATCACTTAACGGACCAAAAACCAATTGTCCTATCGCCAGCCCCACCATACTCGTAGTAAGCCCTAACTGCACTTTTGAAGATGTAGTCTGGAAGAAATCCGACATTGCCGGTAAAGTAGGAAGATACATGTCCATAACAAATGGACCAAAAGCGCTCAACATCCCCAAAAACACCAATATGAAACCTTTTGAATTTTGTTTACCTGTCATTATCTTTCCCTCTTTTAAAATCGGCGGCAAAATTATCCCATATTTTCCAAACAGCCTATGGCTTATCTTGTACAAAACATTTCATTTTCGGAACAATATACAGTATTATCATTGAATATTAGTATATTTGTTGCGTAAAACAGAACTTTATTCACATGTACGAACAAATATCTCCAGACACTTCCCATATCAGATATGAAGAAACCGACTTGTCGTATCTGAAACTACGTCCATACCGTTTTAAATGTGGCATATACTTAATCTGCATACAGGGTAAAAGCATTATTTCGACAGGAGTGCAACAATATGCTTTTGATGAACAAACCGAATTAATTTTCCTTACAGGCAGCCTCATCCAGATAATACAGGCCTCTGCCGATTTTAAAGTACGGATACTTCTATTTCCCAAAGACGTTTTCCTAAAAGCAATACTACCGATTGATACCCCCTACTTCAATTACGTACATGAACACCCGCATTATCATCACACGGCAGATGAAAGGAGTCAGAATACGTGGCGGGAAATTGTATTATGGATGGACGTTGCCCAAATGCTTTTCAAGAACAACAACACACTCTTGTTCAGAAAACAACAAGAACTTAATTTCCTTCAAAGCATATTAATGTGGCTTTTCAATACTATTCCGGAAAAACTGGCTGCCAATAAGCAATATAGCAGAAAACAGATGCTCTGCCACCAGTTCATGCAACTGATACGCGAACACAGTACTTGCGAACATCAAGTTCCGTTTTATACGGAACAGCTCTGCATAACTCCTCGTTACCTATACGAAATCACCACTCAATACATGAATGGAAAAACGCCTAAACAACTGATAGATGAGCAACTGATAGCGGAAGCCAAAGTTCTTTTAAACGAACCGTGCTTATCTGTTACCGAAATTGCCGAACTGCTGAACTTTGCCGACCAATCTTACCTGAGCCGTTTTTTCAAAAAGAACACCGGCATGTCTCCTAAAGAATTCAGGTTACAAAAGCTATTATAACCAGTTTCGTCAAAATAATTTAAAATCGGTTGTTTTAACCGCCATTTTATTAACTTTGTTAGCATAACCAAAACCAAGCTGCCATGAAATACAAATTATTAGTTCTTGACGTAGACGGGACACTTCTCAACGATGCCAAGGAAATCAGTAAACGGACTCTTGCTTCCTTACTTAAAGTGCAGCAAATGGGCATACGTGTCGCATTGGCTTCCGGAAGACCTACATACGGCCTTATGCCATTAGCCAAAACTCTTGAATTAGGCAACTATGGGGGCTTCATTATCTCCTATAACGGTGGTCAGATAATCAATGCGCAAAATGGGGAAATTCTGTTTGAACGGCGAATCAATCCGGAAATGCTACCTTATTTGGAGAAAAAAGCACGCAAAAATAATTTTGCCATATTTACTTACCATGATGATACCATACTGACAGATAGTTCCGATAATGAACATGTCCGTGCCGAAGCCAATTTGAATAATCTGAAAATCATTCAGGAAGAAGAATTTTCCACAGCAATAGATTTTGCACCATGCAAATGCATATTAGTCAGTAATGATGAAGAAGCATTGAAAGATTTGGAAGAACATTGGAAAAAGCGTTTGGACGGAACGCTGGATGTTTTTTGCTCGGAACCTTACTTTCTGGAAGTCGTGCCCTGCGGAATTGATAAAGCAAACACCTTAGGCGTCCTATTATCATATTTGAACATCGCCCGTGAGGAAGTAATCGCCATTGGAGACGGTGTATGCGATGTCAATATGCTCCAAGTTGCCGGTCTGGGCATAGCCATGGGGCATGCGCAAGACTCCGTAAAAGTTTGTGCCGACTATGTAACAGCTTCCAATGAAGAAGACGGTGTTGCCCAATCTGTAGAAAAATTGATTCTGGCTGAAGTGCATGCTGCTGAAATACCTCTTGACCTGCTAAACGAGCGGGCACGCCATGCATTAATGGGCAACTTGGGTATCCAATACACCTATGCCTCGGAAGAACGCATAGAAGCAACCATGCCCGTAGACCACCGTACCCGCCAGCCCTTTGGCATTCTACACGGCGGTGCAACTCTTGCGCTTGCCGAAACCGTTGCCGGACTCGGCTCTATGATAACCTGCCAGCCCGATGAAATTGTGGTAGGCATGCAAGTCAGCGGAAACCATATTTCGTCCGCACACGAAGGAGATACCGTACGTGCGGTAGCGACTATCGTGCATAAAGGACGCTCATCTCATGTGTGGAATGTAGATGTATTTACTTCCACCAATAAGCTGGTTTCTTCTGTCAGAGTTGTTAACAGTGTTTTGAAGAAAAGATAAGTTGAGATATGCCAATATGGAGTAGACTCATAAACATCAGATATGCCATAGTAGATGTCGAAGTCGGCTTGAAAAATCATAAAATCCATGATATTGGAGCACTCCGCCATGATGGTGCAACATACCACAAAGCTTCAAAAAAGGAGTTATTTGAATTTCTCAGCGGCACGGATTATATATGCGGACATAACATCATTCACCATGATGCCAAATATCTATTCACAGACAAAACATGCCAATGGATTTTGGTCGACACGCTTTATATATCTCCTTTGCTGTTTCCGGAACGTCCTTACCATAAGCTTTTGAAAGATGACAAACTGATAAGTGATCAGATGAATAATCCGGTAAATGATTGCGAAAAAGCAAAAGCACTGCTATTGGACGAGATAGCACGCTGGCATTCGTTACCGGATGCAAAGCGCCGGTTATTTGCATCTTTATTAAAGGATAGGAAAGAGTTCGAAGGTTTTCTCAGCATGGTAGGTGCTGTGTATACCAACAAAGGAATATCCGAACTGATTAGCAACCTCTATGTGAATAAAATATGCCAGCATGCAGAGCTTGACATGCTTATCAAACAATATCCGTGCGAACTGGCATACGCATTAGCCCTGATTGACACAATCGACCATCATTCCATTACTCCGGGATGGGTACTTTACAATTATCCCAGAGTGGAATTTGTTATAAAACTTCTACGACACAACAGATGCAACGAAGGTTGTGTTTACTGCAACACCCAACTGGATGTACTACATAACTTAAAAATATTTTTTGGATACGAACAATTCCGCACCTATGAGGGTGAGGCTCTTCAAGAACAAGCCGTTCAAGCAGCGGTAAAAGGCAAATCGTTACTGGCAATATTCCCTACCGGCGGTGGAAAATCGCTGACTTTTCAGCTACCGGCACTCATGTCCGGTCATTCGGTACATGGTCTTACGGTCGTTATCTCACCATTGCAGTCACTGATGAAAGACCAGGTAGATAATCTTGCCGACCGGGGAATTACTGATGCTGTAACCATTAATGGCCTATTAGACCCTATTACGCGGGCACTATCAATACAAAGAGTACAAAATGGGGAAGCTTCCCTCTTATATATAGCCCCCGAAATGCTTCGTTCAAAAACCATTGAGAAAATTCTGATGGCGCGCCATGTAGTAAGATTTGTGATAGATGAAGCACATTGTTTCTCTTCATGGGGACAGGATTTTAGAGTCGACTACCTTTATATTGGGAAATTCATCAGAAAATATCAACAGAAAAAAGGATGCAAAGAACCAATACCTGTGTCTTGTTTCACTGCCACGGCAAAACAGAAAGTTGTGCAAGACATTCGCGATTATTTCAAACAGACATTAAATTTAAATCTGGAATTGTATGCATCAACAGCCTCAAGAACAAACCTTCGCTATTCTGTCATACACGCTGAAACTGATGATGATAAATATTTAAAATTAAGAAGACTTATAGCTGAGTCCGATAGCCCTACCATTGTTTACGTATCGCGCACTAAACGTACTAAAGAACTTGCTGTAAAACTAACTCGTGACGGTTATAAAGCATTACCTTTCAACGGTAAGATGGAGTCAGAAGAAAAGATTGCCAACCAAGATGCATTTATGAATGACCAAGTACGCATCATTGTAGCAACATCAGCCTTCGGTATGGGAGTCGATAAAAAAGATGTCGGACTTGTAGTACATTATGACATATCCGATTCATTGGAAAACTATGTTCAGGAAGCAGGAAGAGCCGGTCGCGATCCTAAACTCAGTGCACGTTGTTATGTACTTTACAGCGACAATGACTTGGACAAGCATTTTATACTGTTGAATCAAACTAAATTAAGTATCAGCGAAATACAACAAGTATGGAAGGCCATAAAGGACCTTACCAGACAACGTATGAAAGTCAATTGTTCTGCATTGGAAATAGCACGGCAGGCAGGTTGGGACGACTCCGTATCCGATATTGAAACCCGTGTTCGGACGGCATTGGCTACTTTGGAACAAAGCGGATACCTGATAAGAGGAAATAACGTACCCCATGTGTATGCTACGGGTATCACTGTAAAAAATATAGATGAAGCAAGAATGCGCATATCGGCATCATTGTTATTTGGCAGTGATGAAATAGAAAAGGCCGTTCGAATCATCAAATCACTGATTTCACAGAAATATATTACCAAAGCTCAAGACTCAGAGGCTGAATCACGAATTGATTATCTGGCAGATATATTAGGAATCAGTAAAAAAGAAATAATATCTGTTGTAGAGCGCATGCGTCAAGAAGGCATATTGGCAGATAGCAAAGATATATCCGCTTATCTACAGGATACCGGAGACTCGGAACGAAAATCGCAGGCTCTCCTCGAACGCTTTGCAAAACTCGAACGATATATTCTTAACCACATTCCTGACGAATCTTTACAAACATCATATAAGCAACTAAATGATAATGCCACAAACAGCGGAATCAATACATCCAAAGAAAAGGATATTCGGACATTGCTCTATTTCCTCTGTGTCAAAGGATACGTCAAAAAAGAAGAAGACGCTTCTCATAATATAACAATCAGTCGCCAGACAGATTTCGATTCAACCATCAAACTGTTTGAAAAACGACTGGAAATAAGCCGTTTCACCATAGAATGGCTATACAAGTTAGTTGCCGATACGGAAAAAGAATGCTCACAAAACAAAACGGTCCAATTTTCCGTAGTAGAACTTCTAAATCAAATAAAGTCAAATCCCCAATCTCTTTTCAGCGAACCCGACAAACTACAGTTGGAAGATGTGGAAGAAGCCCTTCTTTATCTATCAAAAATCGGAGCATTAAAGCTTGAAGGCGGTTTCCTTATTCTTTATAATGCTATGAATATTCAAAGAATAAAGGATAACAAATCAAGATATAAACAAGACGACTACCGGATGCTCAACGAATTCTACAAGCAAAAAATCCAGCAAGTACATATTGTAGGGGAATACGCCAATTTGATGGTAAAGGATTATAATGCAGCATTGCAGTATGTCCAAGACTACTTCCAGATGGACTACAAAAAATTTGTCGCAAAATATTTTAAAGGAGAAAGAGTAAGTGAAATACAGCGCAACCTGACTCCTCAGAAATACAAGCAACTGTTCGGTCAACTATCCAAATGTCAAATGGAAATTATTTCCGACAAGGAATCGCGCTGCATCGTTGTTGCAGCAGGTCCCGGCAGTGGAAAAACACGCGTACTGGTTCATAAACTTGCATCACTCCTATTACTTGAAGATGTAAAGCATGAACAGCTCCTAATGCTGACATTTTCAAGAGCGGCTGCCACGGAATTCAAACAGAGGCTTATGGAGCTGATAGGAAATGCTGCCCATTTTATTGAGATAAAAACATTTCATTCCTATTGTTTTGACCTTTTAGGAAGAATAGGAAACCTTGAGGATGCCAAAGACATCGTCTCGAAAGCTGCCAAAATGATTAATCAAGGGGAAGTGGAACCAACCAAGATCGGTAAGACAGTACTTGTCATAGACGAGGCTCAGGACATGGGAAAAGAAGAATACGACCTTGTGAATGCCTTGATAGCCAATAATGAAGAGATGCGTGTTATAGCAGTGGGCGACGATGACCAAAACATTTATGAATTCCGCGGTTCGAATTCCCGATATATGTACCGACTGACACAAAATCCTGAAAGTAAGTTCATTGAGATGACTGAAAATTATCGCAGTACACATCATTTGGTAAATTTTGCCAATGAATTCGCTAAGAATATAGGCAAAAGAATGAAAAGTACCCCAATCATTTCAATGCGAAAAGAGAACGGATGGGTTAGAGTAACATATCATCAATCAAAGTATATGTATCAGCCACTGGCTGAAGAACTGCTTCATCAACGAGGAAGCGGGACCTCATGTGTGCTTACCCAAACAAACGAAGAAGCAGTCATTTTAACGGCTCTTTTGCGAAAGCATGCCATAAACAGCAAATTGATACAATCCATGGACGGCTTCCTTTTCTGGAATATGGCCGAGATGAGATATTTTTTGAGATATATAGAGAAACGGATAAAAACTCCTTTAATTCCGGAAGAGTTATGGGAAAAAGCGAAGCATGTAACCTACACCACTTATGAAAAAAGTAAAAGCTTGACATATGTAAAGCGTTGCATAGAACTATTTGAGCAAACCAATAAAGTAAAATACCATAGTGACTTCAAAGAATTTGTATTTGAATCATCAGTAGAAGATTTCTGTGACATTTCGGGGACAGATGTTGTAGTATCAACCATCCATAAAGCCAAAGGTAGAGAATTCGATAATGTGTATATGCTCATATCCGATAATTACTCAAAAGACGACCATCTTATGCGTCGATACTATGTAGGAATGACCCGTGCAAAAAATCAACTGTTTATACATACGAATGGCAACTGCTTCAACCATATAAGCGCTGACAGACATTTTATCGACCGAAAAGAATATGCGATGCCCGAAGAAATAGTTCTGCAACTCTCCCACAAAGATGTCTTTCTGAAATTTTTTAAAGGACGCAAACAAGAGATATTAGCATTAAGAAGCGGAGATTCTCTGATTTACAAGGACTCTGTTTTATATATAGCCTCAACCAATAAAGCGGTAGCAAAATTATCACAAAACATGCAAGCCACAATGTGTGAGTGGGAAAAAAAGGGGTATAAAGTGAGAGCTGCGTATGTCCGATTTATTGTAGCATGGAAATCTAAAGATTCCCCAAAAGATGAACCGGAAACAGCCGTCTTATTAGCAGACTTACTACTTTCATTATAACCTAAGATACATAATCCTCAATCCAAACAAATAAGGAAAACCATGCGGATAATAAGAAAAGCGTGCAACTCATTGAGCTGCACGCTTTTGCTTATTGTTTGTTATCTGTTTCCTTATCGGAATCATTTCACTTCCTCAAAAATAAACAATACTGATAATCAGCAATTTAGCTTTTGTTGGTACAAATATGAATGCTAAATTATGAGATTGAAACAAGCAAAAACAAGTCAAATATAGATGCTCATAGCTCCACATAATTCGTTTTCAGTAAAAACGGATAACTATCGGTAAAAATAGATGTAGCTTGTAGTGACACTAACTGGGCAATGCACTCTCTAAATGTTAAAAATCGCCCAAATGCAAAGATTTCCAAGATATAGTTCTTTAATCTCAACACTTTCTTTATTTTTGTAGTCAATATTTGACAATTCTATCAAGAAAAAGTCTATTGGTTTAATCTAACCTCTGAGCAATAACATTGGAAGATAACACCAAACAGTCTTCAACGGCTGACGCTTCATTGTATAATGGGCAACCTACTGACACAGGTTCATCGTGTCCAAGTGCAAGACTTACCTCTTGTACGCCCTCCATCCAAGAGTGCAAAGATGGGGTGTCGGTAGAGAATGTGCCTTTAGGAAACAAGCAATGGTTTGTTTTGAGAGTTACATATGGGCGTATTGTCAAGGCAAAAGCATTTATTGAGGCTAAAGGAATTGAAAGTTATGTTCCTTTACACTACAAAGAGATTTGGAAACAAGGGAAGAGACGAATCATAACAGAGCCTCTTATCCCCTCCTTTCTCTTTGTTCATGTCTCAGCAGAACAAGTTGATTCACTTTTGCAAGACAAGAGCATCAAGCCTCTTGAAAATATAGCTTTGTTGAGTTACTATTACGACCATACCTCACATTGTGAAAATTCGCCAACCAAAAATCCACCTCTTGTCATCTCTGATGCAGCTATGGACAATTTCATTCGATTAACCTCCATCCATAATCCTCACATCATCCCGGTTACTTCAGAGAACATCAAATACAAGTTAGGGGATGAAGTTGTGATTACAGAGGGTGAATTTAAGGATATACGTGGTAGAGTGGCAAGAATTGCTGGACAGCAAAGGGTTTTAGTAGAACTCTTTGATGGATGTTTGGTGGCAACAGCGTATGTGCCAAAGAATGCGATGAAGCCATATGTAGAACATTAAATCATCATAATATCTATGACCGAAAAAACGAAAAATATACTTAGTCTTAATCATACAGAGGCAATGGATTTCTTTTTGAAATCAGAGCAATATCATGGATTTGAACTTCCAGAATATTTTGTATTCGATGATTTGCTCCAAAATGTCAAGAACGCAGTTGGCGAAACACCCTATGAGGAGTGTTTGCAAGAGGGCATATCGCCAGAGCAATTACCAGATGTAAACCTTGACATTTTGCTAAACAAGGATGGTCGCTATGCTGTTCGTCCTATTATTCTTGCAAATCCATTCCTTTATTATTTCCTTGTCAGGGAAATTTGCAATGAACAGTCATGGACTGTCATAAAGCAACTTTTTGAGACGTTCACCGTGCCACATATTACATCTTGCGCATTGCCTGTCATACCTAAAACAAAAGAGCCATTTCATAAGTCTACAACTATACTCAACTGGTGGAATACGCTTGAACAGCGAAGCATAGAGCTGTCCTTGGAATATCGTTATATGTTCGTTACGGATATCACCAACTGTTATGGTTCGGTGAATCCACAAGCATTTGATTGGGCATTTTCATTCAAAGATACAGAGTTCGAACAGAAAACAAAAAATCCGATAGCTAAGAACATCCAAAAGTTTCTCCGTGCCTTCCAACAAGGGCGCAATATTGGCATTCCACAGGGAAGTGCCATATTTGACTTTATCGGTGAGATAATCCTTGGCTATTCAGACCTGTTACTCCATGAAGCGATAAGAAAAGAAGGCATTAAGGCTAAATATGAGATAATCCGTTATCGTGATGACTATCGTATCTTCTGTAATGATAAGGATGTTCTTGAAAAGATTTCATATACACTGCAACACGTGTTGGAGAGTTTGAACTTCCGTATGAACAGCAAGAAGACCAAGATTAGCGAGAGCATTATTACAGATGCTATCAAATCTGACAAACTTGCATACATCTATAATACACCTATATTCAATAAGAAGGGGTGTGACTTTGACAGTTTCGAGAAACACCTACTCTACATCCTCATGTTTGCTCGCCAATATCCCGATAGCGGTTCCATCAGAACCATGCTCTCGGATATTGACAAACGCATGGAGGATTGGCTAAAGCCTTATGAAGAGGAGGTTACAACCATACCTATTCTTGAAGATGATGAACCTAAAACCGAAAAGATAACCAAACAACGCCGTCTTGTTGGTGGCAGTGTGCGAGCCATGTCGGCAGTATGCGCCCAGATAGCTTTAGAGAATGTTGGCTGTTGTCATTATGCTTTACGGGTTCTCAGTAGAATGGTAGATTCTCTTAAAGACGAAAAAGAGAAGAGCGCAATCATAAATCTCGTATATTTCAAACTTTGCAATCAGCCTAACTCCGACTACAACCAGCTATGGCTCCAGAACATGACATATCAGAAGGACAAGAAGAATAACTCATCACCATATAAGATGCGCTTGTGCTGTGTAGTTGCTGGGGATAAGGATATGGAGTTGTGGAACAACAAGTGGGTAAAGCCTAAACTTCAGTTTGGCTTGCATGTGAATAGCATTGTCGATGAGGAAACATTGAAGAAGGTCACACCTGTGATTATGTTTAGGGAGACAAGGATATATAATGAATACTAAATTGTTAAAACCAGGAATCCAATGAATAATAAAACATCTCATTCGAACTTATTTTTGAAAACTGATGATGAGTTGATTAGAATCCTATCTCATTATTGGGGTATTTCAGCTGAAGATTTGAATAAACCATTTAAGGTAATTGCGACATATAAGAAAGCTTCGAAAAAGGATATTAATGGTCGAGAATATGGATATTTCGAAGATGTCCGTAACTTAAATGGTGATATTTTGTATTACCCAAACAAATTGGGCAAGGTAAGGGTGTTTTCTCTTCATAGAGACAGTTTCTTAACAAATGAATTTTGGCAGGTAAATGTTAAGTTTGCATCACGTATACAACGAACTAAGTTCAATAATCCATTTATGCTTGAAATAAGTGATACAATTTTAGGCAAGCCAAAATTGTCATTTGTTGATAAACTGAATAAAGAAAAACTTATTCATAAGATATTTGAGGAAACAGGTTCTACAAGTCGTGATGCAAAGAACATATCAAATGCTCTTCATGCCATAATGGGAGATTTGTATACGGAGACTGAGAGATTCATATTTGAACTATTACAGAATGCAGACGACCAACCTCAAGAAGGCTCTTTTGTTAATGTTACTTTAAAAACATTGAAAGAAGATTTACTGTTCTTACATTCAGGAAAGCCTTTCTCTGAAGCTGATGTAGAAAGCATCTCAAGCATAGGTGATAGCACAAAGAAAAATGATTCAGAAAAAACCGGCTATAAAGGTATCGGCTTCAAATCTGTTTTTTCAGAAGCAGAAACAGTATATATTAATTCCGGCAATTTTTCATTTGCATTTGACAAGAAATCGCCTGTCTATTATAATGAAGAAGACATGGATATAATTCCATGGCAAATCAAACCCATTTGGGAAGAAAAATATCGTCTTCCAAAGGAGGTACAAGAGGAATCCCTGTTTTTCTCAGCCCCAGTTGGCATCGCTTTAAATGTGGAGAGTCAAAACATAATTAAATATGACAAAATAATAACTACTCTTTTGTCAGAACCACGATTCGCACTTTTTTTGAGAAATATCGGGAATATTCGATTCGAAAGTGCCAAAGGTGATATAATAGAAATACGAAAATCAATAAACGGCAATATTGTTCGAGTCTCATCTAATGAAATTACAGAGGATTGGATTATAAAAGATTATATAATTCCAATTCCAGAAGAAACACAAGAAGCTCTACAAAACGAGAAATTAGTACCTAAGAAACTTAAAGAAGCAACAAAGACTAAAATAACTTTTGCAGCAAAGATTGTAGACGGGAAAGTGGTTCCTGTACAAGATGCGGTATTATTTACATACCTTCCTACTAAAGTCAATGATTTTGGTTTTAAATTCCTTGTTAATGCCGATTTTTTAACAACGGCAAGCCGTGAGTCAATACATTTTAAAAACATATGGAATAGATTCTTATTCGGGAAAATTGGTGCGCTATTAGTTGATTGGGTTAAATCGCTAGCAGAATATGATGGTGCGTTGTGTTTGCTGCCAAAGGAGAAATATGATGGAGAGAATCTTCTGACTTTAGATTTTTATAATTCGTTTCAAAAATCAGCATCTGAATTAGACTTCATAAAGGGGCAAAATGGAAATCTTGCCACACAGGACAGAATTATGATAGACAGATCTGACCTGTCAAAAATCATTGGAAAAGATTTGTTCTGTTCAATTATAGATTCTAGCAGATGTCTTCCTTATTTCGATTCCGATGAAGATGCACTTAAAAAATCCAAATTATATGATTCTATTTATAGTGTCACTACTCTTACTGTGTTAAACGCAATATACAACAATGCTTCTTTCCTGAACTGGTTTAAAGATGCTTCTGAAGATTCTAAGGCATCTTTCTATGATTGGCTAATCAACAAAGACACAGAAAAAAGAAGAGAAAGTATTGTAAGGGTTTGTGACAACTTACCAGTTTACAAATTTAGCGACAAGTATTACTTTGAGAATGAAATAAAAGCAACACAAATAGTTGTTCGTAAAGGTCATGCAAAACTTGTACCTTTATACAAAGCTATTGGTCTTGATTGTTCCACAAATATAGACGAACTTCCTATTGCAAAGTTTTATTCAGACAAGTCAAATAAGATTGTTTATTCAACCTTTGAATATATATTCAACCACCTCAGAGATAATGAAAATTTCTCAAAGTGGCTTATTTCTGCAAAAGTTACAGAAACAAAAATCTTAACAGATTGGCTAGAAGAACAAGATACATCAGCACAATGTCACGATATAATAGTTAAATTCATTGAGTCGTTGCCAATATTGGTCTTTAACAATGAAACTTTAAAAAGGAGTGATATTATATGTCCATACAAGAAACCAATTATATCAAACAATCGTGTTGTTAGGTATTCTGATGAAGAAAAACTTGATGAAACAAAAATTATCATTACAAACAAATTGTCTGGAGTTGTCGCTCTTTTATCAAAAATAGGATTCTCTTGTTCAAACAACATTGAAGAATCACCATTTTCAAAATACTTCAGACATCCTAAAGATATTGATGTATTTAATATTATTTGCGAAAAAGTAAAGGAGAATAAAAATACATTAAACCCTTTAGAGAAACTTACTCTCTTCAACACAATGAAAGACCTCACAGGTGTAGGAGAAGTGAAATTGGCTCAAAATTTGTTATTCCAAAATCAAGCACATACTCATCGTTGTTGGCTATCAATTATGACCGCTTATTCCCCTAATTTGCCACAGTGGATGTATGAATATACTATCTGCGAAGAAGAGTCTTTCCCAGAACTTGAACCTTTTCTTGTCAAAGGAGATAAAATTTTTGATGATATTATTAAAAATAAAATTGATGAATTGAGAAAAGTCGTTCCTTTAAAGGAGATATACCTTTTCTACAAGGACACATGGACGCCAGGATTCACAAAGACGTTAATAGACAAATATGGTATAACTGATGATATACTTGAAATGGTAAATGAGCAAGACAGAGAGTCGAAACGATATTTACTACTAAAAGTTAATAATATAAGTCTTGACTTATCTAAAGTATATAACTCAGATGATTATAATTATAAAATCATTGAAATTGCTTTTAGCATATACAATGACGAAGAGATACGCTCCTTTGCCGATAAAATATACGTTGGCGAACGGACGGTTTCTTCATATACTGTAAGCGATAATATAACGTTTGAATATCATGAAGGTAAGTCGTTGTCAATTCCATTATCAAAACTTTTACCAGAGTATGAAGAATCTGGTATGACTCATAAAATTAAGGAATCATTGGCTAATTTTTCAGATAGTAATTTAGAAAAATTATTGTGTGTAAAGCCGATGAGTAGTGCCGATGCATGGAAAAAATGTGACAAAAGCAAAGGTTATACACCTTATTCTTATTTACTCGGTATCTACAGAACAAGAAAAGTCTATAGCTACTATAATAGTTATGTTCCAAATATAAATCTGTCACAGGTCGATGAAGTATGGATACATTCCTTACTTGATATAATGTTTGAACAAAACATAGAGTTATACAATGACTCTTTCGGGTATAGATTGAGCGAGTATTTCCGTGGATTCTTCAAAAATGAGTATGTGAATGAAGATGAAATTATACTGTCATCTATTGAATCTTGGGCTGATACAGAGCAAAAGAAATCCTACCTCATTTCTTTAGGGGTGAAAACAGACCTCTCAAATCTTATTAAATTTAGAAAGAATTTAATAGAGAATAAACCTATAGAAGCGATTGATATAGAGAAACAAAAGGAACAAATAGTTTCAACTATCAACTATTTGAAGGACAAGAATAAATTACCTCTTAAGGGAGAAAATCAAGTTGCTACTTTGCGACAATTTGTGGGGTATAATAGGTACTTATCTGTTGATGTTGATTTGTCTATATTACAAGAGGAATCAACAGAGTATGATTTGCATGAATATTGCATTTGGAAAAAAGGCAATACGATAAGCGTGTTTGTCTACAAAGGGAAAATGCCCAAATGTCTCATCAAGACTAATGATAATAATCTTTTGTTGTGCACATTTAATGATGGCGATTATTATTATGATGCATCAACAAGAAAATTATATATATCAAATGATAGTGAGCCACGAGATATTCTATATAATATAGTTTCTGAAAATTCGATACCTTTCAAGGCAGAGGATTGGCAGCAATTGTTCTATGACAATCTTGTATCTAAAACTGAAATAGAAAAGAAAGACAAAGAAATAGATGAACTGAAATCAAAGCTTCAAAAATATATTGAAAGATATGGAAACTTGAGAGACACTGCACTTTCTAAAGACGAGGTACGAAGTCAAGAAAATCACGTTTTGGGAAATAATCAAGAACTTGAAAATAGTATAGAGAGCACCAATCCTGAGGTGATAAATCATGGCCATGATGTTGATAAAGACAATCTTGACGAGGATGAACGTATAGACAAAAACAGAGAAGCTCAATATGCGGCAAAAGACTATCTTGAGACTAAACATGAAATAGATAGTTCCATGTGGAATCCAGATGAAGGTTCCAGAATAATTAAGGGAAAAATAAAAAAGAATGGACAACCTGTAACTGTGGTCATAACGAGTTCAAAAAATAGAAAGCTATACTTGCATCCATGGGCTTTTGCAGAACTAATGGTGAATCCAGAAAACATCTTGCTGAACTATGGAAGCGACAACCAAATACACAGCCTGTCATATGATGACATTTTTACAGATAATCCTAATGTCAATCTAATATTCGACATTGACATTGTTACCCCAAAAACAATGGCAGAATTAGCAAATAAATTTATGGGAACAAGGAACACCTGTTTCGTTATTGAAAATCCCAAATATTCACAATCTGACGAAATAAATTCATTTGGCATACATGAAAAGATAGATGGAGAAGTCAAAATTGACTTTTCCGATGATGATATTTTTAATTCATAACTGAGATAAAAAGCCATGTACTATACAAGAGAACAACACAAGAAATTTCTTGACAAAGAACTTACTGCGATAAGTGAAGAATACTTGAAAAAGCTCAATTCTAAAGCGTTGGCTTTACTGGCAGATAATGAAGTCTATGTCACTAAGTTTGTAAAAATTGACTTTAATAAAGATAGTTCAAATGCTACAGACCGCAACGTATTGGGTTCAGGGCAGCTTATGCTTCGTTTCAAGAAAGACAAAGGCATTCCACGCAAGAATGAATATTTTACTGCTGTAGTCCTTGAAGGAACTATGTGTTTACCCAAAAATTGGGGAGAAATAAGTTGGGGAAACTTACGTCGTCACCAAGTCGAATTTTCTGAAGTTCATTGCGTATGGCAAGGGAAAGCTGATGAGAATGGCTTCTTGCTATGCGGTTTTACGGGCTTATCAATAGAGATGGCTCAATTTATAGAAGACAAGGAAGGGTGTGTCATCATTCTAGGTCCACAAGAACCACCAATGGATTATTATCAAAATCTAATTGATATAGTTAGCAATACCGATTCGAACATGGCAGCAAGGGACATCTTGGACTTTGATAAGAATAACATCATGTGGAATCCTACGCATATAAATTCAGATAAGGAGCAAGTTGATAGCATAGTCAAAGCATTAGAGACAACACATCAACTTATATTTCAAGGTCCACCGGGTACAGGGAAAACTTATTTGATGGCAGAACTCGTTGCCCAATTATTACATCAAAATAAAAGTGTTCTTGTTACAGCTATGACCAATCGAGCACTGATTGAACTTGCAGAAAAAGATAGTCTTACAGACTATTTAGACAAAGGCAAAGTAATGAAGACAAACGTGTCTTCTGACGAACTCGTTATTTGCAAGCATATCGTCCCCATAAATAGTAAAGAAATCACATGTATATCAGGAAAACTAACATTGTCAACATTTTACAATGTTAGTGGTTGGGCTAAGTTATGTTATAAAGAGCGACCATTTGATTATGTCATTATGGACGAAGCAAGTCAAGCTCTGTTTGGGATGATAGCTGCATGCAAGAATCTTGGGCAAAATGCAATATGGATTGGAGACCAAAATCAAATGCAACCTATAGTTCTACTTAGTAAAGAAGCACTTATTAGAAATGACTTTGCAATGCTTGCGAATGGTTTTTCAACGCTGTGCGAAAACTTTGAATACAAATCATATATTCTGACAGAAACACATCGTCTTTTAAAGAAATCAGCGGCACTAACAAGTGTGTTCTATCACACAACTTTAAAATCTGTTGCCAATTTTGATTATGTATTCAAAAATACCACCATTTCATATATTCCTAAAGATGGTGGTACAATTTTGGTATTTAAGAATATGCCTATTGGAGAAAAGGCTGACAAAGAAAGTTGTGACTTCACTATTGGAATAGTAGAAGATATATTATCCTTTAACTCCAAACTTAAAATAGCTGTACTAACAAAATTTCGTGTTGCTGTTAGAATGTTACAAAATTGCTTTATTAGTAAACATGGTAGCAAGGAAAATGTGCTTATTGATACTGTAGAACGAGTTCAGGGTATGACTTGCGATGTGTGTATCTATTATATTCCTAATACAATGATGGGCATGTCACTTGACAAACCTTTGTTCAATGTGGCAACAAGCCGGGCCAAACAGTTGACAATAATTATTGCAGATAATTCTATACTAAATGCATCATGTCATAGAGATGTACATTCATATTTATTAGAAATAACCTCTGGTATAGTTCCAAATCAACAGAAAGAAAGTATAATTGGGAAAAGTAATATTAAGTTACATATAAAAGGGAAAATAGACCTTTCGCAATTTGAAACTCAGAAGCAAAAAACTGTAAAATCTTCCACGAAAAAGAATTTATACATCATCGATACAAACGTATTTGTTAATTGCCCAGATATAATCTCGAAAATTGGTTCAAAATATGACATTGTTTTGTCTGCAAAGGTAATAGATGAACTTGATAAGTTGAAAATAAAACTTATTAATGAAGAGAAAAGAAATGTTGAGACAGCATTGAGATTAATAAACAAGGCAATGGATAAAGATAATGTATCCATGGAATTATCAGATCCTAATTTGTTACCAGAAGATTTCAGTAGAAAATCTCCTGACAATAATATCCTTACTGTAGCATTAAAGTTTAAGGAAGAAAACCCAATATTGGTTACTTCGGACAATGGCTTACAGGTAAAGGCCAAAGGGCTAAAGATTGCAACTATAACACTTAAAGAGTTATTGAAACGATAATCATCATTTTCGAATATAGAATGACATGAACATAGCAGAACAAATACAATTAAGACTCCAACTGAAGGAGAACTCCGAAGTGGAATTTAAATCAGCTGCGGGTGGTTTCCCTAAAGCTGAATTTTGGCGTTCTTTTTCAGCCTTGGCCAATACCAATGGTGGAACGATTGTACTGGGAGTGAAAGAAAAAAATCATAAGTTCACACCAGATGGTCTTTCTGAAGAACTTGTAGCAAAATACAGAAAACAGTTTTGGGATGACGCACACAATAGGTCGTGTGTGAACATTCCATTGTTGGTAGAGAGTGACATCGAAGAAATAAAGACTGACGGAGGGCAATATCTACTTGCCTTCAGAATTCCTCGTGCACAATATGATTTGCGCCCCATCCACCTTACACTTACCCCGTTTGGACATACTTATAAGCGCAGGGATGAGGGTGACTATCTCTGTAGTGATGATGAAATAAAGCAGATGTACTCGGATGCCAACAACATGAGAGCATCTGCAGACTCCCGAATCTTAAGAGGCTATTCCTTTGATGACATTGACATACCTACTCTGCACCAATATCGTCGTGCGTACGATATTAAGCATGAAAACCATCCTTGGACAGAGCTTGATGACAAAAAGTTTTTGGAAATCATAGGTGCCTATCGCAAAGATAGAGCCACATCAACGGAAGGATTCACTGTTGCTGGCATGCTGATGTTTGGCAAGACTAACAGTATTACCGACCCAGAGTGCTGCCAAGAGTTTTTCCCAGACTATCGTGAGCATTTGAGTGACGACCTTCAGGTACGTTGGACAAATCGTATATATCCCGATGGGACATGGGAAGCCAACCTTTATCAGTTTTTCACTCGTGTCTTACCTTTATTGCAACACGCTTTGCCTGTGCCTTTTAGTCTTGACAACAATCAGATGAGGAATAATACAACCACGGCTCATGTAGCTTTGCGTGAGGCTTTTGCCAACAGTTTGATTCATGCAGCATATACGGTAAGGGGCAATATTGTGATTGACAGATACTTCGACCGTATTGTTTTGTCAAATCCAGGTACAATGCTTATCAGCATGGAAGAATACTACGAAGGAGGACATAGTGTATGCAGAAACCCTGTAATCCAAAAGATGTTTGTATTCTTGGGAATTGGTGAGAAAGGAGGAACTGGCGCTGATGTTATTGCGAAAGGATGGAACGATAATGGTTGGAGCATACCAACTGTTGAGGAAAAGAGTAATCCTGATAGAATAGAAACTTGCCTAAAACTGGAGGGAAGCATTAATGGAACTACGGAAACTCCTGCCAGCACTACGGAAATAACTACGGAAACTCCTGCAAATACTACGGAAACATCCTCTGTAACTACGGAAACTCCTGCCGATACTACGGAAACTATTCTAAAAATAATCAGCAAAAATCCTAAGGTTACGGCAAAAGAGATAGCATCCGTATGCGGCATAACAGAAGATGGAGTTGCTTACCATATCAAGAAATTAAAACAAAGAGGACGGTTGATTCGAATCGGTGGTCCACGAAATGGAGGCGAGTGGAAGGTGGTTGAATGATTTTATTTCAATGCTTTTAGGCAAACTCAAAATTGAATTCATAATGTTATTAGGAAACAAAATAAAGTCTCTTAGAGACGAACAAGGAATACTGCAGCGCCAGATGGCGGCATACTTAGAAATTGATACTCCAATGTTCAGTAAGATAGAACGTGGGGATAGGCGAGCGAAGAGAAACCAGGTGCCCCAACTGGCTGAATACTTTCATATGGATGAGAAAGAGCTGCTCACCTTGTGGCTGGCAGACAGAATATTGGATGCTATAGAGGGTGAGAAAGAATTGCAGTTTCGTGCTATTGAAATAGCAAAACGCAAATTGAAAAAGGCTGACCTATAAAGGTTGTATCAGTCCCCCATTAACAAGGCAATAGGTTTGTCCAGCTTGGATATCCCTATCGTCTTGTTATTTTGTACGGCTTCAATGCTCCAAACTCCAATAGGTTTTGAAGAATGAATCCGACTGGAAAAGTGAATCCAATTCTTGATAATCCTTCTTTCTCTTTTCATCCATGATAACCTTCTTGTAGAAAATTCGGTTAGTTCTGTCAAGGTCCATAACCCGGCTTTGATATAGGGATGAAAAGAAAATACTGGCAATGATGCCGAGAATGATAAGATACCATTGGAGTAATCCCCATTTGTCAGTCCTTTGTTTGAATCTGTTCCATCTGTAGAGCCACCACGATTTCAGTGTTGGTGGAGGAGATGGTTTGGGACTTGTGATGGTTTGCAAAGCATCGCCCCATATCTTCAAAATCGCATGTGCTTTTTCTACAGATTCATCCTCGTTAATGATTTTCATGCCGATGTAACGGATTGTCCGTTGGATTTCTAACGAATATTGTGGAGCCCATTCTGCTACTTGTTCAATGGTCATTAAGCCTTGCGCTTTTCGCTTTTGCAGATACACGTTGCGTTTGCACTCTCTTTCTTTTTCGTCTTTTTCCAAGTATTTTTCTATTTCTTCAACATACAGTTCAATGAAGATAGTTCCCATGCGTTTGAGGACCTCGTCCGATAGTAGTTCTGCTGAATCAGACATGGCGTTAAAGTAACTATCCATTTCTTCGTGAACAGCACTTTTTATCTCGTCATAAGGAAAGGAGGCTGCTGAGGTGCTTGCAACAGACGTTATTGGTGCGACCTTCTCTTTCGTCGTCAACTTCGCCAATAGAGTTTCGATATTACTAAGTCTCTGTTCTGTTGCGACATTATTGTTTTTGATGACAGACAATTCATCAAGTATATCCTCTAACTGTTCGTTTGATTTAGCCATATTATAGTGATATTTTAAATTTTTATTATCTTCTGCCTCTTCCGAAGCTGCGACTTCTACTGCTATATTTTTTCTTGTATTTGTCATCATCTCCCCAACCAAGTTTAGAAGACGTGCCTCCACCACCTGCAGATATGGCAGGTTGATATGGTGGAAAGAGAATGGCTCCAAGGGAAGTGAGTCCTACTTGAATCGCTCCTTTGCCTATATCAGAAACATCATCTGCTGCTTGGTACAATTCATTAAAGAAGTCTTGTCCCAAAGTCTGTTCGTTGCCACACATCTGCGGAGCATCATACATTCTTGCTTGGGCTTGCCAAGGAAAACGCAAATCGAAATCGGGAAATACTCTATCTATAACTCTTACATCATAGGCATTATGCGAATCGTACCATTCTTGCCGAGCATCGTCATACATATCTCTTGCCTGTTCATGAACGATAGCTATAGGGTTGCCAAGCTTCTTGCAAATACATGCAAGAGTGAGTGATGAATCCAATTGCTTGCCACTATAAGAGATGTCATGTTTCATCTTGCTGCTGATCTTTTCCTTGGCAAGAGTGAAAGATATTCCTTCTATACCGTTTGTCTTAGTATTATATCGGAAGCGCAAACGGATTCCTGCTTTTGACAATTCGCTCTCAAATTCTTTCCAATTTCGAGAGACTTGCAACGATTCGCTTACTCGATGCAACATCTGATAACGGATGGCATCCATTGAGCGAAGTCTTCTTTCTTTGATAGCCTCTTTTCCTCTTGCGATATATAAGCCATATTGCTCAGTCAATTTCTTACACACTTTTATGTTCTTGTCTTTTTCATGTGAGTCTTTGGTGCATTTGCCTTTAAAGTTTACTCGATTTACCATGATATGAACATGTGGGTGCTCTTTGTCGAAATGACGGAATGCGACAAATTGATTGTCGTCATATCCCATGCTCTTCAAGTATTCGTTGACTATTTGACCTAACAGATCGTCATTAATGCGTAGTGCATCATGGGGTGAAAACGATAAGATAAAGTGACCTACAGGTTTCTTGGTTCGAGCACTCAAACCTGCCTGCATCACGAAACTATCTGTTATGGTTTGGTTATTCGTGAGATTGATTCCGTCACTTGAAGCAACCAGTGTTGCATTTTTGCGTGGGTCGTTAATGTAGTTGATAAGCCCACCGAATGATGCTCCATGAAGTATTTTACCATACATATGCTGTCGTGTTTTGTAGTTTAACTTTGATTTTCTTGTTCGTCTTCTTTCTCTTTGATTTTAAGACGAGCTTGATGGAGAATAGCATTGACTCCATCAAGGGCTTCGTTGGCTTTGTCTGCAATGGTCATAAGCCCTGCTTGGTGAGCAAGCTTAACCAAGGTATTGATATTCGTTCCAAGATTATTCAAATCTCTTATCTCTTTCATCAACTCCTTCGAAACAGGTTGGCGCACGATGGCATGAAGTGCGCCTTCACGAATGTAGGTACTTATGGGCATCTCTCCAGACTTGCGTTTGATACGGACAAACTGTTTTGGTGTGAAACGAACTGGTATGGGCTTGCCATACTTTTCCTCTTCAGGGAGAGGCTTGCGCCCTCCTGGATTGTTGATAACATGTTTTGCCATTTATCTCTTATTCTTTCTTATTTCAGTTCTTGAGGGGCAAGTTTCTCAATAGGTATTGACCTTTGCCATATGCTTGATAGGCAAAGGCAATAGCACAATCGGGTATACCGATTGTAATAGTTTTCGTATATCGAAAACACAAACTTGCTCCCGAAAGAACTTAATAATTTGCTAACGCATGTTTTTGACCATAGTGAAACATTTATCGCTTGGAGCCATAATGTTGCCTTGTATTAACTGTTTCCACCTTTCTCTTGCAGAGGTATTCATTCAAGTCCTTATCTCCTGCATATTCGTCTGAAGCATCAATCGTCTGGCTTCTGCAATTTGCTTTGAGTTGCAAGATTGCATTACGTCCTGCTTCATCATTATCCAAATGACAATAGATGCAGTTGTACTTGTCCAAGATCTCAATACACTTAGGAACATTGATTACAGAGTTCAACACAACGGCATCACAATCTCCATGCAACACAACATAAGATAGGAAGTCTATGAAACCTTCAAATACATGGCAGACTTCGTTACCTTGTGATATTACGGAAATATCCTTTGGAGAGATGCAACCTTTGAAATAAGCATTGCGAATTTCGTAACCACCCGAGCGATTTGGAAAGCCCAATGCAAAATAGTTTCTGCCATGACTACGATAATGAACTTCCTTACAATACCGTTTTGCCACATTCCAAGTTATCCCTCTTTGTACAACATATTTGTACAGGGCATAATGGTTCAGCTCCTCAGTTTCTATATTGGTAAAAGCTATGCCATCTGCCGTCTTCGTTTCTTGTATTTGTTGAACAGGATTGGCAATCGTTAAGTTCCGAAGATAATCTTGAAAGTTGTTTGGATGAAACAACAGCTCTATTAAGGTTTTAACTCCACCACCTTTACCCAATCCGAAATCGTACCAAACATTTTTATTGATGTCCACCTTGAATGATGCAGTTTTCTCTTCATGCAATGGAGACAAATACCACCAGTTTGCCCCTTTCTTTGCAGTAGGCTGATAATGGTGACTTGCAAGAAAGTCAATTATCTGTATATGCTTATTATCGAATGTATTCATCGTTAATTTGTTGTTGAGTTGTTGAATTGTTGAGTTAGGATGATGAAAAGAGAAAATCGTTGAGCAATTGTTGACCATATTGTTGAGCCGTAAATGCTTATGCCACAATGTATATATTCTTCTTTTCATCATTTCAACAAATCAACAGAGATTATATGTTTAATGATTCTATGAACTCCTTAGTCACAGTATAATAACGTCCCACCCGACTCACTGTACCAAATTTTGTTGGCTTAGAGTAGTCGTATTGGTATGTCGTATATGAAAGTGCATTTGGAGCCGGCTTCAAACGCCATAACTCCTTCACTACTTTGCGAATATGCCACAATTCCACCTTTACCCCATTAATCGAAAGCAATGGCAGCAGGTCTTGTGGTATAAATGAAACCTTGTCCACTTTCTGACATTCCATAATGCTGCGCAATAACTCTACGAGATCAATCTCCGTATGGTTGCGGTTGCATTGCATGATGCGTTCCAAAGCATCCGTATGAATAAGCGTAGGATTGAACCACATACGACTCTCTTTAGTGCTACATAGTGCCCGATGTTGCAAGTAATACAAGAAAGCAGGAATTTGCGCTTTCAACTTCTGCAAGAAGTTCGTATCATCGCTTTCCAACGGCATTATCTTGCGCACCCAATAACGTGTCTCTCCGGTATCAATGATAACTGGGAAAAGCTCATTATTGGAGCACAAGACGAACTTAGCAAAGAAATTCACTTCTTGTCTGTCCTTGCCTTTGGCTTCAACCTTGTATGTCTGTGCTGTGCTCAAATTCTTTAGGCGTTCTGAGTCTTCTCGTCGGCATAGCAGCACCTCGTCAACAACAATTAGAAGCTTACCTGCCCAATCCGCATTAAATTGACTTCGAAAGTCCTCATTGGTATTGAAAGTTACATTGTCTTCAAACATCGCCTTGAGAAAATTCAAGAAAGTAGTCTTGCCTGTATTTCGCTCTTCTGATACCAATAGTAATATTGGTAGCTTCTGCGTAGGTTTGGCATAGAGCAACTGCATATAATCCATCCCCAATTCATACTGTTCACCAAAGATATGGTGTATCAGTTTCATAATGTCTGGAAACTCTCCTTCTGATGGTATGTGGTCAATGGGCTCATACAAATTGTAGAAACCGCTAATCTCTTTATGATAATCGGTATGGCTGGGAACAGTACAGAAACCGTCATATTTCCGAATAGGTGGCGTATTGTTCTTGCCATAATCCTGTCGGATAGTGCCAAAGCTCCATGGGATGCGACGCAATGTGCAAGTACCATTAGCTAAAGGTTGTTGGGCAATCTTGTACAGACAAGTACCCACTCTGATATATTCTTCCTTATTTCCTTCCATAACGCTTGTTGTTTATAAAAGCCATGGCTTCGTTCTCCAAATCTGTTTCCGATTTTCTATAAGTACCGCTTTTCAGCCATTCTTCTATTTCTGCCTTGTTAAAAATGATATTCTTTCCTTTCTTATGAAATGGTATTTTTCTTGCACTCGTCCAACCATAGATGGTCTGCTCTGCCGGGTGAGTAGGCAAAAACTCTATGAGATCAGCTACATTGAACCATTGCTGTTCTTCACTCTTCTTTGGTGGTATTAGTTTGTCCACCTTATCGCCCAACTCATTAAGTTTGGCATACATGACAGCCAACATCTGAGGCATGTCATTAAACGTGATGTTTTCTTGTTGCATATTTATCAATATTTGTTTCTGTGTGCAAAGGTACATCTACGTTTGTGTGGCAATATGTGGGGCTTTGTGGGGATATAAAAATGACAGATGCGCTATTCGCTTGATAATAAGTGAATAACGCATCTGCCAATAGTTAAACAATGTAAGTTTTGTGGAAAAGCGTGGAATGTTGGGGATATCCACACTTAGTAACTCCTTTTTATGGATTCATCTATTATTTCTTTGTATTCTTTGTTCTTTTCCGAAACTCCAACACTAAGGAAATCTTTATGATGCTTGTCGTAATATTCCATAGAAATATCGCATAGTTCCAACATACTTTCAATCCAATGTTTTGGGGAATCTGACAAAGCTATGGTGTGTGAAACAGCAAACAACATATAGCAAATACGTTGTTTTTGTCGAGGCAGTGGATGGACTTTGGCTTTATCTAATTTGAGATTCAAAAAATTGATGAAGTCGCTTGCGGGCATGTGTTTGAACTGCTTGCCATTACAAGTCTGATAAATTCCAACACAAACGCCAAGGTTGACAATATCCCTCAACTGAGCTATTTCTTTCAGTATTAAAGATTTATCAATCATGTCTATATCTCCTTCTCCAAGTGTTCTCCATTTTTTAGGATGACATCTACTAATTTTGATATTTTACGAATCAGCAACTCCAGAAATTGCATCTCAAAATAATGCACCTGTCCACACTTCAATTGCTCCTGCCTATATATGCCATATAGTTCTTCTCCTTGCCTATGCGCTTCATCGTATGCCAACTTTATATTGTCGCACTGTGCATCCAATGTCTTGAAGTCCTCTGAATTAAAATCCATCATATCAAGTCTGTTACTTTCAGTTTGATACTTTCTCCACAGATTCGTTGCTTTATCTTTGGCCGCATCCCATCTCTCTTTATATTCTTTCAAGTGAGACTGCTCCATATTTATGAAGTCCGATGCGTTCCAAGCACTCAAATCAAGAGAGACAAACTTATCCACCTCCTTCTTTAAGCCTATAGCGCTTTCATAGAGGGATTTTCCGTCTTGACGTGCCAAATTCTCAACATCATCAATGATGCCGTTGGTGTTCTGATAATCGTGATAGAATTGTGCTATCACACAAGCATCGGCAAATGTAATGTCTGATACATTTGTTCGTGATGCTATGATATGGTTTACTCTTTGTAAACGCTTGATTATTTCTTCAATTATGTTTGCCATATATAATATAGGTGAATATGTTACTTGATAGCAGCCAAGTCTATCTTGATTGCATCGGCTGCATTCTCTTTCTTTTCATCTACCACTTTTGTGTATCTCTGCGTTGTACGAACATTGGTGTGTCCCAACATCTTACTTACCGTGAAAATGTCTGTGCCATTGCTCAGCTGGAGCGTAGCATAAGTATGGCGGAAACAATGGAAAGTGATATGCTTAGTGATTCCTGATGCTTCAATCCATCTTGCCAAGGGTTCGGAAATCCAGGATGGGGCAGGAAGACCTTCAAATACTAATTGGTCAGGATGCCCGGGTTCTCCACATAGATCATACGCTTGCTCAGAAATAGGCATGTACTCAACGCCCTTTGTCTTCTTTTGGTCGAAGTTGATGCGATAGTGAATACCTTCCTTTGTCAACTCCTTCCATGTCATTTTCATAATGTCGCAATGTCGAAGACCTGTCAAAGCAGAGAAAAGGGCTGCACGTTTGATAGTGGCATTATCGCATGGTGTACAAACCAATCGGTTAAGTTCCTCTAAGGTAAGATGCTCCCTTCTTGCCTCTTTCTCTTTTATACCTTTTATCTTAGCTGCAATATCAGATACAAAATATCCATCAACAAACGCTTGCTTTAATCCAGCCTTGAATATTGCGAAATAGGTGGAAGCCGTATTTTGCGAGATTGTCCCTTTCTTGTTACCTCCTTGTGGAGCATCCAAAAGGAACAACCTAAAATCCTCAACCAGCTTTGTGTCTATGTTGGCAAAGATCATTGGCTGATTGTCGGTAAAGATGAGCATAAGTGCATATACACGATTCCAATTTACGATAATAGAGTCAGAACTATTCCTGTGCCGAATATCTATTATACTCTTGAAATAGGTAATGAAATCACATTGCGATTTTTCTTTCTGTTCCAATAAAGAGGCTTCTGATTCAGAGTAAAGTCCTATGGTATCATATTCCTTTTGTCTGATAGCCCTGACCTTATCTGCATAGATGCATGATTCTTGGTCAAGCTCCGACTTGCAGAGGATAACACCATTGACATCACGTTTCGGCTTATATGTTACACTTCCGTCGGAAGCTGTTCTTGCCGTTCTGCTTTTGTCCCATATCGGAGTGGTTATAGTACGGTTGACATACTCGCGCACTCGCTGTGGCTTGCCACCGTTTTTGGATATAACCGGATATGACTCTATGTAAAGATACCATTCCTTGCGAAACTCTGCCTTGCGAAGTTTCACGGAAACACGGGTGTTGGATAGAGATTTCTTCATAAGGATGCTTATTTATAGAGGTTGTCTATTTCTTTTTTGGGTACATATACGAAATTGCCGATTTGCCGAGTCGGAATTGAAAACTTTCTGATTTGAAGATAGAGTGTACTGTCATTCATGTGATATTTCTCACACGCTTGCTGTATCGTATAGCAATCCTTTGGTTCCAAACTATACAGCTTGGGAATGGGCTTGGGCTGCTTCTTAAGCAAGCTCTTCCTTAGAGGGTACATCTCCATAAGCGTTTCTTTGCTTACTCGTGTTTGGCGCTGACCTGCATTCACACTTGGAATAACACCTTTACGAATTAAACGATATAGTGTCTCTTTACTGATTCCAAACATGGAATATGCCTCTGGTACTGTAATGTACTCTTGGTCTTTGGGAATAGATTTGGCTATAGCATCCAAACGCTCATTTCTTTTCTCTTCATCTTTTCTGCGTTTAAATGCAACTTTAGAACATCTTGGTGAGCAATACCAAGACGTGATAGTCTTTGCGACGAATGGCTCACCGCAAATCTTGCATTTCCTTGTTATCTCAAACTTTGCTGCACCCATACAGTTCTGTTTTATTATTACTATTGTTATTAAGTGTCACATTATCTACCAATAAGTGTTGGTACAAATATGGTGCAAAAATAAAGCAAATATCCGAATATAACAAAAGAAATACAAAGTTTAACTAAAAAGAAAATCCGCATAACTCATTGAGCTATGCGGATTTATCTATCTATACCTTTCGGTAGTTATCAATACTTACTTCACTTCCTCAAAGTCAGCATCCTGTACATTATCTCCATGCTTTCTGCTATCTTGCTGGCCAGCACCACCATTCATATCAGGACCAGCCTGTGCTCCACCTTGCGCACCGCTCTGTGCATACATTTCAGCACTTGCAGCCTGGAAAGCAGTATTGATTTCTGCCATAGCAGTATCAATAGCAGCCAAATCTTGTGCCTTGTGAGCATCTTTCAATTTCTGCAAAGCAGCTTCAATCGGAGCTTTCTTATCAGCAGGCAACTTATCACCTAATTCTTTCAACTGATTTTCAGTAGAGAAGATTACGCTGTCAGCCTGGTTCAGCTTGTCGATCTTTTCACGTTCTTTCTTATCTGCTTCAGCATTAGCTTCAGCTTCAGCCTTCATCTTTTCGATTTCTTCCTTGCTCAAACCGCTGGAAGCTTCAATACGGATAGCCTGTTCTTTACCGGTAGCCTTATCTTTTGCAGATACTTTCAAGATACCGTTGGCATCGATATCAAATGTAACCTCAATTTGAGGAACACCACGACGAGCCGGAGCAATACCTGTCAAGTTGAACTGACCAATTGATTTATTCTGTGCAGCCATCGGACGTTCTCCCTGTAATACGTGGATAGTAACTTCCGTCTGGTTGTCGGCAGCAGTAGAGAATGTTTCACTCTTACGTGCCGGAATGGTAGTGTTAGCGTCAATCAATTTAGTCATTACGCCACCCAGCGTTTCGATACCCATTGACAACGGAGTAACATCCAACAATACCACACCTTTGATTTCATCTGTCAAAACAGCACCCTGCACAGCAGCACCTACAGCTACAACTTCATCCGGATTCACGCCCTTAGAAGGAGTCTTGCCGAAGAAATCTTCTACCAGTTTCTGAACAGCCGGGATACGGGAAGAACCACCCACAAGGATTACCTCATCGATATCGGCATTGTTCAAACCTGCATCGCTCATCGCTTTCTTACATGGTTCAAGACAAGCCTGAATCAATCCGTGAGCCAAAGATTCAAATTTAGCACGAGTCAACGTCTTAACCAAGTGCTTAGGTACACCGGCTACCGGCATAATGTACGGCAAGTTGATTTCTGTGCTTGTAGAAGAAGACAATTCAATCTTAGCTTTTTCAGCAGCCTCTTTCAAACGTTGCAGAGCCATCGGATCCTGAGTCAAGTCAGCACCTTCATCATTCTTGAATTCCTGTACCAACCAATTGATGATTACCTGGTCGAAGTCATCGCCACCCAAGTGAGTGTCACCATTTGTTGAAAGCACTTCAAATACACCACCACCGAATTCGAGGATAGAGATATCGAATGTACCACCACCAAGGTCGAATACAGCAATCTTCATATCTTTGTGAGCCTTATCCAGACCGTAGGCAAGAGCTGCGGCTGTCGGTTCGTTTACAATACGTTTTACTTCCAGACCAGCAATTTGTCCGGCTTCTTTTGTAGCCTGACGTTGAGAGTCAGAGAAATAAGCAGGAACGGTAATCACAGCTTCTGTCACTTCTTGTCCCAAATAGTCTTCGGCAGTTTTCTTCATCTTCTGAAGAATCATTGCAGAAATTTCCTGCGGAGTATACAGACGACCGTCAATATCCACACGCGGAGTATTGTTGTCACCTTTCACTACTTTATAAGGAACACGCTCTACTTCTTTCTGTACTTGATCCCAAGTTTCACCCATGAAACGTTTAATAGAGAAAATCGTACGCGTAGGGTTGGTAATAGCCTGACGCTTAGCAGGATCACCTACCTTACGTTCACCACCATCCACAAAAGCAACTACTGAAGGAGTTGTGCGCTTACCTTCACTGTTTGCAATTACTACCGGTTCGTTACCTTCAAATACGGCAACACAAGAGTTTGTTGTTCCTAAATCAATACCAATAATTTTTCCCATGATCGTTATTTTTTATTTATTATTTATTCTATAATTTCTTTTGTCCGGTTGTTTTTCCATCCTTTTCCTAGGGTGTAATCCCAAACGGACGTTTATTAAAAGACAAACCGTATGCCAAAAAGAAATTATACGAATGCTTGACATAATATCTGCCAAAAAGACAGTTTCAACAAATAAAACACTGCTGACACAATCAAACCCGGACACTATCAGCAACTGACTCATTAAACAAATACAGGCGGTTCTGGTTCAATGCCAACAAAAAAATATGCCTATGTCGTCATGTGCGACACAGGCATACCTTAATTATTATATATTATTCTTACTTATTACTTTTCCAAGACGAGCACTAATGCATTATTTGCGTCATACAAACCGATTCCGCCACCTGATAATACATCAAATGACTTCACCTCGTTCAAGGCTTTCAGAATCTTACCTTCCGTTTCCATATCCGGACAAGCCATCATCGTGCTTGTCACTCCCGGAAAAGAGATTGATTTAGCATTGCTTGCGCTGATTTCAAAGCCACCGTTTATCAAGTTACATCCGGCATTGCCATGAATTGTTTTCTTTTTCACATCAAAAGCGATGAAAGGTTGCTTTTCCATCCCAGAAGGGATTGCTTCGCCATTCGCTTCCTTTATTTTCCATTCTCCATTCAAAACAGACAATTTCACATTAGCCTCCTTCTTTTCAAGAACCACAACCGGACGATTGGATGCATTGCAAAGATACATTTTATCTTTACCGGCTTTCTTATATCCTTTTACTTGTGCCAAAGCACCCAATACATTTCTCTCAGTAGTCATATCCGGACACATCATCTTCGTACCCGCCATCGCGCCCAACGAAAGGCTTCCCGGTTTCGCATTTACATCGAAACTACCCATCATACGATTACAGCCGCTATTACCGGACACACGACCGGTTGCAGTATCAAAAGTAATAAAAGGAAGGGTTCTGCTTTCGCCTGGAGTCACTTTCGAGCCATTGACCTCTATGATATTCCACTCGCCATTGATTGATGACAAAGGCATTGCCTTCTCTACTGAACGGCATGAAGACATTGCAAGTGCTGTACCTGCAATGCAAATTGAAACTAGTACTTTATTCATATTGTTATAACGTTTAAGTTAAATTGAGGACAAAGATAACAAAAAAATTGAGAATAGACTTCACAAAGGTAAATAAAAAGAGAGCGAGACGAATGATTATCTAAAAATAATCACGTATATTTGCTCCATAAACAATTCTAATATTCTTAATTTTTAATTTGCAATTAAAGAAAATGGGTAGAGTTCTTATTATCGGTGCAGGTGGTGTTGGTACTGTCGTTGCACACAAAGTGGCACAGAATGCCGACATTTTTACAGATATAATGATTGCCAGCCGTACGAAAGAGAAATGCGATAAAATCGTCGAGGCAATAGGTAACCCCAATATAAAAACAGCAAAAGTCGATGCCGACAATGTGGACGAGCTGGTAGCTCTGTTCAATGATTTCAAACCGGAAATGGTGATTAACGTCGCCCTCCCCTATCAGGACCTGACTATTATGGAAGCGTGCCTGAAAGCAGGAGTAAACTATTTGGATACTGCCAATTACGAGCCGAAAGATGAAGCTCATTTCGAATACAGTTGGCAATGGGCATATCACGAACGTTTCAAAGAAGCAGGGCTGACAGCCATTCTTGGTTGTGGATTCGATCCGGGAGTAAGCGGTATTTATACAGCTTATGCAGCTAAACATTATTTCGACGAAATTCAGTATCTGGATATTGTAGATTGTAATGCCGGAAATCACCACAAGGCATTTGCAACAAACTTCAATCCGGAAATCAATATCCGCGAGATTACACAGAACGGACGTTATTATGAAAACGGGAAATGGGTAACTACCGGTCCTCTGGAAATTCATAAGGACCTGACTTATCCGAATATCGGTCCACGTGATTCATACCTTCTATATCATGAGGAACTGGAATCATTGGTAAAACATTTCCCGACTATCAAACGTGCACGTTTCTGGATGACTTTCGGACAAGAATACCTAACTCATTTACGTGTTATCCAAAACATTGGCATGGCTCGCATTGACGAGGTCGATTATAATGGGGTGAAGATTGTACCTCTGCAGTTCCTCAAAGCAGTTCTGCCTAACCCGCAGGACTTGGGCGAAAACTACGAAGGCGAAACTTCTATCGGCTGCCGTATACGTGGTCTGAAAGACGGAAAAGAACGTACATACTATGTGTACAATAATTGCAGCCACCAGGAAGCATACAAAGAAACAGGTATGCAGGGAGTGAGCTATACAACGGGAGTTCCGGCAATGATCGGAGCTATGATGTTCTTTAAAGGCGAATGGAAACGTCCGGGCGTAAACAACGTTGAAGAATTCAATCCGGATCCGTTCATGGAACAACTCAATAAACAAGGCCTTCCGTGGCATGAAGAATTCGACAAAGATTTGGAATTGTAAGAGTAGTCCTGTTCGATAAAAAGAAAGTTATGATAAACGTAGGAGATAAAGCACCGGAAATCTTGGGTATCAATGAAAAAGGCGAAGAAATCCGTTTAAGTGCTTATAAAGGGAAAAAGATTGTGTTGTACTTCTATCCGAAAGACAATACATCGGGGTGTACCGCGCAAGCGTGTAATCTGCGCGACAACTACTCCGAACTACGCAAAGTCGGCTATGAAGTAATCGGTGTCAGTGTAGACAATGAGAAATCACACCAGAAATTCATCGAGAAAAACAATCTTCCTTTCACGCTGATTGCCGATACTGACAAGAAATTAGTAGAAGAGTTCGGTGTGTGGGGAGAAAAGAAGCTGTACGGACGCGCTTACATGGGTACTTTCCGCACTACTTTCCTGATTAATGAAGAAGGAATAGTAGAACGGATTATCACTCCCAAAGAGGTGAAGACCAAAGAACACGCCGCACAGATTTTAAATCAATAAATCTATTAATTATAGAATAAGGTATGGCAAAGAAAGACGAACTTAATTTTGAAACAGATAATAAAATGGCATCAAGCGAAAAACTAAAAGCCTTACAGGCAGCCATGGAAAAGATAGAAAAGAGCTTCGGTAAAGGTTCTATCATGAAAATGGGTGACGACAGTGTTGAACAAGTAGAAGTGATCCCGACAGGCTCCATAGCCTTGAACGTGGCACTTGGCGTGGGAGGTTACCCAAGAGGTAGAATCATCGAAATTTATGGTCCGGAATCTTCCGGTAAAACGACATTGGCCATTCATGCCATTGCCGAAGCACAAAAGTCTGGCGGTATAGCAGCTTTCATTGATGCAGAACATGCTTTCGACCGTTTCTATGCATCTAAATTAGGTGTAAACATCGACGACCTGTACATCTCCCAGCCAGACAACGGGGAGCAGGCATTGGAAATTGCAGAACAACTGATCCGTTCTTCCGCTATCGACATTATCGTAATCGACTCCGTTGCCGCATTGACTCCTAAAGCTGAAATTGAAGGTGACATGGGTGACAATAAAGTAGGTCTTCAGGCACGTTTGATGTCTCAGGCATTACGTAAGTTGACAGCAGCAGTCAGCAAGACACGTACAACTTGTATCTTTATCAATCAGTTGCGTGAGAAGATCGGTGTAATGTTCGGCAGTCCGGAAACAACTACCGGTGGTAATGCCTTAAAATTCTACGCATCCGTACGTTTGGATATCCGTCCGGGACAACCGATCAAAGATGGTGAAGAGATTCTGGGCAAACTGACTAAAGTAAAAGTCGTGAAGAATAAAGTGGCTCCTCCTTTCCGGAGAGCAGAATTTGATATCATGTTCGGTGAAGGCATCTCCCATTCCGGAGAAATCGTTGACTTGGGTGCCGATCTGGGAATCATCAAGAAAAGCGGTTCATGGTATAGTTACAACGACACGAAGCTGGGACAGGGACGCGACGCTGCCAAACAATGTATTGCCGACAATCCGGAACTAGCAGAAGAGCTGGAAGGACTGATCTTTGAAGAGTTAAAGAAGAAATAATCACTTCCACCTTACAGTTTTTCAAAGCTGTAATCGGAGGGGTGAGGGTTGTACAAAAAAAGTGGGAGAATATCGTACGAAACGAACATTCTCCCACTTCTTTTATATATTACCTAATCCTTATTCTTACTTATGCAAAGTAATAGATATATGCCAATGTACTCAAACTAATGACTACCCATAACGCTATTCCCTGCAATAACGGTTTTACGCCAACTGCTTTCAGAACATCTATCGAAAGAGAAGCACCAATAAAGAACATCGTAATTGTCAATGTCTTACGAGCAATTCCATTAATAGCATTTCCAATTTCCGGCATTCCATCCAGCAAATAAGTATTTACGATCATCGCCAGTACAAAGTAGAAAATAAACCAGGGAATACTAATCTTTTGTCCCTTACTCTTAAAAATGAATGAAGTAGCGAAAGCTATCGGAATAATCCAAAGAGCACGAGTCAATTTGATGGTAGTAGCCACCTTCAAAGCCTCCTCTCCATAAGCAGCACCGGCTCCAACCACAGAACTTGTATCATGGATAGCAATAGCCGCCCAAGTACCAAACTCATGTTCGCTCATGTTCAGAGCATGACCAATCATTGGAAATATGAAAAGCGCAATAGCATTCAAAATAAAGATAGTACCCAATGCCACAGACATTTCACTATCTTTTGCCTTCAATACCGGTCCTACTGCCGCAATGGCACTACCACCACAAATAGCCGTTCCCGAACTGATCAGATAAGAAGTATTTCTATCTATCTTAAATATCTTGCGTCCGATAAACCAACCTATCGCCAATGTACCTACCACCGAAATAATAGTAAACTCCATCCCTTCCTTACCGGAAGCCAACGCTGATTGCAGATTCATACCGAATCCTAATCCGACAACGGAGTATTGCAATAGATATTTAGAAGTCTTTTTATTGAATTTCGGATGTGCCTGTCCGCAAGTCAATGCAAAAATAAGTCCGAGGAACAGAGCTACTGGAGGAGTCACCCATGCAGACCATGCCTGCAAACCCGGAATATAATCCAAAAATAAGAAAAGAGTCAAAGTAGAAAGCAGGGCGACATAAATAGTCTTATTTTTTGCCTGCAATGTTTTTGTAGCTGTTGAAATCATATAATATATCTTTAATTGTTTTTCTGGAGCGCAAAGGTATGACAAACAATCAAGACACGCTAATCGTTTCTAATTATACGTTATAACTTTTAGTTATAGCTCTAACCTCTTCTTTATCAAGATTACCTTATTACACTTCTACAATATCTTTTCCCAAAGGTGATAACGCTAATGCAGCCAAGCAACAACCATAAAAGATTCATTAAACAGCCCATATAAAAGTCAGATTTTATTTCTATCTATCAGTCTAATAATCCCGGATAAAAGTACTTTACCCACGCTACATAAGTATCATGAGCAGAGAGACAAGTATCTAGCAAATATCCATGAGTATTCACGAACTCCCCAAGTCCACGATAATAAAATTGCTTATGGCGCTCATCTATAATAAATGGAACGATATTATGACGAAGGCATTCACGAACCAAAATGATTGGATGTCTCAATTATATCATCAACCGGTACACCTATTAGAGTATTTTTTACTTGCGTTCTAAATTTAGATAAGCGATTACCATATAAAGAAAAAGCGCGGGAATCTGTACAGTACACTTTTTAAAGTATGCCAAATATATAAACATACTCCGCAGCCACCCTTTCCTACTTCCACTTTATCCTAGTACTTTCCATACAATCTATTAATAAATAAATTCCTTTTTATTAATGCTAAACTTCTTTTTCTCAAATATAAAACCTACCTTCGTTTATAGTTTATACTTAATCCAAAAGTACTTATCTATTAGAGAAAAAGAAGTTTTGCCCTAGTATACAAGAACTTATCTACTAATGATTTAAACAACAAACAGTATGGCAAAGTACATAATGGAGGAGATGCCCGACTTACAGAATACGGGAAAAAGAATCACATATCCGAAGTTTGCACGGGTAGACAATGCAAGCATAAAAGAACTCGCCCAACGAGTGGGTGACGTCAGTGGTTTCAGCCCAGGAGATATAGAAGGTATATTGCTCCAAACCTCCATCGAAATGGCACACATAATGGCGGAAGGACGCTCGGTTAAGATAGACGGAATCGGCACATTCACAGCGTCGCTGGCCCTGTACAAAGATAAAGAACGGGAAGGAGCTGAAGAAGGAAGTGAACATCGTAATGCACAGAGTATTTATGTAGGAAATGTAAATTTCCGAGTAGACAAAATCATGCTGAGAAGAATTAATGAAAGATGCCGACTGGAAAGAGCCTCTTGGAAAAAGCAACGTTCCTCACAGAAGTTCACACCGGAGCAACGTCTCAAACTGGCATTGAAATATCTCGACGAGCATTCGTTCCTTACGGTTCATGAATATCGGAAACTAACAGGACTTTTACAAACGGCAGCAACCATAGAATTAAAACAATGGGGAGATCAACCCAATTCCGGAATCGGAATCGCTGGAAGAGGTGCACACAGAATCTATATAAAAAAGAAACAAGAAGAATAATGAGTTAAAGATTATGTCTCAAAAGGTGCGGAAAGCATGAGAGATGGTAGCATAAAAAAGATCTCTCATAAAATGCTAAACTGATAATCAACAATTTACAAGCAAATCATGAGAGATGAGAGATAATATTGTTTTTTCTTCTAGTGGAGATTCCTAAGCGAGGTTATAAACTCTTGCTATGATGTCCCGCAAAACGCATAAAGACTTGGGACAATCCTCCCTCCTGCCCTTGCAACTGAACAAAGTTAAACTCACGTTGCATCGGCATTCCTTTTATTTCAACTACCCTCAGAGTGCCGGCAACAAGTTCCTTATGTACCGAACGGATGGAAACAATTCCCATACAATCCGTATGCTCCAGAAAAAGCTTGATACTTTCCGTACTGCCAAGATACATTAAAACATTCAGAGAAGAGAGCTTCAGATTATACTGCAGCAGAGCACGCTCAAATACATCTAATGTACCGGAACCTCTTTCGCGCAAGACCAAAGGGATATTTGGAAGTTCTTCCGGAAGGATTTCGTCGGCAACCGCCAATTTACTCCGCGTATGAACCACAGCCACGAGTTCATCTTGCAGGAATGCAGTGTACTTCAAATTCGGCAAACGGAAGATACCCTCTACCAATCCCAGATCAATACGATGTTCCTGCAACGCCACCTCCACTCCACGGGAATTCCCATTTATCAAAGAAAGATTGATTTGTGGAAACTTTGTTATGAAGTTGGCCAATAAAGGAGGAAGGACGTATTGCGCAATCGTAGTGCTGGCACCCAGTTTTAATTCTCCGATATATTCGTCATGCAACAAGTGCATCTCGTATTCCAATTGCTTATAATCATCCAGAATCTTTTCACTATGCTTCAGTAACAACTCTCCGGCCTCAGTCAAGGAGATTTTACTTCCCTGACGCTCGAAAAGACGGGTTTGATAACAAGTCTCCAACTCCTGAATATGCTTGGTGATAGCAGGCTGGCTGACAAACAACTCTTGCGAAGCCTTCGTAAAACTTAGGTTCTTCGCTACACTCTGAAAAACTTTTAAACGAAAATCGGACACAGCAACTTAGTATTAGCGATTATAACTCCTCCGCCCTTATTCCCAATGAATGCATCACAGGAAAAGCCAACATATCCCATTTGTAGTTTACCGGTATTTCCGGTTCATTCATACGGAACTGCACAACTTCCTTGCCTTTCAGTCCCTGTAGAACATCAGTCACTTTCTTCCCATATTCCTCGTTGAAAGAAACAACAATCATCCGCTTCACATCCGCCGAATCGGAAACAACGGAAAGCAAATCCATAAACAGGTCTTCTCTCGACACCATGCCCTCCGACGGGACACCGGCAAAAGAGAACTCGCCATACGGACTTTGGAAAGCAACTCCGTTCAGCTCCTCCTGCAAGTCGGAAGGCTGGCAATGTTGCAAGTGTCTCGATTCTTTATCATATACAAAAAGAAATTGCACCTCGTTCTTTCCTTCGTTGATTCCTGCATCCAGAGTCAGATAGGAAGTAAACAACGAAAGGTCTATCTCTTGTAAAGAACGTTGCAATGTCTTCTCAAAATAGTTCTTTATATCCGTTATTACAAAATTCAGAAAAGCGGCATCTATCAGCACTACTGTTTCGGACAGTTTTATTTGGGGTTTATCATTCATATATACCTTAATTATATCATTACAGCGGATAAAGATACTACAATACTTTCATTTATCCACTTGATTATCTTGCAAATTCGTCAGTCTGCACTAAACAAAAAAAGTCATTTTGTCCTTTAACTCCTTAATAATCATGCTATTTTGTCATATTTTTCTACTTGGCAAATCTTTTGCGCCCTTTTAAGTGTTATTAGAAACATGAAATAAGAAAGGAGAACAACAATATGAATTTTAACAATTTTACCATCAAATCTCAAGAAGCGGTGCAGGAGGCCGTGAACCTGGTACAAAGTCGGGGACAACAGGCTATTGAACCTGTCCACATCATGCAGGGAGTGATGAAAGTAGGCGAAAACGTCACTAACTTCATTTTCCAGAAATTGGGCATGAACGGACAACAGGTTGCTCTTGTTGTAGACAGACAAATCGATTCACTTCCGAAAGTATCCGGTGGCGAGCCGTACCTGAGTCGTGAATCCAACGAGGTTTTACAGAAAGCGACACAGTATTCCAAAGAAATGGGCGACGAATTCGTCTCGCTGGAACATATCATACTCGCATTGCTGACTGTCAAGAGTACCGTTTCTACCATCCTGAAGGACGCAGGTATGACGGAAAAGGAACTGCGCAACGCCATCAGTGAATTGAGAAAAGGAGAAAAGGTTACGTCGCAATCAAGTGAAGACACCTATCAGTCACTCGAAAAGTATGCCATCAACTTGAATGAGGCTGCCCGTAGCGGTAAGTTGGACCCTGTCATCGGACGTGACGAGGAGATCCGCCGCGTACTTCAGATATTGAGCCGTCGTACTAAAAACAATCCGATTCTGATTGGAGAACCGGGTACCGGTAAGACAGCCATTGTAGAAGGATTGGCGCATCGTATTCTTCGTGGAGACGTGCCCGAAAATCTGAAAAACAAACAGGTGTATTCATTGGATATGGGAGCATTGGTTGCCGGTGCAAAATACAAAGGTGAGTTTGAGGAACGGTTGAAGTCCGTAGTCAATGAGGTGAAGAAATCCGAAGGTGATATCATCTTGTTTATTGACGAGATTCACACGCTGGTAGGCGCCGGAAAAGGGGAAGGCGCAATGGACGCCGCCAATATCCTAAAACCGGCCTTAGCACGTGGCGAGTTGCGGTCTATCGGTGCTACGACTCTCGACGAATACCAGAAATATTTCGAGAAGGATAAGGCTTTGGAACGCCGTTTCCAAATCGTGCAGGTGGATGAGCCGGATAACTTGAGCACAATCTCTATCCTGCGTGGACTGAAAGAACGCTACGAGAACCATCATCATGTCCGTATCAAAGATGATGCGATCATTGCAGCCGTAGAACTAAGTAGCCGCTACATCACCGATCGTTTCTTGCCGGACAAAGCTATCGACCTGATGGACGAAGCTGCCGCTAAATTACGCATGGA
>ERZ773224.498-NODE-498-length-56074-cov-31.423178_pt1 | contig 56074 bp, 52 predicted proteins | sample MGYA00580526_ERZ773224 | MGnify/ENA primary metagenome ERZ773224 (study PRJEB29015, sample SAMEA2737743) | human gut metagenome | biome: human gut; feature: human-associated habitat; material: faeces | place: China | collected 2012 ... | reverse complement strand
TTGCTTTTCAATGTTCCAATGTAATGGGTAAAACATTTAATATGGCCCATCCATTCCTAGATGCAGAATCAGCAGAATTACGTTTAAATTTCGTACATGAATCAATTGCAACTAATGGAATATGTTGTGTTATAAGAAAGACGCCAGCCAAAATCCGTCTAAATAAAGAAAAGCTTATTAATGAAAAATATGTTACCGAAGATTTACATGACTTTTTAATGACTTGTGTTGAAGGACACTGTAACATCATGGTAAGTGGTGAAACTGGTTCAGGTAAGACAGAACTAGTTAAGTACTTAGCTAGCCACACAAAAGAAAATGAAAAGATAATAACTATCGAAGATACACTAGAACTTCACTTAGATAAGATATTTCCACATAGAGATATAGTTGCTATGAAAACAAATAACATTGCATCATATTCTGATGTATTAGTAACTTGTATGAGACAGAATCCAAAATGGATATTACTATCCGAAGTTCGTAGTGCTGAAGCAGTTACAGCAGTTCGAAACTCAATATCATCTGGTCACAACATTATATCAACAATTCACTCAGATAGAGCATTAAATATTCCAATGCGTTTATATAGCTTACTTGAAAATAGCCAAGATATTGAACAATTCTTAAAATCAATTCATAGATATATTCAAATAGGAATTCACGTAAAAGGTTACATGAGTAAAGAACTAGGTAGATTTCAACGTGAAATAATCGAAGTAGTTGAGTTTTATGTTGATGAAAATAATGAAGCTAAATCAAATATCATATTTAAGAAAAGTCTAGATGGAAAATTTAGTTTTAATAATCCATCAAAATATTTAATAGATTATCTTGGTGTTCAAGGCGTAACCATTAAAGATGATTATTTTGTTAAGTCAAAAGGAAATAATACCAACAAAGAAGTTGTCATTGAAAGCCTATAGAAAGGAGTAAAAATGAAATATTTACCAGAGTTAATAATCCTACTTATTATAGCGATAGTTGTCTTAGTAGCAAGGCGTAATCCCGGTGAAAATGTTTATAAGTTTTTTGTAACAAATGCCACTCGTGCTTATGATAAGTATGCTCCATATTCATTTAAAATGGTAAGAGAAAAAGCCGTAGAACTTGGTCAAGAGTATACCCCACGTCAATACATAAGTCAAATAGTTATTCTTGGAGGTCTTGCTGGTTTAGTTGGTTACTTTTACTTTTATAGTATCATTATAGCAGTAATATATGCAATAGTTGCTATATCAACAATACCATATCTTGCCTATTTAAGACTTCAAAGAGTATATAGTGAATATATATTTGAACAAATTCAAACATATACAACCAATGTTATAATGGAATTTAATACAACTCAAAGTTTTGTTAAATCTCTAGAAGGTGTAAGAGACTCCGGAATCCTTGAAGATCCAGTTTTAAGTGATGTTAAAAAAATGATTGACATGTCATATCAAAATGGAACCATTGATGAATCAATTCAATACTTTAATAATTTATATCCATTTTATATGGTAAAAAATATGCATCAATTATTCTTACAAATAACTAAAGAAGGTGCCAGAGATTCTGGACAAGCTCTTGAAAATATGTCACTAGATATCGATGCCTTAGTTGAAGGAGTATATCGTGACCAAATGGATCGTAATAACTTCCATGCCAAATTTTTAAGATTCGGTTTAATTTTGTATTTCCTAGTTGTTGTTTTAAGATTCATGCTTGGTGAAGAAAACTACATTAAACTGCTTGATACATGGTATGTTCAACTTATACTTCATGCCATTGTTATTATAAATGCTTATTTCCTTATGACTGGAGAAAAGTATTATAACGAAGATGTGGGGGTAGAATAATGCAAATAGAAATAATTATAATAGCTATAATTGTATTTGGGATAATGACAATAACTGGTCAAATAAGTATTAATCAACTTATCAGTGATTACCAAATGCTTTTTATGAAACTAAAAGAAAAAGACTGGGATTTTCTAGTTCGTGCTAAATATGGTAATAATGTTAATCCCGATATACTTTTTAATAAAAGAATAAAGAATGGTCTTATAACTATGGCACTTGGATTTGCCATTATGATTAAAAGCTTGAATAGTGTTAAAATCTTAATTATAGTTGTAGCAGGTTACTATGTATTTAAAACAGGTTATAATGATATAAAAAAATATTATCAAAGACATATGGCAGATATTGATTCAATGTTACCACACTATCTAAAGAACCTAGAAATACTTATTCAACACTATACTGTACCAGTTGCAATAGGTAAATCAATGGCTGAAGCACCGGAGATATTCCGCGAAGGACTTCAAGAAATGATTGATTCAATTAATGCCGGAGATGATTCAATTGATCCATACATGAATTTTGCTAGAAAATATCCAGTCAGAGATTCAATGCGTATGATGAGACTTTTATATCGTTTAAGTCTAGGTCGTCAAGAAAGAAAACAAGAACAAATCTTAACATTCTCAAAATCTATATCTAACTTACAACAAAAAGCAAGAGAAACAAGATATAAAAATCGTCTAGAAAAGATGGAAAATAAAACAATGAGTATGTTGATAACAACTGGTTTTGGTCTAATGATTTTATTAGTATTGGCGGTTGTACAACTAATGGATATATAAAAAAATAAAAAGATATTAAAAATAATTGATATTTAACTGATTTTAAGTTATAATAATTATATAAAATAAAGGAGGATTAAAAAAAGATGAAAGAAGCTACAGGCGAATTAAATATGACTGTTGTTACAGTAGTTGCAATTGCAGCTGTTGGAGCATTCTTCTATTTCTTCATTTGGCCAGGTATTCAAGCAGGACTTGCAAGAAATACTTGTAAAAATATCTGCCCAGAAGCATCTGTTAAAAGCGTTAACGTTAAAGAAGGTACATGTACATGTGGAAACGATGAAGTAATTAACTTTAAAGACGTTCAAGACGGAGGAAATGCTCAAGGCAATGGAAATTAATTAAGTCATTAATAAAGAGGTGAAAAAATGAAAGAGGCTACAGGAGAATTGAATATAACAGTTATTGTTGCAATATCAATTGGTATCTTGGCGGCCTTTTTTTTCGGTTTTTTATGGCCACTATTAAATAATAACTTTCACAGAACTGCTCAATGCAGAAATGCTATTTGTAATTGTAGTGAAGAAGCAAGACAAAGAGCAAGCTCAAGCACTGGCTCAGATTATATGTGTGAATGTAAAATGAGACAAAAACAAACGGGCGAAGAAGACGATACAAATAATTATTTTGGAACTGGTGATAATATTTTTTATTGCCCATTTAAAGGATAGGGGATGAATTATGAAAGAATCCATAAGTATGACAGCTATATTTCAAATAGTTATACTATTTATTTTACTTTTTACAGCAATTATGGCATTAACAATAAATAATTCAAATGCCTTTGGTGTAAAAGATGAAATAGTAAATATACTTGAATTAAATGGTGGTAAGTATTTAGATGATTCTAATGAAAATTTAAATGAAGAAATAGTAGATTTACTTGCCAACACTTCATATAGAACAACTGGAAAATGTCCAGAAGATGAAGGATATATTGGTTTTGAAAGAAATGGAAGTAGAATAACATCAAATCAAGATGCAACAGTATGTATAAGAGAAGTCAGAGCCACAGAAGGAGTAGATAATTACTTAACAGGTGGGGATGTTTTAGGTAACACCGTTGCAACTGATGACTTTGTCTTAGGTAGTTACTATGAAGTAATAGTGTTCTTCCAAATGGATTTACCAATAATAAGACAAATATATAACTTTCAATCAAAAGCACAAACTAAGGTTATATACCAAGATTAAGGAGTAAAAATGAAAACAGTAAGTGAATCTACATGGTCATTTCAATTAATAATATTTTTTATTCTAATTTTTGCATGTTTCTTAACTTTAATACTTAGTTATTCAAAAGCATACACAATTAAAAATAGAATGTTAACTATTATAGAAAAGTATGAAGGAGTAACTGATGAATCTGCTAAAATAATTAATAGTTTTGCTAAACAAAAAAGTTACAATACAACAAGTAAATGTCCAGAAGGATGGTATGGTGCAACAGACTTAGAAGGTGACATTGAATTGTCTGATGGAAGTGCAAAATATTATTATTGTTTTAATGAGCTTCGTGCTAAAACGGGAAAGATTTACTATGAAGTTCAAGTATTTTATCGTTTTAATTTACCCATCATCGGTGAAGTTGGAATGTATCGAATAAAAGGGCAAACTAAGACTTTCGTGGGATCTTTAGATAGAAAATACAACTAGAAAGGAAATAAATTATGAATGTAATAATTTCAAATAAATATCAATCATTATTAGCAAGCCTAAATATTGATGTTATAAAAAGTATAAACGGAGAATTTTCAGTTGATGAATTAGTTCAACAATTTCAAAGTTTTTACTACAATAAAATGATTATTGATATAACTGCTATAAAAGGCTATGAAGATATAAATGTTATGCAAAGTTTATCAGTAAATTTTGATATGTCTAAAGTAATAATTTTATTAGATGATTCAGAAAAAGTAAACTCACCAATGTATATATCTCAACTTATTTCAATGGGTATTTATAATTTTACAAATGATGTAAACACAGTAAAATATTTAATTGATAATCCAAATCAATATAAAGATGTTGCAAATTATCACAACATAAGTGGATTTAAGAAACCAGCCTTAAATGAAAGGGCAGTAGATAATACCAAAGGTAAAATTGGTCAAAAGGTAATAGGTTTTAAAAATGTAACAGACCACGCCGGAGCAACAACTTTAGTATATTTACTTAAATTACATTTAGAAAAAAGTTATAAAGTTAAAGCTGTTGAAGTAGATAAAAATGATTTTGTGTACTTTAATGATTCATCGCTAGAAAGCATATCAAGTATTAATTTTAATGATTTTGTATCCCAAAATGCTAATTATGATGTTATTTTAGTAGATATTAATGATGCAGATATTGAAGATTACTGTCAAGATATGGTATACTTAATTGAACCGGGATTAATTAAATTAAATAAATTAATACGGAAAGATAATAGTATTTTTGAAAAGTTAAGAAATGATAAGATAGTTCTTAACAGAAGTGTACTAAATGAAAAAGATGTAATTGACTTCGAAAAAGAAAGTGGCAGTAAAGTATTTTATAACTTACCATGTCTAGATGATAAACTTGATGATCAAAGAGTTTTAAATGAATTTTTAACAGCTCTAGGATTCAGTAGAGTGGAAGGAAGTCATTCATCAGGTATATTTAGTATATTTAGATAGGGAGGTTTAAAATGGAATTTTGTTACAAAAGTGCAACAATATGGCAAATAGTTGGTAAAATAATATTTATAATTAAAATAATAGTACCAATATTAATTATTGTTCTAGCATCAATTGACTTAGGTAAAGCAACAATATCAAGTGATGATAAAGCTATATCAAAAGCAGGAAAAACACTACTACGAAGGATAGTAACTGGTATCATCATATTCTTTATTCCATTACTAATTAAAGTATTATTTAATATGGTAGCAGGTTTTAATGAAGATATAAAAAATGATTATGAAAATTGTGTTGTTTGTTTAACAGATCCTTATAATGAATGTGATACATCATATAAAGGTGAAATATTTACAAAGTAAATATCATAAAAGATTGACTTTACAGCTATTTTAGGGTAAAATAAATGTAGACAAAGGGAGGAGTGTTATTTATGACTTTTTGTACTGATGCACGTGATATTTTCTATACTATAGGAATGTTCTTACTAGTATTTAAAATTGTGATTCCTATTTTATTAATTATATTTGGTATGGTTGATTTAGGAAAAGCAGTTATTGCCAGTGATGATAAAGCTGTATCAAAAGCAGCAAAATCATTATTAAATCGTGTAATCGCTGGTATATGTATCTTCTTCGTTCCACTAATCGTAAGTATTGTATTTAAGATGGTTGGTTCATTCGGAGAAGTTAAAGATCAATTTGATGTTTGTGCTAACTGTATTGCTAGTCCAACAACAAAATGTTAGTTAATTAAAGCTATTAAGGTAGTCAAAAAAGACTATCTTTTATTTTGGTACAAAATAAAAAAGATCCATTAGATATTTCTAATGGTCTTTAGCAGTACAATGACATCTTATATGACATAATATACATTCTGGTATATATATTATGCATGAAAGGAGCAAGATGTCATTAAATAAATATTACCACAATAAATAAAATAATACAATAAAAAGATAGATTAATTACAAATCTATCTTGAATTTAAGTTTAATAATTAAGCATTTCTATCTTCATAGATGCCTGTATATTCCCAACCAGCTAATGAAGTTTCTTTGCTCCATGTATATTTAGGAGTTCTATGCATCCATTTAACTTCCACTTTTTTATCTGATTTAGTGTATCCAGGATACTTACTAGCATTTGATTCAGTATCTCTTACACATGTATTTTTATCAGTATAAGTTACATTGAATTTTAATGGAACAAAGTAAACAGAACCTTTTTCACTTGAATATGGAACAACACCATTACCATTATAGAAATTAATAGTAACTCTAGTTCTATAAGTACCACCAGAAAGGTAAGCATCTTGAACTGTGAACCCAAAATTATTTCTAGTTAATGCTGAAGCTCTAAATACTGTAGCATTTTTAGGAACAATATCCCATTTAAAGTTATTACCAGTTTGATATACATTATATTTATTATCAAGGTATGCTTGGTAATCAGTTAAATTATTACTGAAGTATGAAATACTATTTCTTACGATAGATAAATCATTAACGTTATCAGGAATATTTAACATTTGTAATTCGTAATTGTATGAAGTACTCCCTGATGAAGAACCAACCCAACTAGTTGAGTAAATAGTTTTAGTATCTACTTTACAATAGTTATAAGTAACTGTTTCAGTAGATTTGTTTTCAGCATCTTTTTCATAAGAATATCCATCTGACCATTCACTCCATTTTCTATATTTATAATATCTTACTTTAGATGGAGTAGGAGTTGGATCTGGTGTAGGTGTAGGTTTAGTATCACTTCCACAATCGAAACAACAACTTCCACAACTTACATTAACAGTTACAGTAGTTTTAACAGTTACAGTAGTTGTACTCTTTGTACTTGAACTAGCACTATTTGAAGAACTAGAACTTGTTGAACTAGAACTTGAACTTGAACCAGTATTTCCTTTAGTAACAGTCTTGTTATTATCTGTTTTACCATTATTGTTTGTTGTAGTATCAATTACAACATCTGAGTTAGTAGCATTGTTTTTACAAGTATCACTACTTGAGCATATATCAGCACTTTCAATTGTAGTAACTATAAAGTCTGATTGCTTTCCACAAGTTAAACTAACCTTTAAAGCATAGTTACCATCAGCAGTTTTAGTAGCTTGAACATAACTTGAATTAGTATCACAAACTTTACCATCGTTAGTAAAATCAATTAATAACTTTTGGTTAACCATTTGAGCCAAAGTAAGTTTTTCAGTACCTCCAACTTTTTCAGGCAACTTAGATTTAGTGAAATATTCAAATGCAGCAGTTTTCATAGTACTGATATTCGTAATATAATCACTATTTGAGCTAGCTAATGTATTGCTACTTGAATTTTTACCAGTAACTTTAGTAAAAATTAATCCAGCAAGGAATACAATAACAGCTAGAATCACTAACTTAATAAGAAGTGATCCCCAATTTAAACTTAAATTTTTATTTCCTTCTTCGTACATAATTCGTACCCCCTTCGTTATGGAAAAAATATTCCTTTAAGTGCCTCATATTCTACCACAAATATATGATTTTGTCAAATATAATATTGCATATTTACGTAAAGAATAAAAATAGGTAAAAAATGAAAAAAATATAAAAAAGCCACAGAACATTTGACACAAATGCATGTTTGTGATATAGTATTCGTGTATCGAAAAAAGATTTTGTGTTAAAATATAAAAAAGAGGTGTTAAAAATGGCAAATACAGATAAGATAATAATTAAAGGTGCAAGAGAAAATAACCTTAAAAATATTGATATTGAAATTCCCAAAAATAAGCTAGTTGTAATGACTGGGGTTTCGGGAAGTGGAAAAAGTAGTTTAGCATTTGATACAATCTACGCTGAAGGACAAAGAAGATATGTTGAAAGCTTGTCGGCATATGCAAGACAATTCATTGGGGTTAATGATAAACCAGATGTTGATTCAATCGAAGGGTTAAGTCCATCTATATCTATAGATCAAAAATCTACTAATAAAAATCCTCGTTCAACAGTTGGAACAATAACAGAAATATATGATTACTTAAGATTACTATTTGCAAGAATTGCTCATCCTTATTGTCCAACTCATCACATTCCAATAAAATCACAAAGTATTGAAGAAATGACGAATAAAGTCATGGAATATAAGACTAAAAATGTAACAATTTTGGCTCCGGTTGTGCATGGAGAAAAAGGAACACACAAAGATTTATTTGATGAACTAAGAAAAGAAGGATATTCTAAGGTCAGAGTAAATGGCAAGATTATGAGTCTAAATGAAGAAATAAATTTAGAAAAAAACATCAAAGACAATATAGATATAATAATGGATAAAATAACTGTTGATGATGAAGAATATGGAAGAATATTCGAAGCAATCGAAGCAAGTACAAAAAAAGCAGATGGTAAAGTAGTTTTACTTGTTGATGATGAAGAAATATTTATGAGTGAAAAATATGCATGTAAAATATGTAATTACTCAATACCTGAACTAGAACCAAGATTATTTTCATTTAATGCTCCGTATGGTGCATGTGAAGAATGTAAAGGTCTAGGTACAAAACTTCATATAAGCAAGGAATTACTAATACCAAATCCAGATAAATCAATTATTGAAGGAGCAATAACTGCTTTAAGTATGGATTCAAATACATACTTTACTCAAATCGAAGCAGTATGTAACAAATATGGTATTAATATGTATGAACCAGTAAAGAACATTCCTGAAGAAAAATTTAACTATATATTATATGGAACAAATGAAATTTTAGAATATAATTATGTATCTAAAAATGGAAGTACAAGACATACATCAGGTCCATATGAAGGAGTAATACCAGCTCTAGAAAGAAGATATGTCGAAACAAAAAGTGGCTGGATTAGAGACTGGTTACAAGGATACATGGTAGAAACAGAATGTCCAGTTTGTAAAGGTAAAAGATTACAAAAATCTGTATTATCTATATATATTAATGATAAGAATATTTTTGATATGACTGATATGTCAATCGGAGATTTATTAGAATTTGTTAAAAAAATAAAATTAACAAATGAAGAAAAAGAAATAAGTAGTTTAATATTAAAAGAAATTATATCAAGATTAGAGTTTCTAAATAATGTTGGATTATCATATTTGACATTGACTCGTAGTGCAGGAACATTATCAGGGGGAGAAGCTCAACGTATAAGATTAGCAACACAAATTGGATCAAAATTATCTGGAGTATTATATGTTTTAGATGAACCAAGTATTGGACTCCATCAAAAAGATAATGAAAGACTCATTAATTCTTTAAAAGAAATGAGAAATTTAGGAAACTCTTTAATAGTAGTAGAACACGATACTGACACAATGCTTGCAGCCGATTTTCTAGTTGATGTTGGTCCAGGTGCTGGTGAATATGGCGGACAAATTATGGCTGCAGGAACACCTGAAGAAGTAATGAAAAATCCAAATAGCTTAACTGGAAAATATTTAAGTGGAGAACTTCAAATTGAAGTGCCAAAGACCAGAAGAAAAGGAAACGGTAAGAAAATAAGTATCAAAGGTGCCAAAGAAAACAATTTAAAAAATGTAAATGTTGATATACCATTAAACAAACTAGTAGTTGTAACAGGTGTATCAGGTTCAGGAAAATCATCCCTAATAAATGAAGTTCTATACAAGAAGGTTGCAAATGAATTATACCGAAGCAAAGTAGTACCTGGTAAATGTAAAGAAATAGTAGGACTAGAAAACATTGATAAAGTTATTCAAATAACTCAAGATGCTATAGGTAGAACTCCAAGAAGTAATCCTGCAACATATGTAGGAGTATTTGATGATATTCGTGATATATTCGCGGAAACTAAAGAAGCAAAGATGCGTGGTTATGACAAAGGTCGTTTCTCATTTAATGTTAAAGGTGGAAGATGTGAAAACTGTTGGGGTGATGGTGTTAAGAAAATTGAAATGCATTTCTTAGCAGATGTATACGTTCCATGTGATGTATGTAAAGGAAGAAGATATAATAGAGAAACTCTAGAAATAAAATATAAGGGTAAAAACATTAGTGAAGTTTTAGACATGAGAGTAAATGAAGCTTTAGAATTCTTCCAAAACGTACCAAAAATATACAATAAATTAAAAGTTATGATGGATGTAGGTCTTTCATATATTAAATTAGGTCAATCAGCACCAACATTATCAGGTGGTGAAGCAGGTCGTGTAAAACTTGCAAAAGAACTACAAAAAAAAGCAACCGGAAAATCTCTATTTATATTGGATGAACCCACAACAGGTCTTCATTCCGATGATATAAAAAAATTATTAGTAATATTAAATCGTATAGTTGATAATGGTGATACAGTAATTGTTATTGAACACAATCTAGATGTTATAAAAGTAGCAGATTATATAATTGACTTAGGTCCAGATGGTGGAAAAAATGGTGGAAAAGTAATTGCTCTAGGTACACCGGAAGAAGTTGCTAAAAATAAAAAATCTTATACTGGAGAATTCTTGGCAAAAATACTAAAATAATGTTATAATATTCTAGGAGAGTGAAACATGAATAGATATATTTTTACAATAGGTAATTTTAAAGTTGAATGGTACTCAGTACTTATCATCATCGGTGTTATGATTGGTTTAACAATGGTTATGAAAGAAGCAAAAAGATATAAATACCCAACAGAATTTGCATTTAACATGTGTTTTTGGGCAATAATTGCCGGAATCATCGGAGCAAGAATTTATTATGTGCTATTTAATTTAAATTTATATGATAGCTTCTGGGATGTATTTAAAATCTGGGAAGGCGGACTTGCAATTCATGGTGGATTAATTGCTGGATTAATTGTCATAATATTGTACTGCAAAAAATATAATGCCAGAGCAATCAGATTTATTGACTTTTTAGTTCCAGCATTATTACTAGCTCAAGCAATAGGTAGATGGGGTAACTTCTTTAATAGTGAAGCTCATGGTGCAGCAACGACACTTGAACATTTACAAAGCCTACACATACCAAGCTTTATTATTGAGGGAATGAATATCGGAGGAATATATTACACACCAACATTCCTATATGAATCTATATGGTGCTTTATTGGTTTTATAATAATTCTAATAGCACGTCGCCTAAAATATACAAAAGTTGGTCAACCATTTGCATTATATTTAATGTGGTATGGACTAGGTAGGTTCATAATTGAAAGTATGAGAACAGATTCTCTTATGCTCGGCGGATTCAAAATGGCTCAAATAACTTCCGTATTAATGATACTAGTTGGGTTAATAATAATAATGATAACAGGAAGAAAAGGAAAATTCGAAGATTTATATAATCAAGATGAAAATGAAGTAATAAGATTTTAATGAGGTGATGTTATGTATGACATTATAATAATAGGAATGGGTATCAGTGGGATAACCGCGGGTATCTATGCAAAGCGAAGTAATAAAAAAATTCTTTTGATTGACAAAGGTATGGTTGGAGGTTTACTAAACAACATAGATAAGGTTAGTAATTATCCGGGATTAATAAATATTGAAGGACCAGAATTTGCAGCAATACTTGAAAGGCAAATCAAAGAGTTAAATATTCCATTTACTTTCGAAGAAGTTAAATCACTTGATTTAGATGGCAAAGTAAAAAAAGTAATAACAGATAAAAATATCTATGAAGCAAAAAAAGTTATTTTGGCAATGGGAAGAAAACCAAAATTTTTAGGTCTTGATAATGAAAAAGATTTACTTGGCAAAGGCTTATCAACATGTGCAATGTGTGATGCATTCTTTTATAAAGATAAAGATATAGCAGTAGTAGGTACTGGTAATAGTGCTCTTGAAGAATCATTGTATTTGTCAAATATTGTAAATCACATTTATTTAATAAATCGAAGGGATGGTTTCCGCGGAGAAGCTTCTTTGGTTGAACAAGTTAAAAATAATAGTAAAATTGAAATAATTTATAATAGTAATATAAAGAAAGTAAATACTAAAGATGAAAAAATTTCATCAATAACTTTAGATAATGGAACTTCAATTGATGTAACTGGTGTATTCATTTATGTGGGATATAAACCTGCAACAGAATTTGTACCAAATATAATACTTGATGACGAAGGATATGTTAAAGTAAACGAAAAGTTAGAAACCAAAATAAATGGTGTGTATGCAGCAGGAGATGTTATTAAAAAAGATACATATCAACTTATAACCGCGGCTTCTGATGGAGCTAGAGTTATTACAAATATGAAACAGGATTAAAATCTTGTTTTTTTAATATGTGTTATGATAAAATATTTATGAAGGAGATCACTATGAAGAAAGAACCATTTTTAACATTTTTAGGTTTATTAATTATTCTATCGCTTTGTTTACTTGGATTAAAAGTATATGAAGATTATACTGCCAAAGATATCAAAGTAATCTTACCAGTTCAAGAGTATTCTTTAAATAGTGATGGCTATGAAAAAATAAATGAAGTAGTAACTAATGAATACATTTATATCTTATATCGTAGTGGTAACTCTTATCTTTTAAGAGAATTAAACACTCAAAACTCAAATGATAAAGAGTATAAAAATACAATTGATGCTAGTTGTAAGCTTCAAAATGAAAGTTCAATTCCTTATATAGTGTGTAAAGATAAGTCAAGTATAAAAATCTATGACATATATTTTAATTTTATTAATGAAACAAACACTAATAGTGAATATGATTATGCTCTAAACTATAATATATATCAAAGTAATAATACCGAGTATCCGGTTGTTTTGACATCTTCTTGTAAAGAGACTTGTTATATTGTAAGAAAAAATGAGTTATTAAATAAAATAAGTTTATATGAAGATAGTGATTTATTAGAAATTAATGTAAAAAAATATAAACAATATGAAAGTGGAATAATAACTTATACCAATAACAAAATTAAAGTATATAATATAAAAAATAATGATTATAAAGAATTTTCTTCTCCGAAGGATGACATTGAAAGTAGATTAATAATGGTTAGTAATAATTATAATTTATATATATTAAATAATAAAGAAATAAGTGTATACAACCTATATAATAAGAGTAACATTAAAAATATTGACCTATTTAAAATAAAAGAAAAAATAAATAATATGTATATAATACTTACAAATCTATATCTACTAACAGATAATTATATATACATATATGATTTATCAAGTATTGAAAAAATAAATAATGATACCCAAAGTAGTTATGAAAATATATTAATCAATAATAAAATAAAATATTTAAAAAATAACTACAATGTAACTATTAGTTTTGATGTAGATAGTGGACTTCATGGAGATTATGAAATAAGCAAAATAACAAACTATAATGATATAGTAAATGCCTTAAGTTATGTGGAAGATTATTTTTTAATGTTTAATAAAGAATTTTTTACAAGATTTTATGAAATGAACATGAATGGTCTAAAGATATATTTAGCAAGTGACATAAAGGGAAGTAAAGATGGATATAACTTAACAGATATCGTAGGTTTATCATATCAAAAAAATAATACATATATTATTGTTGTCAAAGCAAATAATAGCTTACTTAAAACACTTGCACATGAAACAATGCATACGATAGATAATTATTTAATACTAAATGGTTATACATATGATACATGGAGCTCCCTAAATAACTATGGTTTTACATATTCACACAAATACTATATAAATGAAACATTTACCGATACATTAAGTAATTACGAAAATAATGAAGATGTATACTTCGTAGATGCTTATGGAAGAAGTAGTGAAAAAGAAGATAGAGCAAGAATATTTGAACAAATTTGTCTAGGCAAAGATTTAAGTGAATATCCAAATCTTTATAATAAGGAAAAATATTTAAAAAATGAAATAGTTACGTATTTTCCAGAAATAAGTTATATCAAAAATTTTCAAAACAATTAAAAAAGTTAGCAAATTATAAAAAATTGCTTGACTTTTAATATATACTTAGTCTATATTATAGGTGGAGGGATATATATGGGATACAAAGTACAAAAATGGGGTAATTCCAATGGAATAAGAATACCAAAAGTTTTTTTAGAAGCTTTAAATCTTAAATCAGGAGATTCAGTAAGTATGGTAAGGGAGGAGGACAAAATAATAATCAAAAAGATTGCAAGACCAAGAGTTTCATTAAAACAAAGAATCAAAGATTATGAAGGTCCTAATGAGTGTGAAGACTTTACTTGGGACGAAGCAAAGGGGAAAGAGTTATGGTAAATTACATACCGCAAGAAAGAGATATAGTATACATTAATTTTAGTCCAATAAAAGGACATGAACAAAAGGGAGTAAGACCAGCATTGGTACTTAGTAATAGATTATTTAATCAGTTCACAAATATGGTAGTGTTATGTCCCATAAGCACAAATAACAAAACATTTCCAACCCATTATCAATTCAAAAGTTTGAAAAAAATAAATGGTTCAGCATTATGTGAACATCTAAGAAGTGTTGATTTTAAAGAAAGACACATCGATTTTATAGAAAAATGTAGTAAAGAAGATTACGACGAAGTCATTGAACTAGTTAAATGTTTCTTTGATGGTAATTAAGAAGGAGAATTAATATGAAAGTAAGAACACGTTATGCACCAAGTCCAACTGGATACATGCATATAGGAAATTTAAGAACAGCAATATTTGAATATTTATTAGCAAAAAAATATAACGGAGATTTTATTTTAAGAATCGAAGATACTGATCAAGAACGTCAAGTAGAAGGTGCTATTGACTTTATTTACAATACCCTAGACATTTGTGGTTTCAAAATAGATGAAGGACCAAACAATGAAAAGGGATACGGACCATATATCCAAAGCCAAAGAAAAGATATTTATAAAAAATACGCTTTAAAACTTGTTGAAATGGGCAAGGCTTATTATTGTTTTTGTAGTGAAGAAGAACTTGCTAACATGCGCACAAGAGCAGATGAACGTAAGAAACCATTCTTATATGATGGAAGATGCTCTCGATTAAGTAAAGAAAAAATTGAAGAAAATTTAAAAAATGGTGTTCCATATGTTATCAGACAAAAAATGCCTAAGACTGGAGAAACACTAGTTGAAGATGTTATTTATGGAAAAATCAAAATAGACAATAGCATCTTAGATGACCAAATTTTATTAAAAAGTGATGGATTTCCAACATATAACTTTGCTAACGTAATTGATGACCATTTAATGGAAATCACTCATGTTATACGTGGTAAAGAGTATTTAGACCAAACAGCAAAATATAATTTATTATACGAAGCATTCGGCTGGGAAAAACCAACATACATCCATGTAGCAATGGTTCTAGGTGAAGATGGTAATAAACTATCAAAACGTAATGGTGATGCATCATTCATGGACTTATACAACCAAGGATATTTACCAAGTGCAGTTGTAAACTATCTTGTGTTACTTGGATGGAGTCCTGAAAATAATCAAGAAATATTTACAATGGAAGAATTAATTGAAAATTTCAATGAAAAGAGAATAAGTAAATCATCAAGTCAATATGATGTAAAGAAACTACAATGGTTCAATCATCATTATATTACTAATATGAATGATGAAGATTACCTAAATTGGATTAAAAAATATTTCACAAATGATTGCACTGGAAAAAGTGAAGAATGGATAAATAGACTTCTTCTTATCTACAAGAGTCATTTAAATTATGGAAATGAAATCAATGAATTAACAAAGAAATTCTTTGATACAAACTTTGTAATTGAACAAGATGCCAAAGAATTTATGGATAGTGATCCACAAACAAAAGAAGTAGTTAAAGTTTTCAAAGAATGCATTGAAAATACAACAGAATGGACAGTTGATGTCCTTGCAAATGTAATAAATGAAGTAAAAGAAAAAGCCAGTGTAAAAGGAAAAATGTTATACATGCCAATAAGAATTGCTGCAAGTGGAATTATGCATGGACCAGAACTTGCAGATACATTATACTTAATTGGTAAAGATGAAATACTAAGAAGGGTTAAATAGTGAAGTTTAGAATAGGATGGCTAGTAGTACTAGGATTATTTATAGCTGTAGGAATTTATGTTTACAATTTTTTCTATGGCGGAGAAAAAGTATATAGTTATTTCGACCGTGACTTTACACTAAAAGTTGGTGACTATGCCAAAGTAAATGATGAAGTATATGTAAAGTTAGAAAAAATAACTGACAACAGATGTAAAGAAGAAACCTGCGAAAGAGAAGGACAACAAGTAGCTCAAGTAATGGTTATAAATGATCATAGAATAAGAAGATTAGAACTTGGAACATTAGCAGAATATAAGCAAAAGATCGAAAAAACAGATTATACAATAATATTAAAAGAAATAAATGAACAAAACGAAGTAACATTTATGTTAACAACAAACGAAGATATCAATTACTAAGGAGGAAAATCATGAAAATATATAACACTCTTACAAGAAAAATCGAAGAGTTTAAACCAGTTGAAGACGGAAAAGTAAAGATGTATACATGTGGACCAACTGTATATCATTATGCTCACATTGGTAATATGAGAAATTATATCGGACATGACATTTTAGAAAAAACATTAAAGTATCTCGGTTACGATGTAAAAAGAGCTATGAACATAACAGATGTAGGTCACTTAACTAGTGATTCAGATTCTGGTGATGACAAAATGGTAGCAAGTGCTAAAAAAGAACATAAAACAGTCATGGATATTGCAAGATTTTACACAGATGCATTTTTTCATGATTTTGAACTTCTTAACAATAGAATTCCAGATATCGTAAGCCCCGCAACTGCAAATATTGATGAATACATAAAAATTATAAGTACTCTTCTAGAAAAAGGATATGCATACGAAGCTGGTGGAAATATCTATTTTGATACAACAAAACTTGATGATTATTACAAACTAACAAATCATAAAGCTGATGAAATGGTTGTAGGTGTACGCGAAGGTGTAAAAGAAGATAATTCAAAGAAAAATCAAAATGACTTTGTTTTGTGGTTTACAAAATCAAAGTTTGAAGATCAAGAACTAAAATGGGAAAGCCCATGGGGATATGGTTATCCAGGATGGCATATAGAATGTAGCGGAATAAGCATCAAATATCTAGGTGAATATTTAGATATTCATGGTGGTGGAGTAGACAACATCTTCCCACATCACACTAATGAAATTGCCCAAAGTGAAGCTTATCTTGGTCACAAATGGTGTAACTATTGGTTCCATAACGAACACCTAAATGATGAAAGTGGAAAAATGAGTAAAAGCCATGGTGCGATTCTAACAGTAAGTCTTTTAAAAGAGAAAGGTTACAATCCATTAAGTTTTAGATATATGTGCTTATTAAGTCATTATCGCCGTCAATTAACATTTTCATATGATTCACTAGATGGAGCAGAAAATGCTTACAAAAAATTAAAAAATAAAACTCTAGCATTAAAATTTGAAAATGATATTAATGAAGATGAATTCAATCACTGGAAAAAGTTATTCACAGATTGCCTTGAAGATGACTTAAATACTGCAAATGCAATCACAGTTCTTCATGACTTATTAAAAAGTGATGTATCAATGGGAACAAAATATAAACTAATTCACAGCTTTGATGAAGTCTTAAGCTTAGACTTGTTAAAACAAGAAAAGATAAACCTTCCAAATGAAGAAGAAATACTAGCAAAAATAAATTTAAGAAACGAAGCAAAGAAAAATAAAGACTTTGAAACTGCAGATAAAATCAGAGAAGAATTACTAAAACAAGGAATAGTTTTAAAAGATACCCGTGAAGGTACAATATACGAGGCTAAATAATGAAGGGAATTTATATTTTCTTTATAAGCCTCTTTTTTCTCTATCCGATAAAAGTAGAAGCCACAGATTTTGATATAAATGCCAAAAACGCAATACTTTATAATGTTAGTGATAATGAAATATTATATGAAAAATCTGCAGATGAAAAGGTAAGTATTGCAAGTCTAACAAAAATAATGACCTCAATCGTAGCTATTGAAAAAATTGATGACCTAAATGAATATATTACAATAACTTCAAAAGATTTTGAAGGAACAAATGGTTATTCAAAGGCAGGATTTAAAATAAATGATAAAGTAACATACTTAGATTTATTATATGGAATAATTCTTCCAAGTGGTGCAGATGCTGTTAATGCAGTTGTAAACAACACATATGGTTATGATGAATTTATTAATAAAATGAATGAACTTGCTAAAAAACTAAATCTAACAAGTACTTCATTTTCAAATCCAATAGGTAAAGATAGCCCCACAAATTATTCAACAGCTAAAGACTTAAGTATTTTATTAAAATATGCTCTAAAAAATGAAACATTCAAAACTATCTTTACAACTAAAAGATATACCACAACAAATAACATTGAACTAAAAAGCACAATTTTAAGATATGCAAATAATGAAATGGATGTAAATAAAATCGCCGGAGCAAAAAGTGGATTCACAAAAGATGCCGGAAGATGTTTAGCATCCCTATATTACAAAGAGAATCCATCTCTAATATTTATTGACATTAATTCAAGCCAAGATACATCATCAAGTGCTATAAATGATACTTTAATAGTTTATAATTATTATGAACAAAACTATAGCATGCAATCTATAATAAGTGATGATACTAAAATAACTACAATTCCAATAAATTTAAGTAGTGAAAAAACATATGAAATCACTGGTAGTGAAGATATTACCAAATATTTAAAAAATGATTCAAACATAACCTACAAATATAATGGTGTAAAAGAAATAAAATTTAATACCAAAAAAGGAACAAAACTTGGAACAGTATCAATTTATAACAAAGATAAACTTTTAACAACCCAAGATGTATATCTTGAAAGTAATATAAAGTATTATCCAATAAAAAATATTGCAATTATATTAATTACATTATTAGTATTAGTTTTCATACTAATTAAAAAGAGGGTGAAAAAATGATAAACCATATTGCTATAATAGTGGATGGCAACGGAAGATGGGCAGAAGAAAGAAATCTAAAAAGAAGCGAAGGTCATAAACATGGTGCACAAGCTTTAGAAAAAATAATCCTTTATGCCAACAAACACAAACTTACAAATTATTTAAGTTTATATGTCTTTTCAACAGAAAACTTCAAAAGGAGTCCCGAAGAAGTAAATTATCTTATGGATTTGTTTATAAAATGGTTTAATAAGGCAAAAGATAATTATAAAAAAGAAAATATCAAAGTATTATTTTCTAAAGATGATTCCTTATTAAATCCAGATATTATAAAAAAAATAAATGAACTTGAAATTGCAACTAAAAATAATACAGGTTTAACGGTAAACTTCTGTTTATCATACGGAGGTAGAAACGAAATAATTAACGCCACAAAAAAAATTGCAAAAAAGGTTAAAGAAAACATCATATCAATTGATGATATCTCCGAGGAATTATTTCAAAAAAATTTATATCAACAATTACCAGATATCGATTTATTAATTAGAACCAGCGGAGAACAAAGAATAAGCAATTTCATGTTATGGCAATTATCATATGCAGAATTTCTATTCGTAGATACATACTTTCCTGATTTTACTCCAAATGACTTAGAAAAATCAATTGATGAATACAAAAAAAGAGATCGACGTTTCGGTCAAATAAAAAAAGGCTAACCAAAGCCTTTTTAAAATGGCATAAATTTTAAAGCTAAATACATACCAAATGCAACAGCACTACTTATAATAAGTATTACTCTAGTAAATCCTGCCATACCAAATTTTTGTTTATCTTCTAAACTCTTCAAATATTCTTCGTTTTCTTTGAATTTACCATAGTTTGGATTAGTTCTTGTTAAAGAAAGACCTTGAGAAAGACTATTACTATTAACATCTTCCATTTCATTTCTATAAGAATTTGCAAGCATTGATAAAGCATCATGTTCATCATTTGATTTAATATCTTTAACACTATCTATTATTTTCTTTCCTTCAAGCATTGTCTTAATATAATTATTTATATTTTCATCACTTGCCATAAGTCCATCAAACAAATCTTTATTATTTAAATATAAATTATATCTAGTAATAAATCTTTTTATGTAATTTTTAATAAAAACAGCTTCTTCATCAGTAATAATTAATTTAGATAACAAATTATTTAACAAACCATTTTCATCAGTATTATAGTAAAATCCATTCTTTAAATAAGTAAATATATCATCCGGACTCATTGAGAAAAGAGTGGGATTAATTCTACTTAACATATATCCATTTAATCTTATATAATTTCCTTCATAAACTAACGCATCCATTCCTTGATCATATTTAAAACCAGCTAAATTCGGATAGCTTTTTTGGAAATTTGCTAGCACTTCATTTAAATTAATCATTTGATTATTCATATTATCACACTGCCTATCATAATAATAATACCAAAAATTTACCCAAATAGCAACATCAACTATGCCAATTTTAAAAAATACCCCCCATTTTTGCAAAATGAAGCCTAAAAATGACAGAGATATGCAAAAAAAGCCTCAAAAAATGAAAAATTTGCAATTTGCCTTATTTTACCCAATCTGTTAAAGTAGTTTTGCGAAAGGAGGAAATTTCATGAATCACGTAATATTAGTTGGAAGACTTGCAACTGATCCAGTTTTAGAAGAAACTTCAACGGGTAAAAAAAGAACATGTGTAAATTTAGCAATTCCACGTAGTTATCGAAATGCTGATGGAGTATATGAAACTGATTTTATTCGTATTGTTCTTTGGAATGGCATGGCATCCAATACAAAAGAGTATTGCCATCAAGGTGATATGATTGGTATCAAAGGCAGAATTCAAAATCGTTCATATGAAGTTGAACCAGAAAACAAAGAAGAAAAACCAATCACAAAATATATCACCGAAGTAATCGCAGAAAAAGTCTCATTCATCTCATCAAAAACAAGCATTCCGGATGATGAAGACAGCAACTTATTAGAAACAAATATCATAAATTGCTATTAAATAACAAAAAACATTTACATGTGGTAAAATATTTACAAAAAGGCACCAACTTTGATATACTAAGTCTGAAAAGAGATGAGGTGTAATCATGCTAAGAGGTAACAGACTTAAAGAATGTCGTATAAAAAAAGGCTTAACTCAAGATGAATTAGGATCATTAGTTGGTGTTGGAAAATCAGCAATTTGCTGTTATGAAAAAGAAACACGTAATCCAAGTTTAGAAACAATTCTAGAATTTATGACAATTCTTGGTGTATCATCTGACTATCTTCTTGGAGCAGATACTTTAGTAAAAACAACCGCAAACAAAAGAATTGAATATCACACAATGACAAAAGAAGAAGTTCAATTCATCAACGAATTACGTAAAGATAAGGTTGTTTATGAAATTCTATTTGCTGATCCAAAAAGAGGTTCAGAATTAGTAAAAAAACATTTTGGATAACATAAAGAAGGTGTTTCTAACATCTTCTTTTCTATTTTTCATATACTTAACTAGGTGACCATATGAAAAAAATTCAAATTATATCAATATCAATAATAACATTATTCAGTTTCTTTTACACTGAAAAAATATCAAAATTAACCTTAGAAAAAAATGAAATATATCAAGAAATAAAGCAGCACTCTAGTGAATATGAAGAAAAATACGTAAACGCAATAATTGATGATGACAAAATAATCCCCGGACTAAATGGAAGGGTAGTAAATATAAAAAATAGCTTTTACAACATGATTGATTTAAATACCTTTAATTCTTACTACTTACTTTATGATGTTACTTATCCTGAAGTATCACTTGAAAAAAACAAAGATAAAATTGTATCCCAAGGAAACCCTCAAAAAAATGCAGTGAGCTTCATCACAAACAGTAACAACAAAGTAATAAAATATTTTAAAGAGAATAATTTACCAATAAGTATCTTAACAAAACTAGGTACATTTAATAAATCAAGTAATTTTGAACAAGTTAATAATGAAACAAAAAATTTTAATAAATTAGAAAGCCTAATTAACAAATATAGTAAGAATACAAACATCTGCTATATAAATGATAATAATAAAGAAATATGTAAAAATCATAAAAAATATCTTGTAAGAACTAATAAAGTACTAAACAATCAAACATTTTTAGAAATGAAAAACAACATAGCAAGTGGTGACATATACTACATTGACAATACTATTGATACCAAAAATATTCGCATATTTATCAACAGCATTCTTTATAAAGATTTGGATATAATATCCCTAAGTAACATGCTCAGTGAAGAAAAGAATTGATTTAATGTAAGTTTTTTGGTATAATTTATTTACCGAAGAACTTATTTTTTAAAAAATGAAGGTGATATTATATGAGTAAAATAAAGATTTTTGGTTTGGGTGGACTTTCCGAAAGTGGAAAGAACTCCTATGTAATAGAAGTAGATGATGATATTTATGTTTTTGATGCTGGAATAAAATTTGCCAGTGGCAATCTTCTAGGAATCGATTACATAATGCCTGATTTTACATATCTAGTAAAAAATAGAAAAAGAATTAAAGGCTTATTTATAACCCATGGACACAGAGAAAACATGGGGGCAGTGGCAGATCTTTTGAAGGACATACCAGAACTAAAGGTATATGCAACAAAATTCACAAAGTTTGAATTAATGGAAGACGGGGTAAATGAACAAAACATCGTTTTGATCAAACCTCACAGAAAAATCAATTTTGGAAACATATCAATTTTTCCAATCGCCGTATCTCATTCATGCCCAGATGCAGTAATGTACGTAATAAATACAAAAGATGGAGCAATTTGTTATACTGGTGACTTTATAATAGACCCAACAATGCAAGGAGCTTATGACATGGACTTAGGAAAAATTGCATATGTAGGTAAACAAGGTGTATTATGTCTATTATGTGAATCATCATTCGCTGAAAAAAATGGACACACATCTCCAAACCACAGATTAGTTGGTTTCTTTGAAGATGTCATAAAACATCATGACAAGAGAATTATATTCTCAGTTCTACCAACCCATCTATATACAATCGCCGAAATATTCGATGCGGCAGCAAATTCCCATCGTAAGATTGTCCTAATGGGTAAAAGACTTCAAAATGTTGTGAACTTTTCAAACAAAGAAGGATACCTAAAATTTAATCCAGAAATTCTTGGTGATTTGTCAAATATTAATGACGAAAATGCAATACTTTTAGTCATGGATGACAGAACAACACCATACGCAAATATGAATAAAATTTTAAATGGATATGACAAGTTTGTAACATTAAAACCAACTGACACAATAGTGTTTGCTGAACCAAGATATGACAGCACTGAAAAAGTGTTAGTTAAACTTCAAAATGAATTAGCAAAATTCGGTTGTGATATCGAAACCGTAGCAAAAGACAAAGAAATATTACACCATGCATCTCGCGAAGATCTAATGTTAATGATAAAACTTATCAATCCAAAATACTACATGCCAGTAAAGGGTGAATATCGTTACATGGTAAACAATGCAAATCTAGCAAGTAATCTAGGAATTCCAGATTCAAATATTTTATTAAAACAAAATGGAGATGTTGTAACATTTGATCAAGGAAAACTTGTGGATAATTTTGCCAGAGTAAAAGTTAATGATGTTTTAATTGATGGAACAAGCAATGATGATATCGGTGACTTAGTAATCAAGGATAGAGAAATGCTTTCAGAAAATGGAATAGTATTAATCAGTGCAACTGTTGATAAAAATGACAAAGTTTTAATAGTAGGCCCTGAAGTAACAACTCGTGGATTCATCTATGTCAAAGATTCAGCAGACATGATCAAAGAAATAAAGGTAATCTGCGAATCAATAATAAATAGAAATATAACTCCAAAATATATTGACTTCAATCAAATAAAAATAGAAATTCGTGAAGAATTAAGTAAGTATCTATATGAACAAACTGAATGTAAACCAATGATTATAGCCGTTGTTCAAGAAGTATAATTTTTAAAAAAAATACCCATATTAATAATGGGTGAAGAAAATGAATGACATAAAAGCATTAAATGAAATGTATAAAATAGTAACAATGGGTATTATTGGACTAGATAAGGTAAAAGGTCACATCGAAGATAAAACTTTAGCAAAAACAATCTCTGATGCCACAAAAAAATACATGGTAAACCAAATGGACATAACAAACATGTTAAAAGACCTTAAAAAACAACCAGAAGAAATAAATGTAATAATAAAGATGTTCAATGAACTTTACACCGGAATTGAACTTATAAAATGTGATGACGCAAAAATTGCAAAGATGTTAACTGAAGGAACCAACAAAGGCATAATCAAGGTCGAAGAAATATTAAATTCAAAAGTAAGCAACAAAGTTAAAACTGAAGCAGAAGAACTTCTTGAGTTACTAGAGTTTCAAATTAAATCATGGAAATCGTATCTATAGCATAAGCTTAGGTACTTTTTTCTTGCTAATTAAAAAAAATGTTGTTTAAATTTAAATAATGATATGGTATACTTAAGTAGAGGTGATAACAATGCAAATAGTATGTAAATATTTTTTGTATTTTATGATATATTCTTTTCTAGGATGGTTCATGGAAGTATGCGTATCTTTATGGAATAAACACAAATTTATAAACCGCGGTTTTCTAATAGGTCCATATTGTCCAATATATGGCTGGGGTTGCCTTGCAATAATCATAATCGTAGGTCAAAATACCAGTGACATCTTAAGTGTATTTCTAAAATCAATTCTAATTTGTTCATTACTAGAATATTTTACAAGTTACTTCATGGAAAAAATCTACAACGTAAGATGGTGGGACTACTCAAACAAAAAATTCAACATCAACGGAAGAATCTGTCTTGAAACAATGATACCATTCGGACTTCTAGCATCTTTAATTATATATGTATTACATCCCGCAGTAATAAAACTAGTAAATTTATTATCGCCAGAATCTCTAGTAATAATTGCAAGTATTCTATTTGTCATTTATATCATAGATAATATCGTATCAACATACATATTATTCAAAATAAAAGGTAAAATAAAAAGTGAAAGAAAAGATAACACTGAAAAAATTAAACAATACATAGAAAAATGGTTTCAAGATAACACAGTGTTATACCGTCGTATAAAAAATGCCTTTCCAAAATTCCAAGTATTTATAAAAGAATTAGAAAAATATAAAATTGTAAAGGACAAAGAAGAAAAATAAATCGGGGTAAAATTATGAAAGAAAACAAATACTTAACAGAACAAAATATTAAAATAATCTACACAAGATTAAAAACAGAAACAAACACTACTTTACTACCAATACTAGGCAGAAATTTAGAATTTGGCCTCGGTGAAATATGTCTTTTTGAAAAAGATAATCTATTTGTATTTTACATCATGAACAAAACAAACAAAGAATGCATCAAGGTTTTTGATAATATTAATGATGCTATTAACTTTTTAGTAAATGTTTATGATTATTACAAATTCACTGATAACCTCGACGAGATGAAAAATATATTTTATGAAGTATTAAATTTAGATAAAGAGTTAACAAAAACAAGATAGGTAAAGAAAATTCTTTACTTATTTTTAAATTTAAAGTATATTGTTATTAATCTCAAAATGTGTTAAGATAAACAGATGGAGGAAAAAAATATGTCCACTAATTTAAATGATTTAATATCAAATACCAATGTAAGACAATTTATTTTTACAACAGACCTTATCAAAGGTACAAATTATGATAAAGAAAAAGTAAACTTCGAAGGAAAAAAAATCTTAGAAAAAGATTCAAAAACAATAACATGTTGCCATTTCGAAGTTGATTCCGAATCAAAACCAACATACTATGATGTTTATATCTATATTAAAAGTAGCAATGAAATTGCCAAAACCCTATGTGATTGCAAACAATATCGCAGCACCAATAGTTGTAAACACATCGCAGCATCATTAATTAAATACTATGATGAAATGTTTGAGTCTTCCAAAAATTTAAAAACCAATATTTCCAACGACATTTTAAAACAATTTGTTCCTCAAGAACAAAACACAATCAAAAAAGAGTTAAAACTAACATTATCTTTAGAGTTCAAAGAAAAAGATAACTACTTTTATTACAACAGCACTTACATAGACCAATCTATAAAACTAACCATAGGTTTAGATAAAGAATACACATTAAAACCCCATGTCTCTTTATTCAAAGAAGCCTATGAAAATGGTTATGGTGAAGTATACTTTGGTAAAAACTTTACATACGATGCATCAAAACATTTTTTCAACGAAAATGACAAAAAAATAATTGATGCATATCTAAGATACTATGATTATGATGAATATATAATGAGAAATCATACTAAAGAATTTTTAAAAGAAATCAAAGACACAACATTCATTGTTAATAACTACAAAATAAATGGTATCAAAGATGAATTCCCATTAGAAACAAATCTTACAAAACACGATTCAATCTATGAACTTGAATTTGATTTAAATAACCTAGAATTTACTTCTAAAGATGACTATGAATACATCATCTACAAAGGAAAAATGTATCACTTAACCAAAAAAGAACAAGACTTATTATCAAGTCTTATTAAAAATAAACTAGAAACAATTACAATAACAAAAGACATGGTTGACACATTTACAAAAGGCTTATTATCAGTAGTTAGAAAAAACATTAACATAGACCAATCTGTAGATGATATTACACTACCAACAAACATAAAAACAAGGCTGTATTTTGATCTTCGTTACAACTACATTATTGCAAATGTATTATTCATCTATGGAAACGAAGAAATAGATTACTTTAGCAAAAATGATAAAATCTTGCGTGATATTGACTACGAAGTAAAAGTAGTAAATGACTTATTAACATATGGCTTTGAAATCGAAGATAACAAAATAATTTTAAATGACTTAGATAAAGAAGTAGAGTTTTTAGAAAAAGGTTTAGAAACTTTAGCAACAAAATATGAAATTTTCACAACAGAAAAATTCAAAGGTATAGAAATAAAGAAAAAAACAACCATTACATCAATGTTTGGAATAGGTAAAGACAATATATTAAGTTATAACTTCAATCTTGGTAACATTGATTCAAGTGAACTAGTAAATATTTTTGATAACATCAAATCAAAAAAGAAATACTATCGCTTAAAAAACGGAGATATCTTAAATCTTGAAGATGAATCATTAAAAGAACTAAATGATTTAGCAACTGAACTAGAACTTACTGATGAAGAAATAATCCAAGGAAAAGGTAACATCCAAAAATATCGTGCATTATACCTAGATAGTTTAAAATCAAATAAATACAACATAATTAAAACAGATAATTTATTTGATAACTTCATAGATAATTTTTACAAATATAAGGATTGTGAACTAACTTTATCAAGTGATGAATTAAAAATATTAAGAAATTACCAAATAACCGGAGTTAAATGGTTATACAATTTATCTAAAACTGGCTTCGGAGGTATTCTTGCAGATGAAATGGGTCTAGGTAAAACAATTCAAGTAATTTATTATCTAAAACAAATGCTAAAAGATAACCCGAATCACACATGTTTAATTGTGGTACCAACATCTCTAGCATATAACTGGGATCATGAATTTTCTTTGTATGGTAAAGATATAAAAAGAGAAATCGTCGTTGGTCCAAAAGAACATCGTCGAAAAATATTAAAAAACATTAAAAAATATAATGTTTTAGTTACAACATATGGCTTACTTCGTGAAGATGAAGAATTCTACAAAGATATAATATTTGATACCATGGTAATTGATGAAGCTCAAAATATCAAAAACAATATGGCAGGTATCACAAAAGTGGTTAAAAAAATAAATGCCACAACAAAATTTGCTCTAACAGGTACACCTTTAGAAAATTCTATCCTTGAGTTATGGAGTATATTTGACTTTATCATGCCAGGTTTTTTATCAAGTCTTACAAAGTTTCAAACAAAATATAAAATTAAAGACTTTGATGAACAAAGCGAAGAATTACTGGCAAATCTTTCTAAACAAATAAATCCATTTATTCTAAGAAGAAAGAAAAAAGATGTTTACGAAGAACTTCCGGATAAATTAATTAATGATATATATATTGATTTACTTGATGAACAAAAGAAACTATACGTCGCTGAACTTGAAAAAGTAAAAGATGAAATGGAAAACATAATTCATGATGATGGAATAAGTAAAGCAAGATTCTTAATTCTTCAATTACTTACAAAACTTCGTCAAATATGTATTGAACCAAGTATTGTTTATGATGATTATAATAGTGGTTCAAATAAAATAGATACATTACTAAATATAACAAATGAATATATCAACAATGGTCACAAAATATTAATATTTTCATCATTTAAAACAGCACTAAACATAGTCCGTGATAAATTATCAAAAGCCAAAATAAAAAACTATATGTTAGATGGAAGTGTTCCATCTAAAAACAGAATTGAAATGGTTGATAACTTTAATGCTAATAATGATGTCAAAGTATTTTTAATAATGTTAAAATCAGGAGGAACAGGTCTTAACTTAACTAGTGCAGATGTAGTAATTCACCTAGATTTATGGTGGAATCCTCAAGCAGAAAATCAAGCAACAGATCGAGCTCACAGAATTGGTCAAAAAAATACCGTCGAAGTAATTCACTTAATAACAAAAGGTACCATCGAAGAAAAAATACTTGAACTTCAAAACAAAAAAAGAGTTCTAAGTGATAAACTAATCGATGGTGAAAAAAGAGATCAAAATATTCTAGCAAATCTAACTGAATCAGATATTAAACATTTACTATCTTATGAGAATAATGATTAAAAATTATTTGTTAAAACAAAAATACATGTTATAATACTACCATAAGGAACGTGATATTAATGAACAAAGAACAATTAGAAAATCTAAGAAAAAAAGCAAGAAACATTTATCTTTATGGTTATCTAATAACTTTAATTATATGCATTATTCTTGGTTTATACACTAAATCAATATTTCCAACATTTATTGTATTAATGATAGGTATAGTTTTAACAACTCTTTTTGCAGTCAAACCAACCGATGCATTTACAAAAGCTTATAAAGAATTATTTGTTTTAAAATCTTTACAATCAATTTTTACTGATTTAGTTTATGAACCTGAAAAAGGAATTGATGAGGATAAAATCAGAGAAACAAAAATGCTTTACATGGGTGATAGTTTTACATCAAATGATTATATATCAGGTAAATATAAAAACATAAATGTTGTTGCATCAGATATACACATCGAAGAAGAAAGACAAAGAACAGATAGTGAAGGTAACACAGAAACCTACTGGGTAACAATATTCCTAGGAAAATGGATGATATTTGATTTTAACAAAAACTTTAAAGCAAACATTCAAATATGTGAAAAAAGTTTCCAAAATGCTATGATTTCCAACTGGGGACAAACAACTAAATATAAAAAAATTACTATGGAAGATGAAAGTTTCAACAAAATATTTAAAGTATATGCCCAAAGTGAACATGAAGCATTCTACATTATAACGCCATCACTTATGGAAAAGTTAAAAACAATAGCAAATAAATCTGATGGGAACTTACTATTTTGTTTCATAGATAACAAATTACATGTAGGTCTTGCCAACGACAAAGATTCATTTGAACATGGTGTTTTCACAAAAATTGATGAAGAAAAAATAATCAAGGAAGTAACCAGTGAAATAAAGGCAATCACAGACTTTGTTGATGAACTAAACCTAGACAATGATTTATTTAAAACGGAGGTATAAAAAATGAATCTAAAATATATATTAATTGCAATTATCATAATATTATTAATCATAGTACTTTGGTACATAAAAACATACAACAGATTAAAAAGAGCAACAATTAAAATTGATGAAGCACTATCTGGAATAGATGTAGCACTTACTAAAAGATATGATGTTTTAACAAAAACAATCGAAGTAGTAAAAGGTTATGCCAAACATGAAAAAGAAGTTTTATTCGCAGTAATAAAATTACGTGAAAACATGACAATTAAAGAAAGAAATATAGCAAGTGATACCATGGATAAAAACTTCCAAAAGATAAATGCTATCGCTGAAGATTATCCAAATCTAAAAGCTGATGAAAACTTTAAAATGTTACAAAAAACAATTATAGATGTCGAAGAACACTTGCAAGCTGCAAGAAGACTATATAATTCTAATGTTGCAATATATAATGAATTAATAAGTAAGATACCATCAAATATTGTTGCTAATAATTTAAAGATGGCTAAAAAAGAATTCTTCGAAGCAAACCCAAATGAAAAAGAAATGCTAGTTAAGTTCTCTAACTAAATGCATTTCTTTTTCTGTTGGTATTAATTCTTCCAGTAACTTATATTGAAGTGCTAAATCTAAAGCCAATCTAACAAGTACTTCTTTTTCTTTTGTATAATTACTACATACAATCTTTTCTTCACCATTTGGTAAAACAAAAGTCTTTTTATTATGTTCATCAGTTTTAATATTTTTTACTTGATCTGGGTGTATTTGATAAATTCTATTATGTAATCTAGGTGAACCAACAAACAAAGTAATATTATTAATTGGATCAACTACAAGTTGTGTACCTGCAAAACCTGGTGACATAAAACTTCTCCCAGAAAGCGGTGGATACACAGATAAATTATTAACATCTGGTTGTTTTAAATAAACTAGTGAACCATAAAACTTAGTATATTTATCTAAATCTTTAAAACCAGTTTCAGTATCAGACATAGAAAACACACTTTCTTTCTTTAATAAATTTCCATTACACAAATTATTAGCAAACTTTATCATATCATTTTTTGTTGAAAAATAACCTGCATGCCCCGGAGCAATTCCTTGAAGTTCCCCGATAGCTATAGCTTTTTTATCATGTGGTGTTCCTGGATAATTATCATATCTAGTAATACCAAAACCTTCTTTAGTTACAATAGTTGAAAAATTTTCATTAGCTATTCTATGTTTATTATAATTTGGTACTCTTAATGCAGTATCCTTCATACCAATCATTCTAAGTATAGCTGTATTAATAAAACTAGTAAATTGCATTCTTGTAACTCTTTCAACTACAATTCTTAATGCCATTGCACCCATATCTGTATATGAATTTTCATTTAATTCTTTTTCAACCGGATGCAAAGTATATAATATATTTAATGCATCATCGCTTGTTTTTGCACTATCAACTCTTTTATCAGTTACAACTTTTACTCTAAACTTAAGTAAATCATAAATTGTAGTATCACCAAGTTTTTTAAACTCTGGAACATATTTTTTAACGGGATCAAATACATCAATCAAACCAACTTCTTCAAGTTTTAATACTGCAACGGCAGTAAATACTTTTGATGTTGATGCTAAATCAAATATTGTATCCATTTCCATAGGTATCTTTTTACTAACTAAATAACCATTTTCAAAATCAACTTCGCATCTATTACCACATATTACAGTATCTCTAGTTTTAAATGTCCCAAAATCAAGAATTAACCCCGGAGTAATTTTAGTTTCATTTACAAATAAATCTATTATTTCTTTTAAACCACTTCTTAAAAACAACTTAAGTCTAATACTTGTTAAACTTTGATTTTTATTTTCCCTGATTATATCTAAAACAGGTCTAAGTAATATATCATAATCTTTATAACTATATATATCTTGCAAACAACTTATACTAGTATTATTTTGATTTTCAACCATCTTATCAATGAATTTTTTATATATAAAATATTCTTTCATAACACATTTCTCCTAAAAACAAGACTTATTATAATAATTATATGCACAAAAGTCAAATTTTTAATGCATTATTTGTCGAAGTGTGGTAAAATGAAGGAGGTGAAAATATGAAAAGGAAAAATAAGAAAGAAGTAGTAAAGACAACAAAGTTTAGTGACATAATTTCAACCTACAGGGCTGAAAGAAAGCTTACACAAAAAGCTCTCGGAGACATAATCGGAGTATCAGATAGAACCATTTCCAAGTGGGAAAACGGAGATACTGAACCAGATTTATATCATGTCAAGAAAATTTGCAAAACTCTGGATATACCTCCATCAAATTTATTCGTTTATAAAAAGACTTTAAATGATAGATTACGTAAAATAGGTAACATTCTATCAATAATTATAAAATTTATATTAAAACATGCATTAAAATTTATAATCGCAGTGGCTTTTTTGTATTTATTATTATTTTACATAAACAATTATAATTCAATTCAAATATATTCATTAAAATATCATAGTGACAATATATATTTTAATCATGGATATTTTTATAAAACCAAAGTATATGATATTCTAACTATAGAAAACATAAAGGTAAACAAATTAGACTATACTCCGATATCTTATTATGTTGAATTATACACATCAACTAACGGAGATAAAAAAGTTATTTATAAAGCTGATTCTTTAGAAAACATTTATATTGAAGAAACATTATCAGAACATGACTTATTAAATAGAGATACACTAAAAGGAATAACAAAGGGGCTTCATTTAAAAGTTACAACAACAGATGAAAACGGAAACACTCATGATTATGATTGTTCAATATCCCTAAAAGAAAAATATAGCAATAACAAAATAATTGAAAAACAATATATAAATAATTCAGAAACAAGAATCATTTATCCAATATTTTATAAAAATGAAGTTGAAACAAAAACAGCAATGCCAACATTCAATGAACCAGTTAATTTAGAAGACTTAGGTTACAAATATAACAAAGATAAAGATTCATATACAAAAATAGATAATGATGGTGGTAAGATTGAATATATGCCACATATAAGCAGTTTAAAATATCATAAAATTTACAATGGTTTGGAGTATAAATTGATTTATAATATCGACGAATATAAAATTAATTATGTTATTTTTGATAAAATGACAGAAACTACAAAAATATTAAAGTATTTTGTTAAAGCAAATAAATTTAATTGTACGACAGAGGAATGTTCAAAATACTATGGTGAAATCGGATATTTATTAAATATCTATAACGAAATTAAATCAACTCTCTAACGTGAGAGTTCGTACTCCCGCAAGATTCTATTTCAATTTTCGACACTATATGCTAAGATGAAAGTGGATTTGAAAGGAGGTGAAATAATATTGTATAGCTTGAGGGAAAGCGTAGCTGCTTTTGCCTTAATGTTATTATTATTTGTTACGACTTCAGCAAAAGCAGCTACTCTTACCGATGAGGAATATTCAAGATTAAAGATTATTTTCTCAGATGCCAGAATAGCTACAATGAGTGATGAAGATGCTCAAAGATATTTAAGTTATGATTTAGAAAATTCTAATATTGTAAGTAAATATTATAGAGTAACTGAAACCGCAAATGGAACAGTTTCAACCGAAGTAACTAAAACTGAAGCTGAAGAGGCTTCTCAAGCGAATAATAATAATAATAATGTAACAAGAGGTGCTTCTCATACTACCACGTATAAAAACATCCAAATAACATCATCACAAATAAATGGCAATAGGTACATGGTAACATTTATAACAAAATGGTTACTTGTTCCAAGAGTTAAATCATATGATGTTATAGCAATGAGATTAGATGATGCTACTATGGAAGAAGGAACGCAAAGCGGAATTCAATCTTATAAGAAAAACGGTTCTTATAGTTATGTGATGTATAGTAATAATGGTACTAACATGGTTAAAAAAACAAATGGATTCGGAATTTCTATGAATCTTGTTGATAATTCTACTGCATATGAATGTGATATTGAATCCATAGTTGTTTCAACATCAAAATGGGCAACAGCATATGCAAGTTATCAACACGCTGCAACAAATGTAACGCTAGCACAATCAAAAGCATACAATATTAGTCATAATGGATATGGAGAGGTCATCAACTTCGCAACTGCCGTTGAAAATTATTATGACGGAATGCAAGGAGTATCCATCGCTTTGGGATACACAGGGTAAAGCAATTGTAATAGCAATAAATGTACCACCTACATATAAAGATATTGTGTACAGCTTTTATTGAAGGCTCCGAAAATTAAACCGTTTATATTGTTACAGAGAATTTAGGTAGGAACTATAAGACTAGTGACAATAAAAAATGAAACTAAAAAAACATCATCTATATTGTAATATTTTAATTCCTCTCAACATACGATTACAATAGAAAAATGAAAGATGGTGGATTATGGAAAAAGAAAAAATTATATCATCCATAGCTAAACGAGGGAATGGCGAGATATATCTAGGTGTTGTTGGAGCAGTAAGAACAGGTAAATCAACTTTTATAAAAAGATTTATTGAAAATCTAGTTGTTCCAAACATTAGTGATGAATATGAGAAAAAGAGATGTCTTGATGAAATTCCTCAAAGTGCCCAAGGCAAAACAATAATGACTACAGAACCCAAGTTTGTTCCAAGTAACGGAGCTTTGATAAAAGTAGGAGAATTTGAAACAAATATCAAACTTGTGGATTGTGTTGGATACGTCATTCCCGAAGCTAATGGATTTGTTGATGAGGATGGAAACCCTAGAATGGTAAAAAGTCCTTGGTTCGAGGATGCAATTCCATTTGTTGAAGCAGCGGAAATAGGTACAGAAAAAGTTATCAAAGATCATGCAACAATAGGAATTGTTTTAACAACAGATGGTTCAATCGGTGAAATAAAACGAGAATCATATGTTAATGCTGAAACAAAAGTAGTTGAGGAACTTAAAAATATTGGTAAACCATTTATAATTATATTGAATTCGATTCATCCCACAAATACAGAAACGGTTGAACTAGCAAGAAAGCTTAGTGATGACTATGAAGTTCCGGTTATGCCAATAAGTGCAGAACTAATGAATGAAAAAGAAATTATGGAAATCTTAAAAACTGCATTATATGAATTTCCAGTCTTAGATATCAAAGTATCCATTCCAGAATGGGTACATGTATTACCTGAAAGCAATGAAATTAAAAGTCATTATTTAGAAAAAATAAAAGAAAGTGTAATAAGTGTCGAAAAAGTTAAAGATGTAGATTATATTATGGAGCATTTCAAAGATTCAGAAATTATTAGTGAAGCTTATATATCTGAACTTGATGCCGCGACTGGAACAGTCACAATTACATTAAATAGCAAAAATGAACTATATACTGAAACGTTAAAAAATGTTATGGGTGAAATGGTTACATCGAAAGCAGGATTGTTAAAAATGTTTTCAAATTATAAGGAAGATATGGATGAAATTAAATCTCTACGTTCTGCTTTAAAGATGACTAAAAGTACTGGGTATGGTATTGTTTATCCAAGTATAAATGAGTTAAAACTTCAAACACCAGAACTTGTTAAACAAGGAAGTAGGTATGGGGTTAAACTAAAAGCTATTGCATCAAGTATTCATATGTTGAAAGTTGATGTAGAATCTACTTTTGAACCAATCATAGGTAGTGAACTACAATCAAAAGAATTAATTGATAGATTAATGAAAGATTATGAAACTGATGCATCAAGTATTTGGAAAAGTGAAATATTTGGAAGAAGTCTTGAAGCTATTGTTCAAGAAGGAATTCAAGCTAAACTTAGTATGATGCCAGATAACACAAGGTATAAGTTAAAAGACACAGTTTCTAAGATTGTAAATAAGGGATCAAATACTTTAATTGCAATAGTTATATAGCTATTGCTTTTTTTTGTCTCAAAAAAGATTTCAATTTGTAAATTGACGTAGTATAATGTAATTGTAGCGTTAAAGTAATTGAAGAGATGATATAAAACATCATCTGCTTAAACCCCCTAAAAAAACTTAAGACCTTCAAGACAATTGAAACGCTTACATTAGTATCACGACGATATTTATTTGTGGTACTTTTTTTGTAAATTTATGTAAAAACTATTGCATAGTAAAATCAAAAATGATAAAATTCTTAATAGAATAGAGGTAATCTATGTGAAAAAAAACATTGTAAAAATATTGGCTGTAATTCTGTGTAGTGTATGCTTTGTTATATACAGGTTTTATAATGCAACAAATGTTGGAGATACATCAATAAAAGACATAAAACAAAATAATGATATGTTAAGTATGATGTTAGAAACTAGTGCTGGAAGTGGCAAATATGAAGTTTCATCATTAAATACTTGGCCAACGGATGGCTATGTATTTAACAGTGAACTAAGTAAGTGCGAAAATGGAAGTGCAATAACTTGGGATGAAGAAACAAATGCACTATCATTTAGTGGAAATAAAAGTGAAAAATGTTATATATATTTTGATAAAGTTCTTACTTTAACAAGTTATATTATTTCACAATATACAGGAACTCAAGGAGAAAATGGATTATATCATCACGATTCATCGTTAACAAATGGAGCAGGAGATAACTCATATAGATTTGCTGGAGCAAATCCTAACAACTATGTATGTTTTGGAAATAATGCTGAAACATGTTCAGCAGATAACTTATATAGAATAATTGGAGTAATAGATGGTAAAGTAAAATTAATTTTATCAGATGGAGCGACAACAGATATGTTAGGAACAGATGGTGGATATGTTACCCCGTATAGTGAATCAGGATGGACTTCATCAAATTATAAGGGCAACGGTGATTTATCTAAAATAGGTACATATCATTGGAATACTTCAGGAAAAAATATATGGAGTAGTAGTACGACTAATACAACAAACTTAAACACAAACTACATAAAAAATATTGGAACAAAATGGAAAGCAATGATAGATGATACAATATGGTATGTAGGTGGAATGGTTTTAGATAATGGAATAAATACAAATGTAAAAACAGCATATAGTTATGAAATTGGTGCAAATAAAGATGCATCAACAGCAGTAACAACAAAAATAGGTATGATGTATTTAAGTGAGTATTACTATGGGGCAACACCATATTATTGGACATTTCCGGGAAATAATACTAACAAAAATGATTATAGAAAATCAATAAATGATAATTGGATGCATATCGGTCTAAGCGAATGGACTATTTCTCGTGATTCTCTTTATACTAATCTAACATTCTCAGTCTCAAGTTCTGGCAATATTGGACATGCTTTTGTTTCTTCTGGTGTTGGTGGCGATATTGGTGAGGTTATTAGACCTGTCTTTTGTCTAAAATCATCAGTTCAATATTCCAGTGGAACAGGGACATCAACAGATCCAATCAGAATAAAACTTTGATACCTTACTCAAGGTATCATTTTCTTATAAACTTATTTTAGTTTACAAATATTTTATAATATGATAGAATAATAACCATTCAAGGGGGTTACTATGAATAAAATATATGGTTTTACTAATGAATGTGTGAGTGCTTATCCTAGTATATATAATTTTGATGGAAGCAATGTATTAAGTGTCTTAGGTAGTGGGGACCAATACTTTACTGCTATATTAAATGGTGCTAAAAATGTTGATGTATTTGATTTAAATATGGTTGCTTGGTATCATTTCTTACTTAAATTTAATGCTATTAAGTATTTTACATATGAAGAATTTTATAAATTCTTTGTAACATATAATTTAAATGACTTAAATGACTACTTAAAATTAAGAAACTATTTACCAGATTATGCAAAAGAATTCTTTGATAATTTATATAAACAACATAAAGAATTATCAAGTATAAAGATATCTAATATATTTTTTGATAATTATGATATGGAAAATTATCAAAGAATAATACCATATTTTAATAATTATAATTATTATAAATTACAAAGCATATTAAATAATATTGGTATACCAGAGTTTTATGCAAAACCTTTAGAAGTACTTGCTAAGTCAAGAGACTTACATGGATATGATTTATGTTTATTTTCAAATATTTATGATTGGCTTGGAACAAATCCAACAAGATATAAAAAATTAATTGAATCATTTGATGCAGATATAATTCAAGCTCATTACCTATGGAAAACAAAAGATATAGATTTACCTGAATTTATAAGTTTAGGTTTTGAAAAAAGTCTTATACCTGCGGTGAATGAAAGCAAAAAAAATAAACATAATACTGTACTTACATTAAAAAGAGTAAAATAAATTAATGCAAATAAAACAAATTATAATGTTTTATTTGCATTTTAAATATAATAATAATATAATTGAAGTAGGTGATTACAATGTATGAAAATAAAAAAATATTAATTGTCGGAGCTGCTAAAAGTGGTATTTCCGTAGCTAAATTACTTGCAAATAGAAATAATGATATCACAATAACAGATTTAAATGATATTGATGAATGTAATAAACAATTACTTAAATCATTAAATATTAAAATAGTTATAACTAATAATCAAGTAGATTTGTTAAATAATAATTGGGATTTAATTATAAAAAATCCCGCAATAATGTATACAAGTAATATTGTAAAACGATGCAAAGAATTAAATCTTCATGTTGAAAATGAAATGGAAGTAGCATATCACTTTTTACCTAAGGATGTTAAAATAATCGGAGTAACTGGTTCAAATGGAAAAACAACAACATGCACAATTCTTTATAAAATACTAAAAAATGCTGGCTTAAGTGTAGTTCTTGGAGGTAATATTGGCACACCTTTAAGTGAACTAGTTCCAACTATTAAACCAAAAGATATTATTTTACTTGAAATAAGTGATCATCAATTATGTGACTTATTTGATTTTAAAACAGATATAAGCATACTTACTAATATATGTCCAACTCACTTAGATTATCATGGAACTTATGAACATTACAAAATGACTAAAAGAAAAATATTTAATAATCATACATCAAATGATTATGCTATAATTAATAAAGAATCTCTAGATGCCTTGGAAGTATCTTCATATATCCCATCTAAAAAATATTATTTTAGTAGTAAAACAAAAGCTGACTCATACTATAATAATGGTTTCATTTATTTAAATAATGAATTATATTTAGACACAAAAGATATAAAAATAAAAGGTATTCACAACTATGAAAATATTATGGCCTCATTACTTGTATGTAACATATTACATATTAAAAAGGATGTAATCGTAGACTTTTTAAAAAGTTTCAATGGTGTTGAACATCGTTTAGAATTTGTAAAAACTGTAAACGGGGTAGAATATTATAACGATACTAAATCAACAAATCCTACATCAACAATAATAGCCTTAAAAACATTTGATAAAAAAATAAATCTTATTCTCGGAGGATTAAACCGTAATCAAGATTATCATGAACTTGATAATTACATGTCAAATGTTGTAAATATATTTGCAATCGGAGAAACTACCGATATAGTAAGTGACTATGCTAAAAGTATAAATATTCCATGTAAAAAAGAATATACTTTAGATAAAGCTATGCAAGATATTAAAAATATTGCTAAAAATGGAGAAATTGTTTTGCTTTCAACTGCATCATCTAGTCAAGATCAATATCCTCATTTCGAAGATCGTGGTATTGAATTTAAAAATATAGTTGAAAAATTTTAAATAAAAAGTTATAATTATTATATATAAATAGAATAAAGAGAGGCTGATAACATGAATGGACAAAATCCAAATGAATTAAATAACCAAAATAATTTAACAGGGACACCCCTTGGTGCCACATCTTTAGGTGGAATAAATCCCAATCCAGTACCAAATCCAACACCAATGCCTAACCCAGAACCAGAAAGTCTAGACTTAGGAACACCACAACCATTACCTAATGTAAATGGAAGTGTAAATCCTACAGTAACACCTGTAAACAACACAGCTCCACAAGCTCAACCAATACCAGGTACTGAAGGAACTCCATCACCACAGTTTAGCAACTTAACAGCAAATACTGTGGGAATAAATTCAGGAAACTTAAATAATAATTTTGTGTCTCCCCAAAAAATAGATAACATCGGAGTAATTCCTCCAACAGGTAATGAACCAAGTAAAAAGGCTAAAAAACCAATGAGTAAAGTACTATTCACTGTTATAATTTTATTACTTATCGCCGGTGTTGCATACGGAGTATATTACTTCTTATCTCAAAGTAAAAAAGTAAAACTTGAAGGCAAAACTGTAAACATTGACCTAGGTAGCACTTTATCAACAAACATTAACGATTACTTTACAATTAAAACTGGTTCATCTAGTTTATGTAACACTGTAAATATTAAAAATGTTGATACAAAAACTCCAGGTTCATACAAAGTAACAGTAACATGTGGAAAAGATACATTTACATCAACCGTAGTTATCAGTGATAAACAAGCACCAACGGTTAGTTTAAAACCTGTATTTAAAACAGTAAATGATACAATTACAATAAATGATTTTATTATCAGTTGTACAGATGCATCAAAATGTACAACAACATTTAAAGATGAAGCAAGTGTAACTAACTACTTACAAACTGCAAGCAACCAAGCTATTGCTATAACTATTAATGCTAAAGATGATGTAGGTAATGAACAAGATTACAACATAGATTTATATGTAATGCCATACAAATTATTTAGATTTATAAATTGTGAAAGTACATCTAGTGCTTTACAAGGATACAAAGCAACAAAAACCGTAAGTGACATTATTCCAACTGGAACAAATGAAGAAGGAAGTCCAGTATTCATGGGTATAGCTCGTCGTGATTATAAATATGTCTTCGAAGATGAACAAGAATATCAAAATGTCGTCGGTAAAAAAGAAGCAACAATTACATTTGATAATATCACAGGTATAGCATACTATAATGATAAAACAAAAACATTAACAATATCTACGGATTTACCACTTGCAACACTACAAAGTGAAAACAATAATGTATTTCCAACAACATTCGTAGAAATTCAAAGTTTATACAAAGATACTAAATCATATTCATGTTCATATGATCAAACATATCCAGTATTAGAAAGTGAAGAAAAATAATTCTTCATTTTTTTTGAAAAAGTTTTTCAAAAACTAATGACTTTTTCTTCCATAATTGATACAATAAAGGTGGGTGTTGAAAAATGAAATTAATAAAAAAACTAGTGATGTACATTTGCGTAGCATTAATCGTCGGATTAATATGTTTTACATTTTCAAAAACATTTGCATTTAAAAGCGATGATAATAGTGCTATACCTGAAATAGATGCAAATTTAATAACAAAATTATATACTTATTTACCATCAAAAGAAATAGGTGATACCCAAACTTTATATAACACATATTACTTAACAGTTAACAATATTAGTTATATAACCCAAGGGTTAATGACTTACAATTACATAATAAACTATGATGAATTCAAATTAAAAACAGTACCTGAAGAAGAAAAAAATAATTTAAATATCGAAGGAACCATATTATATAAAATAACTAAAGAAGATTTTATAAATGCTTTAACATATCTTTTTGGAACAAACGAAAGATACTTTGATACAGACTTTAAAATAAATAGTAAACTAAAAGCAAAATTTAAAAATGATAATTATTATATATACGAAGAAAATACTATAGATAACATAATATACTATAAAGGACTTGATTCATATACTCTAACAGATAACAGAGAAACAATTAAACTAAATGAATATTACTTAAGATGTAATAAAGAAACTAAAGAATGTTTTGATAAAGAAGGAAGCGATACTCCGGTATCATACATAAGATATAGTGAAAACCTAGATATAAATAGCATCAAAGATAAAATAAAACGTTATGAACATGTTTTTAAATATGAAAGTGATCATTATATTTGGATAAGTACTGAAGGTATTTAACTAAATAAACAGGGAGGTTTAAAATGAATTTAGAAAATGATTTATATAGTATTTGTTATGATATACTTACAATTATGGTAGAAAATCTTGAAGTAAAACATGAATCTGACTTAAGTCAAGTAGGTAGAGAAATCCTAGATTTACTAACTAATAACCAAAGTAGCTTAAACCAAGATTTAAAAAAATTATTTGGTGACTACAATATAACTAATATTCAAGACATGAAAAGAATTATGCTTCTTATGATTCCATCTAAATCTTATATGAATCTTTATTATGATAAATTAAAAGGTATAGATAATCCCGATAATGAAGAATTACTTATGTTTTTAGATACTCTAGATTATAGCGATATCTTAAATCTATTTTATAGTGATGATGTAGAACTTGTATATGAGTTAATTGATTGTTTTATTGATTATACCAAAAGACCATATATATTTGAAAACTTAAGTAAAGAAGAAATAATTAATCATAAACTTACTAAAAAAATACTTGAATTAAATCCATTCGAGGTTTTAAATCTCGGAGATTATTTACCTAAAAAAATGTTAATTAATTCTGAAGTATGTATTCAAAGTTTTTTAGATATCTATGATAAATCATTATCTATATCAATAAATGATGATGAATTTTCATATAACTTTATGGATAATGTCAAAGATTATTTTCATAGTGATACAGAAAAAATAAATACTTTCATTCAATATGCTATAGCAAATATTTATGAAACACTTATAACTTATAAAAATAGCAAAGATCCATTACTAAAAGATTATTATGATTTAATAAATGTCTGTGAAAACTTTGATTTAAAAACAATAATATTTCAGTTTCTAAATAATAGTGAATTTAGAAATAGAGTAGTGGAATGCTTTGTATTATGTAATGACTCATTAGTAAACGGAGACTTAATATGTAAAAGAAATACATACAAAGATGTAGGTAATATAAAAACATTAAAGAGATTAAACCCATTTTATATCGAAGAAGAAATTGTATTTAACAAAATAAAAGAGACTAGTTGTTAGTCTCATTTTTTAATACCGCATGAACTACATACTTATTATATTCATCAGCACATGTTGATAAAGTAAGTATTTTATCATTTTCATTTAAATCTATTTTAAAATCATATATACTTCGCTTTGTTATTAAATTGAACATATCCATTTTAGTTTCATTATCAGGAAATATAACTTTTAAATAATCAGTAGTAGTTTTAACTTTATAAATAGAAAATATTTGATAATGTAGTGTTTCATACAAAGTTTTTAAAGTAATAATTTGATTATCTGGATTAGTATACCAATTATATCTCATTGCATTTTGAAGCGTACCAAACATAACACCACTATAATATCTATTGTGAGCATATAAAATAACATTATCACTTAAAACATTTACATCACTTCGGTAATCCATAAATACCCAACCATTTTTATCTTCTTCAAAATTTATATTATGTTTCAAATAATAAGTATTATTATTAGTTTGAACTACTGGATAATCTATATTTGTGTTATTAACCTTAATCCATGCAACAGTCTCAGGATTAACATTATAAGCACCAGCTACATCTTCATTAATAATCTTTTTACTATTATTTGTTTTATTTTGAACATCTTCAAGTATTGCATCACTTCCATTAATACTTATAACTTCACTTAATTTATCTTGAATCTTTTCTACCTTCTTCATTGATGAATAATTATCATAAAACACATAAGCAAATGTAAAAGTGATAATTAATATAATGATATAACCACATGTTTTTAAAATACTATTATTAGCTTGTTTCATAATATTATTATTTATATATTCATTACTATATTCTAATTTAAAATATATTTTATATCTTTTACTTTTCTTTTTATTAAAGATCTTTAAATAATTTATTACTTCTTCATCACTTATATTATCATGTATTACTATTCTAATATTCTTTTTATTATTTTTTCTTAAAGTATTTACAATAAACTCTAAATCATTTTTATTAACTGATGAAACATTTATTGTTTTTAAATACTTATTTATTTTACAAAAAGCATTAAAGTCTTCGATATCTTGATTATCCATTGGTAAATCAATTTGTAAAGTCATCTTATAAAATAGGGAAGAGAATACACTTAAATTATTTTGTAACATAAAATTAGATAAATAAAGTATTTCATTTCTAGATTCAATTAATATATGATATTTATCTAAGTATTCAATCATAAATGGTTGTAAATTATAACAGTTTACATTCTTTATATTTGTTTTAGCAATCATTTCACACAAAGAAAAAGTTAATTGATTTTCTTCTTTTAATATTAGATTAACTATTTGTTTATTGCCTTTGATTAAATTTAAAACAATCTTAGCAAAGTCAAACTTTTCTATACATAAAGTATCAATATTATAATCATTTGTAAGTTCACTTAAAAATGAGCTAACTATTTTTTGATTTTGTACTAAATAATCACTTGAAAATATTAGTTCATTACAACTAATTACATTTGTATTAAGAATTTCTTTATATTCGCTAGATAATTTAATACGTTCTTTAACTATCAAAGTGTTATTTTGTATCTTAAATAATAATTTTTTCATATGATCAATCCTCGTATGTTATACTATTATAATATCACAAATTTACACTTTTTAATATATTTTTATAAAAAATATGTTGTTTTTTGTATTTTTATGATATAATTTAGACATAATAAAGATAGGAGAGATGATAGTGTTGAAAAAATTATTAGGTGTTATAGCATTAAGTATGGTATTATTATTACCTGTAAAAGCTGGTGCTGCTACAATTAATCCAAAATGTGAAAAGAGCTGCCCAACTGAAAATGGTAAATGTACATCAGTATGTACAATATCAGTTGCTGGTAATACAGGTTCATTAACTGAATTTAAAGCAACATTAGACATAGTTGGTGATGGTGTAACAGTTACTAAAATAACTCCAGGTACTGGATGGACTAATTTAACTGCATCAACTACAGGAAAAAGTATTCCATTAGATTTTCTTGCTTCAACTGCTGTTACAACATCTGACTTCGTACTTGCAACAATTAATCTAGAACTTGAAAGTTCAGCAACTAATTGTAGTTTGAAACTTTCAAACCCATCAGTAGGTACTGAAGTTACTACAGTAATTGAAACCACTACAGAAACTAAAACTGGAGCAACATTACCACTTGCAATCATTGCTTGCGGTGCAGTTGTAGCAGTAGTTATCTATGGTGCAACAAAGAAAAACAAAAAAATGTATAAAATATAACAAAGTTTTTAACAGTCTTGGAAACAAGATTGTTTTTTTATTGATAAAATAGGATGGAAAACCAAGTAAATTAAGTATATATCTTTATATAAGAAATATTGCCAAAAATTAAAAAGTAACAAAAATATAACATAATTGTAATAAATATGTTTGAAATATAACTTTTTTGTGGTAAAATAAATAACAAAGAAATGGGTGATTAAATATGAACGAATACACAGAACAAGAATTAGTAAGAAGAGAAAAAGCGGAAAAAATCCGTGAAATGGGAATAGATCCTTTCGGACATCGTTTTGAAAGAAATGCTTATTCAAAAGACATAAAAGATAAATATGAAAGTATTCCCCATGATGAATTTGAAAATATGGATGATACTGCTACAGTTGCCGGACGTATAATGTTTATCAGAAAAATGGGAAAAGCATCATTTTTTACTATTCAAGATAAACTTGGAAGTATTCAAGTATATATATCTATAAATGATGTCGGAGAAGAAACATATAACTTATTTAAATCAGCTGATTTAGGAGATATTGTTGGTGTTTATGGAAGAATTATGAAAACTAGAACAGGTGAAGTAACGATTAAATGTTTAGAATATACACATTTAGTTAAAGCTCTAAAACCTCTTCCAGAAAAATTTCATGGACTAACTGATACTGAAGAAAGATACCGTCGTAGATATGTAGATTTAATTATGAATGAAGATGCCAGAAAAGTAGCATTTACAAGACCTAAAATAATTAGATGTATTCAAAACTACATGGATGGTTTAGGATTCACTGAAGTTGAAACTCCAGTTTTAACAACACTATTAACAGGTGCTAGTGCTAGACCATTTATAACACATCACAATACTCAAGATATTGATATGTATTTACGTATTGCCCTAGAACTTCCTTTAAAAAGACTTTTAGTAGGAGGAATGGAAGCAGTATATGAAATAGGTAGAGTATTTAGAAATGAAGGAATGGATCCAAAACATAATCCAGAATTCACATTAATGGAAGCTTATCTTGCATATAGTGACCTTGAAGGTATGATGGATATGACTGAAAAAATGTTTACAACTATTGGTGAAAAAGTAATTGGCAAGACAGTATACAATTGGGGCGGAAATGAAATAAATATAGCTGGTCCATGGAAAAGAATTTCAATGTGCGATGCAATCAAAGAAGTAACAGGAATTGATTTTTCTAAAGAAATGACTCTAGATGAAGCACTAGAACTTGCAGCATCACACAAAATTGAAGTTGAAGAACATGAAAAGAGTTTTGGGCATATAGTTAATTTATTCTTTGAAAAATATGTAGAAGAAACATTAATTCAACCAACATTCCTATATGGACATCCAGTTGAAATTTCACCACTTACAAAGAAAAATCCAAAAGATCCAAGATTCGTAGACCGTTTTGAACTATTCATTGGTGGTAAAGAATTTGCAAATGCGTATACAGAACTAAATGACCCAATTGATCAATTAGAAAGATTTAAGGATCAAATAAAAGAAAGAGATTTAGGAAATGAAGAAGCTAACGATATCGATATGGATTTCGTAGAAGCACTAGAATACGGAATGCCACCAGCAGGTGGAATCGGATACGGAATAGATAGACTTGTAATGTTCTTCACTGAACAAGAAACTATTCGTGAAGTAATTTTATTTCCAACAATGAAACCTAGAGATTAGAGATTGACATATCTCTTTTCTTTTGCTAAAATAATCAGTAAATCGGGGGGATAACGATGATTGAATTAATAACTGCTTTAGAAAAAATATCAGAAAGAATTTATGAAGAATATCAAAAACTATATGATTTAGAGAACAAAGGACTTAATAAATTAAGTATACTCGACCAAGAAAGAATTATTGAAACATTAAAAAAGTTAAAATCTATCGAAGATGATATTATTGAAAAACTAAAAGAAAGAAAAGAACTTAAGAAAGCATCAGCTTATTTAAAAAATAAATATGATAAAGATAGTGATAGTATTTATATTGATATAACTCAAGATAAAAGTGGTTTATTAACACATCGTGTCTACAACAGAATCATTTATGAATTGGTAAAAGAAGAATCTAAATCTGACTATTGTGTATTAAATAGTGACATCGTCGAAGAATTTATTATCAGTGATTATTTACTTTTATCAATGACTATATTAGAAAAAACATTACCTAATTGTTACAAAAGTGAAATATACAAAATAAAATATAAGTTAAGCTTAACAATTCCAGATTTAGAAACAACTCTAATAAATACGCAATTTAAAACATCTAAGCATCCTTATGTTACTCATAAATTGTTAATCACAAATGAACTAAGTAAAAAATTTGTAACAACATACGTCGAAGAAAGATTAATGACAGACATAAACGTAAGGCTTAATTTACTTGCAACATTAAATATTGAATATATTGAATCAAATGATGAAGTTTTTGCAGCAGTTATCTATTTATTATCAACAATCAGAGCAGCACTTTTATTAATGGATGAACTTGATTTAGATGATTTTAATAAATCAATATACATAATGATTAAAAAAATAGCTAACAATTTTACTAAAGAATATAACCGAAGAATTCTTTATAATTTTGCTGAAGATATGCAAAATGACAAAAGTATACCTCAAATACTTAAATTATTTAAATAAATTACAAAAAAAGGTGCAAAAAACCTTTTTTTTCTTTGGTTTGGGTGTTATAATTTTGATAAGGAGGTAGAGAATGAAAAAAATATTTGAAAAACATGGTGTGTTAAGATGTATCGCTGCATTTATGGACATTGTTGCACTTATATTATTTATAGTAGCAGCTTTCGTAGATGGAGAAACTGCAGACATGGTATTAAAATTTATTGGTATATTATTATACACAATTGGAAGTATGATGTTAGTATTCACTGGCAAAGATCATTACTTATCTAAAAGTATTTTAGTTTTTGTATCATCTGCATTAATCTTATCATGGCTATATCCAAGCGGAGTGTTCCAAGGTACTGATTTCTCAGTTCAAGATTTTTCTCGTATAGGTTTGGCAGACATGGGATTTGTATTATATTATGCTCTTCAAAGTATAATGGATAAAATAATCTTCCTAGTAGTTGTTGCTGGATTCTATGGAGTATTATCTAAAGTTAGTGGATATCAAAAACTTGTTGGAAAATTAGCTGATAAATGTAGTAATCATCCAATCGTTACATCTGTTGTAACTTCAGTAATATTATTCTTACTAACAACACTATTTACTCAAAGTTTTGCAATGATTATATTCCTTCCATTCTTAATTAGTGTTTTAACTAAAATGGGTATGGATAAATTAACATCATTTGTAATTACATTTGGTTCTGTTTTAGTAGGTATTCTAGGATGTACATATGGTACTGACAGTTTAACAATCTTTAATAAATATATGGGTCAAGAAACTACATATGCTATTAATTATCGTTATATTATTGCTGCAGTTAGTATTGTTTTATATAATTTCTTTATAGTTATGCGTGTTCGTAAGATAAGCAAAGATATGAAGAAAAATGCTAAAGCAAACAACGTATTAGATGATCCATTTAAAGTTGAAAAACTAAGTGGTAAAGAAAAAACATCATTAGTACCTGCAATTATAGTATTAGCTATAACAGTTATTATTGTTGTTTTAGGATACATCAACTGGAACGGATATTTCAAAATTGAAATATTTGACAAATTCCATGAATGGCTAATTGGTCTTGAAGCTGGTGAAGATTTCACTATATTCAGTTATATCTTAGGTAATAATGCTAATGCTCTAGGTTCATTCAAATACACATTTAGTATAAGTATGTTATTGATAATTGCTAGTGTAGTTATTGCATTCTTATATAAGATGAAGACTAATGAATACATTGAAAGTTTCTATGAAGGAACAAAGAATATGTTTAAACCAATGCTTCTTTTATTAGCTGCAGGTATGTTATTTGGTATTGCTAATTTATGTTTAGCACCATTATCAATCTGTAATTGGTTAATAAATCTAACAAAAGGATTTAATCCATATTTAACTTCAGTAGTTGCATTTATTACATCATTATTCCAAACTGACTTAGGTTATGTTGCTTACACATGTGGAAGCTTCTTTACTCAAGCTTTCTCTGGTAATGTTGAAATAATTCATACTATATTTACTTCAATGTACGGTCTTGTTCAAGTATTCATGCCAACAAGTGCAATTCTTATCGTTGGTTTATCAATGATGAAGATAGAATACAAAGACTGGGTTAAATATATCTGGTTATTTGCATTGGGTATGTTAGTAATACTACTTGTTCTATTTACAGTAGTAACTTACATCTAAAGAGTTCATTAATTTGAACTCTTTTTTGTATATAATAACGAAATAACATATTTAAGAGAAAATATCTCTCAATATGGTTGAAAAAATATAAAATATATGATAAAATATACTTACTTGAAAGGAAAGTGGGATTATGTTACTACAATTTAAATTTAAAAACTATAAATGCTTTTATGAAGAAAATATTTTAGACTTAACAGCAACTCAAGAAAAAAGACATATTAATAATACCATAGATATTAAAGGTAATAAAATTTTACCAGTTATTGAAATCAATGGTGCAAATGCATCAGGTAAAAGTAGTGCACTCGAAGCATTAAATTATATGTTTAGATTAATCAAAGATTCTAGCAAGATAGATATTACTAATGACTTACCAACATATCCATTTGCATTCAGTGAAAAAACTAAAAATGAAAATAGTGAATTTGAAATTTCAATTTATTTAAATGGTTTTGAATATCGTTATGGCTTTTCAGTTAACAAAAATGGTTTTGATGAAGAATGGTTATATAAAAAGAAATTTTCATCTAATACAAGAACAACCCAAAAAGTTGTATTTGAAAGATACAAGCATTTAGTTAATTTTGGTAAATCATACGAAAAATACAAAAAAACATGGAGTCTATTTACAGATAACATCAATATAAACAAATTATTGATTTTAAGTAATGTAGCTATCAAAGAAACAGATGGTACATTGAGAGAAATTTATGATTATATTACAAAATTTAATTTTAAAATTGAAAGTGTATTTCAACAACAAACAAGTATTAACATCTTAAGTCAAGATGATTTAGTATACGAAAAATTCCAAAAAATTATTCAGGAATTTGATCCATGTTTATTAGATATTAAAATTGAAGAAATAAATGATAATTCAAAAACTAAATCATATAAAATTCGTGGAGTTCACAAAAATTTAGATAATAACAAGGATGAAACTTTAATTCCTTTACAATATGAGTCAGATGGAACAATAAAGATGTTTAATATTATGCCAACAATTTTAAAAAATTTAGAAATTGGTGGTCTCTTATGTATTGATGAATTAGATGTTAAATTACATCCATTGTTATTTAAAAAAATAGTTAATATGTACCAAGATAAAAGTGTTAATAAACATAATGCTCAACTAATTTATACAGCACACTCAACATTCTTGTTTAATAGTGATGACTTAAGAAGAGATGAAATTTATTTAGTGGAAAAAGATTTATCAGGAAAATCAAAACTATATTCTTTATCAGAATTTAAAAACTTAAGAGTAGATGCTGATTATGAGAAAAAATACTTAACAGGTCAATTTGGAGCAATTCCTTATAAAGATGAGTAGGTGAAAGTATGGGAAGTGATAATTTATTTAGTAAAAGAAGAGAAGAAAGAAAAAAGAGAAAAGAAAATATACAAAAGCAAAAATCAAATAAATGGTTAATAATATGTGAAGGAACAAAAACCGAACCAAATTATTTTCAAGAAGTTATTAAAGATATAAATAAGAATTTAACTGATGAATTTAAATTGAATGTAAAAATAATTGGAAAAGGAAAAAATACAATGTCGTTAGTTAAATCAGTTGATGAATTATTAAACTATATTGATGAAAGCAAAACATCAACAATTCCATATGGAAAAATATTTGTTGTTTTTGATAAAGATGATTTTAAATCAGATTTTTTTAACAAAGCGATATTAACTTGTGAAAAAAATGGATACATTCCTTTGTGGTCAAATCAAGCAATAGAATTTTGGTTTTTGCTTCATTTTAATTATATAGAAGGAAAAATGAACAGAGATGTATATTTTGATAAAATTAATGAATATTTTAAAAAAGCTGGGTTAAAATATAAATATAAAAAGAATGATGAAAAACTATATTCAAAATTAATTAAATATGGTTCTTTAGAGCAAGCTAGAAAAAATGCATTAAGCATTCATCAAAAACATAGTAAAGATACACCATCTTTATCAGAAAGCTGCACAACAGTTTATAAATTCTTTGATGAAATAGATGAAAGATTACAAGAATTAAAATAATTTATATAAAGGGTAACTGTAAAGGATAGCGAATGACTATCTTTTTATTTGTTTATTTTTGACTTTTACTTTTATTTTTGATAAAATGAATTTAACAAAAACGGAGAATAATACATGGAAAATAACAGAAAAATAAAAACAATTATAACTAGAATTAATCATATCTGTGATATTGAAAATAAATCATTATCTAAATCTTTAGAAAAATATAATCTTACTCCAGAAAAATATCTTAAACTAATCGGGTTAACAATTGATATTGATAAAGATTCAAAAACAATTATTAATAAATTAATGAGTGATTTAACAGCTCGTATATATTTTAATCCAAACATGGAATCTTTAGAAAATGATTCAATTGAAATAAGTTCTAAAACAAATAACCAAAGTATTATTTTTACAAAGAATGAATTAAGAATATATGAAGAAAAAGTAAGCGAAGATGATACACTTTATTATGAAGAAACTAATGTAAAAATTATATCAAAAGATACTAACACAAGTTATACATTAAATAAAGTAATAGAAAAAAAAGAATTAGAAACAAGAATTATAAGTAAAAAATATTATATTAAACATATGCATATCAAAGTAGCATTTAAAATAAATGGTTGCTCAAATGCTTTTGAATTTACAATTAATAATGATATGCTTGCAAGTGACTTAGATTATGCACTTAGATTATTAAATAATCAAAAAATAAAAGAAGCCTATATTATATTTAAAAAATATCCAAGTGATATTAAAATTATTGATGAATCACATAATCTTGTATAAATATAAGCAAATTTTTCCATAACATACATAGAATTAAAAAGGAGGATTCTATGTATAACAATTATAGTTTCGAAGTAACAAAGATATTTAAAAATGCTGAAATCATCATGTTAGAGTTAAATCATGCCTATGTTGGAACAGAACATTTACTATTAAGTATGCTTAAAGTAAGTGATTCTATAAATAAACTAATGGCTAAATATGGTTTAACATATGATGATTTTTTAAGTGAATTAAATGAAATCGTAGGTAAAACAAAAAATAATCCTGGTATAGTAATTTATACTCCTTTATTAAAAAGAGTAATTAAAAATGCACAAGATTTAGCTAAGAAAAATAAAGTAACAGCAACAGATTTATTAATATCTTTACTTGAAGAAGGCGAAGGTATAGCAATAAGAATTATGCTTGGTATGCATCTTGATTTAGATTCGTTATATGATGAATTAAAGAAAAGTGGTAAAAAGAATAAGAAAAATCTAGAAATTTATAAAATTGGTAAAGACTTAAATAGTGAAGTAAATAGTGACTTAGTAATAGGTCGTGATAAAGAATTAAATGAAATAATTGAAACACTTTTAAGAAAAAATAAAAATAATCCATTATTAATTGGAGATGCCGGTGTTGGTAAAAGTGCAATCGTCGAAGAACTTGCAAGAAGAATAAATAGTGATAGTGTTCCCGAAAAATTAAAAAATAAAAGAATAGTAACTCTTGAAATGTCTAGTTTAGTAGCGGGTACAAAATACCGCGGAGAGTTCGAAGAAAAATTAAATAAAGTAATTAAAGAACTTGAAGACAATCCAGAAATAATTTTATTTATTGATGAAATTCATACAATATCAAATGCTGGTGGAGCAGAAGGAGCTATAAATGCATCAGATATATTAAAACCTTATTTAGCACGTGGCAAAATTAAAATCATCGGAGCAACTACAACTAGTGAATATAACAAATTCATTTCTAAAGATAAAGCTCTAAGAAGAAGATTTGAATTAATAAAAATAAATGAACCTAAAAAAGATGAAACTGAAGAAATTCTATCTAAAATAAGACCATCTTTTGAACATCATTACAATATCAAAATAACCAAAGAAAACATCAAAGAAATCGTGGATTTAACAGATAAATATATCTTAGATAGGTTTAATCCAGATAAATCAATTGATTTACTTGATAGTATTTGTGCTATGAAAGAAGTAGAATTTGGTAAAGAAAGGTTAATCAAAGATTTAAAAGAAAAGTTATTACAATTAAAAACTAAAAAAGAAGAAATGGTTAAGAAAAATAATTTTAAAGAAGCACTAACATATCGAACTAGAGAAATAGAATTAGAAAACAAAATTGAAAACTATAAAAATAAACCAAATATTATAACTAGTAAAGATATTAAAAATGTTTTACTTAGAAAAGAAAATATACCAAATCTATCAATCAATTGGAGTAACCTTGAAGATTATCTTCATAAGGAAATAATTGGTCAAGATAAACAAATAACAAAAATAGTTAATGCTCTAAAAAATAAAGATGAAGACTTACCAGTATCAATTCTTTTAAGTGGACCAACCGGAGTGGGTAAAACAGAAACAGTTAAAAAAGTGAGTAAATATTTAAAAATTCCTTTAGTTAGATTAGATCTAAGTGAATATAGTGAAAATATTTCCATAAGTAGATTAATCGGAGCATCCGCAGGTTATGTAGGTTATGATGATGATAATATTTTTGATAGAATAAAGATGCATCCATGTTCAATTATTTTGCTAGATGAATTAGAAAAAGCTCATCCATCTGTTATTAATTTATTTTTACAAATTCTAGATGAAGGTTACATAACAAATTCAAAAGGAGAAAAAATAGATTTCAAACACACATATATATTCATGACATCAAATGCAATGTTAAATACTAAAATTGGTTTTATTAAAAATACTGGTAATCTTCAAAATACATTTAGTAAAGAATTCTTAGGTAGAATATCTTGTGAAGTATATTATAATGAAGTAACTATGGATATGTTAAAAACTTATCTTGATAAAAAAGGTATAAAAGATGATACCATATTAACTTCATTTGATTACAAAAATAAAGGATTTCGAGGTTTAAATAAATATATTAAAAATAAGGAAAAGAGTAAACAACTATAATTTCAAAAATAGTTGTTTTTTATAATCTCAAAATAGATATTACTATAATTTATTTAATGAATTAATCAAAGAAGAGGATTATAATAAAAATATAACAATAAAATATAACTATGATAATGAAGGTAATATATTAACTAAAGAAACATATGAATTAAAAACAGGTAACTTATTAAATAAAGATACATATGAATATAATAATCAATCATGGACTGATCAATTAACTAAGTATAATAATGATAATATTACATATGATGAAATAGGTAATCCATTAACTATCGGAGAAAATATATTAACTTGGCAAAATGGAAAAGAATTAAAATCGTTTAATAATATAACTTATACATATAATAAAGATGGTATCAGAGTAAGTAAAAAAGTAAATGATATAACAACTAACTATATTTTAGAAAATTCAAATATTTTATTTGAAAAAACAGGTAATGATATGATATACTATTTACGAGATAGTAATAGTAAATTAATTGGGTTAGAACATAATGGTACAACATATTATTATCTTAAAAACCTTCAAGGGGATATCGTAGGAATCATTGATGCAGAAAATAATCTAATAGCTAGTTACACTTATGATTCATGGGGTAATATCATAAGTATTAAAGATAGCAATGGATTAGACATTACTGAAGAAAATCACATAGCATTAAAGAACCCATTTAGATATCGTTCATATTATTATGATTCAGATACAAAATTATATTATCTAAATTCAAGATATTATAATCCAAAATGGGGAAGATTTATTAATGCAGATGGAATTATTAATGCAGAATGTAGAATGAATGGTTATAATTTATACACATATGTATTAAATAATCCGGTTAAATATGCTGATAAATCAGGAAAACTAGCTATAGGAATTGGAGCTGCAATAGCCTCTGCAAGCGGAGAAGAATTAATAAAAGCAACGTTAATTGTAGCAATTAGTTTAGCTTCAGGAATGACAGTTAAAGAAGCAATAAAAAGTATTTCAATGGTTACAACATCAAATGGTGGAAGAAAAAACAAAAAAGATGATGATGACGACGACAAAGTGCAAAACTGTGCAGTTTATGCTCTGTACGATACAAAAACAGATACAGCTGTATATGTAGGAAGAACTAATAATTTGGAGAGAAGAAAAAAAGAACATCAAAAAAATGTACATAGGCAAAAATATGAGATGAGATTGTTAGAAGGTAATCTAACATATGAAGAATCAAGAGATAAAGAACAACATTATATTGAAATATTTAGAACTTTAAACTCAGGAATAGAAGGATGTAATAAAAGAAACGGAATAAGAAAAGGTACACCAAGGTATTCAGAATATTTATATAGAGAAGCAGGAATTTTCAGTGACGAGACACTAGTGGCACCAAGAGAATGTTTAGGAGATAATATATGGGAAAGATAAAAGATTTAAAAAATGGCGAAGCAATAGCAATAAAAATAAAGAAAGGAAAATA
>ERZ773224.478-NODE-478-length-57013-cov-6.733839_pt1 | contig 57013 bp, 33 predicted proteins | sample MGYA00580526_ERZ773224 | MGnify/ENA primary metagenome ERZ773224 (study PRJEB29015, sample SAMEA2737743) | human gut metagenome | biome: human gut; feature: human-associated habitat; material: faeces | place: China | collected 2012 ... | reverse complement strand
GTACTTTTGCATAAACACCCGATTATGAAAAAAGAAATTACTAGACTCATTTGTGCGGCTATCTGCTGCACGCCTATTATAGGATTTGCCCAGACAAGTGATAAGTTCACTTCGACCGACAACCTTTATAAAGAAGGGAAAGAACTTTTCCAGGAAAAAAATTATGCAGCCGCCCTGCCAGCACTGAAAGCATTTGTAAAACAAAAGCCTGCCACCAGCCTTCTTCAAGACGCAGAATACATGCTGGCCAGTTCCGCTTATGAACTGAAAGACAAAAACCGGATCGAAATCCTGCGCAAGTATCTCGACCGCTATCCGGACACTCCTTACGCCAACCGTATTTATGCACTATTAGCCTCCTGCTATTTCTATGAAGGAAAATACGACGAAGCACTGGCGCTCTTCAACTCTGCCGACCTCGGTCTGCTGGGTAATGAAGAACGGGATGACTGCACTTACCAATTGGCTACCTGTTATCTGAAAACCGATAATCTACGAGAAGCCGCAATTTGGTTTGAAACATTACGTGCCAACAGTCCCAAATATGCTAAAGACTGTGATTATTATCTCTCTTATATCCGCTATACGCAAAAACGCTATAACGAAGCACTGAAAGGCTTCCTGCCATTACAGGACGATTCGAAGTACAAGGCACTTGTCCCCTACTACATTGCCGAAATTTATACACAGCTTCAAAACTACGATAAGGCACAGATTGTAGCACAAAACTATCTGTCGGCCTATCCAAACAACGAACATACTGCAGAAATGTACCGCATTCTGGGAGATGCCTACTACCACTTCGGACAATATCACCAAGCAGTAGAATCATTTAACGAATATCTTGATAAAGATCACTCAGCACCTCGTCGTGATGCACTTTATATGCTGGGACTTTCTTATTATCAGACAAAAGTCTATTCCAAAGCAGCCGAAACATTAGGTAAAGTGACAACAACCAACGACGCCCTTACACAAAACGCATACCTCCACATGGGGCTCTCTTATCTGCAACTGGCAGAAAAAAACAAAGCCCGTATGGCTTTCGAACAAGCAGCCGCCTCCAGTGCTAATATGCAAATCAAGGAACAGGCAGCTTACAATTACGCTCTTTGCCTGCATGAAACCTCCTTCTCCGCTTTCGGCGAATCCGTTACTGCTTTCGAGAAATTCCTGAACGAATTTCCGACTTCTCCTTACGCTGAAAAAGTCAGCAGCTATTTGGTAGAAGTTTACATGAATACCCGCAGTTATGATGCAGCCCTGAAATCCATCGACCGGATAGCCAAGCCAAGCGCTCAGATATTGGAAGCCAAACAGAAAATATTGTTTCAGTTAGGTACACAGTCCTTCGCCAATGCCAACTTTGAACAAGCCTTGAAATACCTGAATCAATCCATAGCTATCGGACAATACAACCGTCAGACGAAAGCAGACGCGTATTATTGGTGCGGAGAATCCTACTATCGCCTCAACCGTATGACGGAAGCCGCACGTGACTTCAATGCATATCTGCAACTGACAACCCAACCCAACAACGAAACGTATGCACTTGCCAATTACAATTTAGGATACATCGCTTTCCACCGAAAAGATTATTCCCAGGCAAGTCTCTACTTCCAAAAATATATCCGGCTGGAGAAAGGAGAAAATACAACCGCGCTTGCCGATGCCTATAACCGTGTTGGCGACTGTTACCTACACGTACGCAATTTCGAAGAGGCCAAGCATTATTATTCACAAGCCGAACAAATGAATACTCCCTCCGGAGACTATTCTTTCTATCAATTGGCTCTTGTGTCCGGTCTACAGAAAGATTATTCCGGCAAAATCACCCTACTGAATCGTCTGGTAGGAAAATATCCGGCTTCTCCATACGCTGTGAATGCCATTTATGAAAAAGGACGGTCGTATGTGCTGATGGATAACAATAACCAGGCTATTACTTCCTTTAAAGAACTAATGAACAAATATCCGGAAAGCCCTGTCAGCAGAAAAGCCGCTGCAGAAATCGGTTTGCTGTATTATCAAAAGGATGACTACAACCAGGCAATCGAAGCCTATAAACAAGTTATCGAAAAATATCCGGGCAGTGAAGAAGCCCGGATGGCTATGCGCGATCTAAAATCGATCTATGTAGATCTCAACCGTATCGATGAATTTGCTGCTCTTGCCAATACCATGCCGGGACATATCCGCTTCGATGCCAATGAGCAGGACTCTCTGACATATACTGCCGCAGAAAAAATCTATATGCGGGGACGACTGGAAGAAGCAAAAACAAGTTTCAACAAATACTTGCAGACTTTCCCGGAAGGAGCTTTCAGCTTGAACGCACATTACCATCTTTGCTTGATCGGAAGCGAACAGAAGAACTATGATATGATTCTTCTCCATTCCGGAAAGCTATTGGAATACCCCAACAATCCGTTTGCAGAAGAGGCTCTTATTCTTCGTGCCGAAGTACAGTTCAATCAGCAACAGACTGCAGACGCTTTGACCAGCTATAAAATGCTGAAAGAGAAAGCAACTAATGTGGAACGCCGCCAGCTTGCTGAAACCGGAGTACTTCGTTGCGCTTTTCTGCTGAGAGACGACATCGAAACAATTCATGCCGCTACCGACTTGCTGGCAGAAGCCAAACTTAGTCCGGAGCTAAGAAACGAAGCCCTTTATTATCGCGCCAAAGCATATACCAAGCAGAAAGCCGCTAAAAAAGCTGTGGATGATTTGCGTGAGTTAGCCAAAGATACACGTAATGCATATGGAGCTGAAGCCAAATATCTGGTGGCGCAATCGCTTTACGATGCAAAAGAATACAACGCCGCCGAGAAAGAACTTCTCAACTACATAGAGCAAAGTACACCACACGCTTATTGGCTGGCACGCAGTTTTGTCCTTTTGTCCGATGTATATGCCGCCATGGGCAAAGACTTGGATGCACGCCAATACCTGTTGAGTCTGCAACAGAATTATCAAGGCAACGATGACATCGCAACTATGATCGAAAGCAGACTGAGCAAATTGAAAGTTAAAAATTGAAAGTTGAGAACTAAAATATAAAACTAAAATGAAACGATCTCTTTATATAATAGGTGGAATCACATTGGCAATCTCCATGCCATCCCATCTCCTAGCCCAAACGACACAGCCGAAAGATACGACCATGAATCGTACCGTCGTTGTGGAACAAGAATACAATCCGGACATCATGGATGCTTCCAAAGTGAACGTCCTGCCTAAAGTCGAAGAACCGACTGTCAGCAAAAAAGAAGTGGAATATGCTACTACATTCTTTCCGGCAACTTCCGTTCCGGCAGGGTTGATGAATCCTTATACCGGAAAAGAAATACAACCCGGAAGCGCCCCCGGATATGTACGTGCCGGTTACGGCAATTTAGGCAATCTGGACATCCTCGCCAATTATCTATTCCGTCTGTCGAAGAAAGACAAGCTGAATGTACGTTTTCAAATGGACGGTATGGATGGGAAATTGACTCTCCCTTACACAGACGGCGAAAAATGGAATGCTTTTTACTACCGCACACGTGCCAATGTGGATTATACGCACCAGTTCAATAAATTAGACTTGAATATTGCCGGAAACTTCGGGCTAAGCAACTTCAACTTCCTGCCGGGAAGCGTCAACAGCAAGCAGAAATTCACTTCCGGTGACTTCCATGCGGGTATTCATTTCATTGATGAGACTGCACCACTGCGTTTCAATGCAGAAACGAACCTGTTGATGTACGAACGCCAACACAATATGATCAGTGAAAATGATGCAAATACAGCCATCAAGGAAACAATCATACGCACCAAAGGTGATGTCACAGGAGCCATCAACGATCAACAATCCGTTACTATCGCATTGGAAATGAATAATCTTTTATACAGTGGATACACTAAGAACCCATCTACGGGAGATGAATATTTCAAGAACTATACGACTCTACTTGTGAATCCATATTATGAATTGAATAATGACGATTGGAAATTACACATCGGAGCCAATGTAGATTTATCTTTCGGATTCGACAAGTCATTCCGTATTTCACCGGATGTCACTGCACAATACATTTTCTCGGACAGTTACATTGTTTATGCAAAAGCAACTGGCGGTAAGCAACTGAATGATTTCCGAAGATTGGAAAGCCTTTGTCCATACGGAGACTCTTACTTTTCAACAACATCTGCCGAATTAAGCAACCGCCGTCCTTATGACACGTATGAACAACTGAACGCTAGCCTAGGACTGAAAGCCAGCCCTTATCCAGGTATATGGTTCCAACTGTTCGGTGGATACCAGAATTTAAAGAATGACTTGCTTTACTCCTATTCAAGTTTGTCCGATACAAGCATCGGAACAGTAAGTACCATGCTCGCTTTCACGCAAATACACACCGATAATGTCTATGCCGGCATAAAATTAACTTATGACTACAAAGATGTACTGTCCCTGTCCGCCCATTACATATACCGCAACTGGAACAGTGACAATAACGAATATCTACTTGCCGTAAAGCCTGAAAATGAAGCATCCATCTCTCTCAACGTACATCCCACCTCTGCACTTCAACTGAATGCCGGTTTTGATTACATCAGCCGCAAGGAGGAAGCAACATCTTTCAATATGTCAGATATTAGCGATATGCATATCGGAGCCAGCTATAATGTATTCAAAGGAGTATCCGTTTATGCGCAAGTACATAACCTGCTAAACAAGAAATATCAATATTATTTAGGCTATCCCGCCGAAGGATTCAACTTCTTAGGAGGACTGAGTTTCCGGTTCTAAGATAAAGAAAAGGGGGGGGCAAAACGTAATCTGATGAAAGGACAACTTTTAATCTGAAACTTGACTCCCTAAATCAATGATGAAAAGAGCCATATCATTACTCAAGAACAGAGTTTGATATGGTTCTTTTATAATTGTTAGTTACAATCTGTAACTTTTTAGAGTGGTCATTTTAGTTTTGACACACCCTCTTTACAAACCAAAACAATCTTCAATTATTTTGTTATCCTTATAATAAATCCACCATAGAAAATATAAATCTGATTGCCTTTGTTTCTGTGCAATATATATCCAAACAAGAGAGCATCCGTTTATTGTAATTGAAAAAATATCGTAAAACTACACTTTTTCTCACCGTCATACCGCCGTCTTACTTCTATTTGTTCTTAATGTGAACGATTTTATCATTACTCCTAAAAAAAATGTCCCATCTCAATCGTCCTGATATAAAATCAGAATAATTCAGATAAGACACACTAAATTTATAAGAAAAGCTATCAGTGATAACTAAATTTTCAAATCACGTATTTTTTCTATTTCCAGTCCCGTTATCTGTGAGATAGTATCAAGGGGTATATTCAAAGACTTCATATTTCGTGCCATTTCTTTCTTTTCTTCCTCACGTCCTTTCGCAAGTCCTTCTTCAAGTCCTTCCGCACGACCTTCCACACGGCCCTCTGCACGACCTTCCGCACGCTCCGTAAATATATTATCTCTCAATATTACAATATTATCCAAATGCCGATAATAAGCTTCAAGCTCGGTTTTCGTCATTTTATCAAGTTTCAATCGCTCGCGGGCCTCCTCCAGTCCCGGTGCTGTGGCGCTTTCAGGGATATCACCTGTATTCAAATAACATATCCACTCTTCCAACGGGCTCTTGGCTACCTGATTGAAATCATTCACTTTCAATATATAATATTCCGGATAAAGTTGGCTCACAGCATCTACCTTGAACGTTTGTCTCTGAAAAGGAGTCAACTCCAGCACATCATTCTGATGAATACCTCTGAACTCCGTTTTTCCGTGATAAACCGTATCCTTTCCGCTACCTAATGAAAAATAGACAATATTGATACTATATATTTTACGTACTTTATCATAGCCTTCTCCACGATTAATGTATTCGGTCACCAACTTGGAAGTGCCGAACAGCATACGTTGAAAATAAGCATACTCATTATTATTCTGAACTTCGATCAGAATAAGCTCTCCCTTAGAGTTTTCGGCAAGCATATCTACCCGATTATACTTGTCAAACTCGTCCTCTTGATTGCTTTCGCTTTCCAACAACTTCTGAATAACAATTTTTTCATTGAGAAGTGTTGTCAAAAAGCCCTCAAGAACTGCAAAATTGGCTTTATTACGCAATAAGCGCTTCATAGCCCAATCGAAACGAATATAATTACTTGCCATAGACTCGTCTCCTTTCTCGTTATCTTTTTTCATGCAAACAAAGGTAAGCAGAAAATGTTTAATATCAAGTATATATATCCAATAAAATGATTTACTATACCTTTATATATACTACCGAACGCCCCACTCCATACTTCTTCAAAACACCTTGTTCGATGAAAGCATTAATATCCTGCAATGCCTGTGTTTTCGTTTTTCCAACGAGCAGGGCATAATCCTGCCGATTAATGCATGGGTGCTCTTTTAGAAACCTTTCTAACCGTTGCAGGCACTTTTCCTCTGGCAACGGATTTTTCACACGAAAGGGTGAATGATAACGCCGTAATTCAAGACCACTCTCAATATCCTTCTTAAATTGGCGATTCACACGAAAATTAATATCTTTCAGAGATATAGACGGCGAACGCAATTCTTTTGCCTCCTTCACCTTCTTGTCAACACTCAACGAAAGGCTAAAATAACCGATATCCCCTAATTCAACAGAGAATCCTTTTAAAAGCAAATGCCTCAATTCTTTTGATACAGCCTCTATGATACCCACCACCTGCGCATGGGGCATATGCTGAAGCGCAGTCACTTGTTCTACAAATTCTTCGGCTGTATAACTTCCCTTCAACACTACACGTGCATGCAAAGGCTGTTCTTCTCCGCTTTTAGCAAGGTCGGGAGTTTCATAAAGATCATAATTTACACTCATTATTGATTAGTTCTTTATTAGGAGAGATAAACATCTTCCCTCCCATAGATTTATTTTCTAAAGTACATTTCTATTTTCGTTTGACTTAACTCAAGCGATAGTTCAACTTAAGTCATTCTTTCGTTTAACTTAAGTCAAACGAAAACAAACATACTAACGAGACAAATGTACATAGAATATACAGATACTAATCTATACTAACCGAGATTTAATTTCATCCGATAAATTATTCCAAAGAGCATAAACATATTCACCAGTAATTATCCAAGATTTGAACGATTTTTTTTGTTCGTTTTCAAAAGTTTTGTTCCACCGCCAAAAAGATTGCCTATCATTTGTTTATGCAACTTATTCTTCCTAATATTGTCCTATACTAATGAAAACCAATACAGATAAAACGAATCCCCATGCAAAAAGTATTTCTTTTGATAGCCATACAAATCCTGTGCTTACATTCATTCGTGGTGAATGCACAGCGTATTTTCTCCACCTCTTATACAATGGATGATGGATTAGCCGCCAACAGAGTATACAGCATTTTGCAAGATTCATGTGGTTCGGAACCGATGACGGCTTGAGCAGGTTCGATGGCATCTCATTCAAGAACTACTATCTATCAGAATATATCAACGCAACAACCAGTAACAGTGTCAAGAAAATATTTATCGACCGCAGGGGCAGAATGTGGATAGGATTGGATACCGGAATCGTCATTTAGAACTCGAAGACAGACACTTTCCAACCTTTCCATGCCAAAACTGAAACCGGAGAGATGATACAAACATACGTCACCGATATGAGTCTATCGGAATATTCCCGGAGAAACGAACAGCATTTCGCAAAACATCATCATGACATTACAGCAGGACAGCAAACAAAACATTTGGATAGGTACTTATTCAGAAGGTTTATGTTGTTTCAATAAACAAAGTAACACGTTCGTCACTTACAAAAAGAGCAGTCACCCTGATAGTTTATCAGATAATTCCGATTTGATGCCAAAACTCAAGAAATTACCCCTTTCCGGGATGCAGCCAGTATAGGCACAACTTACTATTGTATACACGATCTGCTGGTAGACGGAGATAAACTGTATGCCGCCACTTATGGAAGAGGTTTGGAGGTGATTGATTTAAAAACAGGAAAAGTGGAAAGTTTTCTCAATAACCCGGAAGATTCAACATCTATCCCCTCCTCACGGGTATTCACTCTATATAAAGCCAGTAATGGATGTATTTACGTGGGCACCTCTGCAGGATTCTGTTACTATAACCCCGAAAAAAACAATTTCATCAGAATCGGTTCTTTTACAGGCAAAATATCGGATAGCATTGAAGATTACTTCGGAAGAATATGGATAGGAACAAGCATCAGTGGATTATATTCATACAATGTCAGAACCCAAAAGATAACATCTTATCAACGTTCGGATCATCCGAATTCACTAACAAAGAATGTAATCACCACGCTAGCTATCGACAACAAGAAACGACTATGGGGGGGGGGAACTTATGGGCAAGGACTTTGTAGATATAATGATGAAACAGAAGCTTTTACCAAGATTATCAGCAATCTACTAAGCAATGCCTTGAAATATGCCAAAAGCACGATTCGTATTACAACTATAGAAAAGGATTCCGAGATAGTAGTCACCGTAACCGATGACGGTATAGGCGTCACCGATCAAGAAAAGACTAAAATATTCGACGCATTCTATCAGGTTAAGAACAACAGTGAAATAAATAAACTGGGCATTGGTATCGGGCTTCACATGACACGCTCACTCGTCCAATTAATGAATGTACGGAAAGTAAAATCAAAGGCATTATTGGCATGACTCCCAATGATTTCATCAAGGTCACCCGACTAAAGAAAGCCTGCAAAATGATGGTGGAGGGAGAATATCGGGTTACCAAAATAGGATTCCTCGTCGGGTTCAGCTCTTCTTCCTACTTTGCCAAATGTTTTCAGAAGCAATTTGGAATGTTACCGACAGAGTTTCTCAAAAAAAATAAAAGAAGCCCCCTCATCCGCAACAAAATAAGTTGGCAAGCATTCTCCCTCTAAGCTAAATCTTAAGATTTTATTAAATTCTCCTTATAATATAAGGTAAGGAGAATCTTTTTTTTTACTTTTGTCCCCAAATATTATGGTACAAGCCATTCTAAAAGAAAGAATTATGCAGAAAAACCTTGTCATTGTCGAGTCTCCGGCAAAAGCAAAAACGATCGAGAAGTTTCTTGGGAAAGATTTCAAGGTCCTTTCAAGTTATGGACATATACGCGATCTGAAGAAAAAAGAATTCAGCATTGACGTAAAGAAGGACTTCAAACCCGACTACGAAATTCCGGCAGACAAAAAGGCTCTGGTTAGTACACTGAAAGCAGAAGCAAAAAGCGCAGAAACCGTATGGCTCGCATCCGATGAGGACCGCGAGGGGGAGGCTATTGCCTGGCATCTGTACGAAGTCTTAAAACTAAAACCTGAAAACACCAAACGAATCGTATTTCATGAAATTACAAAGAGCGCAATCTTAAAAGCGATCGAACGACCACGCGATATTGATCTCAACCTCGTAAATGCACAGCAGGCACGACGGATTCTGGACCGTATCGTAGGTTTCGAACTTTCACCTGTACTCTGGAGAAAAGTAAAACCGGCCCTCTCTGCCGGACGTGTTCAGTCGGTTGCTGTTCGTCTGATTGTAGAGCGTGAACGTGAAATACATGCCTTCAAGACAGAAGCCGCTTATCGCGTCACCGCCATATTCCTCGTTCCGGACACAGATGGCAAGTCGGTGGAGATGAAAGCGGAACTGACACGTCGCATCAAGACGAAAGAAGAAGCAAGAGCTTTCCTCGAAGCTTGTCAGGGAGCCACTTTTACAATCGAAGATATCACTACCCGTCCGGTAAAGAAAACACCTCCTGCACCGTTCACCACTTCTACGTTGCAACAGGAAGCTGCACGTAAATTGGGATATACCGTTGCGCAGACCATGATGCTTGCACAACGCCTGTACGAATCGGGATTTATCACTTATATGCGTACGGACTCTGTCAACCTCTCGGATTTTGCAACAATAGGAAGCAAAGAGGCTATCATTAAAATGATGGGAGAAAACTACGTACATCCCCGTCACTTCGAGACAAAGACCAAAGGTGCACAGGAAGCTCATGAGGCTATCCGCCCCACCTATATGGAAAACCAATCCATCGAAGGGGCAGCGCAGGAAAAAAAATTGTACGACTTGATATGGAAACGCACCATCGCTTCCCAGATGGCAGACGCGGAGCTGGAAAAGACAACTGCTACAATCAGCATAAGCGGTAACAAAGATGTATTCACAGCTATCGGCGAAGTGATCAAGTTCGACGGATTCCTGCATGTATACCGTGAGTCCTACGATGATGACAATGAACAGGAAGATGAAAGCCGCTTATTACCTCCTTTGAAAAAAGGCCAGCGACTGGAATACGGCCCTATCATCGCAACCGAACGGTTCACTCAACGCCCGCCACGCTACACGGAAGCAAGTCTTGTGCGCAAACTGGAAGAATTGGGTATCGGACGTCCGTCTACGTACGCTCCGACAATTTCCACTATCCAACAACGCGAATATGTGGAGAAAGGAAACAAAGATGGGGAAGAACGTCTGTTCAACGTATTAACCCTGAGAGAAAATCATATTAAAGACGAAAATCATACTGAAATAACCGGTGCGGAAAAAGCGAAATTATTTCCTACGGATACAGGTATCGTAGTCAATGATTTCCTCACTGAATATTTCCCGAACATTCTGGATTACAACTTCACAGCCAGTGTAGAAAAGGAATTTGACGAAATTGCAGAAGGAGAAGCGCAATGGACTTCCATCATGAAAACTTTTTATGATAAGTTCCACCCGTCTGTAGAAAACACTCTGGCTATCAAGACTGAACATAAGGTAGGAGAACGCATATTGGGAGAAGATCCGGTAAGTGGCAAACCTGTTTCAGTTAAGATTGGACGTTTCGGTCCTGTCGCACAGATCGGCACGGCAGATGATGAAGAAAAGCCTCGCTTTGCACAAATGAAGAAAGGGCAATCTATGGAAACCATTACATTGGAAGAGGCACTGGAATTGTTCAAATTACCCCGTACATTAGGCGAATACGAAGGAAAAACAGTAAGTGTGGGTGTGGGGCGTTTCGGTCCTTATGTTTTACATAACAAGGTATATGTATCTCTGCCGAAAGCTGCCGATCCGATGACCATCACTTTGGAAGAAGCGGAGCAACTAATTCTGGAAAAACGCCAGAAGGAGATGGAACGTCACCTCAAGAAGTTTGAAGAAGAACCGGAACTTGAAATTCTGAACGGACGTTACGGACCTTATATCACTTACAAAGGTTCCAACTATAAGATTCCCAAAGATATTGTTCCACAGGATTTGACATTGAAGAGTTGCTTGGAACTAATCAAGGTACAGAACGAAAAAGAACCTGGTACAACCAAGAAAAGGAAAACGGCTCCAAAGAAAAAATAAACGGAAAAAAGGTGTTGCTCTGATAATCATTGCAACACCTTTTTTCCGTTTATAACATATTGTTCAAGAGAATATTACATTCTGGCAGGAACTTCAATACCCAGCAGTCCCATTCCTAAACGAACGACTTTAGCCACATTGGCAGAAAGAGCGATACGGAATACTTTCACCGCTTCATTCTCTTCACGTAAAATGCTGAAGTCATGATAGAACTGATTATATTCTTTCACCAAATCGTATGTATAGTTGGCAATAATAGACGGGCTGTAATCTTCACCGGCTTGCTTCACAACGGCTGCAAAATCAGCTACCATCTGAATCAGTCCTTCTTCCTTTTCACTCAATTCGATTCCTGCCGGGATTTGTTCGGGAACAACAATACCGGATTCGGCCGCTTTCCGCAGAACCGATTGGATACGCGCGTAGGTATATTGTATGAACGGTCCTGTATTACCATTGAAATCAATGGATTCTTTCGGATTGAATGTCATATTCTTACGGGCATCAACCTTGAGGATAAAGTATTTCAAAGCACCCAACCCCACAATACGAGCGATATCATCCGCTTCTTCCTGTGTCAAGCCATCCAACTTGCCAAGTTCCTGTGAGGTTTCTTTAGCGGTAGCGATCATCTCTTCCATTAAATCGTCGGCATCCACTACTGTACCCTCACGGGATTTCATCTTACCTTCCGGCAATTCCACCATTCCGTAAGAGAAATGCACCAGACTCTTTCCCCACTCAAAACCCAATTTATCGAGCAAGATAGAAAGTACCTGGAAGTGATAATTCTGCTCATTACCCACAACGTAAATCATCTTGTCAATCGGATAATCAGCGAAACGAAGTTTGGCCGTACCAATATCCTGTGTCATGTAGACAGAGGTTCCATCACCACGAAGAAGCAGTTTGTGATCCAATCCTTCGGCAGTCAGGTCCGCCCATACGGAACCATCTTCTTTCTTGAAGAAGAAACCCTTCTCGAGCCCTTCCATCACCTTCTCTTTTCCTTCGAGGTAAGTATTGGATTCATAATATATCTTGTCGAAGCCGACACCCATCATCTTGTAAGTCTCATCAAATCCTGCATATACCCAGTTGTTCATCATCTCCCACAATCCGCGTACTTCCGGGTCACCGGCTTCCCATTTCACCAACATCTCACGGGCTTCCTGCATCAACGGAGATTCCGCTTCGGCTTTCGCCTTCGCTTCTTCATCGTTCATCCCCTGAGCTGTAAATTGAGCCATCAGTTCCTTCACTTCGGCTTTATAATGCTTATCGAAAGATACATAATAGTCACCCACCAGATGATCGCCCTTCTTGCCCGAAGTCTCAGGTGTTTCACCGTTTCCGTATTTCTTCCATGCCAACATGGATTTACAGATATGGATACCACGGTCGTTTACAATATTTGTTTTAACCACCTTATTGCCGTTCGCAGCCACAATGTTAGCCAATGCGTTACCTAAAAGGTTATTGCGCACATGTCCCAAGTGAAGCGGTTTGTTCGTATTCGGAGAAGAATACTCAATCATCACCAATGGAGAAGTCTCGGTAGCCTGCACCAACCCGTACTGTTCATCGGCTTGAATCTCATTGAGCAACTCAATCCATGTAGCCGACGCAATAGTCAGGTTCAAGAACCCTTTTATCACATTAAAAGCAGCTACAGCCGGTTCGTTGGCTTTCAGATACTCACCGATCTCCTGGGCTGTCTGCTCCGGTCCTTTTCTTGACATTTTCAGGAAAGGGAACACGACCAGAGTCAGATGTCCTTCAAATTCTTTCTTCGTTTTTTGCAACTGCACCATCTTTTCAGGGACTTCCTGACCGTAGAGTGCTTTGAGTCCGTTGATGACGGACGCTACAAGTTTATCTTCTATCTTCATATTTACAATTATTTTCTGCGTACAAAGATACAGGATAATTTATAAAGGTTGCTCTTCTGAAGAAGAATTATTCTTCGCACCACGCTGATATATAGAAGGTGAGACTCCGAATTGCATCTTAAAACGTCTGCTAAAATAGAACGGATCATCGATACCTACCCGATAGGAAACCTCAGCCACTGTCAAATTTTCACCGGAAAGCAACAGTTCCGCAGCCTTTTTCATACGGATGATACGCAAGTATTCGTTAGGAGCATAACCGGTTACCCCTCGTATTTTCTTGTAAAATGCGGTACGCCCCATCTTCATTAGTGAAGCAAATTCATCAATAGTCAGTTCCGGTCGGGAAAGATGTTTCTCCAAAACAAGATTCAGACGATCGGCAAATTCCTTATCCCTGTCTGTAGAACAGACTGCCGGACGCATGATTCCCGGCTCATTCAAGTACTTCTCACGCAGCTTGTCACGCTGTTCGATCAATTGGAATACACGTGCCAACAGTAACTTAATACTGAACGGTTTAGGAATATAAGCATCCGCACCGGACTCTATACCTTCCAGATATTTCTCCGGCGAACTCAAAGCAGTCAGCAGAATAATGGGAATATGACTCGTATCAAAGTCCGACTTCAACTTCTTTGTGACCTCAAAGCCTGTCATTCCAGGCATTAGAACATCGCAGATAATCAGATCTGCATCATAGGAACGTGCCTTCTCGAAACCGGATGTACCGTCGGCAGCTACTTCTACTTCAAAATAAGCCCCGATCTCCTCTTTCAAGAACTGGCGGATATCATTATCATCCTCTATTATCAATATCTTCCGTTTATTCAACGGATTTTCTACTTTCCCAAACTCCTGCAGTTCACGTTCTTCCTCCCCGAAATCGTTCCCCCCTGCCCAATGGACATCATGTGCATTGGCTTCTCTCAGCAACGCATTATTCGCAACAAGAAAATCTTTTTCTTCATAGACTGATTTGTCCGTCGGAACAGAGACAGTGAATACAGAGCCACCACCCTCGTTATCCGCATACTTGATTGTTCCCTTATGAACCTGCACCAATTCATGAGTCAGATGTAGTCCTACACCGATACTGTCGCCAGAGAAACTGCTTTGCATAAAACGTTTGAACAACTCAGCCTGTTTTTCTTTAGGTATTCCAACTCCGGTATCCGAAACCTGTATCTGTAGCATTTTCTTCACTTCATCCACCGTGACGGATAAAACAATACACCCATTGGAAGGAGTATATTTAAAGGCATTCGACAACAGGTTATAAGTCACCTTATCCAGATTTCCCTTATCAATAAACATCTTATAGGAAGGAACAGAAGGATTAAACCGGAAATCCATCTTCTTCTGTTCGGCTATATCACCAAAACTCAGGAAAATCTCATAAAGAAAAGCTACCACATCTGTCTCTTCCAACGACAAAGCCAATTTATTATTCTGCATTTTGCGGAATTCCAATAATTGATTAATCAGCCTCAACATACGCTGCGTACTCTTATCCATCGTCTTTAAAGGATGCACCAATTCTTTAGGGATATCACTGATACGCTGTATCCGTTCCAACGCACCTTGAATCAACGTAAGCGGAGTGCGGAACTCATGAGAAATATTTGTAAAAAAGACCAGTTTGTACTCAGTCAACTGTTTCTCCACACTGATACGATTTCGCAAACGGCTGAAATTACGGACAACCCGGTAAGTAAAGTACAGAGCGACCATGACCAACAAAGCATAACAAAGGAAAGCCCATCCTGTTTTCCAGAACGGAGGCTTGATCACAATAGTCAGAGTTGTCTCCTTATCATTCCAAATACCAGCCTCATTGCAAGACTTCACATGCAGGATATACGTTCCGGGATTCAGATATTTATAGGAAGCAAAATTAAGTGAGGAAGGAGCACTCCATTCCTTGTCGTAGTTTTCAAGCCAATACATATATTTAGCCTGTCCGCTATCAGAATAATCGAAGGTAGAGAAGTCTATCAGGAAAGAATTCTGAAAATATTTAAGTTCCATTCTGTCGGAGTAAGCCAGCGAATGTGTTAATGGAGAGTCCGTAGTTCCGGGAACTACTTGAATCCCATTGACATATAAATCCGTAAGAACCACCGGCAAGAAGGATTCATTGCTTTTTATCTGCTGGGGATCAATAATAGTCAGTCCGTAATTCGTACCGAACAGCAATCTGCCATCCGCCCCCACGTATGCACAATTCTCACTATATACATTACTCAATGTATACGAAGAGAAGAAGTAGTTGTCGAACGACTTCGTATCCGGGTCAAACTTGGAGATTCCATATTCAGTTGCAATCCAGAGTTTTCCATGCTTATCCTCCAGAATGGACTGGACTACATTATTGACCAGCCCTTCATTTACTCCATAATGTTCATATCTCAGTACATTATAGTTATCTTCCGGTTGGCAGAGATTAAGCCCCATCCCCGAAGTTCCGGTCCATATCCGTCCCTTACTATCTTGAAAAATACATTTTATCTCATTACTACAAAACTTTCCGTTCGTATGGCTGAACCAATGATAATTTTCAGGGTCGGCAATTAAAGAATCCGGATGGAAGATACAAATCCCCTCACTAGTTCCCATCCATATCATCCCATTCTTATCTTCCTGAAATGCACGGACCATCTGTACCCCATATCTCCCCTGAAAAAAATGCCGGAACTTATAGGTACCCTCCGAAGCAGGCTCCGCCAGATCAAGCCCGCCCCCAAATGTCCCGATCCACATCCGGTCCTTAGCATCCCGACAAATAGCAAATATATTATTGTTGGATAGTGTCGTAAGATCCAGCTTATCATGCCTATACCAATCCTCTCCTATCTTCAGTCCTTCGCCACGTGTTCCCATCCAGAGCTTTCCTCCGGCATCCTTCTCCATCGCATAAATGTTCGATTGGTAATAGGTTTTATCCATCTTCCGGTTGAAATACGCATCATAAGTAAAAAGACCACCTTTACGAGTAGTAATTCCGATATCACCATTCGGCATTTCCTCTATCATACGTATAGCATTAGAACGGTCGAACAGCTCCGGACTTTCCGGATAAATACGGGTAGTCCCTTCATTCAAAACCGAAATGCGGGCTACTCCCGAATATTCGGAACTCACCCATATTCCTCCTGCCCGGTCCTCCATAACAAACAACAGGAAATCAGAATTGATATAACTGTTTTCAGTAATACCTGCTGCAAAATGTTCCAGCTTGTCTTCAATAGGATCATAAGCAAACAGCCCGTTTCCATAAGTCGAGATCCAAATGATTCCTCGAGAATCATGAACAATATGATAGCGTTCAAAATCAATATGGTCGAGTTTATCCTCCGGTATAAACTGAAAAGATTTCACTTTACCGGTGGCTGCGGAAATGTAATGAACACATCCCGTACGGTTATAAATCCAGTAGTCTCCACGATTGTCACAAATCACTTCTCCTTTTTTTATATCCAAATGAGTGTCAGGAGTCAACGTATATTTTACGAGATCATAATTATACACCCCCGTACTGGTAAGTATCACCCATTTATCTTTAATACGAAAATCATCCGTAAGAGACATCTTTCCGGCAACCGCAGAAAGTGCAGCTTGTTTCAGCAGTTCCTGAGTCTTTTCCTGATAAGAATAAATATCTCCATTTTCTGTAAGGAAATAAACTCTATCCCCATTAGCCAGCATAGAAACAAAATGTAAAGCACGGTCTACGATCTTAACCTCACCGTCTACGACCAAAGCCATCCCCCGTTTCGTGCCGATCCAAATACGTCCGTCATTATCCTCGCGTACAAAGTTCACCCGATTATCCGGCAAGTTTCCCGCTTCCGTCTTAAATACAGTAGAAGTCAATATCCCCTCTTCTTGATGTATAACTCTTCTAACTCCGTTATCCGGATGCCACAACCAGACATCTCCACAAGAAGCCAGGAATAGTTTCGAATAATTCCGGTCCTGATCCTCCGGTTCCATATATTCTACAAAACACGCCTTCTGCAGATCATAGCAGCTATACAGACGAACAGTAGTTCCCATCCACAGAAAACCATGTTTATCTTCGGTGATATTAAAGATCCGGTTATCTGCCAACGATGGCTTCCCATCATTTCCCGGCTGGAAAGTCAGAAAAGAATTACCGTCATAACGGCTCAATCCGTTCAATGTGCCAAGCCACAAGAAGCCTTTGCTATCCTGGTACATATACCGTACAGAGTTACTGGGCAATCCATCACTCGTTTTCATCTGGCGGGAACGTAATTCAATACCCGCATAGGTATTAAGAACAGAGATTAGAAACAAAATAAAAGCGAACAGGAATCTTTTCTTCATCATAGATTTCAAGATTAATAATAAATGTCTAACAAAAATAGCGAAGAATTTTGGAATAATAAAATTAGTCCGAACCGGAAATAAAACAAATCCATATTCCCCGGTCCAGACTATCCCAATTATCAAACAACCTAAAAACCTCTATATCCACCCTTTCCTGTATATCCAAACAATACCTATAATCTTTAAATTGAGCTTATTTATACACATTTATAAAGTCATTAGCCAGTTTTCCAGATCCTCCATCATTTCAGCACGTTGAACAAATGGTCTTTTGTTGTATACCCAACCATGCTTCCCGCTACTGTAAATGTGCATTTCCGAAGCAATACCCAACCTTCTCAATGCCTTATGATAATTCTCCGAGTGAATAGGTTTCACACTTTGATCGTTACCTGACAGTGCAATAAATGCACCCGGAGTTCTTTTATCTACCTGTAACTCATTACTATATCTTTTCACCAGTTTTTCATCCGGATTTTCTCCCAGAAATTGTTTCTTTGATCCCTTATGCGCATTTTTTTCTTCCATTGTAATTACCGGATAAAGAAGAATTTGAAAAGCCGGACGCAATTTGGCTGAAGCGTGGGTGGCAATAGTAGAGGCTAAATGCCCGCCTGCGGATGACCCCATTACTCCGATACTATCCGGAATAATATTCCATTCTTCAGTATGTGCTCTAATATAACGCATTGCTTCACAAGCATCCGAGACTGGTACTTCCGGATTGCCATTCGGCATCCTATATTTCAGACAGGAAGAAAAACTCTGACAGAAGGTTTATAATTATGCTTTTTATCATCGTACCCTTCCGTTTCTTTACCATTCGAATTAGGTAATCCTTGCTCCCATAAGTCAATATCAAATGGCGGTTGTGCAACGGTTACGTTCGCGGAAGAAACCCGCAACATTGTCTCATACATTTGTCTCCCTAGATACTCGGCAGATGTTTTATCAAAATGAAGCCTGTCTTTCAGTAAAGTAGCTTTCGACATATCTACCAGATAGGCATTCTTATCCTCCGAAGCCAACCGTTTCATCGCTGCTTCTACCTCAGCATTATAACGTTTGTTCGATTTGGCTACAGAACCGAAGATGAAAGGCAGTTCCGAATAATCCTCACCGGTTTTCCGGGTGAGATGAGTACGTACATAAGCCAGTACATTTTTCAGATTATCGTAATAATCCGGACCATAATCCGAATCACTTTCTCCTTGATGCCAGAGGAAAGCATCAATGTGGTAACCTTCCGGCAAGCGAGACAGCGTCTTTGTTATACTATTACTTATTTGCTGGACAAACGAAAGGAGCAACGATTTTCCTTTTTTCGCAGTAGGAGTATTTTGCGCTAACCATGCCGGGTCGGCAGACCAGTGCCCTCCACGAGAACTTGTATTCTCTGATGTTATTGATGTGCCTCCTACTGCCCACTTTATTACGTAAAAGTCTTTTTGATACAACTGTTCCAACAGATAATAGGTAACAGCATCATAGCCCCAACGATTACGACGAGGCCAAAAAGGAACAAATTTTCCATCCACACGATTCTGTGAGATTTTACAATATTTATAAGCCCCTTTCGTGAAACCGGTACTATCTATCCCCATGCTCCTGATATATTCCGGCAAGTCCGAGACAGGCACCCTCCCGTCGGTATTAAACTGTCCGGCCACAATAACAACATGAGCCCGCTCCTGTGCATATACTGCAAAACATAAAAGCCCTGTTATCAACAAACAAAAATAACGTTTTAGTTCTTTATTTTCAGACAAGTGTATTAAAACAGTCTTCATCGCCCCTCCCGTTTTCACTTTGATACATTCAAATACCACTTCTCTTCAGATGAGAAATCCGGCATGGATAATCCCGAACGCTCATATTTCCTGCCTATCACTTCTTTCAGATACTCACTGCCGGAGCCTGCCTTTTCCTTATTCATACGTCTGGCCACACGAATCAGATCACCCCAACGATGTCCTTCAAAAGCCAGTTCCAAAGCAGATTCTTCTATCAACAGTTTCTCCATACATTGTACATCTGTTTCACCGGCTTCCGGTTCCATCTCCTTAGCTTTCAACGATACACGACCGCGAATTCCCGTAAATTCACGCCAAGGACTACGATAGTAAGGCGCATCTATACTTCGTGCATCAAAGTAAAAAGGTTCCGGATAAGGCTGTCCGTATTCATAACTGGTCACACAGTCCCATTCTCTCTTAGCTTCCGATTCCGGAGTATAACGGTAAGTTGTTTTGAATCCTTCATTCAAAATCGAATAAGCAAGTTTCGTATACCCACAACGGTTCACAGCCTCCGCGTAACGTAGCAACACCTGTGCGGCACGATTCAAGAACCAACGTCCCTTTTTCTCATACGGCTTCACCGGATCATAATCATATAAATACTTCTGAACTACATATTCACCATTTACCAGTTTGTAAGAAGAGTCACGCCCACGTCCGTCAAACTCCGCACCGTTCTTTTGTTCCTCCTTTTCCCATAAGTCGGTAACCACATAGGCTGAAGGCATCAACTCATACTTTCCTTTTCCTTCATTGGCAAACAGTTCAATCAAGGGATAATAAGGTTCAAAAGCCGGATCATAGCTTATTGTCCAAATCAACTCACTCCACAAAGCAGACTTATCTGCCGGAAAAGCGAACATATTCAGCCAGGTATTCTTATAACTGTTCATATCGCCATCCATATATCGTTCATAAAAGACCTGAAAATAAGTATCTCCACCGGTAGAATAGCTTCCGCAACGATACCTGACCGCATTAGCCGTAGAAGCCTTATTCTCGTCGGTAGACAGAAATTTACGATATTGTACGGCAGCCTCCCGGTAATTCCCGTTCCAAAGATAAAGATCTCCCAAAAGAATACGCTTGTTAACAAAGAATCGTTTCAGGTCATACGTATCCAATTTATACTTTATCAAGTCACTATTCAGGTAATCCTCCAAAGTCGGCAAGTTCTCCATGCATTCGATCAAACGGGGCAAGAGTTCATCCAACCCAATTTTCGGCAGTTGCTCCAGCTTCGAAGCATCTTCAACGGATACAGTAGGCTCCGTTACATAAACCGCCTTTCCGAAATACATACCTACTTGCAAATAAGTCCAACAACGAAGGGCCGCTACATCCGAATAAAGTTCCGAGTATTCTTCCTGTGTCAACCGATTATTGGCAAGCATATCCTCAAAACCTGCCAGAATATCATTACAGTTCTGAATGACGGAATAATAATTCGTCATATCCGCATATTTATTTCCCGAAGAAGGAGTATTAGTATTGATTTCCTGCAATTCTATAGATGCATTATCCGTCACATCCATCAAATCGGCACGAAGTTCTCCCAAAACGATTGTCTGCTCCGCCAGCCCCATAAATTTTCCATACAATCCCAATATGGCACTATTCGCATCATCGAGGGTCTTATAATGATTCTTATATTCCACTACCGATTCCAGTTCCGCATCCACACAAGAGCCGAACAACGTACAGGCAAACAGCCCGCCCAATATGATGACATTCTTTATTGATTTCATGGTTTACTTATTTAGAGTCCGAGTTTTAATCCTATATAAAAAGTACGTGCCTGCGGTGTCGTAAAAGAGTCGATTCCATAACTCAGAGGACTGGTACTAATGCTGGACTCCGGGTCATAGCCTTTGTAAGCAGTCCAAGTGCACAGATTCTCCGCTACGGCATATACCTGCAATCCGGTAACAATCCCCTTTTTGATAGGCACATCATAAGCCAGTGTCAGATTCTTGAATTTCAAGAAAGAACCATCCTCTATCCAACGGTCAGAGAAGCGGGAATTCTGCATCGGGTCACCATAGGTAGCTTTCGGCATGCTTGCCGCTTGTCCGTCCATACGCCAACGGTTCATCACAGCTTTGGTCTGGTTCTCCATTCCGGACATCGCCTCCAATGTCTGACGGGTATAGTTATAGATATCATTTCCTACAGAATACGTAAACTGCGCAGAAAGCGTAAAGTTCTTCCACAAGATACGGGTATTCAATCCTCCATAGACATCCGGATTAGGATCCCCTATCACAGTTCTATCTTTTTCATCGATATATTCATCTCCGTTCATATTGACAAATCGCATATCACCGGCACCGAAAGGCAGGTCTTTCAACCCGGAACGTACGTTCAATCCGTCAGTCTGCGCTTCCGTTTCCGTGCTATACACCCCGTTTGTCCTATATCCGTAGAATACTCCTAACGGTTTACCTACTTCTGTCAGAACCGTACCGCCGACTATTTCCGTCTGATAACTTTCGCCTTTCAATCGGGTTACCTTGTTCTTATAGTGTGAAGCGGTAATCCCCAAATCCCATTTTAGGGAAGCTGTATTCAACAGGCGGGCATTGACAGCCACGTCCACTCCTATATTTCTCATTTCCCCTCCATTATCCACATAAGTCGAGTATCCCGAAAAAGGAGTCACGGAAGAGTAGGTAAGCATATCCTTTACTTTCGAGCGATATACATCAGCGCTTAAAGACAAACGTTCGTTCATAAACGCTACATCCAAACCAATATTCAGTTTGCCCACCCGCTCCGGTTTCAGATTCAGATTAACCAGATTGCCGCGTACCAATCCGTAGTTACCCATCAGATTTTGTGAAGTATAATAGCGACTCCCTGTATAATTGCCGATATCGTCATTCCCGGCTACCGAATATCCTGCACGTATTTTCAGCAAGTCTATCCATGGCAATTCTTTCATAAATTTCTCCGATGATAATACCCAAGCGGCAGACACAGCCGGGAAAAGCCGGAAGAAGCCGACATTCTGTCCATAGCGGGAGGAAGCATCCGTCGACAATGTAGCATTGACAAAATAGCGGTTCTTCAAAGAGTAAGCCACATTACCATAGATGGAAAACCAGTTCCATGTTCCGAGTGCCCCTCCCATCTGCCGCAATGCATCCAAACCGGACTGCAAAGATTTAAACTCATCACTCGACGAATTATACGCCTTCGTCCAGTCGTCTTCCGCCTTATTGGTGGCATATCGTAAACCTACGGTTGCATCCAATTGATGTTCCGGACCGAATTTGAACAAGTAGTTGGCACGCGTTTCATCAAACAGCGAGAAAATACGCTCCGTATGATATTGCATTTCGTTTGTCACCAATGCAGTAGGGAGCTCATCGTACGGAATCCCTTGTCCCGGATGAAAGATACTCTCTTTCGCTTTAGTCAGACGAAGTCCGAACCGCGTGCTCAAAGTCAGATTCTTCCATATATTATACTTCACATGAATGTTAGCCGTAAAACCATAATTGGAATTTTCCTGCTGCACACTGCCGGTCACTGCCGCTGGATTTGCCATACCGAAGAGGTCCGTATCTTCATAATTCGGTGAGAGCTGATCCTGTTCATTATATACATAGCTTGACATAAAAGGCGACTTGACCAGAGAAGAGTAAATCGGATTCAACGGAGTCGCATTTCCTTCCTGCATCAAGTTCTTCTTACCATAGACAAAATTCATGTTTGTCTGTACCATAAACTTCTGTGAAAAAGTAATATCTGTATTGATTCTTGCAGAGAAACGGTTAAAGTCCGTACCTTTCACTACTCCTTCATTTTGCAGATACCCCAACGACAAAGCATACACGGCAACATCGTCACCACCGGTCACCCCTATTGAATAGTTATTCTTCAAACCTTCTACAAACAACTCATCCTGCCAATCGGTGCTTTTGTTATACCGATAGAAGTCCGGATTACCTTCATATCCCCAAGCTTGCTGTACAGGTCTTTCATTATTTATGAAAGGCAGTTTTTGAATATCACTGCTAGAATATCCCCGACTTTGATATACATCCATCAGATAACGTTTCGACTGAGCAGCATCCAACATCGGAATACTACCAGGTTTCATATTCATCCCCATCACCGCTTGCGCCGTGATTCGTGTTTCAGGCTCTTTACCTCTCTTCGTTTCTACAACAATAGCGCCATTTGCCCCCTTCACCCCATAAAGGGTCGTTGCATCCTTCAATACGGTAATCCGGTCGATGTCCTTCACGTCAATATCACAGAAAGGAGTGGAAAGATAGCCGTTTATCAGGGACGTACCGGCCGAAATATTCTCGATCACCATTCCGTCAATAATCAATAAAGGCTGATTATTTGCATAGATCGAATTGAATCCTCTCATAAACATATTCATCCCCGCATTTTCCATTCCCGAACGGGAAATCACATTCAGACCTGCTACCGTTCCTTGTAACAAGGTCTCACCGCTGGTAGACGGATTTAACGAGTTATCACCGTCCAACTGAACCACAGAAGTAGTAAGATGGCTTCCCGCCACTTCCCCCAACGGAGTTGTCACATTCCCGAATACACTCTTATGTGTTTCGTCATAGATACGTATATTCACCTCGTTCCGTCCTTTCAGCGCAACTCTTTTCTGTTGGTATCCGGGACCGGAAATCAACAATTCCACATCATAAGACGGTACTTTGATAGAGAACTTTCCGGTTTCATCCGTCATTGCCGCACTGATATCCGACACAGTCACTCTTATTCCATTAACCGGATTTCCGGTAGCCGCTTCCACGACTGTTCCCGACACTTTCTCCTTATACTCAATACGTTTCTTCACTTTCAACGTACGAATCTTCTTATTGAACTTCTGCGCATTCGCAGACAAAGCGAACACACAAGCCAGCAAAAGAAATATATATTTTATCTTATTCATAGCATTTTCTTTCCTTTAATCGTTTCATCTGCATCCGTATCATTCACCGTCCGGAATACGAGGGACAAATTTTATATAATCAAGAAACATCATTCCGCCACTCTGATTGCTCTTGGAGTACGGATGAAAACCGGCCGTATTACAAACCATCAACTGTACTTTGCCCATTCGCGGAACATCGAAATCATATCCCTCTTCTCCTTCCACTTCTTCTTTCGGAATCATCCGGGAGTTACTGGTATCCAACGTATATTTCCGAAGCTGTACCGGGCAATCCCTGTATGTCTTATCTCCCGCTACCGAATAAGCAGCAAAAGCAACCGAGTTCCCCCAATAGTTATTTTGTATCGAGCCACCGGATGAACGGGCAAGCTGTGCATCACCCGGCATTGCCGCAAACATCTTTTGGCAGACCACCAACGTGGAAGCCTCACTTGCCGGATCTTTTGCGATATGTTCAGCCATATCATCGTAAGAAAGCCAATAAACGTCATAGGTAACAGAGTTCAACCGTACTTCATACAGCAGATAAAAATTCATATCCGTGTTATAATTACTCGTATTGAAAACAAAAGAGTACTCTGTACCTGTAACGGGATCCTTCTGGTAAGTCCGCGAAGACACCATCACATCCTTTCCTCCACTTGCCCACGACGAGCGTGAACGGGTGTACACTTTAGAAGGTGAGTATGCGCTCAAATAGTCTTCGGCCTCTACCACCACCGTCTTTATTTTGTTCTCTTTCATCTTGACATCCACCCCATTCAAGAAACGAACCACTCCATTGGAGGCTTTATATTCGCTGACTTCTATCGGTGAAGGAACGAAGTCTGCCGCTCCTGAAAAATCTACCTTCACACCACTCAGGGCTGTCGTTTCCCCTTGCTTGAAAACCAAATCGCGGATCAGTTCGTCAACTACCAGCGAATCGGTCTGTTCCTCATCGCCCAAACTCATATACCTCGCATATTTAGCTTTCAATTCCCGAAAGTTAAGATCTCTCAATACAACGAATGTGTAGGAAGAGTCTTCATTGTTAATCGGCATTTCCTCGAAAAAGTAATTCCGTGTAGTCCACACCGTATCATATACGGGCTGCCCCAGTTCATTCACCCCTGTCTGTACACTTCTCTCCGTATCCATTACTTTGGTAGCTTTCGCATACAGGCTGTCCAACTGTTCGTATTCTTCCGGAAACATTCCCCGAACATATTGCAGATACTCATCAATATTCATCAAAGGTTTATACGCCTTATCCACTATATGCAGGACTCCATTATTGCAAAGCACATTTGAATGTTCCGAGTCAAAACTCACAGTACTCATGGATTGGTTCTTTCCGTTTATCATTTTCAAGCGACTGTCCGGTTGAGTTAATGTCTTCATATTATACAAACCAAAAGCAATATGATTCTTCACTATCGCAAGTTTCTCCTGCTCATTCCATTCTCCTTCTTCATAATTTGCCACCAACTCTGAAATCGCGTCATTATCCGGCGCAAGAATTGTATACTCATATTCTCCATTCAGGATATTGACGTAACCGGTTTCCTCCAGCAGAAGATAAAAGGCAGAAAGATCCTTGTTCGCCTTTACAGCATCCAGCACACTTCCGTCCAATGTAGGAGTATCTACCTCCACATGATTATCCCACTGGTTGTTACAGGCTGTAATCAATATCACAACTGCCAACAGCCATACACCTCTTATTATATTGAGTTTCGTTTTCATTGCTACTAATTTATCCGTTGATTTTTATTTATAAGGCCAGATCTCTTCTATTCCCGGAGAGTTCTCCTCTATTTGGTTACCTTTCATATCAAGCATCGGCCATACTTGATTTTCCGTAGCCGGTATAAACTGAATCATATCAAAATGATAATTCTTATCACTATACTTCTCTACCATATCAAAACGTATCGTATGGCGGCCACTGGAATATACTTTAATCGTTCCCAGCAGAATACTGTTCATGCTCTTATCCGGTTTGTAGGTATACTGTTTCCACCCGTATTCCCTTTCCATCTCCGCATGATTGACCATATCCACTCCACGAAAGTCCTGCTTAGTCTTACCATCCGCATCCTTTTCATAAACAATCGTTTTGACCTGTGCTATGGTTGCTGTTTTCTCTAAGACCTGATCATCCTGGTTTTCCTGTTTAAAAGTTGTTTTCAGTATCGGTCCTCTCTTTGATGAACTGGAATGGAGATAACATAACCATACTTTATAAGTACCGTCTATCAATAAAGGTAACGTGAACTCAAAGGCCTTCACATAGCCACCGGTAGTGATGGAGAACGTCAGATAATCACCATTTACATACTGTTGGTTCAGATTCATCGAAGGATTATCATCACTCATATTTACTACTCCATAAGTAATATCCGGATTACCGCTGCCTCTATCCGACTCGAATTTGACATCTTGATTTAAATCTTTCATCTTAAACTTCTTGGTCTCCTTGCGATAGGCCGGATCCGATTTAATCTGCGGCAAGTCACACATATCGAAATCCACCCGATAGGCAGAACGTATCTTAATCTCCAATAAACCTCCGACTTCCTGCATCACTCCGTCCTCACAAGTCAAGTCGGTGTATTCACTATTTCTTAGCAGTTCGATTCCTGCTTCATAACTGGAAGCGCTCTTAAACCGGTTCAGCACAATGGACTGTCCGTCCATGGTACTGGTGATCACCTGATTCTCCACTTTAGTCATAACGGCCGATGTCCCTCCCAATAAATCAACAATATACCGTCGTCCTATTCCGATATGATAAGCCAGGAAGTTCTTTACCAATTCATCTTCCGCTATCCCCACCATATTCTTTTTCAAACGTACCAGCAGTTCCGCCTTATTATGGATACCTTCATCATTGAAAGTCTCATTACTCTGCACATAAACGGTATAAGTAGTATCATTTGTCATGACACCGGCCAGATACTCTTCATACTCGGCAAATAAGTCTTTGAACAAAGAATACTTTTCGGTAGGCAAAACAGCGACTTGCTGTCTCAAAGTCAATTCCGGTTTTTCCAATACCGCATCAATCACGTGCAATACTCCATTCCCAAGCAAAACATCTTTTGTCACCATCCGTGCCTTACGGTCTACCATTACGTACACATTCCCACTTTCATCACTCTCCGTTTTAGTAGTCAGATAATATCCCCGTATATTCGGAGTCGGCATTTTGCCGTCTTCAAAACGTGCCGAAGAAATCGTATCGCCAATAATATGGTAACCGACGTAAGCATCCGCTTCCTCCTTTGTCAGTTCGTCAATCGTCTTTCCTTCTTTCTCCATAAATTTTCTCACAGCCTCATCCGTCGGAGCCAGACAAGTATATGCCCCATAAGCATGAAGCATACCCCGATAATCGGACTTATGCACTATCTTAAAAAATTCGCCCAAATGCTCGTCCATATATTCATCCAACATCTGTTCGCTCGTTGTTTGATATACACTCCCCATCAGACTGTCCTCGCACGCATTCAGAAAGAAAAGCGATAAAACACCTAGAAAAGTGTTCAGCAATATATTGTTCTTCATGGCCATATAGATTTAATTCGTTGCATAAAACTCATTTTGTTCCAGTAGCGGGTTCGCATCCAATTCCTCACTGTAAATAGGAAGATAATGGCTGTGATAATTCCTATACTTCGCTTTCAGACTGGTCACCTTACTCGCCGGAGCACTATATTCGGCTAACGTCATCAGATAGTTAAGATTGTCACCTCCATAGTTATCACGTTTAGCCTGGCGTAGCACGTCAAACCAGCGTTTCCCTTCATAAGCCAACTCGCATGCACGTTCATCCAAAATGAATTTCTCCATATCTTTACCCACATAAGATCCCTCCGATGCACCCAGATCCGTTGTTTCCACAGCATTCGCACGATCCCTGATTACTTTCACCAATCTATAAGCCTCTTTCAGCAACTCCTGATTTTCATTATCCGCAATTGCCATCTGTGTTAAGGCTTCAGCTTTCATCAGATAAATCTCAGCCAAGCGATAAATAATAAAATTACCGGTATATTCTTCCTGTGCCCGTTCCGCACTAGATGCTTTAGGCTCAACGCCTATATATTTCCAAAGGCAAGATTTATTCTGACAAATAACATTGCGTATATCGAAAAAGAGCATATCGCCCGTTGCCGTCGGAATGAAAATATTCGATTCCAAGTTGGCCGTATTAATACCGATATAACCTCTTCCCGAACTCATCATAGAATAAAACGGATTCAGGTTCTCTGTAGAAAACTGCAATTCAAAAATACTTTCCATCGAATTGCCCTCGTAATACATCTGATTAAACAGAGCAAAATATGTAGACGGGTCGGGATAGTAAATAGTCACGCCGGACTCCTCCCCATCTTCTCCGCTTTCCTGTTCCTGCCGGGTAACCGGAATCAGCGTATACTGTCCGGAAGCAATGATCTCTTCGCATTTACGGTTGCACTTTTCATAATCTTCCATCCACAGATAAATATCGGCAAGCAAAGCCTTGACCGCCCATAAGGTCATTCTACCCTTATTCTGGGCTGCATCGGTAGTGCTGTAATGGCTAGGCAGATAATTGCCTGTCTCCAACGATTCCAAATCGGCGACTATTGCTTCCAACACTTCTTTCTGGCTACTTTTGGCAACGCTCATTTCCTGAGCAGCACTTATATATGCCTTACGGATAAGCGGCACATCACCGAAAGCACGTACCAGATAAAAGTACATCAGACTACGGATAGCAATCGCCTGACCCTCATATTCTTTTAAGGTAGCCGGAGAGAACGAAGGGTCATTGGCCTGTGCCGTCGGAGCAAACTCCAATATTGTGTTACAGATATTAATAGTCTCATAGAAAGAAGCCCAATCGAGCAAACTATTATCAATCGAGATCTCTCCGTTGAACACACTCACCACATTCGAGTTTGTCCTTTTTCCGGAAGTGATCATATCCGCCCGCCATTCTCCGTAGAGAAACAAGCGTTGTACCATAGCACTGGAAGCCATTGATAAATAAGCACCGTTCAGTACCGAACGCACATCTTCCTTCGTTTTCCAGAACTCATCCAACGGCACACCGTCATTGGGCATCAAATCCAGCCAATCGGAGCAAGAGGTAATTGTCAGGCCTTGCAAAGCCAATACGAACATCGTAATATATCTTGTTAGTTTCTTTTTCATAATCTTCCGGTTTTAAAAAGTGACACTCATACCCAACGTAGTTGTGAGCGTACGCGGAACACGCGAACGGTCATAACCGATATTAAACGGAGCACCAGTCAGAGCTATTTCCGGGTCCATGCCGGAGTATTTGGTCCAAACGTACAGATTGCTCATCGTCATCCATAGCTGACAGGTTTTGAGGAATGTTTTCTGCAAACGTTTCTTATCAAATGTATATTTCACAGTCAGTGATTTGAAACGCAGGAAAGAGCCGTCTTCCACAAAACGGTCGGAACCGAGATAGTTGTAAGCATTCTTCGAACCATAGACAGCTCTCGGCAGCAAATCAGTCGGCGCGGCCGCTTCATCCTCATACGGATGTCGCCAACGGCGCAGCACTGCCTTACTCTGGTTATTGTAGGATGACATATTTTCCAGGCTCATCCGCATCTGGTTAATAACCTTGTTTCCATAGCGGAAATTGAAGAAGGCGCTCACACTGATATTCTTATAACGGATATTCGGTCCGAAACCTCCTGTCAGTATCGGATTGGAATTACCTAAGTAAACAATATCCTGATGGTCGATATTTCCGTCGTGATTGATATCCTCGTAGATGGCGTCTCCTGCCTGAAACTGATAATCAATGGTAGGATAAGCAAAACGCATTCTGACAGGAGTACGGTTGCCGTTCGCATCATAAGTAAATATCTGCTCACCGGCCGCGTCACGGGCGATGGTCTGGTTGTCGTTCAGGTAAACTCCTTTATAACGGAAGCCGTAGATAGCCCCCATCGGCTGTCCCAACTCGAAACGGCGGATATATTGCCCATTGGAAGTAGAGACTCCTTTTTGCATCGGATACTGATCGGGCACATCCAGAATTGAGTTGACGTTGCGCGCCAGATTGAAGTTGAAAGAAATGCTCCACTTCTTATTACGATACGGAACGGTATTTACCGAAAGCTCAAAACCCTTGTTCTCCATCGAACCGGAGTTGACATCCGCTTTAGAGAATCCACTCGTGGAAGGAAGAGACAGGTTTTGGAAATACTGGTCTTTCGAGCGTTTCTGATAAACTTCCACGTCTATATTCAGACGGTTCTTGAAAGCGGCAAAGTTCAGCCCAAAGTTGACTTGGGTACTCGTCTGCCATTTCAGGTTGCTTAACTCCAAGCTGGAAGGATATACACTCGCCTCACCCAGATAAGAATATTCGTATGGCTCATACAGGCTGATATGTTTATAATTGTTGTTCGTTTTTGGAGAAGAGCCGTTAAGACCGTAGCTTGCGCGAAGGCTCAACTCATTCAGCCATTCCCGCCAAGGTTTCATAAACGGTTCACCGGAAACTCTCCAACGCATGGAGACACTGGGAAACAAGCCCCATTTATTGTCCTTACCGAAACGGGAATTCCCGTCGTAGCGGGCAGTTCCGTTAATGATATAGCGGTCGAGCAAACTATATTGGATACTTCCCATAACACCCACCGAACGCTCCTGCTGAAGGGTCGTAGTGGAAGTCAGATAAGACGCTCCCGTCAAACGGGAAGGAATGGAAGGATCTTTCAGATAAGTACTGGCCGTATTACCTCCGGTCATGCGGAAGTTGGTAGAACGTTTGTCTGAAGTAGTCAACGCCAGCAAACCCTGAAAGCTATGCATCTTGCCCAAGTCCGGCGTAAAGACGATTTTGTTCATCGTATAAATGGTGAAAGCTTCTCCGTCACGATCATCGGCACGATTCACTGTCGCTTCATTCCACGGGCGACCGGTAGCCGTCTGCGGCAGAAAAGCATTCTTCTTGTTATTGGAAACGTTCAAACTAAAATCCGATTGATAACGCGCCCATGAGAAAGGTCGCCAGATAAGCGAGAGATTAGATACCACATTATTGGAAAGTGTTTGGAAATAACCGTCGTTCGCCATCGCCACAGGATTGTAAACGCCTCCCGACGAACTGCTGGGATTCCATTTTCCCTGCGGAGATTCCAATGGAGTGAAATAATTATCGGTTAATATACCAATCTCATTATACTCATAAACACTCATGTTCGGCATACGTGTGAAAGCCATGTTACTTACATTCTGGCTGGTAGAGAAATAGGAAATATAGTTCTTACGGTCGTCTGTCCGGGTATATGCCATGCTTGCGGAGAACTTAATTTGTTTGGAAACATTGTAATCCACGTTCAATCGGGCATTCATACGGTTCAAACCGGTTCCGATAACAACACTATTGGCATTGTAATAGCCGATAGAAGCACGATACTGTGCCTTGTCGCCACCACCACTGATAGAAGCCGTATGATCCTGGCTGAATCCGGTATGGGTAATCTCATCATACCAGTCCGTATTCTGACCATAGTTGTAGAAATAATATGGTTGATTCACATCATAAGCAAATTCAGGATCGGAAGTAGGGTCATACATCTTTCCGCTATTCATCAGAGCCTCCTGTATCAGTGTCGTGTATTCATCACCGGACAACACCTGAATACCTTCCGGCTTATTAATCATCGTTCCTTTGAACGTATAGGAAATACGGGGTTTGCTTACCGTTCCCCGTTTGGTGGTAATGAGCAATACACCGTTGGCGGCTTTCGCTCCGTAAAGAGCGGTAGCAGCCGCGTCTTTCAGGACAGCTATCTCCTTGATATCGTCCGGTGAGATATTCAATAACTGCGAATATTCCTCTTCGTCGGCTGTGGCAAAGTCAAAGTCATCGTCTACCGACGCATCATAAGGAAACCCGTCTACTACAATAAGCGGTTGTGAAGACCCCGTCATAGAGGTAGTACCACGAATGCGGAGAGACATTCCGGCACCCGGATCGCCCGAACTGGCTGCAATATCCAAACCGGCGATACGCCCCTGAAGAGCATCTTCCACACTGGGCGCCGTCATTCCATCCTCCAGATCTGCCATCGAAACTTTTCCCATAGCCGTCGTGAGGTCGCGTTCATTGATGTCCATCATTCCGTTGCTGGTTTTCTTACTGGCAACGATGGTAGCTCCTTCCAACATCACAGTTTCATCCTGCATCACAACATTAATCGTCATCCTTCCTTTCACGGGAATGGTAGCTTTCTTCATACCCGTATAGGAAACCACAAGATTGTCTCCTGCACGTGTCTCCACACGCATACTATAATTACCATCCATATCGGCAATCGCGTTCCCTACCACACGTCCGTCTTTATTGAGAAGCATGACGTGCGCTCCCGGAAGAGGTAACTTATCAATGGCAGCAGTCACTACACCCCGAATCACGACTTTCGTGACCTGTGCCGTCGTCAGAGTAGTTATGCTACATATTATCATCAACAGGATGAATAGATATAAGTTCTTTCTCATCATTGTGTTTATTTAGATAAATATTAGATTTTCTTATTCCTGAGGATTTGTTTTAAACCAGATAATTCCGTCCACTGCATGAATGACGGACAAAGGTCCCATATAATTGCTCTTTCCTTCGCCACGGACCGGTGATACCGGATCTGCCCCTTCCACTTTCACCCAGTTATTACTTTTAATATCCTGAAAACGGAACTTCAAAGAGTTGCTTTCATCCTTGTAGACATCGACCAATGTATTGGCAGACCATAAATCCACATCGGCAGCGGTCAGCTTATAAGCTGTTGTCAACGAGAGGCTCTTATTTTTTCCCGGTTCCATATAAGGCAATCCATCATCCACAATGACTGTTCCGCTAAGGAAACACAGTTGCAGGAAGCGTTCCACCAAAGTTTTTTCCTCTGTAGAGAACTCCGCACTACCGGCAGGTAATGCAGGAATCTTTCCGGCGGTTACAGCGGCTTGTATAGCTGCATCGGTAGGAATCAGGACGGTATAGAAAGTTCCGGACTTAATAAAAGAAGGGGCACTTCCGCCATACACTCTATCCATATATTGTTTGAACAACCGACAATCGCTGTTCTGCTCGGTATATGAAGCAATACGGCTGTACAGAGTCGGATCTGTCCAGGCAGCCACCCCGCTACCGGTCTTGCGAGGACTGTATTGCAACATTTTTCCCGCCGCAATATCTTCGTCCTTGATTCTGAATACCCGCCCGTTGTTGTAAGCGAAATCCGTCATTTCTTCCACTTCCACCTCTTCGCCATCCAAAATATTACCCAGCCCTTGCAGTTTATTGTTCTTGAAACGAACGACATCCCCATAAGCATTTACCGCATAGCCGTAACCATTGTATCCCAAAGCCGAGAAGCCATTAAAGTCCTCCAACTCCGTCGCTCCTTTGGTGCGCTGAAAAATACACATACGGAGCAGTCTCTTCAAACGGTCGTCCACTGAAGAAAGTCCGGCGTTCTTTGCATCCTCATTCACAAACTTACCGTTTATCTCATCATACGAATATCCGTCCATTTGCAGCAACCTGTCGGAAGGTAACACCAACAGATAATCTACCTCTTTATTTCCGTTCAAGACACTTTTAGTCAGCTCTATCAACCAGTCACCGGTGAAGAACTTGCCAAATGCCACATCCGCCAACGTACGGCAATCCTCATTCAACAGAATTTCCGAATAGACAGTATTAAAATATTTGCTCTTAACAACTTCCTTCGTATCATACAGCACTCCATTGCTAGCGAAGTGACTTCCTGTGACACAGTCCTCAAGCCGGGGACCGTCTATCCCTTCCCCGTTCAAAAATTCGCCATTGGTATTCTGCTCATTCGCGAACTGAGAAGGCCAGATAATACGGTCTACCATATGAGCTTTCAGAAAATAACCTAATGTAGTCAATGAAAGATCGGATAGTTTCTCGACACGGGCACGGGCAAGTACGGTTTCTTCAAACTGAGTAACTGCCTCATTGGAGGGAACCAGCAATGTATACCCCTGCTGTTCGGTAGTAGCGGTCTCTGTACCTTTATAATCTTCGTTATTAAGAAGGTAGGGGAGATTAAGGTATGTCTTGCAATAAACAGCCGAGATGTTACGGTCCGGATAGAGCTTTTTATAGACTTCCGTCGTATTCTCTCCAAGCAAATAAGACATAAACAAATAGGAATCCCCGACTTTTGTCTCCAGAACATTCCGGAATTCTTCACGTCCGTTTGCCTTCAACATTTCATCAAGATTATCCAAAGGTTCGTTGACGGCCGATACCTCATGTATAATCCCGTTTTCGGCATAGATATCTTTATTAATGACACTGCCGGCTGCCGCATGCAAACCGGAATAGGCCGTTCCCTGAAAGAATGTTTCATAATCGACTGGCAACAGTTTGCCCTGCGAGAAATATGTTGAAGTAAAGATAGGCAGATATTTATACGGAGTCAGCACGGCGGTAACATCTGCCGGGCTGTCCACAACCCATTGCTCCTTCCCGTCAATCGTCTCCCTGTAGAGAGTCTTATAATAAGAGGTACGTTTCTTTACGGAACTTCCTTCTTCCCATACGGAACTCGAAAGTACATCTCCCAAACGAGCAGACTCGAAACGGTTGAACACCATTGAATAGGCCACAATTTTAGTCAGTACCTCGACTGGAACTTCATCGATAGAAGAATAATTGTGTTCGGAAAGATAATGGCGGAAAGCCTCATCATTCGGAGCAAATACCGTATAATTAGCCGCTCCTTTGAGGATAGAGCTATACAAGGTTTTATCTACTGCATGCAGATACAGGGAGAAATTCCCCCTCTCCGTCAGCACATCGTAAATAGGAGATTCCAGCCAGGAAGGACGTTCATACTGCTCTTCCCTATCAGTACAACCTGTCAGCACCAGCAACAAGACCAGCCAACAAGTCCCCAGCCAACCAAAACTCTGTTTACATAAACTCAACAATGTGTGTATCATAGTCTTAAAATTAAAATGGAGTTACGAACAATTTTTATTATGCCACAAAGATAAGCGCAGACGCATACTGTTAAGAATGGACTATCGTACTTTTGTATGGACTATCCATGTATCCCACCCAGAAGGCCTTCAGACTGCGATTATCAGAGACTCATGGACTTTTTATGTAATTCATGGACATTCTATCGCACACGGTTAACACCCAAGAAATAATCCATGCTTTCGTACATCACTCCATTCGCCTCCTTGATAAAAGCCGCTAATTTAGTCGAAAAAAATAACGAGGGCAATTGCTCCATATAAATCTTAATCATCTAAAGTTGATCAAATGAGAATTAACAGCATTCTTACTTCTCTCCTAACCACCGTATTCCTGACCGCCTGCAACTCCGGCAGACAGGCGAACAACACCTATGACTGGGGAAAACTCCCTCAGCAGGCGGACTTAAACTGGGCGGACAGTGTAGGCAGCAGAAAGCAACCGGAAGGAACAATCGTATCTGCCAACTCTTTCGGTGCGATAGCCGACAGCACCAAACTTAGTACGGAAGCTATCCAAAAAGCGATTGACAGTTGCGCTGCTTCAGGAGGTGGAACCGTAACACTGGCTCCCGGACACTATCTGGTAGGCGCTTTGTTTATCAAAAGCGGTGTCAATCTGCTACTGGACAAGGGAGTTACTCTACTTGCCTCTACCGATATTAATAATTATCCTGAGTTTCGTTCCCGTATTGTCGGCATTGAAATGGTATGGCCATCCGCTGTCATCAATGTTGTCAAACAGAAGAATGTGGCTGTCAGTGGAAAAGGGGTAATCGATTGTCGGGGAAAGAAGTTTTGGGAACAATATTGGAAAATGCGCAAAGAGTACGAATCGAAAGGCTTGCGATGGGCTGTGGACTATGACTGCAAACGCGTACGAGGTATTCTGGTAGAACGTAGTACGGACGTAACTTTAAAAGACTTCACCTTAATGCGTACAGGTTTCTGGGCTTGCCAGATTCTTTATTCCGACTATTGCAGTATCAACGGACTCAAGATTAACAATAATATTGACGGACGAGGCCCGAGTACGGACGGGGTAGACATCGACTCCTCCTCGAATATACTGATAGAGAACTGTATGATAGATTGCAACGACGACAATATCTGCCTGAAATCGGGCAGAGACACAGACGGGCTGCGTGTCAACCGCCCAACGGAGAATGTAGTGATACGTCATTGCACCACCCATAAAGGGACAGGGCTTATCACTTGCGGAAGCGAAACTTCCGGCAGCATACGTAATATTCTGGGGCATGACCTCACTGCTCAGGGAACCTGGAGTGTTTTGAGATTGAAAAGTGCCATGAGTCGGGGAGGAACCATAGAGAATATCTACATCACCCGTGTGAAAGCCGACAGCGTGCGGAATGTATTAGCCGCCGATTTGAACTGGAATCCGCAATATAGTTACAGCACACTACCCGAAGAATATTCCCATCAGGAAATACCCGAGCACTGGAAGACACTGCTTACTCCGGTAGTTCCGGAGGAAAAAGGCTATCCTAAGTTCCGCAATGTATATCTTTCACATATCAAAGCGACCAATGTAAGGGAATTTATCTCCGCTTCCGGATGGAACGATACATTACGCTTGGAGAACTTCTTCCTGTATGCCATTGAAGCACAAGCACAGAAAGCGGGACAAATCCGGTACAGCAGAAACTTTAATCTGGCAGAGGTCACACTGGATACTAAGGACAATACCCCTATTATCTCAGAGCACAATGACAAGTGTAATATGCAGTTTAAAAGCTCTTCCACCGGGAATTTATAGAAACTAAAAAATAAAACAATATGAAACGATGTATTTATTGGTTGATATGCGCATTGTCATCTATCATAACGATGAACGCCCAGCCCAATTATAATTATTCAAAATTGCAAAAAGAAAAGCTCGGACGAGGTGTGGTTGCCATCCGTGAGAATCCTTCAACCGTAGTAGTCTCATGGAGGTATCTCTCTTCCGACCCGATGGAAACGGCTTTTAATATATATCGGGATGGAAAGAAACTGACCTCCCAACCGATAATGACGGGTACGCTATTTCGTGACGAAAACAGTAGTCAGAAAGCTATGGTCTACGAGGTACGTCCCGTAGTAAAAGGAAAAGAGACGCATCTACTTGACGGGAAATACACGCTTCCCGCCAATGCCCCCTTAGGCTATCTGCAGATCCCCTTAAAGAAACCGGCAGAGGGGATCACTCCGGCAGGCGATACATATACATACAGCCCGAATGACGCTTCCATCGGTGATGTAGACGGTGACGGTGAATATGAAATCATCCTAAAATGGGAACCTAGTAATGCAAAAGACAACTCTCACGACGGATATACGGGTGAAGTATATATCGATTGTTACCGGATGGACGGCAAACAGTTGTGGCGCGTTAACTTAGGGAGAAATATACGCGCCGGAGCACACTACACTCAGTTCATGGTGTACGACCTGGATGGTGACGGGAAAGCGGAAGTGGTGGCACGTACTTCAGACGGTACTGTAGACGGGAAAGGGAAAGTGATAGGCAACGCCAAAGCCGACTATCGCGAACCCGGTGTGTTCGACAAAAAGAAGAACAAACTCACCCGTCAGGGACGTATTCTGGAAGGTAACGAATATCTGACTGTATTCTCCGGACTTACCGGCGAGGCTCTTTATACCACCGATTACATCCCTGCTCGTGGCAACGCCAAAGACTGGGGCGACACACGTGCCAACCGCAGTGATCGTTTCCTTGCCTGCATAGCCTATCTGGATGGCATCCGTCCTAGCGTAGTGATGTGTCGCGGTTACTACACCCGTATCGTGTTGGCTGCTTTCGATTGGGATGGAAAGAAACTGAAAAAACACTGGGTATTCGACACAAATACTCCCGGAAACGAGGATTATCTCAAACAAGGCAACCACAATCTCCGCGTAGGAGACGTAGACGGTGACGGATGCGATGAGATTATTTATGGTTCGTGCACAATCGACCACAACGGCAAAGGGCTCTACTCCACCAAGCTCGGACATGGAGACGCTCTCCATCTGACACAAATCGATCCAACCCGCAAAGGTTTGCAAGTGTGGGCCTGCCACGAAAACAAACGTGACGGAAGTACTTACCGTGACGCCGCTACGGGAGAAATCCTGCTGCAACTTAAAAGTTCCAGAGATATAGGCCGTTGTATGGTAGCCGACATCGATCCGACATCTCCTGGAGTAGAGTTATGGTCATCGGGAACGGGCGGCATTATCAACTGCAAGGGTGAATTGATTGCTCCGAAAACAAAAGGCTTCCCTATTAATATGGCTGTCTGGTGGGATGGAGACCTATTGCGGGAAGTATTGGATAAAACGTATATCAGCAAATATGACTGGGAACAGAAACGTTTCATCCCGTTCATCGAATTTGAAGGAGTAGCCTCCAATAACAGCACCAAAGCTACCCCCTGCCTGCAAGGAGATATCATCGGCGACTGGAGAGAGGAGGTCCTTTTCCGCTCGAAAGACAACAATTCCCTACGCCTGTATGTATCAACAATCCCAACTGATTACCGTTTCCATACTTTTCTAGAAGATCCGATATACAGAATCAGCATTGCCACCCAAAACGTAGGATATAACCAACCAACACAACCCGGTTTCTATTTCGGAACGGACTTAAAAGGAACTTTCAGAGGATTTAAATTCAAATAAGAGTAAACAAAGAAAATTCATTCATGAATTTATTCGTCTGACAACTGTTTCTTTTTCGTCTGACAACTGTTAGACGAAAGAACAACAACTGTCAGACGAAAGTTTAACAGTTGTCAGACGAATAGTTTTATGTAGCATTAGAGATAATTTCATTAGGTATCAGAAACAAATATATATACTAACAGGAACTAAATTATAAAACAATACTGGAACGGCTCATGTTTTCAAGACATGAGCCGTTCCAGTATTGTGGTAAAAATGAATTATTGTTCTTCTATTTCTTCTCTGAACTTTGAAAGTAGCATTTCGCTAAATTACCGGAGTCCCATAAGTTACGCCTTCATCTTCCGTAATCTTTATCAACTTGTTCTTAACTTCCGGTTTCGGACCATATTGCCCTGTGCGTACGAGCACTTTACACTTCGTCTTTGCAGGAATTGCCTTTAAAGCCTCATCCAAAGTAAAGAAGTCACCACTTCCGTCCGTAGCTACCACATAATCAAAGTGGCGAATATATTTACCCAATTCAGGAATTTTCTTACCGACCGCATCAATCGCCATTCCGGCAAAGACGCGGGAACCTTTGATATTCAGATGTGTATCGTCCTTTTTACCTGCCCACATATACAGTTTCTTCGACTTTTCCGGTCCCATCTGACACACCAAATCATGAGTCATCTTATTCATATCAATAAAGGGTACATTCAGTTCTTCGGCTACCCGCTTGGGAGAAAGGAGATACTCGCCATGTGTATCCAGCAAGGAATCTGTGAACTGCCCTGCTGCGTCCTGACAGAACTTACGACGAACGATAGAGTTGAAAAGAACGGGAATACCGCCTTTTGCACGGGTTTCGTTCACAAACTTACGCAGGTTATCATCAAATGTGCCGCCCGGTTCGGTATAAAGTTTAGGATTTTCCTTTTTCTCGTCATTATGTCCGAACTGGATAAACACATAGTCACCCGGTTTAATCAGAGCGACTACTCTCGCCCATCTTTTTTCGTTGATAAAACTCTTGGTGCTACGTCCACTGGCAGCATGGTTGGAAACAACCACTTTATCGGACGGGAAAAAGCTGCCCAGCATCATTCCCCATCCACGTTCCTTGTTCTTCGGATTTTTGAGGTTACGGTTCGCCATAGTTGAATCGCCAATCATATAAATCGTTACCGGAGACTTCTCTACAATGGCAGAAGTAGAAAGCACCAAAAACGCTAAAAACAGTAATTTCAGTTTCATTATCTTTCTTATTTTAATTTAGTTCATATCAAGCTCTTACTCCGCATCCACTTTATACAGCAAATATCGTGCAGGAAACAGTTCGGATTCTTCCGCCTGAATCTTAAATTTCTGTGTGCCGCTATAATAAGGATAGCCTCCTTCTAAAGAGATTGCCACATTCGTTTTTACAAGATAACGAAAAACTCCTTCCTGACCAACAACAGGATAAGGAATCTTTCCGTCCTCCCACGAAACTACAGGAGAGGTTTCCGCCAGATCAGAAGGGTATTGAACTTTAACTACAATCAATGCCATCAGGTGTTGCAAAGTTACGGTCAAAGTAGTATTAGATACAATGCCTTCACCTTTCATCAGGTCGCTATTGGTGTATCCTTCAGGAGTCGACTGATCTTGCAGAGGAGTAAAATCTGCAAGATACGCATTCAGCTCCGCTTCATCGTTCACCTTCTGATAAGGATAATAAGCAATGTAGCTTACATTGCCGGATTGATGAATCAAGGGCTGATCTGAAGACCAATTCCCGTCATCATCAACCGTACAACAATAATTCTTATATTGTTTTTCTCCATTGTCGGGAGTTATTATCTGCAATATGCCAATCCGGTCACCGGAAGTAAAACGGGTAGTATAGTCTTCTTCCGAAGTACGTGTTCCAGTGTTCTCTACTCCAGTTGGTGCATAGCTACTGGAAATAACGTTGAGTGATAAAGACAAGCCCTTTTCCGGCAAAGTACTTTCGGAGAATTCTTCGTGCAAACAAGAATTCAAACCTGCTAACAGGAAAACGGAAGCCAGTAACATAAATAATCTATATTGTTTCATAATACTCTTTTTTATTATTCATAAACGAAATGTTGTAATAGGTCGCTTAAAAAGCCAGGATACAACGGACAACAGTAGAAGCATTATTACTTTTATCGTTGTCTCCCAAGCGCAAAGTGTACTTGTTTTTAGTAGTGTCAAAAAGAACCCGGCGCACCTTTTTCTGTGCTTGTTCTGTACTTGACCAATAAAAAGTACTCTCGGCAAAAGGGGTAAAGCCTGAGCCACTTACCCCCATTCGCTTATTCAATTCTTCGGATGTAACTTGAGATAAGTTATTCGCATCATTCTTTAGTGTCATAACACCAGTAGTACTACTTGTCCTATTCTTTAAAAGAGCATTTACATCTCCCAAATTCTCCAGAATATCCCACCATTGTCCAATGGTCGGCAAGAACCATCCGGAAGTAGTGCCAGGTGCAGCATATACTTCACTTTCTCCCATTCCATATTTACTAGCATAATAAAATGCATCATAAGTGGTGGCACCGGCACTTTCTACCCTATCAAGTTTATTCTCGATCATATATCCCGTCTTACCGTATCCATCTATATCCGAATACATATCGGCAAACCTCGACACATTAGGGAAATAAGTATTATCCTCATCAACATTTTCCCCCCAAGTACAAGCCTCAGAGGCATTAGTCAATGCCATCACATATCCGTGCTTCCATCCTTTTGATTTCTCCAACTCGCTCATTCTTCTGGGATCTGTTTGGAATACGACACCAATATAGGCTCTTCCATCTTGGAAATCTGCCGGAGTCTGAGACGGGGTTTCCCAAACTTTCTCTCCTGTCGTGTTATCCACTTCGCGCAAACCGCCATCACTCACGAGCCAACTGTTTCCATCCGCACTACGATAAAAGAAATCACCGGGTTTTATATCATCTGCCGTATAACAAGTGCGGCTCGTCACCAGATGTTCATCTCCATTCGGAGTCCATTCCGGTCCTGAAACGGCCAATGAAACTTCAATTTCCCCTTTATTATTTACTGTAACATTATAGACATACAGATAACCCGATTGCAGGTTTGCATCCTCCTCTTCCTCCGGAATGTAATAGGAAGGAACATTATTTATGACAATTTTTATAAAAGGGATACCTTTCATTTGCTGAGGAACAAGCAATGCCTGCACGGTTTGCAGATAACCTTCCGTTATCTTGTCACCAGAGAACTTTAGAGGAACAATCTCTGTGTTTCCGGAAGTCTGCGCCACTGTCCCCGAAGTCATATCCAACTCACCGGAGGTCAACGACATATTGACAAAACTAATAGAGGCATCTTTTATTGTTTCCTCATCTTCCACTCCCTCACCTGCTTTCAAGTTTAATTGTACTTTTGCAGGTAAATGATAAAAGTCTAAGGTTGGCTGGTCCGAAAAAGAAAAATGATTCCGAGCTCTCAAAAAATCACTATTCTGATAACCATTCTCCAGATTCTGATCTTGCTGTACAGAAAATGAAACAGGAACTTCCGTCTCATTACAAGGATACCAAGCCAATACGTCAACTGCCTCAGTTTTATTTTCCCAATAAAAAGGTTCATCGGCAGTCAGTCCGCCATTTTCATCGGCAGTATACAGCTTCACTTCCTCACCTATATGTATGGCTACTTTTTCCGTACCGTCCCAACTACCTTCCGAAGTTGTCCGTGTCAACGGCCGATCGAACACTTGTCCTACAAACGTCATCGGATAGGTGCCGTCAAGCACACTGTTTCCCCTTTCTTCATCAGAGGTACATGACATCAATACATTGCCTGTGGCAACAATGAACAACCATGCAAACAATCGTAGTTTTCTATTCTCTATTATCATACTATTCAGATTCTAAAGTTCTACAAGTTTATATCTATATCTTTGTCGGGAAGTTCATCATTCCATCCATGAATGGCGGAGGAAGAGACGGCAAGCCCGGTACGGTTCACTTTAACATTATATTCATATACTTTACCGCCTGTCAAAACCAGATCAGAAGAGTCCTTGCTTTTTAAATAAACACCTTCATAAGCGGTCCCGTTATGAATCAGAGAGAGAGCGGCCCCTCCGGAGACAGTTTCCGGAAATAATATAAACGAATAAGTATTCGCATTTGCCGCAACGGTGCTTCCATCCGTAAATTCCAACCCTCCGGCAGTTGCCGTATTCGCCTGAGCAATTCCCGCCAACGTATCGAACGAACCGGAAGCATGGAGAGAAGCCAAACGGACTGTGCAACCGCTAAAGTCTGTATCTACGGCAAAACCTGTGCCCGGAATAAAATTCAAGACTACCTTGCACATGGTATGATAAAAGTTAAAGTTCAGCATCGGAGACGATAAAGAACCTTTGGCGGTGGCATACAGATAATCAAAGTTTTTACTGCCTGTTTGGTCACTTATGTTCGCTTCGAGCAACGTGTGCCCCGATGCAGTATAAGGATAATATGCGGAAAACTTCGATTCTTCCTCATCGATATAGTAAATAACAGCACCCGGTGCAGGAGTAAAGGAAGAGCCTCCGGTAAAGTTATGTTGCCTGTTTGTATAAGTCACATCCCCACTTGTTCCGGATATACCGATTGCATCTTCCTCCTCCCACGTATCATTCGCCATTCTCGAAGCCGCTTCTTGACTGATCATTCCCGATACATCGGCAGATACCGGCATTTGCCCTGTCGTATCTCCCATCTCTTGCTGGTTATTGCAGGCGGTCATTACCATCAATGATAGGACCGTCAAAAGAATTCTGTTTTTCATGATTCACTAATTTATCAAGCTATAATTAAGAAGTCGTTTTAAGAATTGTTTATTGAATCTCCACATTATCCGGACCGTCTGTAAACTCCGGCTCCCACGTATGGATATTGCCTGACGTTCCGGCTCCTTCGGGAAGTTCGAGCGCAGCCTTGAGATAAAGCGGAGAGATATCGTTTCCGAAGTATCTCAGTTCCTCTGTCATATCACTGACCAAAGAACAAGTCCTGCCCTCCGTCAACGGTAACGATAGGGAAAGTGTCTGCTCATTCCCCGCTATACCTATTATATAGATGGTAGCCGAATAAGCTCCGGTAGACAATTGCTTTGTGAACACCGGCTTTATACTTTTGGGTTCAGACAGTTCTCCCGTAGACAGGTTAAAGGTGGAAGCAATACCGGATAATGTCGCCTCAATCTCTCCTACCACCTGTCCGGGCTCTCCGCCTTGAGGAACCAATGTCAATGTCAACTGACGGACACGCTGTTTCATTTTAATAGAGGTCTTCACCGTTTTGTCAGGTTCCACTACCACCGCTTTAGTCCGGGCATTAGAGAAAAACCAGCCAGGCTGTTGCAAGGTCCCGTCTTCTCCAATCGCAACGCTGGCTGTAAGATTATTCACAGTCATATTGGCAGGCTTATTATAAGCTAGCACATCATACGTCCCGACATTCAAGGCAGATTGATAAGTTGCAGTCCGGTTATCCACATTCCGTTCGCCGATTCCGGCAATAAAAAGAGTGTAATCGTCCGGAAGTTGCGCTTCCGCAGAATAATCCCCCCAATCGGCAGTGATTTCGACAGTACCTTGCTTGGATATTTCATCTCCTTCATTATCGGAACAGGAGATGTGCAAGAACGTTATTCCCGATAATAAAAGAGGGAAAACATACGCGGTCATCATTTTACGAGTTTTCATAATAGTATAAATTCATGTTTGATTAATAGCTCAAAATTCTAGCATACAAAGGTTTGCTTTCACTTTATGGCAAAATTAAACGGAATAAAAATAATAGAAAATGGATAAACGTACACAAACCAGCACAGATTATCAAACCGGCACACGAACAGAGGTCTCATCGGCAAATAATCCATGTAAACGTACAAGTATCCATGTCACAAACACCAGACTCTCCTCATCTTTGCATTCGAACGTTAACCCAATGTATTCACCATGAAATATTTACGCTATTTGTCATTAATCGGAATGCTGCTCTTTATTATTGCTTGCGGAGATGAGTCCATACAGTCACCGGAAAACAATAACACAAATAATGCAGGGAATCAAGAGGAAAAACCCAAAGAGGAAGTTATCAAAGGAGAGCGCAGTATGTGGGTCAGCTACGACCCCAATTATAAGGATGTAAAACAGCATACTTCCGGTTATTCCCATGCACTAATCAGTTGGAGACTACTCCCGACAGATCCGGATAATATTTCCTTTGATATTTATAAAAGTGAAGATAACGGGCAAAAAACCAAACTGAACGAAACGCCTATTGACCATACCACCTGTTGGGCGGACAAAGATATTAACCCTCAAACCACGAACATATATCGCGTTACCATATCTGGTTCAAAAGAGACACTTTGCGAATATACCCTGACTTCCTCAACGGCGCAAACTTTCTACCGGGCTATCCGGTTGAACACCAACGTGCCAAACCCCGCTATCACATATAATGCCAATGATGCACAAGTGGGCGACCTCGACGGTGACGGAGTAATGGAAATCATATTGAAACGCCAACCTTATGACGGTGCCAATAAAGGCGGATGGCAGGAAGGAACCACTTTACTGGAAGCTTACAAGCTGGACGGAACCTTCCTTTGGCAGATAGATATGGGAATCAATATACGCTCCGGTTCCCATTATACTTCTTTTATCGTATATGATTTTGACGGTGACGGAAAATGTGAAATCGCTTTCCGCACCTCCGAAGGAACCAAATTTGCCGACAATACGATAATAACAGCCGCCAACGGAGAGGTAAACGATTACAGGCAGCCGGTTAATTCTCCCGGGAAAGGATGGTATTCAGGGAAATCACTACACTCCACTCACGGACTAATCTTTGACGGACCGGAATATATATCCATTGTCAACGGACAAGGTGTGGAAGTGGCACGTACCAACAATATTCCACGCGGAGGAGAAGGTAGTAATTACGAACGTGCCAAATACTGGCACAATTACTGGGGAGACGACTACGGCAACCGAATGGACCGTTTCTTTATCGGAGCCGCTTATTTGGACGGAATTCCTCAGAATGGTGTCAGGAAAGCCAATCCCAGCCTGATCATCACTCGGGGAATTTACAAAAACTGGCAGGTATGGGCGTTGGACTTTAACGGTTCCTCATTATTGCCCCGATGGAAATTCAATACAAACGATAAAGGATGTGAATCGTACAGAGACATGGGTTCACATTCTTTCAGGGTAGCAGACTTAAACGGGGACGGTTACGATGAGATACTTTATGGTTCGGCAGCCATCGCACGCAACGGGAAAGGTCTCTACTGTACAGGAAACGGACATGGGGATGCGTTGCACGTGGGCAAGTTTATCCCTGACCGTCCGGGACTGCAAGTAGTAGCTTGCTTTGAAAATCCTAACAAATATATGAATAGCGGCTTCGGCTACGGCTGTGCCGTATTCGATGCAGCGACAGGGAAGTTTATAACCGGCCATGCAGGCGGAGCTACTTCCGGAGATAGCGGAGACAGTGCCGACGAGGATAATGAAGACAATAACCCTCCGGGAGACGTGGGAAGATGCCTGGTAGCGGATATTATTCCGGAAAGTCCTGGACACGAATATTGGTCTGCCGAAGCCAGCGGAGTATACAGTTGCCAAACCGGACAATTGCTCAGCACAACATTGCCTTCTGCCAAAACCGGATCCAAAAGTTATAATAATGCTATTTTCTGGACCGGTACATTAACCCGTCAGATGTTGGACGATGTAATGGTTCATAGTTATACGAAATCCGCTCCCTGGAATATGTCGCGGGTGATAACTTTCGAAAAATACGGTGGCGGTGTAAAATCCAATAACTCTACCAAAGCCAATCCTTGTTATTATGGAGACTTTCTGGGAGATTACCGCGAAGAAGTGATTTATAGAAGCAGCGACGGATTGTCCATCTATATCTTTTCGACCAATCATCCTACCGAGCACCGGTTTGTACATTTGACGGACGACCATACCTATGATATGTCACAAGCTATGCAGAATATAGGATACAATCAGCCTACACATTTGGGCTATTATATTGGAGAAGATGAAAAATAGCACAATTTATCCATCTTTTCACACGTATATCCATTATACATAAACAAAAAACGCAGTACTTTAGCTGCGGAAACAGAAAAGATAAATTTCACTTATTACATATTCAATTTTTACCTGGAATGAAAACAACCTTATTAAGCCTTTTATTACTGGCAACAGCAGTTAGTATAGAAGCACAAAATCTGCCACAGACTTTTCAATTAGCCGATGCTCCACGTTACTCGGAAAAAACCGGATACGGATTCGACCGTGTAGATACACCTAAGAAAAACAGTAATGATCCTTTCTATTTCTCGGTACGTGTACCGGACGGAAATTACCGTGTCACGGTACGTTTAGGCAGTAAGAAACAGGCAGGGAATACAACTGTACGTGCAGAATCACGCCGCCTGTTCGTAGAAAATCTGCCTACTAAAAAAGGAGAATTCGTAGAAGAAACATTCATCGTCAATAAACGTAGTCCCCGTATCTCCGCCAAAGAATCCGTAAAGGTCAAAGACCGTGAAAAAAGCAAATTGGACTGGGACGACAGACTGACAATCGAAATTAACGGAGATGCTCCCGTATGTGAAAGTATCCATGTAGAAGCAGCAGACCCTGCCACTCCAACTATTTTCTTATGTGGAAACAGCACAGTAGTAGATCAGGAAAATGAGCCTTGGGCCAGCTGGGGACAAATGCTTCCCCGTTTCCTTACGGACAAAATATCGGTAGCCAACCATGCAGAGTCCGGATTATCCGCCAATACATTTATCAGCGGGAACCGCCTGAAAAAGATTATGTCGCAGATAAAGAAAGGAGATTATGTTTTCGTTGAATTCGGACACAATGACCAAAAGCAGAAAGGTCCCGGCAAAGGCGCCTATTACTCTTTTATGACCAGTCTGAAAACCTTTATCGACCAGGTACAGGAGAAAGGCGGACAGCCGGTGCTGGTTACTCCGACACGCCGCCGCAAATTTGACAAGGAAGGCCGTACCGTCAATACACATGGCGAGTATCCGGATGCAGTACGCTGGATTGCAGCAAAAGAAAATGTACCTTTGATAGAACTGAACAACATGACCGGTACACTGTATGAAGCGTTGGGCGAAAGCGGTTCGAAAAAGGCTTTTGTACACTATCCGATGGGCAGCTTTCCCGGACAAAAGAAAGAATTGGCCGACAATACCCACTTCAACCCTTACGGTGCTTACCAAATAGCGAAATGTGTGATAGAAGGAATGAAAAAGGCTACCCCGGAACTGACGAAATATCTGAAAACAGATACTTCTTACGCTCCCGCCAAACCGGATAACGTAGACAGTTTCCACTGGTGTCCGGCCCCTTTCTGTGAAATGGAAAAACCCGACGGAAATTAATAGTACATAACCATAAAAACTAATATCATGCTTTTACGTTCTTTCTTACTAATCATCGTTTTCGTATGTAGTCAGATTGTACGCAGTAACGACTTCGTTTGGTACAATGGAAAACAGGCTATATCATACGCCATGCCCCAGTCTACCGCCCCAGTTGTAAAAATAGCTATTGACATGTTCACAGAGGACATGAAACAGGTGACAGGTTTATCACCCAAACAAAGTCCTGCATCCCAAGCAACAATCCGCATTATACAGTTGGACAAAGCGGATAAAAAACAACAGAAGGAATTGCGCGGACTAAATATCCCCATTGATGAAATTGCCGCTAAAAAGGACGGTTTTTATATGGCAGTGGCCGGAAGCTCTAAGGGAAAGCAGCTTTTTGTTATAGGTAGCGACGGCAGAGGAACTGCTTATGGAATATTGGAATTGTCACGTCTGGCAGGCGTATCACCTTGGGTATGGTGGGGAGATGTCACTCCGGAGAAGCAGAACCGGCTCGCTGTAGCCGATACGTTTCAGACTTTTCAGAGTCCGTCTGTCGAATATCGCGGCATTTTCCTGAATGATGAAGACTGGTCTTTACAACCTTGGAGTTGGAAAACGTTCGAACCTTCCAACATCAAAGGACGTATCGGAGCCCGTACTTACAAAGAGATCTTCAAATTACTGTTACGGTTGCGCGCCAATGCGATTTGGCCGGGTATGCATGGCATCACCACTCCTTTCTACTTCGTGCCCGGTGCAAAGGAAGTGGCCGACAGTTGCGGCATTGCTATCGGTACCTCGCATTGCGAACCTTTAATGCGCAACAATGTAGGAGAATGGAGTGTAAAACGACGTGGAGCCTACAATTACATTACCAATCGTGATTCCGTACAGGCTTACTGGATAGAACGGCTGAAAGAAGCCGGGAAGTATGAGAATATATATACGATCGGTATGCGAGGTATTCATGACGGACACATGGAGGGGGTAAAGACTATGGATGAAAAAGTCAGCGCTCTTCAGCAGGTCATTAACGACCAGCGTAAATTGTTGGCTAAATACACTAATCCGGACGTTACAAAAGTTCCGCAGGTGTTTGTTCCTTATAAAGAAGTATTGCAGATCATGGAAAACGGTTTGCAAGTTCCGGAGGATGTTACACTTATGTGGTGTGACGATAATTACGGATACATGACACGCCTCAGCGATGAAGAACAGCAAAAACGAAGCGGTGGTGGCGGTGTTTATTATCATCTAAGCTACTGGGGACGTCCACATGATTATATGTGGCTGTGCACCACTCAGCCGGGGCTTATCTATAATGAGATGAAGCAGGCATACGACCATAATGCCCGTCGTATATGGATAGTCAATGTGCACGATCTGAAGCCGTCGGCTTATAATCTCGAACTGTTTCTGGATATGGCCTGGAACATCAATTCCGTAGGCCCTTCTACCTTAAACGCACACCAGGAAAAATGGCTCTGCCGGGAATTTGGCGAACAGGCCGGAAAGAAACTGTTCCCTGCCATGCATGAGTTCTACCGCTTATGTGGTATCCGTAAACCGGAACACATGGGATGGACACAAGTAGAATTAGATAAAAGAAAGTACCCCAGAGGGCGTTCACAAGTGATTGATACCGAATTCAGCCTGACCGAATTCGGCGGAGAGCTAGACCGTTATCTGGATTCGTACGAAGCAATCAAAAAGACTGTTACCGAAGCAGAAGCCCTGATTGCACCCGAACGAAAAGACGCTTTCTTCTCACATATCAAATATCAGGTATTTGCTGCCGCTGCCATGAGTACCAAAATGCTGGAAGCACAACGCGCCCGTTCCTACTCTACCGGACAGTGTGATGAATCTCTTTGGGGACGTGACAAGGCTATGTTATCAGCCTGTGCCAGAAGTACGAAAGCTTATCAGGAAATCAAGGAACTGACTGATTACTATAATAATGAGATGGCGAACGGTAAATGGAAATATTCCATGTGTTTCTACCCGCGGGATTTGTATGTGTTCTATCCGCCTACTCTTCCTATAGGATTGACCGATAAAGAAGTAGATAAATATCTGGCTGAAGGTCCAAAGAAAACATCTTCCCGCAAGATTAAAACAGATAAATGTATCAGTTACAATGCTTGCAATTATACCCAAGCATCGGAAGGAGCTACGCCTATTCAAGCACTTGGACACAGTATGAACGCCGTTGCCCTGCCTAAAGGTGGCTCACTGACATTTGAATTTGACTGTCCGTGGGAAGGAGAGGCATTGTTACGTACTGCCGTCATACCGACCCAACCGAATGACAAAGGAGATATCCGCTTCAGTGTCAGCATAGACGGAGGAAAACCGCAGGTGCTTTCTTTCCGAGAAAAGGGACGTACGGAGACATGGAAACGTAATGTACTGCGTGGGCAAGCCGTCAAGGAGACTAAACATTCACTTAAAAAAGGCAAGCACACGCTGACAATCAAAGCGTTGGACAAACACGTCGTAGTAGACCAATGGATGCTCGACTTTAAGCCGAACCGTAAATTTTATGTGTTTCCTATCGAAGGGAATAAATAATTTATATCCGACATATCTGATATGATAATAAAAAGAATAAAACAATTTTTTATCGGAGCCAGTTGCTTATGTGCGACTGTGACAAACGCGCAGAACACAGAAACACTATACTTGTCCGGCACCGGACTGGGAAACACCGTGACTTGGGATTTTTATTGTTCCGAAGGCATGAACAGTGGTAAATGGAGTAAGATAGAAGTACCTTCACAGTGGGAACTGCAAGGTTTCGGGGAATATACATTCGGCCGTTTCTATCTGGTAAAGGAAGCCAAGCCAAGTGATGAAACGGGGCTCTACCGTTATAAATTCAAAGTTCCCGCTGACTGGAAAGACAAGCAGGTCAGCATTGTTTTCGAAGGAGTAATGACTGATACGGAAGTGAAGATTAACAACGAACTTGCGGGAGATATTCATCAAGGCGGTTTCATCAGTTTCAATTATGACATTACCGACAAACTCAAGTTCGGTAAAAGTAATGAACTGGAAGTAAAAGTATGGAAAGAGTCTGCCAATAAATCGGTGAATGCGGCGGAACGCCGAGCCGATTGGTGGCTGTTCGGTGGTATCTACCGTCCGGTTTATCTGAAAGCCATGCCTAAGATACATATCGAACGTATTGCCGTGAATGCAACAGCCGACGGCAAGTTATCAACAGAAGTTCATATGAATAATCTACCAAAGGGGTATTCTCTGGCAACTTCACTGACTCCGGTAGGAGAAAACAAGGCCATCGGAAGGCAAACAACTACTTTGGGTAGCGGGAATGTACAAACCATCTCGACTGACTGGGAAGGTATCCGCACCTGGGATTGTGAACATCCCAACCTTTATCTGCTCCGATTGGAACTGCTCGACAATCAAAAAAGACTTGTACACATACACGAAGAACGAATCGGATTTCGTACCGTTGAGTTCCGCCCTAAAGACGGGATTTATATCAATGGAACAAAAGTAGTAATGAAAGGCGTCAACCGTCATAGTTTCCATCCCGATGGAGGACGTACAACAAACAAAGAAATCAGCCTGCAAGATGCACTGCTAATCAAAGAGATGAATATGAACGCGGTCCGCTCGCATTATCCACCTGACAAGCATTTCTTGGATGTATGCGACTCTTTGGGAATCTTCTACCTGGAAGAGTTTCCCGGTTGGCATGGAAGATATGATGAGAAAGTGGGAGAGAAACTACTAAAAGAGATGATGGCTCATGACGTGAACCATCCCTGCATCTTCTTATGGAGCAACGGCAATGAAGGAGGATGGAATAAGAAACTGGATACCCGCTTTGCCGATTATGACCCACAAAAGCGGCATGTAATTCATCCGTGGGCAGATTTTAATCAACTGGACACTCATCATTACCCTGCATACCAAACGGGAACGGCACGTCTCGCCAATGGATACAACGTTTTCATGCCGACGGAGTTTCTGCATGGACAGTATGACAAAGGACTGGGCGCGGGGTTGGAAGATTATTGGAGCAATTATATTTCCAATCCGTTGTTTGCCGGTGGTTTCTTATGGACTTTTATGGATGAAGCCGTTGCACGTAGTGACAAGGGAGGAATTCTCGACTCAGACGGGCCGAACGGTCCTGATGGTATTGTAGGTCCCAGAAGGGAAAAAGAAGGTAGCTTCTACACAGTCCGCGAAGTATGGGCTCCCATTCAATTCAAAAATATGTTTATCACCCCGTCTTTCAAAGGAGAATTTGCGGTAAGTAATACTTATCTGTTCACCAATTTGAAAGAATGTAGCATGAAATACCGCCTGTATGCTACTCCTTCTCCACTAAAGGGAGGTCAGCGTTCATTACTGAATGAAGGGACGGTCAGCCTACCGCCTATTGATCCGGGAGAAACAGGGAAAGCACGCATGAAACTACCGGCTAATTTCTTTCAAGGTGATGTATTGGAACTGGAAGCTTACGATAGAAACGGGAAGTCTATTTGCACTTGGACATGGCCGGTGAAATATGCCAATGAATATTTTAAAAGCCAACGTACACAAATCACCCCTGCAAAACCTGCAGAGATTAGAAAAGAAAATGAAGATATCATTCTTTCCGCAAACGGAATTTCAGTAACCTTCAGCGGTAAAGACGGAGCATTGACTAAGGTAAAATGCAATGGTCAAGTCATTCCATTAAATAACGGTCCGTTACCCGTAGGCATAAAAGCCGATTTCAAAAAAGGAGAGTCCCGCATGGAAGGTAAAGATGCACTTTTCGTTGTTAAATATACAGGGGCCATTGATTCCATCGTCTGGCGTATGACAGCAGACGGTTTACTAGGCATGGATGCTCGTATGCTGAATCGTGGTAACGGAGGTGGATACAAAGGAGAATTCTTTGATAAAAACATCTATTATTTGGGACTCAGTTTTTCATTTCCGGAAAAAGAAGTAAAAGGAATGCGCTGGATGGGACGCGGTCCATATCGTGTCTGGAAAAACCGGATTAAAGGAACTAATTACAATATATGGGAGAAAGAATATAACAATACCATTACCGGAGAAAGTTTCGAGAAACTAATATATCCTGAATTTAAAGGATATCATGGCAATCTATATTGGGCAACCCTACAATCGGACAAAGCATCTTTCACCGTTTATTCGGAAACAGACGGGCTATATTTCCGGGTATTCACTCCGGAAGAACCGATACATCGAAGAGATGGGGAAAACAGTATGCATAGTTTTCCGGAAGGCGATCTTTCCTTCCTTTATGATATTCCCGCCATACGTTCTTTCAAATCAATAGCAGAACATGGTCCGAAAAGTCAGCCGAGCAGTATTCGCATCAAATCGGGAGACGACGGATTACGCATGAAACTTTGGTTTGATTTCCGTCACTAAAAAATTATAACTGAATGAATTAACAACATAAATTTCAATTAATAACAGAAATAGCCATGAGAAAAGTACTATTAACGCTGGCATTAGTTGCCACAGCTTCATTAAGCAATGCGCAAGTATTGAGAAACAATTTCCTCAACGGATGCAAAGAAGGGGAACCTATCGAAAAGGCAGCCTACACAGCCAAGAAAGCACCTCTTAATAAAGATGTATGGAGTGCTGTATTCAATGAGAAAGCACCTTATATAGGTGAGAGTCCCGTAGCAGGCAAAGAACTGTCTTACAAAGGATACAATGAGAAAGGACTGTCGATTATTTGGGGCGGACTACCCGAAGACGCAACCTTCCGCCCCAGTATCTACGGCTTGGAATCAGGAAGAGCGTATTCTACCGGAACTTATTATGTGTCATTCCTGGTAAACTTCTCCAAATTCAAGGCAAAAGGTAATATGGATTTTATTTCTACAAGTACCAATCACGCTGCCGGAACAAGTCGTGGATTCGTTTTTGCTTCCAACCAAGGCAGCAAACTTAAATTCGGAGTGGGTATACACAAACAACGTGCTTCTTCTCCTAAGACGTATGACCTGAATGCCACACACCTAATTGTATTAAAAATTGATTTTGCACAGAATCAAGCCTCATTATTTGTCGACCCGGAACTGAAGGATAAAGAGCCCACACCGGATGCGGTAGCTACTGAAGAGGGGGCTTTGAAGGCCGGAATAAAAGGAATAATGCTAAAGAATCGCAATAATTACGCAGGGAATATAGGTAATTTCCGCTTTACAGATAGTTGGGCAGGAATTATTGGGAAATAACCATAGCTTCCTTATTGATAATTAAAAAAGGTGTCCTTTAAAGGACACCTTTTTTAATTTCTTTCAACTATCTATCTTATTCAACAGCCGCAGATAATTCAGCACCGGCTTTAAATTTAGCTACTTTCTTAGCGGGAATAGTAATAGTTGCTTTTGTAGAAGGGTTAATACCTGTTCTTTCAGCTCTTTCGCTTACAGAGAAAGTACCAAAACCAACGAGAGATACTTTCTCACCGGCTTTCATGGCATTAGTAACTGAAGTGACAAAAGCATCAAGTGCCTTTTTTGCATCGGCTTTGCTCATTTGAGCTTCGGCAGCCATTGCATTAATAAGATCAGACTTATTCATAATACGTAAAATGATTAATTAATATATATGTTACACAAAAGATTCTCCCACAATGGATTAATTCTACAAATATAGCCGAACAAAACAACATATCAAATAAAAACATAAAAAAAACGCAGCAAATTATTGAAAAAGAGCTAATAGGAAGCACTTTTCATGCTTTAAAACAGAATTTATTCGTACTTTTGCATCTATTATCATAATATTCAGAATAAAAAAATGATGCCAACTGTAACTAAAAACCTGATAATTATCAATGTACTAATGTTTTTCGGTACATTCGTAGCACAACGCTATGGAGTAGATCTGACTAATTATCTGGGATTACATTTTTTCCTCGCAAGTGACTTCAATCCGGCACAGCTTATCACTTATATGTTTATGCATGGCGGATTCAGCCATATTTTCTTTAATATGTTCGCCGTTTTCATGTTCGGTCCGATTCTCGAACAAACATGGGGACCCAGACGTTTTCTGTTCTATTATATCCTTTGTGGTATCGGTGCGGGAGTTATCCAAGAAGGAGTACAATATATTCAATATGCAACAGAACTCAGCCAATACTCACAAGTAAATATAGGTACCGGTATTATTCCCATGGAAGAGTATCTGAACATGATGACTACCGTAGGTGCTTCAGGAGCTGTCTATGCCATATTGCTGGCATTCGGTATGCTGTTTCCCGACAATCGGTTGTTTATCTTCCCGCTACCTTTTCCGATCAAAGCCAAATTTTTCGTAATCGGATATGCCGCAATTGAGTTATGGTCAGGACTTGCCAACAACATAGGAGACAACGTCGCCCACTTCGCCCATTTAGGCGGAATGCTGTTCGGACTGATACTGATTTTGTATTGGAGAAAAAAAAGTAATAACAATGGGACATATTATAGCTGATTTGAAGGAAACATTCAGAAGAGGAAACATTTTTATCCAACTGATTTATATCAATGTCGGTATCTTTGTGATCGGCACATTGATTCATGTTTTTCTACGACTGTTTGAAGTCAACACTCTCGATATATTCAACATATTCGCTTTACCGGCCTCTCTTGTCGGGTTTATCCATCAACCGTGGTCGTTGTTTACCTATATGTTTATGCATGCCGGTATTCTGCACATTCTATTCAATATGCTTTGGCTATACTGGTTCGGGAGTTTATTTCTTTATTTTTTCTCGGCAAAGCATTTAAGAGGGCTATATATATTGGGAGGTATCTGCGGAGGTTTGCTTTATATGGTCGCCTACAACGTATTTCCTTTATTCAGCTCACAAGTGACCGGAGCAACGTTAGTCGGGGCTTCCGCTTCCGTACTGGCTATCGTAGCGGCTACGGCCTATCGTGAACCCAACTATAGGGTGCAACTTTTTCTTTTCGGTGCTGTCCGTCTCAAATATCTCGCACTGGTCGTTATCGGAATTGATGTACTGTCTATTACCTCAAGTAATGCCGGAGGACACATTGCCCATCTAGGAGGCGCTCTTGCCGGGCTCTGGTTTGCAGCCAGTCTAAGCAAAGGGACTGACTTAACTTCCTGGATTAACTGGATTCTGGATGGTTTCATCTCTCTTTTCCAAAAGAAAACATGGGAACGCAAACCTAAAATGAAAGTACACTATGGCAGTAATGCTACCGAACGACGGAAAGATTATGATTATAATGCCCATAAAAAAGCACAATCTGACGAAGTGGACCGTATTCTGGAAAAGCTGAAAAAATCCGGTTACGACAGTCTGACGACAGAAGAAAAGAAAAGCTTGTTCGACGCAAGCAAAAGATAAAAGAATGGAACATATTGGCAAA